>Ga0182745_1000483_pt1 | contig 44858 bp, 31 predicted proteins | sample eDN3rd30CKraftBY_FD_128523 | JGI IMG/M metagenome (GOLD analysis project Ga0182745, IMG submission 128523) | Enriched backyard soil microbial communities from Emeryville, California, USA - eDNA 3rd pass 30_C Kraft BY (version 2) (version 2) | ecosystem: Environmental > Terrestrial > Soil >...
AGCAGCTTGAGGCGGAACTGGCCGCCCTGGTCGGCGCTGTAGCCGGGATCGCGGATGCCGTCGGACTGGCGGTAGTAGCCGCCGAAAGCCAGACCGAGATTGTCCGATACCGGCCCGCTCCAGGCGAAATCGCCGCGGTACAGGCTGTAATCGGAGATGCCCACCTTGACCACGCCTTGCGGCTCATTGCTGGGAGAGCGGGTGACGAAGTTGATGACGCCGCCGATGGCGCCGGGCGTGAAGATCGGTGCGGTGCCGCCGCGCAGGGCCTCAACGCGCTCGATCGTTTCGTCGACGCGCACGAACTGATCGGGGTTGTAGAACGACAGCTCGGAGACCGGATAGATCGGAATGCCGTCTTCCATCAGTCCCACGTACTTGTAGCCGCCGTCCTGGATGATGCCGCGTGCGAACACGTTGCCCTGGGTCGTTCCCGAAGTGGACTCGACCCAGAAGCCGGGCACCGCCGCGATCAGGTCGGCCGAACTGGCCGGCGCCTGCTGCGCGATGGCGTCGGTGTCGAAAGTGGAAATCGCCACGCTGGAATCGAACTTGGTGCGCTCGCTCACGGCGGTGCCGGTCACCACGACCTCCTCGACGCCGAACAGGCTGCCCTGCCCCTGAGCCTGTTGAGCCGCCTGCGTCGACAGTGTGCCTGCCGGCGCCGCCGGCGGGGGCGTGACCGGCGCTGCTTGCGCCAGTCGCAACGGCTCGAGCGCAGCCAGCTCCAGCGTTTCCTGCTGCGTCACGCCGCTGTCCTCGTTGAGACCGATCGAGATGGTGCGCGAATTGATGCGCCGCGCTTTCAGCCCGGTATTGTCGAGGAGCCGCTGCAGTGCTTCCTCACTGGTGTACTGCCCTTCGACGCCGGAGGATTCCCGGCCGCTGCCCACCTCCGAGAAAAATACGATCTGGTCTCCGGTCTTCTCGGCGTACTGGCGCAGCGCTGCGGCAATCGGCTGCGCCGGAATGCTGAACTGTCGGGTGGTGGCAGTTGCAGTTTCGGCGGCGGACGCGGCGCTGAGCGCGGTAGAGACGGCAACAGCAAGCCAGGTGCTCCGTGACAGCATGACTTTCCCCTTCGATGATTGCCCGATGGTGTGTTTGTCCAGCAAACAACATTTAGGTAGTTAGAGGGGCTGACCGCCCGGTGTTGCCCCCTGCGCGCCACGACAGCGCCTCTTGCACATGTGGCCCGAACACGACACTGTCACCCGAGCGCGAGAACGTCATAGACACTGAATCGACCAGTGCGCGTAAGCGAGGCATCTACTCATGCAGAGCGCGCAAATCGCGGCAGCGGTACGCAACGCACACAAGGAGATCTCATGACAGCAGCCGGACACATCCGGGTCGGCATCGGCGGCTGGAGCTATCCGCCCTGGCGCGAGACGTTCTATCCGCAAGAGGTCGGCAAGAACGATGAGCTCGTCTACGCGAGCCGCCAACTCAGCGCCATCGAGATCAACAGCACCTTCTACAGGCTGCCCACCCCTGCGGTGTTCGCCAAATGGCGGGAGTCGACGCCGGATGGCTTCGTGTTCTCGATCAAGGCGCCGCGCTACATCGCACAGCGCAAGATCCTGGCCGATGCACGGCCGTACGTGGAGCGATTCATCGGCGGTGGCATCGCCGAGCTGCGCGACCGGCTCGGACCCATCCTGTGGCAACTCACGCCGCAACAGACGTTCGATCCGGACGACCTGCAGCGCTTCCTGGAATTCCTGCCCGATCAGATCGACGGCCTGAAACTGCGCCACGCACTGGAAGTCCGGCACGCGAGCTTCGCCGATCCGCGCTTTCTGGAAATCGCCCGCTCGCATCCCATCACGATCGTGTTCGAGGACGACGAGAGCTATCCCGGCTTTGCCGACGTGACCGGCAATTTCGTCTACGCGCGGTTACGTCGCAGCGAATCCTCGGAGCCGACCGGCTATTCGCTGCCGGCATTGCAGGCCTGGACCGAAAGGGCGAGAACCTGGGCACGCGGCCATGAGCCCACGGATCTGCCGCGTATCCAGGAAGAAGGCGCGGCCAAGACGACGCCGCGCGATGTCTTTATCTATTTCATCAACGGTGCGAAGGAACGAGCACCTGCGGCAGCCATGCAGCTGATCGAAAACCTGAGTCGATCGAATCCCACGTAAGGACAACCGGCTCTGGCCACCGCCGGCCGCCAGTCTCAGAGGGCCAGCGCCGCCCAAGCAAGTCCGGGTCTTCGGTCGGATGACGCCTCGCTGCCGGCGCGGCTCTTGTATTGTGCGCATCCGGTCCTATGAAAGCGCCAGGCCCTTGCGCGAATCCCTGCGAGAAATCCGATGAGCGATTCCATTCACGTCGTCTGCGGGCACTGCGACTCGGTGGTGCGCGTGCCGCAGGAGCGGCTGGGCGAATCACCCCGCTGCCCCAAATGTCATTCCGTGCTGTTCGAAGGCCATCCCATCGAGCTGCGGACCGCGAGTTTCGAGCAGCATCTCACTCGCAGCGACCTGCCCTTGATCGTGGACTTCTGGGCACCCTGGTGCGGGCCTTGCCGCATGATGGCGCCGCATTACGAAGAAGCTGCACGCCGCCTCGGACCTCGGGCGCGATTTGCAAAGGTGAACTCCGACGACGAGCCGACACTGTCGGCGCGCTTCGGCATTCGCGGCATTCCGACCCTGATCGTGTTCCGTGGCGGTAAGGAAGTGACGCGCCAATCCGGCGCGATGGACCTGGGCACGCTGGAACGCTGGCTGAACTCAGCGCTGGCGTGATGCCCGCGAGGCCGCCGCCGAAAATTATGCGCGCGAGGTAATGCGCAGATCGCGTGTCAGCCGGATGGCATCTTCGATGCCGCTGTAATAACCAGGCACCGAACCTGACTCCCGATATCCGAGCGCGGCGTAGAAACGGCGGCCCTCGTGATTGCCGGCCCGCACTTCGAGATTGATCCGGAACAGGCCGGCGGCGATCGCACTCTCTTCCACCCACGCAATCAGGCGACGACCGACGCCGCTGCGTTTGCGCGACTGCGCCACGCCGATCAGCGTCAGGTGAACCGTATCGCTGCTGAATTGCGCCATGGCAAAGCCCACCAGCTCGCGGTCGTCCTTTGCCGTGACCACCAGGTTCTCGCGCTCCTTCATGTGCGACGCGACGCGACGCGGCGTCCAGCGCCAAGGCAGGCCCGGCTCGATCAACGTGCGCGACATGTTCGCAATGGCCGGCGCATCGCCAATCTTCGCGGGTCCCAGGACGATCGAACTCATGCCGCCGAGCATACTGCAGATCGCGGTGGCTTCGCTGCGACGACCGCCAGTGAATGGCCGCCTTGCCATTGATGAGGCAGGAGACGTGGCCGGGGCCAGGGCCAGTGCCGGTCACGTTCACGACGGCGAACCTGGCGAACCCTTGTCCGAGCGCCAGCAGCGCTTCTCCGATCGATGCCTTTGCGGATATCCTCGGCGGGCCCGGCGCCGCAGGAAGGGGGATCGGACGACCTCGGGCTTCACAACACGCAAACTCAAGGAGAAGTCGTGGTGAGGCACTCTATTGTCGGCGCAATCGCGCTACTGGCTTTCCATTCCCCATCCCTGCCCGCCGCCGAACCGGCGCGCATCCTGACGAACCACATCGGCTACGAAACTTTCGGCCCCAAGCGCGCCGTCATCCAGGGCGGCGGCAGCGACCGGATCTCCGAGTGCGCCATTCGCACGTATCCGCAGCGGACGCTGGTGTTCGAGGGCCGCACTTCAGCGGCAACTTCGGTGACCGACTGGCGCGACTGGCGCTTCTGGACCCTGGATTTCAGCAGCCTGCAGCAGGACGGCCGCTACGTCGTCGAGTGCCGCGACAACGGCTGGGAAGACGCACGGCTGGTGCGCTCGTTTCCGTTCAAGATCCAGAAGAACGTACTGGAGCGCGCGACGCTCTCGGACGTGGTGGCGTATTTCAAGGCACAGCGCGCCTCGGGCGATCTCGACGCCGCCGACCGCAACATCGCCTTCGCGGACTCCTCGCGCCCGCCGATCGATGCCCACGGCGGCTGGTACGACGCCACCGGCGACTACGGCATCCACTTCTCGCAGCTCGACTTCACCAGCTATTTCAACAACCAGCAGGTGCCGCTGGTGGTGTACAGCCTGGGGACGACCTTCGAGTTGCTCGAAGCGCGCGCCGACAGGAACTTCACCCAGATCGAGCGCCGGCTGCTCGACGAGATGAGCTACGGCGCGGATTTCCTGGTGCGCATGCATCGTCCCGACCGCTCCTTCTACCAGACCATCAACGCGCCCGGCCCGGACAAGAAGGCCGAGGATCGGCGCATCGGGCCGGCCATGACCGGCTTCGACATCAAGAAGTCCGCCGACGAAACGCAATCGACACAGCGCGACGGCCTGTACGAGGTGAGCTACCGCAGCGGTGGCGGCTTTGCCATCGCCGGGCTCGCCATCGCAGCCAGGCTCGGCCATGGCGGCGACTACGATCGGGCGACGTACCTGCAACACGCGGAAAGCGCTTTCAGGTTCCTGGAAGCGAACAACCGCACGCTGCTCAACGACGGCATCGAGAACATCGTCGACGACTACTGCGCCCTGAGCGCAGCGACCGAGCTCCTGCGCACCACCGGCAAGCCGGTTTATGCCGCCGCCGCGCAGCAGCGCGCGACGAGCCTGCTCAATCGGCTCGTGACCGACGGCGCTTACAAGGACTACTGGCGTGCAGACGCCCGGGACCGGCCGTTCTTCCATCCATCCGACGCCGGCGCGCCCGTGGTCAGCCTGGTGCGCTACTACGATCTGGCCGACGAGCCGATGCGGGCCCAGATCAAGAACGCGGTGCGGCGCTCACTGCAGTTCGAGCTGAGCGTGACCAACGAGGTGGCCAATCCGTTCGGCCTGGCTCGCCAGTACGTGCAGAGCAAGGGCAAAGGGCGGCGCAGCGAGTTCTTCTTCCCGCACGACACCGAGACGGCACCGTGGTGGCAGGGCGAAAACGCGCGCCTCGGCTCTTTGTCCACGGCAGCACGCCTGGCCACTGCGCTGTTCGCTGACGATCCCGCATTCCAGACGCGCTTGCAGGCGTACGCTGCGGATCAGTTGAACTGGATTCTCGGCCTGAATCCCTTCGATGCGTCGATGCTGCACGGCTCCGGGCGCAACAACCCGGAATACGGCTTCTTCGACAGCTGGCAGTACACCAACTTCCCCGGCGGCATCGTCAACGGCATCACCTCCGGCTACAAGGACGATCGCGGCATCGACTTCAACGTGCCCTACTCGCAGTCCGGCCAGGACATCGACTGGCGCTGGGGCGAGCAGTGGCTGCCGCACTCCTCGTGGTACCTGCTGGCGATAGCGGCCGGACGCGCGCCGGCCACGGCAGCGCCCAAGGCAGTGATCGGCTACATCTTCAGCGAGGACAAGGTCATCGATGCCGGCAAGGTGCCCGCGGACAAGCTCACGCACATCAACTACGCCTTCGCCAACATCGTCGACGGCAAGCTGGTGGAAGGCTTCCGCAACGACGCCAGGAACTTCGAGCGGCTCAATTCGCTGAAGCGCAAGAACCCGGCGCTGAAGGTGCTGGTGTCGGTCGGCGGCTGGACCTGGTCGGGCAATTTCTCGGACGTCGCGCTCAGCGCCGAATCGCGGCGCCGATTCGCCGACAGCGCGGTGGCGTTCGTCGAGCGCCATCAGCTCGACGGCCTGGACGTCGACTGGGAATACCCGGGCCAGAAGGGCATGGACAACGTCAACCGCCCCGAAGACCGCGAGAACTTCACGGCGCTGCTGGCAGAACTGCGGGCCGCGCTCGACCGTCTGGGCGCCGCCACTGGCAAGCACCATCTACTGACCATCGCCACCGGCGCCGACGAGAAATGGCTGGCGCACACCGAAATGGCCGAGGTGCAGGCCTACGTCGATTACGTGAACCTGATGGCCTACGACCAGTTCGGCGAAGGCGACGCCATCACCGGTCACCATGCGCCGCTTTACACGCACCCGGCCAATCCCAAGCAGCTCTCGGCCTCGCAGGTGGTCGATCTCTACGTGGCCGCGGGCGTGCCGGCGCGCAAGATCGTGCTGGGAGTGCCGTTCTACGGCAAGGCCTGGAGCGCCGTCGGCGGCGCCGGGCATGGCCTGTACCAACCGGGTACGGTGACCCACGTGTTGCCGAACACGATGTACGGCGAGATGAGCCGCACTCTGGTGAACCACGCTGGCTTCGTGCGCTACTGGGATCCGGTCTCGGCCGCGCCGTACCTGTTCAACGAGCGCCGCCAGCTGTTTCTCACCTACGACGATCCCGAGTCGATTGGTTTGAAGAGCCGCTATGTGGTCGAGCGCGGCCTCGGTGGCGTCATGTTCTGGGAGCTGAGTGGCGATCCGCGACGGGAACTGCTCGATACCATCGACCAGGCGCTCAATCACTGAGCGCCTGGCCTGGCGCGGCTCTACTGCGCGCTGAAGGCGAACACGGTGCGCGACTGATAGGTCTGACCGGGATCCAGCCGCGTCGTCGGAAACGACGACTGGTTGGGCGAATCGGGGAAGTGCTGGGTCTCCAGGCAGAACGCATCGTGCTTGGCGTAGGCGTGGCCGGCCTTGCCCTTGATCGTGCCGTCGAGATGATTCGCGGTATAGAACTGCACGCCCGGCTCGGTCGTGTGGACCTCCAGGATGCGGCCGCTCTTCGCCTCCTTCACGCGCGCGGCCAGCACCAGGTCGTTGCCTTCGCGGTTCAAGACGAAATTGTGGTCGTAGCCATTGCCCAGCTTCAGCTGGGCATTGTCCAGGCCGATACGCGCACCGATGGCGGTGCGCGTACGAAAATCGAACGGCGTGCCTGCCACTCGGGCGAGCTCGCCGGTCGGGATCAGCTTGTCATCCACCGGCGTGTAGCGATTGGCATCGACGGTCAGCTCGTGGTTGAGCACGTTGCCCGAACCCTCGCCGGCAAGATTGAAGTAAGTGTGCTGGGTCAGGTTGACCACCGTCGGCTTGTCGGTGGTGGCGTTCAGTTCCAGCGCCAGCTCGTTGTCGTTGGTCAGCGTGTAGGTCGCCTGCACCGCCAGATTGCCCGGGAAGCCCTCCTCGCCGTCCGGACTGGTGCGCGTGAACACGACGCCGACTTCGGTGGGCCGCTCGAACGGCTCGGCCTTCCACACGAACTTGTCGAACCCCTGCACGCCGCCGTGCAGCGAGTTCGGACCGTCGTTCCTGGCGAGCTTGTAGGTCTTGCTGTCCAACGCGAACTGCGCCTTGGCGATCCGGTTGGCATAGCGGCCGATCAGCGCGCCGAAGTGTGAAGTGTCCTTCACGTATTCATCGAGCGTGTCGTAGCCGAGCGCGACATCGGCCAGCTCGCCGGCGCGATCCGGCACCTTGATCGAGGTGATGATGGCGCCGTAGCTGGTGACGCTGACGCTCATGCCGGAAGCATTGGTGAGCGTGATCAGCTCGACCGCAGTGCCGTCCGGCAAGGCGCCGAAAGGCTGACTGGCGACGGTAGGCTTGCCGCCGGCGGCATCGGAGTCCTCTTGTGGGGCTTGACGGCTGCAGGCACAGGCGAGGAACAACAGGGCGAGGAAGGTGAGCAGAGACGAACGGCGCAGCCGCATGATGCAATCCTCCTGGAGCTTGTCGTGGGCGTTTTTTATCCTGATCCCGTTCAGCGTTGTCACAGCGCTGACGCGCCCCCGCTTCCGCCGCAGGCTAAAGGACCTGCAGGGCTTGCGCGGTCGCCGCGGCACCGGGGCCGATGATTACATGCCAGGTCGAATCCTGCACGTGAACCACCGCCCGCGCGCCGGCGGCACGGATCGCCTTTGTATCCACAACCGTTGAGTTCTTCAGATCGAGGCTCAAGCGGCTGGCATTCACGCCCATGGCCGCGATGTTGTTCCTGCCTCCCAGGGCCGCCGCCAGCGCCTGCGCATCCAGCTCGACTTTCGGCAGTGCCGCCTCGGCGGTGGCGAAAGATTCGCCCTCGGCCACTGCCGGTCGATGGATCGACTTTTCGCTCAAAGCACTGCCCAGCGCAGCACGGATCTCGCCCGCCACCTGGTCGGCGATGGGGCCGACCACCACTTGCAATGTGTCCTGGGATGGCCTGACCAGGCCGCGTGCACCCAGCTGCTTCAGTGCATCCGCATCCACGGCCTTCTGGTCCGCAATCACCAGTCGCAGCCGTGTCGTGCAGGCATCCACCGAAACGAGATTGCCGGCGCCGCCCAGTGCGTGTACCCATGCCTGCGCCGGCGTCCCTTCGGCTGATACAGGCACAGCCCGCGCGGCGGCCTCTTCCGTCTCACGACCCGGCGTCTTGAGGTCGAAGCGCAGGATGAAGAAGCGGAACAGCCCGTAGTACAGGCCGAAATAGAGCACCCCGATCGGCACCAGCATCAATGGCCGCGTGGCGCGCGAATAATTGAGCACATAGTCGAACAGCCCGGCGGAGAAACCGAATCCCAGGCGGATGCCGAACGCGTCCATCGCCGCCATCGCCACGCCCGTGAGCACCGCATGAATGGCGTACAGCAGCGGCGCCAGGAACATGAACGTGAATTCGATCGGCTCGGTCACACCCGTGAGAAACGAAGTCAGCGCCATCGACAGCAGCATGCCGCCCACTGCTTTGCGCCGCTCCACTCGCGCGGTGCGATACATCGCGAAACAGGCCGCCGGCAGGCCGAACATCATCACCGGGAAGAAGCCGCTCATGAATGCGCCCGCGCTGGGATCGCCCGCGAAGAAGCGATTCAGGTCGCCGGTGACGCCGTTGTAATCGCCCAGCAGGAACCAGGCGAGATTGTTCAGGATGTGATGCAGGCCGGTGATGATGAGCGCACGATTCAGCGCGCCGTAAGCGAACAGCCCGATCGATTGCGAGCCGAGCACGGCCGCACTGACCGCATCCATGCCGCGCTCCAGCACCGGCCAGCCGAAGCCGAAGCACAGCGCGACGATCAGCCCGGCGAAGCCGCTGGCGATCGGCACGAAGCGGCGACCGGCGAAGAAAGCGAGGTAGGCCGGCAGGCGAATGTCGCTGTAACGGTTGTAGAGCGCGCCGGCGATGAGCCCCGAAATGATGCCGACCGGCACGCTCAGCTTGGCCAGTTCCTTGGCGCTGAAAGCCGCAATCGCCAGGTCCCGCGCCTGGCCGGTGAGATCGGCAGCTACGTCCGGCGGCACCGGGATCAGCACCTCCGCTGCCTTGGTCGCAACCAGATAACCGACGACGGCGGCCAGTCCAGCCGCGCCGTGGTTCTCGCGCGCCAGGCCCACCGCGACACCGATCGCAAACAGCAGGCCGAGATTGGAAAAGATGGAATTGCCGGCGGCCGCGATCGCCGCAATGTCCAGCAGGTCCGGCTGCCCGAGTCGCAACAGCAAGGCAGCGACCGGCAACACGGCAATAGGCAGCATCAGCGCACGGCCGATGCGTTGCAGGCCGGAAAGGATCTGCTTCATAGCGCCACCTTGATATCGCGAGGCTTGAACCGCAGCACCTGCTCGCGCACGGCTTCGGCCGACTGCTGCTCCAGGGCCTGTGTGGCAAGCCTTCGGCAGTCATCCACCGTGAGCGTACGGATGAGATGCTTGAGCTGCGGAATCATGGTCGGCACCACCGACAGCTCACTCACCCCGAGGCCGATCAATATGGCAACCGCGGCCGGATCGGAAGCCAGGCCGCCACAGACGGCAACCTGTCGTTGCTGCCGGCTCGCCGCCTGCGCGGTCATGGAGATCAGACGCAGCACGGCTGGATGCAGAGCGTCGATGCGCGCCGCCAGGTCCGCATGGCCGCGATCCATCGCAAGTGCGTACTGGGTGAGATCGTTGGTGCCGATGGATAGAAATTCGACTTCGCGCGCGATCTGATCGGCCAGCACCACGGACGCCGGGGTTTCGATCATCGCACCGACCTGTATCGGTGCGCTGATTCCCAGATCTCGCCGCTCCTCCTCGATCATGCGGCGCACCGTCCGGACTTCTTCGAGATCGGTGATCATAGGCAACAGGATGCGGCACTGCCCTGCCGGTCGAACTTGCAGCAGCGCCCGCAGCTGCACTCGCAACAGCTCGGGCCGCCACAAGCTGGTACGCACGCCGCGCAATCCCAGCGCCGGATTCTGTTCCGCCGGCAGCGGCAGATACGCAATGGGCTTGTCGCCGCCGATATCCAGCGTTCGGATGACCAGCGGTCGCCCCGCCAGCGCATGCGCTATCTCCTGGTAACGCGCAGCCTGCTCCTGCTCGTCAGGCGCCGCCTCGCGATCCAGGAACAGGAACTCCGTTCGCAACAACCCGCAACCTTCCGCGCCCTGCGTGACCGCAGCCTGCGCATCGGCGAGCGAACCGAGATTGGCGAAGACTTCGATACGGGTGCCATCGGCGGTGTGGCAATCGCTTTGCGCGGCCGAGCGCTCGGTCGCAATGCGCTGCCGCCGTGCTGCCAAGGTGCGCTCGGCGGCCGTGAGCTCGGACTGCTCCGGCGCAACTTTCAGCACGCCCTGCTCCGCATCGAGAATCAACCAGGTGTCATCGGCAATGTCGAGCACGGCCGGGCCGGCGGCAACCAGCGCCGGCACCCCCATGGCCGCGGCCAGAATAGCCACGTGCGAGGTCGGCCCGCCGGCTGCCAGGCAGAGGCCCGCGATCTTCTCGGCGTCCAGCGTGACCAGCTGCGAAGGCTTGAGATCTTCCGCCAGGATGATGGCGTGATCCGGCACGTCGACCTTCGCCGCCGGCGTTTGACCGAGCAGCGCGACCAGCACCTGATGCTCCAGATCGAGAAGATCGTCCACGCGTTCGGCGATACGCGGATCACCGAGCGCCCGCAGTGTGTCGGCGCTATCGCGTACCGCACGACGCCACGCATAAGCGGCGCTCTTGCCGCGCGCGATAGAACGACGAGCCGCGGCGACCAGCTCCCAATCGTCGACGAACTCCAGATGCGCTGCGATGACTTCCTGTGCGGTGCGCTCGGCATTCTTCGCCAGCTGCTGCAATCGATCGCGAACTTCCGCGCGACCCCGCTCCAGCTCCGCGCTCTCGTGCGCAACTCCACGACCTGCTTCGCTGACCGCGACCTCCGCCGCCCGCAAATAGAAAGCCTTGCCTACTGCGAAGCCTCGGCTCGCCACGACTGCACGTATGCGCTGCTGAGCGCCAGACGGGGATTTTGCCGGGGATTGAGTCGCCTGCTGCGACGTCCCAGGTGTTTCACGAGTCGACGCAGCGACTTCATGAGATGAAGTGGCTCGTGGTGTCGACGACGAAGACGTTTCGCGCGAATCCCGACTGGCTGCCACAGATGCCAGGCGAGTCGAGGCATCCTGTGGCGCGGCGTCCGCAATGCTCAGAATGATTCTCTTGATCTCGGCAACGGCCGCGGCTGCCTCCGGCCCGGCACCGACAACCGTCACTGCATCGCCACAGCGGATGCCCAGCGACATCAGTGCCACGGCACTTCTCGGATTGGCGCTGCGTCCGTGCGCCTGAATACTCAGTTCCACCGGCGAAGTCTTGGCATAGCTGGCGATCAGGGCGGCCGGCCGCGCGTGGATGCCGTGCTCGTGCTCCACGACGACTTTCTCGCTCGCTTCCGAACCGGCAGTGCTGGCCGTCGTGGCTACGGACTGGCCGACCTGCTGCAGCTCCAGCAACGTCTCGCCCGCCCGGATCTCCCGATTGCGCTGCGAGGTCGCGACGACGAACTGGTCGCCGTTGGTCACGACCACCGGCGTGATCAGGCTTTTCGCGCGCCGCGCCAGCAGATCGAGGTCGAAACTGAGCAATCGCTGCCCCGCACGAACCTTCGCACCCTGCTGCACGTGCAGCTCGAAGCCTTCGCCACCGAGATTCACCGTGTCGATCCCGATATGCATCAACACTTCCGCGCCGCTGGCAGCACGCACGGCAATCGCATGCTTCGACGGCGCGATGGAGATCACTTCACCGTCGCAAGGCGCCACCAGCTCGTTGGAGACCGGATCGATGGCGACGCCATCGCCCAGCATGCGCTGCGCGAATACGGCGTCCGGTGCTTCGTCCAGCGGGGCGCTCCAGCCGCTCAGCGGGGCCAGCAGGATTGTGTTCGGCATCGCAGGACCCTTGACGATTTACTCTGCCGCCGCGGCGGGCCGGACCAGCTCCACGGTGTCGATGACCCAGATGGGATCGACGCTGGCACGTGTGAAAGTGAAACACAGGTCGTGCTTGCCTTCACGTGCCGCGATGGCGGCCGGCGGCAGCGCCGTCACCGCCAGGTTCGACACGGCCGGCGCCAGCGGCAGCGACGCAAGCAGCTCGCCCTCGCAGCTGTCGATGCGCACCTCGAGCTCGCCTCGAGGCGTCTTCGGCTGCGGCAGCGCGATGGCCTTGACGTCGTCACCGATCTGGAAATTGAACGGAACCTGGCCGACCGAGGCGGCCAGCGCCGTGGCCTGCGACAGATCCGCGCCCTTGAAGATCCAGCACGGATTCATGATGTCGACCAGGAACACGGCACGCTCTGCCGTCAGCGGCGCATCGTCGGTCAGCGACAGCACCAGTTTGTTGCTGCACATGTCCAGCTGATGGCTGTTGCGGCGCGTAGCGGAGGTGCTGGCGTTGAGATCGGTCGCAAGCGGTGCGTAATGGATGCCAAGCGTGTCATAGCGCGCCAGTTGCGCCGGCAACCGCCCCTGAAAATCCTGCCAGTCGAGCTTTCCGGCTGGCGACCACGCGACTTCCGCCAGCGCCGCCGCGCGCGGGAACGTCATGTACTCGACCCGCTGTTCGGTTCTCATGTGCTCGGTGAAGAGATTGGCCTGCACCCCGAGAATATGCTGCAACTGCTGCCCTTGCAGCGAGGCCGGCGCGGGATCGAAGCGGTAGATGTCCTCGACGCTGACGACCCAGCCGCGGCCCGGCGAGGGATCGGCCGGGCCGTTCTGGCGATTGTCCAGATACAGACCGGGCTGCGGCGACAGCACCGTGTCGTGCCCGGCCGTGGCGGCGGCAATGGCGCCATCGATGCCGCGCCAGGACATGACGGCAGCGTTGGGCGCGAGCCCGCCTTCGAGGATTTCATCCCAGCCGATCAGCTTGCGGCCGTGGGCGTTGAGGAATTTCTCGATGCGCTGGATGAAGTAGCTCTGCAGCGCGTGCTCATCTTTGATGCCGAGCGCGCGCATCTTCGCCTGCACCGACTTCGAGGCCTGCCACTGACCCTTCGCCGCTTCGTCGCCGCCGACGTGGATGTAGTCGCTGGGAAACAGCGCCATGACTTCGGTCAGCACGTCTTCCAGGAAGGCGAAGGTGCTGTCATCGACGTTGTACAGCGTCGGATAGATGCCCCAATCCGCCGGCACCGCGGTGGGCGGATGATCGGTCACGCCGAGCTGCGGATACGCAACCACCGGCGCGGTCGCATGGCCGGGCATTTCGATTTCCGGAACCACGGTGATATTGCGTTGGGCCGCATAGGCGACCAGCTCGCGCACCTGATCCTGCGTATAGAAGCCTCCGTAGAGGCGCGGCTTGCCCGTCGACGGATCGATGTCAGCAGCTGCGGCCGGGCCGGCCGGTACGCGCCAGGCGCCGACACTGGTGAGGCGCGGATATTTCTTGATCTCCAGTCGCCAGGCCTGATCGTCGGTCAGATGCCAGTGCAGCACGTTGAGTTTGTGCAGAGCCATCCAGTCGATGAACTGGCGCACGAACTGTGGCGATTGATAGTGGCGCGCCGAATCCAGCATCAGTCCGCGCCAGCGGAATCGCGGCGCATCGACGATTTTCACTGCCGGAATCGCGACCGTCGCCGCGTGCGGAGCGCCGGCAGTAAGCAACTGCCACAACGTCACCGCGCCATAGAAAAGGCCGCGAGAACTGCCGGCGGAGACGGTGATCGCTCGGGGGGATACGTCGAGCGAATAGCCTTCGTCCGCGGCAGCCTCGCCGGCCAGGAGCTTGAAACTGATGGCGTTCTCGCTGGCCCCGCTCGCCGGCTCGGCGCGCAGGGACAGTCCCTGCGTGCGTTGCACCAGCTCGGTGAAATAGCCAGCGACGCGCTGGGCATCTGATCCAGCGGTAAAGACGACCGGCGTACTGCTGGTTAGCGCGAATGCACCTTGGCCTCGACTCATTTCACGCGGCGCGGGAATGATCGAGATCTTCGACTGCGCCGCACCGCCGTTCGTCGTGGCCGTCCGCGTTGAACTCGCGTCACAACCGGTCAACATGAGAGCGATCAAGGCACCGGCGCCAACCAGCACCGCAGCAATTCTCGTAGTACGCACTCCAAATCCCCCGCAGCAATTACTGGGCGTGCGCTCGCGTCTCATCGGCCGCACGCACTGCATCCGAACAGCCGGCGCCGTCGCTGCGCGCCGCTCGTCCCATCATTGGCTGGAAGCGCTGCGGACTTGCCAACCTTCGAGTCCTGCAGGCTCGCGGCCGCCGCTGTCGGTGACCGCGGTGGACTGCCTCGTTTAGAACTTGAACTGCACCGAAACCTGGTAGCGGCGCCCGGTCTTGTAGCTGTTGGCCGGCACGGACTTCTGCTGGAAGTACTGGAAGTACTCCTCGTCGAGCAGGTTCTGGGCATCGAAATTGAACTGCACCATCTCGTTGAGCGTCCAGCCCAGGCTCAGGCCCAGATCGGCGTACGCGTCCACGCTCACCGGCGGCGCACCGGCGACGAAGCCGCCCGCCAGGTACTCGCTGCGCCAGCCGTAGGTCACGCGCGCGCTGAACCGGTCATTCTCGAAGTACGGGCTCACGTTGTACTGGCTTTCCGATTGGAACGGCAGGTCGTTGCCGGCTGCCGTTTCACCGTCGGCGAAGGTGTAGTTGGCCACCACGCCGAAACCGGTCACGCCGAACGGCTGCTGGTAACTGAGGTTGAAGCCCTTGATCTTGCCCTTGCCGGCATTGGTCGGGCGCAGCACGCTGTAGTCGCAGAAGCCATCGGCGCTGCAGGCGCCCCGGGCGACCAGATCCAGGAAGGCCTGCGGATCGGGGTCGTCGCTGATGCCGTTGAACAGCCGCTCGATCGCCGGATTGTTCTCGATGAAGTTGTCGACATCCTTGTAGAACACCGATGCCGCCAGCACCGACTCGGGCGCGAAGTACCACTCGACCGCGGCGTTGTAGTTGACCGACTCGTACGGCTTCAGATCCGCGTTGCCGCCGGCGCCGGTGAGCTGGGTGTCGTTGAGGAACGTGTTCGGCGCCATCTGGTTGTAGGGCGCCCAGGCCACGACCTTGGCGGCCGCGAAGCGCAGCACCACGTCGTCGGCCGCGTCGAAGGCGAGATTGAGCGAGGGCAGCACGTAGTCCTCGTCGTTCTTCTGCGTCACCAGCCATTGCGGCTGTGCCGGCAGCACCGCCGTCACGCCGACCAGGTCGAAGGCCGTGCTTTCGATCTTGGCGTTCACGAAGCGAACGCCGACGTTGCCGTGCAGGCGCCGATCCTTGCCGAAGTCCAGCTGCGCATAGCCGGCCGTGTTGGTCTGCTCGACCTGGAACGTGTTGTTCAGGAAGCTGGCCGCATCCGGCCGGGTGAAGTCCGGCGGCGCACCGTTGACCCAGTTGAGCACGTTGCCACGACCGGCGTACACATGCCGGCCATGATCCCCGGTAAAGCCCTGGATGTCGGTGAGACCGACGGTGCCGACCTGGGCCAGATCACCGACGGGAGAAATGGGATAGACGTTGAGCGAAAAATCCTCATCGTGCTTGTGGCGACGCACGCCCAGATGCAGCTGGTCGAACACGCCACCGCCGAGCTCGATGCTGAAATCCGCCTGCCCGTAAGTATCCTTGGTTTCGGTCTTGAAGATGCCGTGATTGCCGAAGAATCCCAGCCCGACCCAGTTCGCCGGATCGCGCGCCGCGCCCGGATCGTCGAAGGTCACGCCGTTGTTGATGTCCCAGCTGAAGCCGCCGGTATAGACCGGCTCGATGAACCACTGCTTGAGGTCGTTGTCGGACTTGCTCCTGCCCACCTGGGCGGACAGCGACCAGCCCTCGCCCTGCCAGGCGCCCTGCAGGTCCAGACCTCGGGTGGTCGGCTCCGAAGCGCGCACGTTGTTGTCGTAGAAAATCCGGCCGGTCGGCCCGGAATGGCCGCTGCTGGCGATGCCATTGGCGCCGACGTTCAGCTGGTCGACCTGCCCGGGCAGATTGTCCAGGAAGGTGTACATCGACTGGTTGTAGTTGGCGAAATCCTCGCTGATGTACAGGCCGCTCAGGTTGAGCTCCAGTGCATCGACGGGCTTGAACTGCAGGTTGACGGTGACGCTGTCGCGCTCGCGCTTCTGCTGGAACCAGGCGGCGTTGATGCTGTTGGGCACCTGCGCGTCGGGATCCACGCCGGTCGCATTCGGGAAGGTAGACGCGGGCGCATAGCGGAAGATTTCCATGCCCTGGCGATCGACCTGTTCCTCGTAGTGCTGCGCGGCGATCGCGACGCCGAACGTTTCGGCAGAGTTCTTCCAGCTGTACAACCCGGAGACGCTCGGCTTTCCCTCGTCGGCCTGCTCGTTGTAGTTGTACGCGGCGGTGCCGGTCAGCGTGTTGGCTTCCAGCTCCAGCGGCTTGCGCGTGTGCATCAGCACGGTGCCGCCGAGGCTGCCTTCGGGCAGGCGTGCTTCGGGCGATTTGAAGATCTCGATGCGGCCGATGATCTCCGAGGCGATCTGGGTCTGGTCGAAGCCGCGATTGGGCTGCTCGCCGAACAGCCAGATCGACTGCGCCACCGGATGGCCGTCGAGGAAGGTCAGGTTGAGGCTGGGATCGGTGCCGTCGATGCTGACGCGCTCGCCCTGGCCGAAGCGCCGGTCGATGGCAACGCCGGGAACCTGCGTCATCGCCTCGGCGACGTTGGTGTTCGGGAACTGGCCCAGGTCCTCGGCGCTCAGCGCCTCGACCACTGAACTGGCGTCACGCTTGACCTCCAGCGAGGCGCGCAAGCTGCCGCGGATGCCGGTGACGATGACCTCTTCAATCTGGTCCGAAGCTGCACCGGGCGTGGATTGGGAATACGCGGGTGCTCCATGCTGTAGTGCCAATGCCACCGCCGCGCCGACCAGCGTCGTAGTTCTCTTGCTCATAAAGCGCCTACCCCTGTGTGTTATTGAGCGGACCAATTTGGCTCCAATATAGTACCAGTATGCGGCGCTTGCCAACCCTCTTGGGTATCCATGGGCTTGTAAGCTGCTTTATTTCACAATTACAGAGACTTATATGAGATGATTCAGCGGTGCGATGCTTTATTGGTATTGCATTGGTTATATAACAATGGCATCGTGTGCGCACGAACCGCCCGACGGCATACAGCGGCGGGCGCATTTTTCGAGGAGAGGCATCTTGGCATCGCTGTTCCATCATCTGCGGCCGCTCGACGAATCGAGCACCCTGCCTCTCTACCAGCAGTTGCAGCGAAGCCTTCGCCACATCATCGAGAGCCGCGTGCTCGGCCCGGACGACGCGCTGCCACCCGAGCGCGATCTCGCCGAAGAACTCGCGGTGTCGCGCATCACCGTCCGCAAGGCAATCGACGGCCTGGTCGAAGAAGGCTTGCTGATCCGCCGCCAGGGATCGGGCACTTTCGTCAGCAACCGCGTCGAGAAGAACTTCGCCAAGCTCACGTCCTTCTCCGAAGACATGCGCGCCCGCGGTCGCAAACCGCACAGCGTGTGGCTGAATCGCGCCGCCGGCTCGGTGACACCGGAAGAAGCACTGGCTCTGCGCTCCAGTCCCGGGACGCCGGTTTATCGTTTCCACCGTATCCGCTACGCGGACGATGCGCCGATGGCGTTGGAATACGCCACCGTGCTCGCCTCGTGCCTGCAATCGGTCGACGCGGTCGAAAGTTCGCTGTACGAGGCGCTGGAGAAAAACGGCAACCGGCCGGCACGTGCCCTGCAACGCCTGCGGGCGGTGCTGCTCACCGGCGAACAGGCGCAGCTGCTCAAGGCGCAGGAGAAAGACCCGGGCCTGCTGGTCGAACGCCTGGGCTCGCTCAAGGACGGGCGCACCATCGAGTTCACGCAGTCGTTCTATCGCGGCGACATCTATGATTTCGTCGCCGAGCTCAACGCCTCTTCATGAACGTTGAAACCCGAATGTACCGCGAGGCTGCGCAGGCGGCCGATGTCGTCCGCACCCAGATCGGCGCCAACGCCGACGCCATGCGTCAACTCGGCGCCGCGCTGCGCGAGCTGTCGCCACGTGTGGTGGTCACAGGCGCGCGCGGCAGCTCGGATCACGCGGCGACGTACGCCAAGTACCTGATCGAGACGCACACCAACGCATTGACCTCTTCCGCAGCGCCGTCGCTGAGTTCGGTTTACGACACCCGCACCGATCTGCGCGATGCGCTGTTCCTGGCGATCTCGCAGTCGGGCAAGAGTCCGGACCTGCTGGCCACGGTCGCAAGCGCCAAAGCCTCCGGGGCTTACATCGTGGCACTGTGCAATTCGCCGGGCTCGCCGTTGGCGCAGATCGCACATCACGCCATCGACCTGCACGCCGGCCCCGAAACCAGCGTCGCGGCCACCAAATCCTACATCGCCTCGCTCAGCGCCATCGTTCACCTGCTGGCCAGCTGGATCGAAAGCGAAGAGCTGCTCACGGCGTTGCGACAGGCTCCCGCGCTGCTCGATCAATCCTGGTCACTGGACTGGAACCTGGCGATCCCGCTGCTGCAACCGGCGGTGAATCTGTTCGTAGTGGCCCGCGGCTTCGGCCTGGGAATCGCCCAGGAAGCCGCGCTGAAGTTCAAGGAAACCTGTGGTTTGCACGCGGAGGCTTTCAGCGCCGCGGAGGTTCAGCACGGCCCGATGGCGCTGGTGCGGCGCGGCTTTCCGGTGCTCGCCTTCTCGCAAAGCGATGACACGCGTGCTGGCATCGAAACGCTGGCCCAGGACTTCATCAGCCGCGGCGCGAACGTGCTGCTTGCGGGCGGTCGCACGGCTGGCGCGATCACGCTGCCGGTCATTGCCACGCATCCGGTCATCGAGCCGATGTTGATGATCCAGAGTTTCTACCGCATGGCCGCATCGCTGGCGCTTGCGCGCGGCTGCAACCCGGATGTGCCGCCACATCTGAGAAAAATCACCGAGACCCTCTGATGCCTGTCGCCCTGGTCAATGGCCGCGTGCTGCGCGAATCCGGCTTCGTCGAAGGACTCGCCGTCCTCATCGACGGCGGCCGCATTCTCGACGTGGTCGCCGCCGACGATCCTGCCGCGAAAGCGGCAATCCACCACGACCTGCACGGGCAGCTGCTGCTGCCGGGCTTCATCGACACGCAGGTCAACGGCGGCGGCGGCATCCTGTTCAACGACGATCCTTCGGTCGAATCGATTCGCGCCATCGGTCGCGCACACCAGCGCTTCGGCACCACCGGCTTTCTGCCCACACTGATCAGCGACGATCTGCACGTCGTCGAGAATGCGCTGAACGCCGTACAGGCCGCGATCCGTGCGGGCGTACCCGGCGTGCTCGGAATTCACATCGAAGGCCCGTTCCTCAACGTGGAGCGCAAGGGCGTGCACGACGCCACCAAGCTGCGCGAGCTGGACGAGACGGCGCTCAAGCTGCTGACCTCGCTGCAGGGCGGCAGAACCTTGATCACGCTGGCACCGGAAATGACCACGCCGCGGATCATTCGCAAGCTGACCGATGCCGGCGTCATCGTCTCCGCCGGTCACAGCAATGCCACTTACGCCGAGATCAAGGCGGCGCTCGATCAGGGCCTGCGAGGCTTCACGCACCTGTTCAATGCGATGTCGCAGCTCACCGGACGCGAGCCGGGCGTGGTCGGCGCAGCACTCGATGATCAAGACAGCTGGTGCGGCATCATCCTCGACGGCCTGCACGTGGACCCGGTGGTGCTGAAGATCGCATTGCGCAGCAAGCCGCACGACCGCTTCATGCTGGTCACCGACGCCATGCCCAGCGTCGGCATCGACGGCGATGAGTTCATGCTGCAGGGCCGGCGCATCACGGTGCGCGACGGCAAATGCCTCGACGAGACCGGCACGCTGGCCGGCTCCAACCTCAACATGGCTGCGGCGGTCGCCAACGCCGCGCAGCTGCTGGGGATCGACCTCGCCCAGGCCGTACGCATGGCAACCGAATATCCGGCGACATTCCTCGGGCTGGAACATGAGTTCGGCCGCATCGAGCGCGGCTATCGCGCGAGCCTGGTGCTCGCCGACGACGACATGAACGTGCTCGAAACCTGGATCGACGGCCAGCCGGCACAGCTCACGCCGACCCGGCCGACGACCGGCGCGCGTTGAGGCAATCCGCCTGAAAAAGGCCGTCCGGAGCGAACGCGCGCCCGCGTTTAAGGCGTTCCCGGCGCCGAGAATGAGGGGCCTGCACGGCAGCGAACATTGAAACCTGATTCGGTAGGAACCTAGACTTCGCGTTGTTGCGTTCTTCGCAACCCGCCTTCGGAGCTTCCATGCAGCACGAAATCCGCCTGCGCTACCTGTACGAAGCGGCGCGTCTGGGCACCATGCGTGCAGCCGGCAAACAGCTCGACGTCGCCACCTCCTCGATCAGCCGGCAGATCGCGGCGCTGGAGAAGGATCTCGACGTGCCGCTGATCGAAGGCGGCCGGCGCCGGATCAAACTCACCGAAGCCGGCGAAGCCGCCTGCGTCTATTACCGCGAAAGCCGCGCTCACGAAGAGGTGTTCCTGTCGCGGCTCGAAGAGCTGAAGAGCATACGCACCGGCCGGATCGACCTGGCCGTCGGCGAAGCCTTCATCACCGAACACTTCAGTGAAGCGCTGCAACAGTTCATGCGCAACTATCCCGGCATGACGGTGCGCGTGAAGGTGAGCGGCACCAACGACGCCGTCGCCATGGTGCGCGACGACGAAGCTCACTTCGGCCTCATCTTCGACGTGCCGCGCGACCCCAAGGTGCGCGCCCGCCTGTCGCTCGACCAGCCGCTCAAGGTCGTCGTGCATCCCTCGCACGAGCTGGCCCAGCGCGAATCGGTGAGTCTGTCGGAACTGACCAAGTGCAGCATCGGTCTGCCCGAAGACTCTCTGCGCATCCGTCAACTGGTGCGCGCCGCCGAAGCGGCCGACGGCGTGGTCCTGGAGTCCGAGCTGATCGCCAATTCGATGACCTTGCTCAGGGACTTCGCCAAATGCGGCCGCGGCGTCACGGTGATGCCGGAGTTCCTCGCGCAGGACGATCTGGCTGCCGGCAGGCTCAGGGCGATCGCAACCACCAACGCCATCCTCAATTCGACCAAGATCAGCCTGATCACGCGTGCCGGGCGGCAGATGCCGATGGGCGTGTCGCAGCTGCTGCAGCAGATCGAAGGCTATCTCAGGAGCTCGGCTGCGCAGGCAGCCTGAAACACCACCGGGCGGCGATGGTCACGCCACTCCACAGACACGCCGCCTATTTCGCCACCGGCATCGTGAACTGCGCACCCTGGCCGATGCTCTCCGGCCAGCGCTGCATCACGCTCTTGTAGCGGGTGTAAAAGCGCACGCCCTCCTCGCCGTAGGCGTGGTGATCGCCGAACAACGAGCGCTTCCAGCCACCGAAGGAATGCCAGGCCATCGGCACCGGGATCGGCACGTTGATGCCAACCATGCCGACCTGCACCGCCCGCGTGAAGAGGCGGGCTGCGTTGCCGTCGCAGGTGAAGCACGAGACGCCATTGCCGAACTCGTGCCGGTTGACGAGTTCGACGGCAGCCGCCAGGTCGGGCACGCGCACCACCGACAGCACCGGACCGAAGATCTCTTCCTTGTAGATCGTCATCGCCGGCGTCACATGATCGAACAAGGTGCCGCCGGTGAAGAAGCCGTTGGCGAGATTCGGCACTCGGTGATTGCGGCCGTCGACGACCAGTTGCGCGCCTTCGGCAACGCCGCGGGCAATGTAGCCTTCGACCCTCTGCCGATGTGCGCTGGTGACCAGCGGCCCCATCTCGCTCGCCGGATCCATGCCATCGCCGATCGTCAATGACCGGGCACGCGCCGCCAGTGCTTCGACCAGGCGATCGGCCACGTCGCCCACGGCCACCGCTACCGAGATCGCCATGCAGCGCTCGCCGGCGGAGCCGTAAGCCGCGCCGACCAGCGCATCGACCGCCTGGCCCAGATCCGCATCCGGCATGACGACCAGGTGATTCTTCGCACCGCCGAGCGCCTGAATGCGCTTGCCGTACTTCGCACCTTCCGCGTAGATGTATTGCGCGATGGGCGTCGAGCCCACGAAAGAAAGTGCCTGCACGTCCGGATGCGCGAGCAGGGCGTCGACCGCGACCTTGTCGCCCTGCACGACATTGAACACGCCGTCGGGCAACCCCGCCTCATGCAACAGATCGGCGATGATCAGGCTCGGCGACGGATCGCGCTCCGAGGGCTTGAGCACGAACGTGTTGCCGCAGGCCAGCGCCAGCGGCAGCATCCACATCGGCACCATCACCGGAAAATTGAAAGGCGTGACGCCCGCGACCACGCCCAGCGGCTGGCGCAGGTCCCAGTTGTCGATGCCGCCGCCGATGTTGTCGGAGTGGCTGCCCGTCAGCAGCTGCGGGATGCCGCAGGCGAATTCCACGACTTCGATGCCGCGTGTGACTTCGCCGCGTGCATCCGACAGAACCTTGCCATGCTCGCGCGTGATCGCCGCTGCCAGCACATCGTGGTTGCGCTCCAGCAGTTCCTTGAACTTGAACAGAATGCGGGCCCGCTTCAATGGCGCCAATTGTGCCCATGCGGGAAATGCAGCCGCAGCGGCGGCAACGGCGGCGTCGACCTCACGAACGCCGGCCAGGTGCACACGGGCGCTGATCACTCCGGTGGCTGGATTGAAAACATCGCTGGCCCGGCCGGAAGTACCGGCGACCCTCTGGCCGTCGATCACGTGATGGATCTCGGAAGCGATGGAATTCGCAGCAGCGCTCATGGTTGGGGTCCTCGAAGGAAGGTTGGCGGCGGCTCTGGGCCGCCGCCCGGATGTTCATGCTACGCAGCGATTTGCACGACGGCACACATGGGCAGTGCATCAAACACTGGCGCGGAGAATGGCCGGGATGTGTCTCTCCCACCCCAGGGTCATCAGGTGGACGCCAGCGCAGTACGGCCGCACTGAACGGATGATGCGCGCCGCAATGTCGATGCCGACCCGTGTCTGGGCGTCTTCATCGCCGGCAACCGCGTCGAGCTCGGCAATCAATCCATCCGGAACCCGAATACCTGGAACGTTCGCATTGAGCCAGTGGGCCATCTTTGCCGATTTCAGCGGAATGATCCCGACCAGCAGACCGACATCGGGTCGCAAGGCATCGACGAATGTCGCCAGGACCGGCACGTCGTACAACGCCTGCGTCTGCAGAAACTGCGCGCCCGCCTCGATCTTGCGTCGCGTGTTCTCCATTTCCCTCTGCAGATCGGTGGCGCCGGGATTGGCGGTCGCTCCGATGAACAGCTCAGGCGCGCCTTTCAGTTCGTTGCCCGCCAGATCGCGCCCGGCATTGAGCACGCACGCCATGCGCAGCATCTCAATGGTGGTCAGATCGAAGACCGGCTTGGCATCGGGATGATCGCCGTTGGCCGGATCGTCGCCAGTCATGAACACAGCATTGCCGATGCCGAGCACCGCCGCACCCAGCAGATCCGCCTGCAACGCGATGCGATTGCGATCGCGCGCGGTGAACTGCACGATGGGCTCCAGACCGCGGTCGAGCAGCAACTTGGCGACCGCCGTCGGTTCGATCGTCATGCGCGCACGCGGCGACTCGGTGAGATTGATGCCGTCGACCACTTCCCTGAGCGAATCGGCCTTCGCGTAGAGATCCGCCAGGTCGATGCCCTTGGGCGGCGTCAGCTCGGTGGTGACCACGAATTTTCCGGCGCGGATCTTCTCCGACAACCTGCTCATCGGCGCGCGGGGCCCCATATCGCGATGGGCTTTCCGCTCCACCGGGCAGTGACGAATTTCCGCAACGTCACAGCTTGCGGCTCAACTCGACACCGCTGCCGATCGGCAGCAGCACCGAATCCATGTCGCCCTTGGCGCGCACACGGCGCTGATAAGCCTGCGCGTATCGCACCGCTGTCGATGGAGACAGCATGTTGTCGGCGGCCACCAGCGCCCCCTTCGACAGCTTCGGATACAGCAGCTCGAAGCAGGGGGAGTACAGGTCCTTCCACAGATCCACCAGCACGAAATCGAACGGCCCGGGAAGCTGCGGCAGCGTATCGAGCGCACTGCCGACGTGGAATTCGACAAATGAATCGAGGCCCGCGCGTTGCAATTGCGAGCGCGCGTAATCGACCTTCTGCTGCGATAACTCCAGGCTATGCACCTTGCCCCCGGTGCTGCGCGCTGCATCCGCCAGCCACAGGGTCGAATAACCGTAAGAGACACCGAGTTCGACGATGGTCTGCGCCTTCAGGCCGCACACCAGCAGATGCATCATCCTGCCGGTCTCGGGCCCGACACAGATCAGGAACTCGTCGATGCGATCGGAGAATTCGCGCGGCGAAAGCGTCTCGCGCAGTCGGGATTCCTCCGCCGCGCGCTGCTCGTACTCGTTCAGGATCTGTTCGAGCGTGGCGTCCACGACGATTTGCCTCTCAGCCGCTCTCGGCGCGCGCCACGCTGAAGCGCCGCGAGGCGCCGGCAATCGAGCGCTCGGCCGACAAGATGGTGTTGTGCAGCAGCATGGTGACCGTCATCTGGCCGACGCCGCCCGGCACCGGCGTGATGTAGGAAGCCTTCTGCTTCACGCCCTCGAAATCCACGTCACCGACGATGCGCCCGTCGGCCAGCCGGTTGAAGCCCACGTCGATGACCACCGCACCGGTGCGGACCATCTGCGGCACGATCAGGTTCGGCACGCCGGCCGCAACCACCAGGATGTCCGCCAGCAGCGTGAACTGACCCAGGTCGCGCGTCTTCTTGTGACAGATGCAGACCGTCGCGTCCTGCTGCATGAGCATGAGCGCGGTGGGCTTGCCGACGATGTTGCTGGCGCCGACCACGACCACGTTGCGGCCTTCCACCGCAATCTGCTCGTGCTCGAGGATCTTCTGCACGCCGTAGGGCGTGCACGGCGAGAACACGGTGTTGCCGGTGACCAGCCCGCCCATGTTGTAGAGATGAAAGCCGTCGACGTCCTTCTCCACCGAAATGCGCTCCAGCACGCTTGCGACGCGGATCTGCGGCGGCAACGGCAACTGCACCAGGATGCCGTGGGTGGACGGATCGAGATTGAGCGTCTCGATGTGCTCGAGCAACTGCGCTTCGCTGGCGTGTACCGGCAGCTCGATCAGCTCGGAGCGGATGCCAGCCTCCTGGCACGCCTTGATCTTGGTGCGCACGTAGGCGCGCGAGGCGGGATTGTCTCCCACCAGCACCACGGCCAGGCCCGGGGTGATGCCGTGGCGCGATTTCAGCTCATCGACGCGCGCGTGATATTCGGTGCGGAGCTTTCTGGCAATCGCTTTGCCGTCGATGATCTTGGCGGACATATCTCGTAACGGGGCCGTGCCCCAGCCAACGTTCCCGCGGCGACCGCGGGATCGGAAAGCCAACGCAGCGCCCGCCAGGTTCCTCGCCGGTCGCCGGGAGGAACAGGTGGGGGACAGGATCCCCCACCCGTGCACCGCTCAATAACGATAGTGATCGGGCTTGTACGGACCTTCCTTCGCCACGCCGATGTACTTCGCCTGATCGTCCGTCAGCTGCGTCAGCTGCACGCCCAGCTTCGCCAGCTGCAGGCGCGCCACTTTCTCGTCCAGCTGCTTCGGCAGTACGTACACGCCGATCGGGTACTTGGCCGTGTTGCCGTACAGCTCGATCTGCGCCAGCGTCTGGTTCGCAAACGAGGAGCTCATCACGTAGGACGGATGACCGGTCGCGCACCCCAGATTCACCAGCCGGCCTTCGGCCAGCAGGATGATGCGCTTGCCGTCCGGGAAGATCACGTGATCCACCTGCGGCTTGATGTTCTCCCAGGTGTACTGGCGCAGGGACGCCACGTCGATCTCGTTGTCGAAATGACCGATGTTGCAGACGATGGCGTTGTTCTTCATCGCCCGCATGTGATCGTGCGTGATCACGTGGAAGTTGCCGGTGGTGGTGACGAAGATGTCGGCCTGGGACGCCGCCTCTTCCATGGTCACCACGCGATAGCCTTCCATCGCCGCCTGCAACGCGCAGATCGGATCGATCTCGGTGATCCACACCTGCGCCGACAGCGAACGCAGCGCCTGCGCCGACCCCTTGCCCACGTCGCCGTAGCCGCAGACCACGGCAACCTTACCGGCGATCATCACGTCGGTGGCGCGCTTGATGCCGTCCAGCAGCGATTCACGGCAGCCGTACAGATTGTCGAACTTGCTCTTGGTGACCGAGTCGTTGACGTTGATGGCGGGGAACGCCAGCTTGCCGTCCTTCGCCATCTGGTACAGGCGCTTGACGCCGGTGGTGGTCTCTTCAGAGACGCCCTTGATCTGTTTCAGGCGGGTCGAGTACCACTTCGGGTCCTTCTTGAGCTGCGCCTTGATCGAGTCGAACAGCGCGACTTCCTCTTCGCTGCCGGGCTTGGCCAGTACGCTCGGATCGCTTTCCGCGCGCGTGCCCAGGTGCAGCAGCAGCGTCGCATCGCCGCCGTCATCGAGGATCATGTTCGAGAACTGCTTTTCGCCTGTTGGGCCATCCGGCCAATCGAAAATGCGGTGCGTGAAATCCCAGTACTCGACCAGCGACTCGCCCTTGAAGGCGAACACGGCCGTGTCGCGCACCGCAATGGCCGCAGCGGCATGATCCTGGGTCGAGAACACGTTGCACGAAGCCCAGCGCACCTGCGCACCGAGCGCTTGCAGCGTCTCGATCAGCACCGCGGTCTGGATCGTCATGTGCAGGGAACCGGTGATGCGCGCACCTTTCAGGGGCTGCGCCTTGGCGAATTCCTCGCGAATCGCCATCAGGCCGGGCATTTCGGTTTCGGCGATCAGGATTTCCTTGCGGCCCCAATCCGCCAGCGACAGATCGGCCACGTGAAAATCGCCGGAGGTTGCCGGCTTCGCAACTGCGCTCATAGTCATCTCCATTTTCATTAAGGGGCGCCGTTGCCATTGAAGGCAGTGCGCATCGAGCCTGGCAGACACGACCGGATCGGCCTGTTTGCTGCAGCGCCCCTCGACGCGCGAGGTCGATAGTTTATCAGCGATGGTGCGCTTTCGCGGCGAATCCCAGCGACTCGCCGCGAAACGCGGTCCTGCCCGGAAGTTCAGCCGTTGGCGGCGCGCTTGACGCCGGCATCCGCCGCCAGCGCCTCGGCCTTGTCGGTCTTTTCCCAGCTGAATTCCGGCTCCGAACGGCCGAAATGGCCGTAGGCGGCGGTCTTCTGATAGATCGGCCGCAGCAGATCCAGCATCTGGATGATGCCCTTGGGCCGCAGGTCGAAGTGCTTGGCCACCAGCTGCTCCAGGGTCTCGTCCGAGACTTTGCCGGTGCCAAAGGTGGTCACCATGATGCTGGTGGGCCGGGCCACGCCGATGGCGTAGGAGACCTGCACCTGGGCCTTGGTCGCCAGGCCCGCAGCCACGATGTTCTTGGCCACGTAGCGCGCGGCATAGGCCGCGGAACGATCCACCTTGGACGGATCCTTGCCCGAGAACGCACCACCACCGTGCGGCGCCGCGCCGCCGTAGGTGTCGACGATGATCTTGCGGCCGGTCAGGCCGCAGTCGCCCTGCGGACCGCCGATGACGAAACGGCCGGTCGGGTTGATCAGGTAATTGATCTTCTTGCCGACCATGTCCTGCGGCAGCACCGGCTTGACGATCTCCTCGATCACCGCCTCGGTCAGCTGTGCGTGCTCGACCTCGGGATGGTGCTGGGTGGAGAGCACCACCGTGTCGATCTCCCTGGGCCGGCCGTCCACGTACTTGACGGTCACCTGCGACTTCGCGTCCGGCCGCAGCCAGGGGAGCTTGCCGCTTTTGCGCAGCTGCGCCTGGCGCTCGACCAGGCGGTGCGACAGGTAGATCGGCAGCGGCATCAGCTCCGGGGTTTCGTCGCAGGCATAGCCGAACATCAGGCCCTGGTCGCCCGCGCCCTGGTCCAGGTTCAGACCGCGGCCTTCGTCCACGCCCTGTGCGATGTCCGGCGACTGCTTGTCGTAGGCGACCAGCACGGCGCAGCCCTTGTAGTCGATGCCGTAATCGGTGTTGTCGTAACCGATGCGCTTGATGGTCTCGCGCGCAATCGACTGGTAGTCGATGGTGGCGTTCGAGGTGATCTCGCCGGCGAGCACGACCAGGCCGGTGTTGCACAGGGTTTCGGCAGCGACGCGCGAATGTTTGTCCTGCGCCAGGATGGCATCCAGGATGGCGTCGGAGATCTGGTCGGCGACCTTGTCCGGATGGCCCTCGGACACCGATTCCGAGGTGAACAGAAAACTTGCGCTCATAAATTTTTTCCTGCCTGAGTACGAACCTGTGTCAATGACTCGCGTGCTGCGAAAGATCCCTGCGCGCGCTTCAACCGGTGGCCAGCCGCAACGGCTGACCGAAATTCTCGCGATAACGTTGCTCGAACTGCGCCGCCGTGAAGCGGTGATTCTGCGTGCCGCGCGACTCGATCTTGATGGCGCCGAGCAGCGACGCGATACGGCCGGTGGTCTCCCAATCCAGTCCGTGCAGCAGACCATGAATCAGGCCGGCGCGGTAGGCGTCGCCGCAGCCGGTCGGATCGACCACCGCCGTGGGCCTGGCGGTCGGGATCCGGTATTCCTGACCCTTGGTGTAGATCACCGAACCTTCGGCACCGCGCGTCACGATGAGGGCCTCGACCTGGCTGGCGATATCGGCGGCCGACAGCTTGGTCCGTTCCTGCACCACCTGCCACTCGTAGTCGTTCACCGCCACCCAGCGCGCCTGCTTGATGAAGGCGCGCAGGTCATCGCCGCTGAACATGGGCAGGCCCTGGCCCGGATCGAAAATGAAGGGGATGCCGGCCGCGGCAAACTGCGCCGCATGCTCGATCATGCCTTCGCGGCCGTCCGGCGCGACGATGCCGATGTCGATGTCGCGGGCCTCGCTCACCCGGTTCAAGTGCGATTGCTGCATTGCGCCGGGATGAAAGGCCCAGATCTGGTTGTCGTCCAGGTCCGTGGTCACGAAGCCCTGCGCGGTGTGCTCGGTCTCGACCCGGCGGATGTGGTCCATCGGCACGCCGGCCTGCTTCATCCAGTCCTCGTACTGCGCGAAGTCGCGCCCCACCGTAGCCATGGGCAGGCCTTCATCGCCCAGCAGGCACAGGTTGTAGGCGATGTTGCCGGCGCAGCCGCCGAACTCGCGCCGCAGCTGCGGCACCAGGAAGGACACGTTCAGCAGGTGAATCTTGTCCGGCAGGATGTGATTCTTGAAACGATCCTGGAACACCATGATGGTGTCGAAAGCGACGGAGCCGCAGATGAGCGCGCGTTTGCCTGGCTTGGTCATGGAAACTTCGTACATCTCCCCATAAGGATAGTTGCGGATTGTAAGGGAAGCGCGCCAGGGCGGGCAGTGAAGATCCGCGCTCACCTCCCTACCTCTTCGCTGCGCGAATTGTGCCGGTAGCGCACCGCGCCCAGGCTACGACGCAGATATGAGGCCATAACCATAGTGATTCGCTGGCGCCCGGCGCTCCGCCTGACGCGCCCCAAGCGCCAAAGCGGGCGACTCGATTGAGCAGGAGGAAACGACTCCATTCGCAGCGAGCAACACGCCGGGGCTCACAACTGGCCGATGGACGCCACATGACGCGCGTAGCAAGCGGCGGTTCAACTGGACCGGCGCTGCTACGGGCCGGTCATGGAGGTGTCGCTTAATCCTTCGTCCGATGCCGGGGAGCGCCAAATAGCCCGCCGGACGCGGGTGACGACTGTCCAATGAACCCGTTCAACGGTTCATGCGTTATGGGGCCGCAAACGCCTGCCTCTGCATGCTTCACGGGTGAGTGATGACCGACGCCAGCGCCCTCGATGCCTCCAGCTCGCCCGAGATGTCGGATGAGCCGATCCGCGTGCTGCTCGTCGAAGATGAGGCCATCGTGGCGCAGGACCTGGAAGAGACCATTGCGCGGCTGGGTTACATGGTGCTGGGCGTTGCCAGCGAAGGCGTGCAGGCAGTCTGCATGGCTGCAGAGCTGAAACCGCAGCTCATCGTGATGGATGTCGGCTTGCAGGGCGACATCGACGGCATCCAGGCAGCGCAGATGATCCAGGAACGCGCTCACGTGCCCGTGATCTTTCTCACTGGCCACCGCGACGTGCAGACACTGCGTCGTGCGGTGCGCGTCGGCCCGCTGGGTTACCTGGTGAAACCGTTCCAGGAAGTCGAGCTGCACTGCGCGATGGAAGTCGCCATTCACAAACACCGCGCCGAAGTCGCTCACCGCGAGCGCGAAGAAGCCCTGCGACGCAATGTCGAGCTGCTCGCCAGCCTGTCGCTGGTGGATGAACTGACGCAGCTGCGCAACCGGCGCGGATTCTTCGAGCTGGCGCAACAGGCGCTGAAAGTTGCACGGCGCGAGAAGCACACGCTGGGACTGTTCTTCGTGGACCTGAACGGGCTGAAGCAGATCAACGACGAGTTCGGCCATCTGGCCGGCGACCAGGCGCTGCGCGACCTGGCGGAAGTGTTGCGCCGGACCTTTCGCGAATCGGACATCGTGGCGCGACTGGGCGGCGACGAATTCGTCGCCCTGGCTCACATCAATCGCGATACCGCGGTGCTCGACAAGCGGCTGCAAGAGCAGGTCGAACTGATGAACCAAAGCAAGCGACGCCGCTACTCGCTGGAGATGAGCGTCGGGACGGCCGTCTTCAACATCAGCTCCGACGATGACGTCGAGGCCCTGATCGCCCGCGCCGATGCCGCGATGTACGAAGACAAACGCGCGTCGAACCATCGCAGCGGTAGCAGCTGATCGCGGCCGCCATTCCGGCGCAACGGGCACGAGCCGGTAGAATCTGCACGATGACCGTCAGAAGCGCGGCCCTGGCCGGGTCCCGTACGATCGCCGTCGCAATCGGGGCGTCTGGACGTCCTCGGCTATCATTCGCGCTCCAACCCGGAGCTACCGCGGATGTCCGAACCCGTTTTTTCTGGTGACCCTCTTCAATGGCTGGCGCGCGTGCTGGCGCAGGATCCGGATCGATCGTTCCTGGAAACTGCCGCCGGACAGCGCTACAGCCGTCGTGAATTCGACGCACTGATCTCGAAATACGCGGCGGCGCTCGCGCAACGCGGCGTCGTGCCGACCGATCGTGTCGCCGCCCAGGTAGAGAAGTCGCCCGAAGCCGTCGCCCTGTATCTGGCCTGCCTGAAACTCGGTGCCGTATTCGTACCGCTCAATACGGCCTACACGCTGGCGGAGCTCGAGTATTTTTTGCAGGACGCGCAACCGCGCATGGCCGTGGTCCGGCCGCAGGACCTTGCGAACGTGCGCACGATCGCCGACCGCGTCGGTGTGCCGGACGTGCAGACGCTCGGCGCCCAAGGCGACGGCTCGTTGCCACGCCTCGCGGCCTCGACAACACAAGCACCGCCCGACTCTTTTACCGCAGAGCCTGCTGCCCTCGCTGCGCTTCTCTATACGTCCGGCACGACCGGACGCTCCAAGGGCGCAATGCTGACCCGCGACAATCTCGGATCGAACGCCGCAACGTTGGCGCAAGCCTGGCATTTCAGCGAAGCCGACGTGCTGCTGCACGCGCTGCCGATCTTTCACGTCCACGGTCTGTTCGTCGCCATCAATACGGTGCTGGCCAGCGGTGCGACCATGCTGTTCCTGCCGAAGTTCGATGCCGACGAGGTGCTGCGGCTGCTGCCGCGAGCGACGGTGTTGATGGGCGTGCCGACCTTTTATACCCGGCTTCTGCAGCACCCCGGGCTCACACGCGAAGCGACACGCAACATCCGGCTGTTCGTCTCCGGCTCGGCACCGCTACTGGCCGATACGCATCGCGAATTCCGCGAGCGCACCGGTCACGCCATCCTGGAACGCTATGGCATGAGCGAGACGCTGATGAACACGTCGAATCCTTACGAAGGCGAACGTGTTCCAGGCAGCGTCGGCCCGCCGCTGTCGGGGGTCGAAGTGCGGATCACCGATCCGGAATCGGGCCGACCGCTCACCGCGCCCGACGCGATCGGCATGATCGAGGTGCGCGGTCCGAACGTCTTCGCCGGCTACTGGCGCCTGCCCGAGAAAACCGCGACCGAATTCCGTTCCGACGGCTTCTTCATCACCGGGGATCTGGGGCGGATCGATGCGCGCGGCTACATTCACATCGTCGGGCGCGGCAAGGATCTCGTCATCACCGGCGGCTACAACGTCTACCCGATCGAGATCGAGACCGAGATCGACGCGCTGCCGGGCGTAGTCGAGAGCGCCGTGATCGGCGTGGCGCATCCGGATTTCGGCGAAGGCGTCACCGCTGTCGTGGTCAAGCGAAAAAACGCCGAGCTCGACGAGACCACCATCCGGCAAGCACTCGAGCAAAGGCTTGCCAAGTTCAAACTGCCCAAGCGCGTACTGTTCGTCGACGAGCTGCCGCGCAACACCATGGGCAAGGTACAGAAGAGCGTACTGCGGGAAGCCTACCGACAGCTGTACGGTGCGTCAGATGGACTGCCGCCTACGCGGAAGTGATGAGCAAATCGGCGCGCCCTGCGGCTCGGGTGATAGGCTTCCTAGCCATACGCTCAGACCAGCAGTGCATTTCGCGACAGAGAGCTTTAAATCATGACTCAGTCCTCACCCCACTCGGCCCGCATCGCGCCAGAACTGGTCATCGTTCCTCCTACGCGCGACCTGGGCGACTTCGAAGTGCGCCGGGCGCTGCCGCATCGCGACCGGCGCCTGGTGGGCCCGTTCATTTTCTGGGATCAGATGGGGCCGGCGCAGTTCGTTCCCGGCCAGGGCATCGACGTGCGCCCGCATCCGCACATCGGCCTGGCGACCGTCACCTACCTGTTCTCAGGCAGCCTCATGCATCGCGACAGCGAAGGCAACGCGCTCGAAATCACCCCCGGCGCCATGAACCTGATGACCGCCGGCAGCGGCATCGTGCACTCCGAGCGCACGCCGGCGGCACAGCGCCAGCAATCCAGCCCGCTGTTCGGAATCCAGAGCTGGCTTGCATTGCCGCGGGCACACGAAGAGATCGCTCCGGCCTTCCAGCACTTCGACGCCGCGCAGCTGCCCGTCATCGAGGACACCGGCGTGCAGGCGCGGGTCATCGCAGGCGCCGCTTTCGGCAAGCGCTCGCCGGTCGCCATGCTGTCCGACTGGCTGTATGTCGAAGTAAACCTCGCCGCCGGTGCGCGTGCGCCGCTGGACCCCGATCACGAAGAACGCGGCATCTATGTCGTGGAAGGCGCGATCGAGATCGGCGGACAACAGTTCGAAGCGCCGCAGCTGCTGGTCTTCCGGCCCGGCGACCGCATCACCGTAACCGCGGTTCGCGCGGCACGGCTCATGTTCCTGGGCGGCGCCCGCATGGATGGTCCGCGTTACATCTGGTGGAATTTCGTATCGTCCAGCCAGGAGCGGATCGAGCAGGCCAAGGCCGATTGGCAGCAAGGCAAGTTCAAGCCCGTCCCGGGTGAAACCGAATTCATCCCGCTGCCGCAGCGCTGATTCCCGTATCCTATGTGGCAGCTCCCCTTCTGCTGCCACATGCATGATCGCTTTACTCGAAGCTCATCGTGCCGGCCTGCTCCGGCGCGAACATTGGTCGCGTAACATCGTCGCGGGCGCCGTCGTCGGCGTCGTGGCGCTGCCGCTGGCGATGGCTTTCGCCATTGCTTCCGGGGCAAAGCCGGAACAGGGGCTGTACACCGCCATCGTCGCCGGCCTGGCCGTCTCCGTGTTTGGCGGCTCGCGGGTGCAGATCGCCGGCCCCACCGGCGCGTTCATCGTGATCCTCTCCGGCATCACCGCCACGCACGGCATCGACGGCTTGCAGATCGCCACGCTGCTGGCCGGCATCATCCTGGTGCTGCTGGGCGTGGCGCGACTGGGCGCCATCATCAAGTTCATCCCGGATCCGGTGATCGTCGGCTTCACCGCCGGCATCGCCGTCATCATCTGGACCGGCCAGTGGAAGGACTTTTTCGGCCTGACCGGTGTCACCGGCGAGCATTTCCACGAGAAGCTGCTGAGCTCGCTGCAGGCGCTGCCGCACCTGCATCTGCCCACCACGGGGCTGGCGCTGTTGACGCTGGCAGTGGTGATCGGCACGCCGCGCATCGCCACGCTCAAGCGCGTTCCAGGACCGCTCCTGGGGTTGGTGGTGGCAACCGTCATTCAAGCCATTTTCCATCCGCAGGGCGTGGCGACGATCGGCGCCGCCTTCGGCGGCATTCCGCAATCGTTGCCGTCGCTGCAGTTTCCGCAGATCACCGCCTCGCGCCTGATCGAGCTGATCGGCCCGGCGTTCACCATCGCCATGCTGGGCGCCATCGAGTCGTTGCTGTCGGCAGTGGTCTCCGACGGCATGGCCGGCACCCGGCACGACTCCAACCAGGAGCTGATCGGCCAGGGCGTGGCCAACATCGCCGCGCCGCTGTTCGGCGGCTTCGCCGCTACCGGCGCCATCGCCCGCACCGCGACCAACGTGCGCAACGGCGGTAGCACCCCGCTCGCCGGCATCGTGCATTCGGCGATGCTGGTGCTGATCATCCTGGTGTTGGCGCCGCTGGCCGTGAACGTGCCGCTGGCGGCCCTGGCCGCCATCCTGTTCGTGGTGGCCTGGAACATGAGCGAAGCGCGGCATTTCGTGAAAATGGTCGCGCGCGCGCCGCGAGCCGACGTGGTCATCCTGCTGGTGACCTTCGGCCTGACGGTGTTCGTTGACCTGGTAGTGGCAGTCAACATCGGCGTGATCCTGGCCACCCTGCACTTCCTGCGACGCATGGCCAGCAGCGTCCAGGTGCAAGAGCAGTCGGCCACGGAGCTCAACCAGGAACTGGCGCACCGTGGCCTGACGCTGCCGGCGGGCGTGCTGGTGTATTCGGTGGAAGGTCCGTTCTTCTTCGGCGCCGTCGAGAACTTCGAGCGCGCACTGGCCAGCACCCACACCGACCCGAAGATGCTCATCATCCGTCTGAAGTGGGTGCCCTTCATGGACATCACCGGCTTGCAGACGCTGGAAGAGGTCATCAAGGACCTGCAGCGCCGCAAGGTGCGCGTCATGCTGACCGGCGCCAACGAACGCGTCGAAGCCAAGCTGCGCAAGGCCGGCGTGCTGGAGTTGATCGGTTCCGACAACTATTTCAGCAGCCTGCCACCGGCGCTCGAGAAGTGCCACGAGTTGCTGCGATAGTTGCGTTCGCACGCGCGAGCGCGCAAGTTGCGGCAATGTCTTCGCCCAAGACACAGCTCGAACAGCTCAGCCGAAAACTCCAGCACCTGTACTCGCTGGTGCTGGCGGCGGAACGGGAGTTTCATCCGCAACTGGCCGCGCTCGACCTGCTCGATAAGCTGGTCAACGATCCCCAGTGGGCCTGGCTGCGCCCGCTCTCGACCCTCAATGCGGAGATCGACCACGTGCTGGCGCAGCCGCAGCCGCCCACCGAATACGATCACGCGGTGGTGGCTGTCCACCTGCGCGGCCTGCTCGCCGGCGAAGGCGACCTGGCCAACGAATCTTTCCTGAGTCACTACCGCCCGCTGTTGCAGATGAGCCCGGAACTCGCCAGCGCGCATGGCGAATTGCGCGCCTTGTTGAGAAGCGCGCCCAGCGAATCGGCGAACGAGGCTGAGCGCCTGCACGCCCGTCATCAATGGGCCATGCGTTGCAAGCACCGCGTCCGCGAGGGCTGAGCGGCGAGGCGGGGATATCCCCTGCACCGGTCTAGGTAATTCTCACTCGTGGTATTCCACTACTGTGAGCCATGGTCACATGGGTTTGGATACGACACTTCGGCCATTCGTCGGCGAGATCTGCCGCATGGAATCAAGAACCAACTAGAAGATGCGTTCAGGGGAGGAACGAATGCGATCGGCGGGCTCTCGTACGCATTCCCATGTCGGCGTCGTTGCAGCACTGGGCGCATTGTTCACGACCAGCGCGGCCCATGCGTTGCAGCCGGCCACTGACGCGCTGAAGAAGCTGAGCGTCGAAGAGCTGATGAACGTCGAGGTGACCTCGATCGCCCGAACGCCGCAGAAGCTGTCGCAGGCTCCTTCCGCCATCCAGGTGATCTCCGCCGAGGAAATCCACCGTGCCGGCGCGACCAGCCTTCCCGAAGCGCTGCGCCTGGCGCCCAATCTGCAAGTGGCGCAGGCCAATTCCAGCCAGTGGGCCATCAGCGCGCGCGGCTTCAACAACATCCTCGCCAACAAGCTGCTGGTCATGATCGATGGCCGCAGCGTCTACACCCCGCTCTATGGCGGTGTGTTCTGGGACGTGCAGGACGTGGTGCTGGACGACGTCGAGCGCATCGAAGTCGTCAGCGGTCCCGGTGCGACGCAGTGGGGCGCCAACGCCGTCAACGGTGTCATCAACGTCGTAACCCGCAATTCCGCGCAAACGCAGGGCCTGCTGGCCCAGGCAGCCGCGGGCAGCGAGATCCGCTCGCTCGGCACCCTGCGCTACGGCGGCGAACTGAACGAAGATCTGCACTATCGCGTCTATGCCAAGGGCTTCGAGCGCGGCGCCACCGTCAACGTCGACAGCAGCGCTGCGAACGACGACTGGCACATGGGTCAGGGCGGATTCCGGCTCGACTGGCAGCCCGGTGAGGACCTGCTGACGCTGCAGGCCGATCTCTACCAGGGCCGGCCCAATCCCGACGGCACCACCGCAGTGGACGCCAGCGGCGGCAACCTGCTCGGCCGCTGGCAGCGCACGACCTCATCCGGCGCCGACTTGCAATTGCAGCTGTACTACGACCACACGCGGCGCGATTTCGACCAGGGTCTCGCCGAGAGCCTCGACACCTGGGATATCGACTGGCAGCACCGCTTCGCCATCGGCAGCCGGCAGAACCTCACCTGGGGACTGCACCTGCGGCGCCAGAATCACGAAGTCGACAACCTGCCGCTGTTCGCATTCCTGCCCGCGCACAAGGCGCTGACGCGCTATGGCCTGTTCGTGCAGGACCAGATCGCCGTGCTGCCGGATCGGCTGGAACTGACGCTCGGCACGAAGATCGGCTACAACAATTACACCGACTATGAATACCAGCCCAGCGCCCGCCTCGCCTGGACACCTGACGCTCGCAACACACTCTGGGCTGCCGTTTCGCGCGCGGTGCGCACGCCGTCGCGAATCGATCGTGACTTCTACCTGTTCCTGACGCCGACGATACCGCTGGTGACCGGCAGCGACTTCCAGTCGGAAACGCTGCTGGCCTACGAGCTGGGCTGGCGCGTGCAACCGCACGAGGATCTGTCCCTGTCGCTGTCCAGCTTCTACAACGACTACGACGAACTGCGCAGCGCCGAGCCCGGCCCGCCGCCGCTGGGCATTCCCCTGACCTTTGGCAACGGCGTGCAAGGCTCGAGCTACGGACTGGAGCTGGCCGCGGTCTACCAGGTGTCGCAGCGGTGGCGGCTGCGCGGCGGATATACCTTCCTGAAGAAGGATCTGCGGCTCAAGCCCGGCAGCCACGACCTGAACGATGCCTCGGTGGAAAGCGACGATCCGCGCCATCAGCTGCTGATTCAATCGATGCTGGATCTGCCCGGCGACCTGCGGCTGGACGGCGTGGCGCGCTACGTGGACGCCCTGCCCGATCCGCACGTGCCGGCGTATGTCAGCCTCGATCTGCGCCTGGCCTGGAATCCGACCGAGCACCTGGAGCTGTCGCTGGTCGGCCAGAATCTGCTGGACGAACGGCACGCAGAATTCGTCCCGGCCTCACCCGCCCCACGTGCGATCGAACGCAGCGTGTACGGACAAATCGCCTGGCGTCATTGAAAGCATGTGGAAGATCCTCGCTTCTCGCGCCCGGGTGGCCGCCTGCACTTCAGTGGCACTCATGGCCGCTTGCGCTTGGCCAGTGACGGCAGCCGCCACGGCGGCGCCCGAATACCAGCTCAAGGCGGTGTTCCTGTTCAATTTCACCCAGTTCGTCGAATGGCCGGCGACATCCGCGCCGGATGCGCCCTTCGTGGTCGGCGTGCTGGGTGAAGATCCGTTCCACGAAGCGCTGGACCACACGCTCAGCGGCGAGACCGTGAACGGCCGGCCGCTGGTGCTCGAGCGCTACGCCCGCCTGGAAGACGTGGGCGACTGCCAGATCCTGTTCGTCTCGCAATCGCAGGCCGGCCAGCTCGATACCGTGCTGTCGCAGCTGCGCGATCGGCCCATTCTCACGGTGAGCGACCTGAGCGATTTCGCCGGCCACGGCGGCGCGATCGAGTTCGTCACCGTGAACAACCGGCTGCGATTGCGCATCAACGCGCAGTCGGCAGCGCTTGCCCGACTCACCATCAGCTCCAAGCTGCTGCGGCTCGCCGACATCGTGACGACGCGCTCGCCGGCGGTGCAACGCGACTGAAGCCATGCTGCGAGACGCACCCATTCGTCGCAAGCTCACACTGATGGTCCTGATGACCAGCGGCCTGGCGCTGCTGCTCACCGGCATCGGCTTCTTCACCACCCAGCTGATTACTTCGCGCCAGACCATCGTGCGCCAGCTCGACTCGCTGAGCGCCGTGATCGCGACCAACAGCACCGCAGCCCTGGCCTTCAACGACCCGAAGGCCGGCAACGAGATCCTCGCGGCCTTCCAGGCCGTGCCGAACGTGATTGCCGCCGGGCTGTATGACGGCGATGGCGGACTGTTCGCGTCCTACCCCTCGCCGCCCGATCCCGAGGCTCTGCCCGACGCGCCGGGTGAAGACAATTGGCATTCCGAGGGCGGTTATCTGGTCGGCACGCGCGCAGTCGTTCAAGGCGACAATCGTCTCGGCACTTTGGTGCTGAAGTTCGACCTGTCCGTGGTGTATGACCAATTGAAGGTTTACGGCCTGATCGCGGCGGGAGTGATGGGCGTGGCGATGCTGGCGGCATATCTGCTGTCGCGCATCCTGCAACAACAGGTTTCGCAACCCATCCTGCAACTCGCCAGGACGGCCCGCGCGGTGTCGGAACGCCGCGATTTCTCGGTACGCGCGGCCTCGCACGGGCGCGACGAGGTCGGTCTGCTCACCGACGCTTTCAATCAGATGCTGGCGCAGCTCCAGACGCAACACGAAGCCTTGCAGGAAAGCGAAACGCGCGTGCGGGCAGTGCTCAACTCGGCTTTGAGTGCCGTCATCGTCATGGACTCGAACGGGCTGATCGTCGACTGGAATACGCGCGCAGAAGCCATGTTCGAGCGCACGCGCGAGCAGGCAATCGGGCAGGAACTGGCTGCGGTCATCGTCCCGCCGGCGCAGCGCGACGCGCATCGCCGCGGCCTCGCCCACTATCGGTCCAGCGGCGAAGGTCCGATCCTGAACCGGCCGCTCGAGACGAGCGCGCTGCGACCCGACGGCAGCGAATTCCCGGCGGAAATCTCCATCAGCCCCATGAAGAGCGGCGACACGGTGAATTTCTGCGGTTTCATCACCGACATCACCGAGCGCAAGCAGATCGAGCGCCGCATCCAGGGCCATCTGGGCCGGCTCGATCTGCTGCACCGGATCACGCGCGCGATCGGCGACCGCCAGGACCTGAACAGCATCTTCCGCGTGGTGCTGCAGAACCTCGAAGACAACCTGCCGGTCGATTTCGGTTGCGTGTTCCTGTACGACGCGGCCGCCGAAATGCTGACCGTGGCCAGCACCGGAGCCGCCAGCGCCGCCCTGGCCGAACAGCTCGACATGCGCGAGCAGACGCAGGTTCCGATCGATGCCAACGGCCTGTCGCGCTGCGTACGAGGTGAGCTGGTGTACGAGCCGGACGTGCGACCGCTGCCATTCGCCTTTCCGCAGCGACTCGCAGGCGGCGGATTGCTGTCGCTGGTGATCTCGCCGTTGCTGGCCGAAAGCCAGGTGTTCGGCGTGCTGGTGGCCGCACGCCGCAAAGCCAACTCCTTCAGCAGCGGCGACTGCGAGTTCCTGCGGCAACTGAGCGAGCACGTAGCGCTGGCGTCGCACCAGGCGCAGCTGCATGCGGCGTTGCAGGAGGCTTACGACGATCTGCGACAGACGCAGAAGACGGTCATGCAGCAGGAGCGGCTGCGCGCCCTGGGGCAAATGGCCAGCGGAGTGGCGCACGACATCAACAACGCCATCTCGCCGGTTGCGCTCTACACCGAATCGCTGCTGGAGCGCGAACCCCATCTCAGCGAGCGGGCGCGCCATTACCTGACCACCATTCAGCGCTCGATCGAAGACGTCGCTGAAACCGTTGCCCGCATGCGCGAGTTCTATCGGCCGCGCGAGCCGCAGCTCATATTGACCCGCGTGGCGCTGAATCGTCTGGCGACGCAGGTGATCGACCTCACGCGCGCCCGCTGGAACAATCTGCCGCAGGAGCGCGGTTTCGTCATTTCGCTCAAGACCGAGCTGGCCGCCGACCTGCCGGAGATCATGGGCGCCGAGAGCGAGATCCGCGACGCGCTCACCAATCTCATTTTCAACGCCGTCGATGCCATGCCCGAGGGCGGCACGCTCACGATCCGCACCCGGGCCGCCGACAGCGAACCCGCCCCCGGCAGCGAACCGCAGCGACTGGCGCAGCTGGAGGTGATCGACACCGGTGTCGGCATGGACGAGCAGACGCGACGGCATTGTCTCGAACCGTTCTACACCACCAAGGGCGAACGCGGCACCGGGCTCGGGCTGGCGATGGTGTACGGCATGATCCAGCGCCACGGCGCCGAGCTCGAGATCGAAAGCGAGGTCGGCGTCGGCACCACGGTGCGCATCGAGTTCAGCGCAGTGGCCGCCCCAGGCGCGCCGGCGATGCGCTTGCCCACGCAACCGGGCGGCATGCGACGGCTGCGCATTCTCATCGTCGATGACGATCCCATCATCGTCGAATCGTTGCGCGAGATTCTGGAGAACGACGGCCATCTGGTGGCGGCGGCCGACGGCGGCCGGCGCGGCATCGAACTGTTCACCGCCAGCTGCGCGACGCGTGAACCGTTTGCCGTGGTCATCACCGACCTGGGAATGCCCTATGTGGATGGCCGCCAGGTGGCGGCAGAGATCAAGGCGCTTTCGCCGGCCACGCCGGTGCTGCTGCTGACCGGCTGGGGCCAGCGCCTGCTGGCGGAGAACGATGCTCCGCCGCACGTGGACCGCGTGCTGAACAAGCCGCCGAAACTTCGTGAATTGCGCCAGGCTCTGGCCGAGCTGGTGCCCGCCACCTCCGAGTGATCGCCATGACCCACGCTCCCGCCGCAACTCCCAAGGCCCGGCTGCTCATCGTCGACGACGAAGCGGCGCAGATGACCGCCCTCTGCGACACGCTGGAGGACTCCGGCTACCAGACCACCGGCCTGACCTCGGCGAACGATGCCCTGCAGCTGCTGCGCGAACGCAGCTTCGACCTGCTGCTGACCGATCTGGTGATGCCGGAGATGAGCGGCATCGCGCTGCTGCGGCAGGCACAGGCCATCGACCGCGACCTGCTCGGCATCGTGATGACCGGCAACGCGGCCATCGATACCGCGATCGAAGCGATGCAAGCCGGCGCGCTCGACTACGTTCTCAAGCCTTTCAAGCTGAGCGTGATCCTGCCGGTGCTGGCGCGGGCGCTCAACGTGCGCCGGCTGCGCATCGAGATCGCTCAGCTGCAACAGCGCCTGCGCGAGCACGTGGCCGAGCTGGAAGCGGCCAACAAAGAGCTGGAGAGCTTCTCCTACTCCGTCTCGCACGATCTGCGTGCGCCGCTGCGCGCCATCAACAGTTATTCGTCCATCCTGATGGAAGACTATGCGGCGCAGATCCCGCCGGAAGCGCGGCACTTGCTGACCAAGGTGACCGACAACGCGCACCGCATGGGCGAGCTGATCGAGCACCTGCTGCACTTCTCGCACCTGAGCCGGCAGGCATTGGCGCGACAGCCGGTCGACATTGGCCTGCTGGTGACGCAGACGCTGGACGAGCTGCGCAAGGAAAGCGGCAATCGCCAGATCGACATGCGTGTCGGTCCGCTGCCCAGGGCGATCGGCGACCCGATCCTGCTGCGCCAGGTGTTCGTCAACCTGCTCTCGAACGCCTTCAAGTTCACGCGCCAGCGCACGCCGGCCGTGATCGAAGTGGGCAGCCAGCACGAGAACGGCGAGAACGTCTATTTCATCCGCGACAACGGCGCCGGCTTCGACATGCAGTACGCAGGACAGCTGTTCGGCGTATTCCAACGCCTGCACAGTCATTCGGAGTTCGAAGGCACCGGCATCGGCCTGTCGCTGGTCCAACGCATCGTGCAACGCCACGGCGGACGCATCTGGGCCGAGGCGGAGATCGACAAGGGCGCCACGTTCTATTTCAGCCTGCCGACCGAACCGGCTTAGCTGGCATCGTGGAAGATGATGCCCAGCGTATGACGCCGGCCCGAACGCAACCGGCTGACACCGTGACGCATGTTGACGCGATAGGCGCCCCGCGTACCCTGCACCGGACGATGGTGCACGGCGAACACGACGGCATCACCCTGCTTCAGCGACACCACTTCTGCACGTGACTGCATCCGCGGCCGCTGCTCGGTCAGCACAAACTCGCCGCCCATGAAATCGCGCGCCGGCTGCGATAGCAAAACAGCAACCTGTAGCGGGAACACGTGCTCGCCATACAGATCCTGGTGCAGGCAGTTGTAATCGCCTGCCTCATACTGCAGCAGGAGCGGTGTCGGACGCAGCTGTCCTGCTTGATGGCAACGCGAGATGAAATCCGCGTGCGTCGGCGGATAACGCACGTCGAGGCGCATGACCGCGTTCCAGCGATTCGCCAGCGGCACGAGCCGCGGATAGAGCGCAGTGCGTAGTCCGGCGATCGGATCCGGCAGCGGATAGCTGAAATATTTGTACTCGCCACGCCCGAACCCGTGACGGGACATCACTACCCGGCTGCGGAAAAGATTCTCTTGTGAATAAAGGGCGGCCAGCGCCTCGCATTCGCGCGGTGCGAGCAACTGTGAGAGCACTGCGCAGCCCTGGGCATCGAGATCGTTGAATGTCCGCTCCCAGTCCAGGGACGCGACGCGCGCGGTAATGGCTTCAGTGTCGGCAATGACCGCGCCTGAAGCCGTGTGCGATGGTTGGGATTCGTCGAGGAAACTCATGCGGGTGAAGTTTAGGCGCGAGCGTACGAATGGCGCACTCCGATTCTTGCTCTCGAATCCAGCGGCCGGCTGGCTTGTCGATTCCGGATCGATCATCATGGTCCGACCTCGATCCCAGGCATCGCCGAAGCGGAGGAACTGTGGCCGATCGATCGCGCCAGGCGCGCCAGAAGCAAGCGACCGAGGAAGCCTCGATGTGGCTCGAAAGGCTGGAGCGCACGCTGCGGCAGGGCGAAATCACCCCGCTGCGCGAGTGGCTCGAAGTACCGCTGCACCGTGAGGCCATCGTGCAGCGTTGCATGCTCTGGCATGGTCCGGAGGTGCTCGCCGTCCTGGGCAAGCTCGTTCCCATCGACACCGCGCCGCGGTCGCAGCCGCTCTCGACCTGGTTCAACTCGCTGCTGTCTGCTGCAATTGCGGTCGGCTTCGTGGCGATCGCCATCGTTACGATCGCCAGCAGCACCCGCTGGCTCGATTCCGAAACCGGCCGCGCCGCCGTGCTGGTCGATGAGATCTATCGCAACCCGGTCGGCGCATTGCGCCAGATCGATCTTCCGGACGGCAGCAGGATCACCCTGAATACGGCCACGCGGGTGGTCGTGAACTACGGACTGCACTCCCGCGACGTGACGCTGCTCGAAGGCGAAGCCGGCTTCGAAGTGGTGCCCGACCCGGACCGGCCGTTCCGCCTGGATGCGGGCCAGCGACGCTTCGAGACCGACGGCAGCCACTTCAACCTGCACCGCCTGACACCCGAGAACGCCGAGCTCATCGTCGCTACCGGCGAAGTCACGGCGATGCGTCCCTGGCGCAGCACCGTCAAGACGCCTGCACAGCTTCGCAATGCGCTCAGCTATACCTATGGGGAAGTCACCGTGCACGCCCTGCAAGGCGCGACCATCGGGCCGGACTGGCAGTCGGTCTGGCAGCTGGCGCCCTCCGAGCTGCAACGACAGCTCGCGTGGCAACAAGGCCTGATCCTCGTCGCGCAGCAGCCGCTAGAGGATGCACTCGCCGAAATCGAGCGCTATACCGCCCGCAAATTCGTGCTCGCCGACCAAGCGCTGCGCAACGTTCGCGTAAGCGCAGAATTCCGCGTCAGCGACATCGATGGCGTGCTGCGCATCTTGCGCGATCGCTACGCGATCGGTTCGCATTCGGACCCGGACGACCGGATCGTCCTGACGCCGCCGGTGCAATACTGAGCAGCGCATAGCCTGCCGATTCACGCTTCCAGTTCTTCCTCCTCCTGCGCCAGGCAGCGCAGCGTCTCCGGAACGAACGACAGGTCGGTTGCCTCACGGATCGCGAGCCGCATCTGCATTTCAAGCACGTCGGCAGCGACCGGACTCTGATAACTGGCAAGGCAGCGCCGGACAGCCTCGCCAGCGGCAACGCCTTCGGTGCGAACCATGCGATAGGCCTTGACCACCAGCGCCTCTGCCGCGCCGGGCGTCAGCAGTTGCGGCAGCAGCGCGTCGATCTGCAACATCTCTTCGAGCGACATTTCCAGGCCGTTGCGTCGTAACAGGGCGGTCAACAGCGCGGCGCTCTCGGCCGGCGTACTGGTCGGCAGCAGCGGAATCTTGAAATCGATCCG
>Ga0182745_1000484_pt1 | contig 44784 bp, 35 predicted proteins | sample eDN3rd30CKraftBY_FD_128523 | JGI IMG/M metagenome (GOLD analysis project Ga0182745, IMG submission 128523) | Enriched backyard soil microbial communities from Emeryville, California, USA - eDNA 3rd pass 30_C Kraft BY (version 2) (version 2) | ecosystem: Environmental > Terrestrial > Soil >...
CATCAGCAGTCCTCCGGTAGAGAAACCCACCAGACGCTTCTTCCACTGCCGACAGCCAACCTGCCTACCTGCTGCTGCCTCGCCAACTCATCCTGCGCTCAGGATTAGATCCACTCCCCTTCGAACCACTCCGCAAGATCTCTTGCCTGCGGGAAGATGGAGTTGCGGCGACGGGAGGGCGAGTAGGTGGGAATCGCGCCAAGTCGAACGCATTGAAATCCTCCTCGCAACCGTAGAAGCCGCAAGTATCCCCCATGCACAGCAGGGTGACGCAAGGTGCGTCATCGCTCGCACGGCATTCTGTGTTCGAGGCAGTCCACGCGTGCTCACGGGGTGATGCGGTGGTTGAGCACCCTTGCATGAGGGCGGCGAGTAGCAACAGCCAGAGGGCAAGCAGCGTTCGCATTGAATGATGGAGTTGGATGGGGGACTGTAGGCGTCACGGGTAATAAAAAATTGTCGCGGACATGTGAATGCCATCGATTGCAGCGCCGTTCCATTTCCCCTTCCCAGACGGCGAACAACCCGTAGCCTCTCGCCGTGATGTCGAGAGGCGTTGAGTACCCTTTGCGAGGCCTATCATGCCGGTCTGGACCAGCCATGCGCGCAGCGCCTCACCTTCGAGTCGGAGGGGCGCGTCATCATGGCTCAGGTCAATCCAGGGAGCCTGGACCGCCTGATGTCCGGAGGCGCGAGAGAGCAGCTCCAGTGAGCCTCGCTCCATGACGGACCGCGCCTTCCAGACGCGCACCTTCATGGTGTTCATGCGCTCGTCCGCGCGCTCCTGGGAAACCACACGCCCCTGAGCAACGCTGAGTGACGCACTCCGGGCGGGAGCGGCACGCTCGTGGGCGTGGAGCGCTGGCCCTGCACGTGCCGGCAGCTCAGGAGGCGCCCGCGGCGGCGACCTCGGCCCAGAGGCTGTCGCCCTCCAGCACCTGGTTCAGGGGCGCGCGCCGCTCGGAGGCGCGCAGCAGCACGGCGGCGAGCTGGTCCAGGTGGATGGGCCGCATGTTTCGCAGCGGGGGCAGGCGGGTGAGGGCGCGCAGCAGGGGGTTGACGTGGTGGTACTCGCCCTCGAAGGCGGGCGGGCGCACCACGGTCCAGGGGATGCCGCTCTCGCGCACCAGCCGCTCCGCCTCCGCCTTGGCCTTGAGGTACGCGCCCACCGGCCGGCCGGCGCCCACCGAGCTGAGCAGCACCACGTGGTCCACGCCCGCGCGCTTCGCCGCCTCCACGAGCTGGCGCGTGGTGCCGATGTCGCTCGTCTCGTAGGTGTCCCCCGAGCCGAAGCGCTTGCGCATGGTGCCGATGAGCTGGAGCACCGTGGTGACGCCGCGCAGCTTCTCCACCAGCGCCTCGCTGTCGGACAGGTCCACCAGGACCTTGTCGGGCCACGCACTGGCCAGCTCGCTGCTGGCGCTCTGGGGCCGCAGGTGCGCCGCCGCGGGCACGCCACGCGCAATCGCCTGGCGCATCACGTTGCGGCCAGTGGCGCCCGTGGCGCCGGCAACGAAGAGGTGTCGGGGGGACGAGGACATGACGGGCTCCGGCGAGGACGGTCGGGGTATCAGGACGGCATGTGTCGGCGTGACGCGGGCCGCCGTTTCAGCACACCGGGCCCAGCGTGGCGAGGCCCGCCGTGTCGCGTGAGGCCCGGCGTCAGTCCGTGACGTCGGGCCAGGGGCGAATCCGGCCCGCCGGGTTGAGGCGGTGTCATCCAGACGATACATTGCCGCGGCTTGGAAAAGCCCGAACCTCTTGTATTCCAGCAGAGCTTCCAGGGGCTGATTCGTGCCCTGCGTGACCGCCTGGATGATGGCTGCGCGGACCGGCTGCGCGAGGTGGGCCTCGACGCCCGCGGCTCGCTGGCGGTGGCCTATCCGCTGGAGGTCTGGGTGGGCGCGCTGAAGGTGGCCGCGGCCACCCTGGCGCCGGAGTCGCCGCTGGACGAGGCCGCCGCGGTGGTGGGGCGCCGCTTCGTGGAGGGCTACAGCTCGACGCTCATCGGCAACGCGCTCCTGGGCACCGTCCGGCTGCTGGGGCCGCAGCGGATGCTGGCGCGGATGACGCGCAACCTGCGCACGGGCACCAACTATCTGGAAACGCACATGGAGCAGCTGGGGCCCACCCGCTACGCGCTGACGTGCCGGCCCGTGGTGGTGGCGGGCTTCTACGTGGGGCTCTTCCTGGCGGGGCTGGAGGCCAGCGGCGCCCCCCACCCCTCGGTCCAGATTGTTCGCCGGGAGGGCGAGGAAGCGGTGTACGACATCGCTTGGGGCTGAGCATCGGGCAGGGGGCCATGGTAGTGACGGCCTGAAATGTCCACGCCTTCGCCAAGCCCCTCTCCGTCCACGAGTGTCCAGGACACCCAGGCCCAGCTCTCCGCCACGCTCCGCGCGCTCTCCGAGCGGCTGCCCGAGACCCTGACGGTGCGGGAGCTGATGCAGGCCTGTGGCGAGCAGGGGCTGCTGCTCTTCTGCTGCATCCTGACGTTCCCGTTCCTGCTGCCGGTGTCGATTCCGGGCGTGTCCACGGTGTTCGGCCTGCTCATCGTCCTCATCGGCGTGGGCGTGATGTTCAACCGGACGCCCTGGCTGCCCCGCAAGCTGCTGGAGAAGCCCCTGCTGCGCACCAGCCTGGCGCCGGCGCTGGACAAGGGGGCCGACGTCTTCACGAAGTACGTGGACCGGCTGAGCAAGCCGCGGCTGCTGGCCCTCACGCATGGCGGCAGCACCAACCGCTTCAACGGCTTCATGCTGTTCTTCGTCGGCGTGCTGCTGATGATGCCCTTCGGGCTGATTCCCTTCAGCAACACGCTGCCCGCGCTGGCCGCGCTCTTCTTCGCCATCGGCATCCTCCAGCGCGACGGCTACGCCATCCTCCTGGGGCACGGCATGACGGTGGGCACGCTCACCTACTTCACCGTCCTCATCTATGGCGCGGTGCAGGGCGGCCGCAGCCTGGCCAGCATCTTCGCGGGCGGCTGAGCCCGGCCCCGGGCAGGGGTGACCCGTCGCCCAGGCGGCCCTTATCTGTCCGGTGAGCCGGGCCGCCGGGGGCTGTCTGGAATCCATCCTATCGTCCCGGGGCGTTCTCGTTATCATCCGTACGGGCGGCCCCCTGATGCGGCAACTCCCTCTCGAAACCCGGCCCCGACCGGAAGATTCGGCGCGTCGCCACGCGGAGGGCGAGGTCGTGGGCGGGCGCTACCGCATCCTCGACTTCCTCGGTCGCGGTGGAGCGGGCACCGTCTGGCGCGCGCAGGATTTGCTGGCGGGGCCCGTCGCGGTGAAGCGGCTGCACCAGACGCTGGAGGACCTGGCGCGGCCGCCCGAGGGCGAGAACACGCCGTCCTCCATGGCCCGGCACGAGCTGGCGCTGTCGCTGGCGCACGAGTTCCAGACGCTCGCGTCGCTGCGCCACCCGCATGTCATCAGCGTGCTGGACTACGGCTTCGACGCGGAGCGCCGGCCGTACCTGGCCATGGACCTGCTGGAGGACGCGCAGCACCTGGTGAAGGCGGGCGCGGGGCAGCCGCTGCACGCGCAGGTGGGGCTGCTGGTGCAGACGCTGATGGCGCTGGCGTACCTGCACCGGCGCGGCATCATCCACCGCGACCTCAAGCCCGGCAACGTGCTGGTGGCGCACGGGCAGGTGAAGGTGCTGGACTTCGGGCTGGCGGTGGGGCGCGAGCAGGTACACCGCGCGCAGCCGGGCGGCACGCCGGGCTACCTCGCGCCGGAGCTGTTCGAGGACCAGCCGCCCTCGGAGGTGACGGACCTCTTCAGCGTGGGGGCCATGGCCAGCCAGATGTTGTTCGGCCGGCTGCCGCACGCGGGGCAGGTGCCCGCGCCGCCGGACTTTCCGCCCGCGCTCAAGGCGGTGCTGGAGCGGCTGGTGTCGCCGGACCCGCGCCTGCGGCCTCGCAGCGCGGACGAGGTCATTGCCGAGCTCTGCGCCGCCACGGGCGAGCCGGTGCCGCCCGAGTCCGCCGCCATGCGCGAGAGCTTCCTCCAGGCCGCGCGCTACGTGGGCCGGGTGGAGGAGCTGGCGCGGCTGTCCTCGGTGCTGGAGGCGGCCATGGAGGGCCGCGGCGGCGCGTGGCTGGTGGGCGGCGAGAGCGGCGTGGGCAAGTCGCGGCTGCTGGAGGAGCTGCGCGCGCTGGCGCTGGTGAAGGGCGCGGTGGTGCCGCGGGGGCAGGGCGTGGCGGCGGGTGGCAGCCCCTACCAGGAGTGGCGTCCGGTGCTGCGCTGGCTGTCCGTCCTCACGGCGCTGAGCGAGCGCGAGGCCAGCGTCCTCAAGCCGCTGGTGCCGGACATCGAGACGCTGCTGGGCCACCCCGTGCCCGACCCGGCCGAGGTGGGCGCGGACATGGCGCAGGCGCGCCTGCTCCAGGTGGTGGAGGACCTCTTCGCGCGGCTGCCGCAGCCCGTGGTGGTGGTGCTGGAGGACCTGCACTGGGCGGGCGGCGAGTCGCTGCACCTGCTCTCCCGGCTCGCCGCGCGGGCGCCGTCGCTGCCCCTGCTGCTGCTGGGGAGCTTCCGCGACGACGAGGCGCCCGCGCTGCCCTCGGCGCTGCCCGGCCTGTCGCTGCTGCGGCTTCCCCGGCTGGACGCCCAGGAGGTCTCCATCCTGAGCGAGTCCATGATGGGGGCGCCGGGCTCCCGGCCGCACCTGGTGCAGCTGCTGCTGCGCGAGACGGAGGGCAACCCCTTCTTCCTGGTGGAGGTGGTGCGCGCGCTGGCGGAGGAGGCTGGCGGGCTGGACCGGCTGGGCGACATGGCGCTGCCCGAGCGCGTCTTCGCGGGCGGCGTGCGCAGGCTGGTGCAGCGGCGCCTGGAGAAGGTGCCGGTGGCGTCGCGGGAGCTGCTCCGGGTGGCGGCCATCGTCGGGCGGCAGGTGGACGTGGCGCTGCTGCGCCAGGCCGCGCCCGGGGTGGACGTGGAGCGCTGGCTGACGGACTGCGCGGCGGCGGCGGTGCTGGACGTGGCGGATGGCGGCTGGCGCTTCGCGCACGACAAGCTGCGCGAAGGCGTCCTGGAGGAGCTGCCCGCGGACGCGCGGCCCGCGCTGCACCGCCGCGCCGCGCTGGCGATGGAGGCGGCATACGGGGCGCGCCCGGAGTGGGCGGCGGCGCTCTGCTACCACTGGGGCCTGGCCGGGGACGCGCTGCGCGAGGCCCGGCATGCGCAGCGCGCGGGCGAGGAGGCCCTGCGCGTGGGCGCCTGCCAGGAGGCGCTGTCGTTCCTCACGCGCGCGCTGGAGCGGGTGTCCGGCGCGGGCGGCGACGCCATGACCCTGGGGCACCTGGAGGCGCTGCTGGCGGAGACGCGCTTCCAGCTCGGGGAGCTGGGGGTGTTCCGCGTGCACGCGGAGCGCGCGCTGCGGCACTTCGGCTGGCCGGTGCCCGCCTCGCGCATGGGCTGGGCGCTGGGCACGTTGGGGCAGGGCGTGCTGCGGCTGGCGCAGAGCTCGCGGCCGGAGGACTACGACGAGGAGACGGAGGAGCGGCGGCGCGTGCGGCGGCTTGCGGGCCGGCTGCTGATGCGGCTGCTCGACGCGTTCATCTACGCGCACCAGGCGCTCCCGGTGCTCTGGTCCGGCCTGCGGGCGCTGAACCTGTGCGAGCCCGCGGGGGCCTCGCCGGAGCTGGCGCGGGGCTATGCGAACATGGCGGTGGTGGCGGGCACGCTGCCCGTCCGCGCGGTGGCGGAGGCGTGGGCGCGCCGCGCGCTGGACGTGGCCGAGCGCGTGGGCAGCCCCGCGGACCTGACCTACGTGCTGTGCCGCAACGCCGTGTACGGCGCGTACGTGGCGCGCTGGGCGGAGGCGGAGGCGTGGCTGGAGCGGGCCCTGGGCATCGTCGACTCGGTGGGTGACCTGCGGCTGGCGGAGGAGTGCCGCGCGCTGCTGACGGTGGTGTCGTGCTACCAGGGGAAGTTCGCGCCGGGGCTGCCGCTGATGGCGTGGCTGGAGGGCTCGGCGCGGCGGCGCGGGGCGCTCCAGACGCAGCACTGGGCCCTGCACTACCAGGCGCACATCCACCTGCGGCTGGGGGAGCTCGCGAAGGCGCGGGCCGCGCTGGACGAGACGCTGGCGTGGACGGAGGCCCAGGGCGGCCAGACGGACCGCATCATCGTGGAGGGGACGCTGGCGCTGCTGCGGCTGCGCGAGGGCGACGCGGAAGGCGCACGGGCGGCGGCGGAGCAATCCCTGGCGAAGATGGCGGCCGGTAAGCCGGTGGCGCACTTCGTCTACTTCGGCGTCATGTCGGTGGCGGAGGTCCTGCTGACGCTGTGGGAGCGGGGCGGGGACGCCTCGCTGGTGGCGAGCGCGAAGGCCGCGCGCCGGGAGGCGGACGTCTTCGCGAAGGTGTTCCCCTTCGGTGAGGCCGCGGCCCGGCTGTGGCGCGGGAGCGAGGCGTGGCTGGAGGGGGACGCCTCGGGGGCGTTCGAGGCCTGGCGCCGGTGCGTCGCCATCGCGTCGAAGAAGGGGCAGGCCTTCGAGGAGGCCCACGCGCGGCTGGCGCTGGCGAGACACCTGCCCTCGGAGGACCCGGCGCGGCGGGGACACCAGCAGCGCGCGGTGGAGCTGTTTACCCGGCTGGGCATGCGTGATGAGCTGGCACGAGGGGAGGCCATCGCGAGCGGATGAACGGGGTGCGCGCAGGAGACGTGGCGTTGCTGGCGTGTCCGGCCTGTGGTGGGACGCTGGTGTTCCACGGGCACGCGGAGGGCGGGTGCATCCGCGACGGACGGCTGCGCTGCGGCGGCTGCGGCGAGGCGTGGCGCGTGGCGCGCGGCATGGCCCGGCTGTACCGCGAGGAGGCGGTGCGCGGCACGGACCGGCTGATGCGCGTCATCTACGACGGGCTTCCGGTGCTGCATGACCCGCTGACGACGGTGCTGACGCCGCTGCTCCAGTCCATCTCGGAGGCGCGGATGCGCGCGGGGTACATGCGCCGACTGGAGCTGGCTTCACTGGCGCCTCGCGAGGATGGGCGGCCGGTGCGCGTGCTGGAGGTGGGGGTGGGCTCGGGGGCGAACCTGCCACTCCTGCGTGCGGGACTGCCCCGGGGGCTGGACGTGGAGCTGTGGGGCGTGGACCTGAGCGAGGGCATGCTCAAGCACTGCCGGCGGCGGCTGCGCTCGGGGGGCTACTCGGGGGTGCGGCTGATGATGGCGGACGCGCACGCGCTGCCGTTCCCGGATGCGGCGTTCGACCGGGTGTTCCACGTGGGCGGCATCGGCGGCTACCGGGACCCGGCGAAGGCGCTGGCGGAGATGGCGCGCGTGGCGAAGCCCGGGACGCCCCTGGTGGTGGTGGACGAGCAGATGGACCCGGCCTTCCAGCCCTCGCTGCTCCAGCGCGCCGCGTTCCGGGCGCTGACGTTCTACGCGTGGGACCCCCACTGTCCCCGCGAGCTGCTGCCCGCAGGCGCGTCCGAGGTCATCGAGGAGCAGGTGGCGCCGTTCTACTACTGCCTGTCGTTTCGGATGTGATTGGCCGAAGCTGGGCGCTGTGGGCACGACTCCTAGCGGGCAGGGAATCGGGTCGCCACTGAGTAGCCGAGGACCGAGTGCTGGACTTCATCGGGCGGCACCGCCCAGCGCTGGAGCAGCGGGCTGGCGTCCAGTGTGTCTGGCTTCCATCCCGCGACATAGGGCTGCGTGTCAGGCCCCCCTCCCGCGAGGAAGTCGTCACGCGAGAGGGCGCGCATGCGGAGGTGGAGTCCCGCGAGGAACCAAGGGGCGCCTATTTCGTCAGCGACCTTGACGAGAAACGCGATGAAGGGAGCGCGGGCCTCTGGTTGGTCTTCGACGAAGCGGGTGATGCTCGGCGCGATTTGCAGATGAAGCGTTGCCTGAGAGGGCAGGGCGCGGGGCGGTGAGCTGAACACAGCGGAGTACACATCCGCGTTGGCAAAGCCCAGAGGGACACGGCAGGACCACAGGCCACCTCCGTGCTTGGAGATTCGCCTTTCGAGCTCGCTCCGCCCCGAGAGGTCAAGCGTTTCATCGGTGGCGTCGTACTCTCCCGAGTCCGCATCAAGCTCCAGGGGAGCGAAGTACGGGTTCAGGGTACATCCTGGCGGGGCGAGCAGGACGTCGAGCCAGCGCCGGGCGAGGTCTTCGCTGCCAAGGTGGGTGGGGCTGAAGACAGCCACCATTTCCGGGCGTTTCATGGGGCCATCCAGGTCAGACGCCAAGTGTGCCGAAGTCGTAGTTCGTCTGCTTCTTCCATTGCTTCAGCTTGCTCTCCAGTCTCCCCAGGTTCGAAGCCCGCGTGGCGCAGACGGCGGCGAACTGGAGCCCGACGGGAGCCTCGCAGTCGGATGGCGCGGAGCGCGCGGCTGCGCTGATTCAGGAAACCTGATGGCAGAGCGGACGTCACGGATTCAGCACCAGGTCCAACAGCCGCAGCGTCATGCCGCCCGTGAAGTCGATGGTGGCGCCGTTGAACCAACCCGCCTCCTCACCCGCGAGCACGGTGACGAAGCGGGCCACTTCTTCCACCGTGCCCATGCGCCCCGCGGGGTTCATCTTCGCGTGCGCCGCCTCCAGGCGCACCAGGGCCTCCGGCGAGTACACGTGCTTCAGCGCTGGCGTCATCACCGTGCCGAACTTGAGCAGGTTGACCCGGTGCCCACGCGGTCCCAGCTCCATCGCCAGATGGCGCACGTACATCTCCAGCGCCGCCTTCGACGCGCTGATGAGCCCCGTGTTGCCCAGGTGTGTTTCATCCAACGGGTTCTGGAGGCCCAAGAGGCGGGCCTCGGGCGCCAGGAGGTCCGCGTCCACCAGCGCCTGGGTCCAGTACACGAACGAGTGCGCCATCGTGTCGAAGGTGCGGCGGACGCGCCGCGCGTGCAGCCGGTCCTCGCCCGTCGAGAGGAAGCGCCCCACCGATGCGCCCGCAATCGAGTGAACGAAGAGCTTCACGCTCCGGCGCCCGGCGACTTCCTTCAGCGCCGCCGCCCCCGCCTCCGCGGCCTCCGGTGTGGAGGCATCCGCCTGCCACAACACCAACCGGCCGCCGGCATCCCGGACCCGCTGCTCCAGCCGCGAGGCCGTGTCCGCGTACCGGCCCCGGTGGACGCCAAAGACATTCAGCCCGGGCTTGTGCGTCACCGCCTCCGCGATGGCCGCGCCCGTCCCCGATGATGCCCCCAGGATGAGCGCCCATGGCCGCGCCGGAGTGCTACCCCCCTCGACTTCGCTCATGCCCCTGCCTTCCGTGCGTTGTCGTTGTCCACGTCTCGGGCCCGGTCGAGCAGACCTTGCACCGCGCTCGCGACTTCCTGATGCGCCGCGCGCATCGCGTCCCGGTCGCTCGGGTCGAAGCCCGGCGACAGATGCCGCGTCAGCGGCTCCCCCACCCACTGTGTCATCTTCACGGGGAAGGGCAGGGACAGGGGCCAGAGGCCCGTCGCGCCCACTCCCAGCCACAGCGGCAGCCGCGCCGGCATGCCCACCCTCCGGCCCAGCGCGTAGCCGTCGTTGAGCCCCACGTACGCGTCATCCATCCCGCTGCCGCCCACGGGGACGATGGGCAGGCGGTAGCGCACCGCCAGGCGCAGGTAGCCCATGCGCTCGCCCCAGTCGACGCGGTAGCGGTGACGGAAGTCGCGGCAGCCCTCGCGCGTGCCTCCGGGTTGCAGCAGGACGTGCTCGCCCCGGGCCACCACCTCCGCCAGCCGAGGGTCATCCCCGGTGACGAAGCCCAGCCCGTCCGCTACCGCGCGCATGCCCGGAATCGCGTCGAACGCGCCATGCGCCACGCCGTGCGGGAGGTAGCCCAGGTGCTCGTACAGCGTCACCGTCAGCATGCACAGGTCCACCGCCAGGGGCCGCCCGTGGTAGCCGACGATGAGCTTCGCGCCGGGCCGCAGCAGGGGCTCCACATTCACCACCTCGTAGCGGTGATACCGGCGCAGGAGCCGGAACGTCGCCAGCCACGCCTTCAGGGGCCAGCCGCCAGCCTGCCTCATGGGCCCACCCGGTAGAGCACCGCGCCGTGGGCCACGCCCGCGCCCACGCCCACCAGGAGGATGCGGTGCCCCGGCTTCACCGGCCGCGTGCGAATCAGCCGGTCCAGGCTGGTGCCCAGCGACGCCGAGCCCACGCTGCCCACCGTGTCCACCACGCGCACGCTGCGCTCCGGCGCCACGTCCAGCGCCTGGAGGATGGCGTCCAGCATGTGGCCGTTCGGCTGGTGGGTGAGCACCCACTCCACCTCGTGCAGCGCCACGCCCGCGGTGTCCAGCGCGGAGCGCGCCGCGCGCACCAGCGCCTCCAGCGCCACGCGCGTCATCTCCTTGCTGGGCGTCAGGAAGCGCATCCGCTCCAGCTTGCCGGTGGCGGTGGGGTTCTCCAGCACCACGTCCGTGGGCAGCGTGCCGTCATTGCCGAGCGCCACGCCCAGCACGCCTTCACCTGGGCGCCCCGTGTCCAGCACCGCCGCCGCCGCCGCGTCCCCCAGCACGAGGTAGGGCCGGGGCTCCTCGGGCGAGGTGGTCCGCGACAGCAGCTCCACGGACACGATGCCCACGGGGCCCAGGCCCGTCGCCACCGAGCGCGCCGCCAGGTCGAAGGCGCTCAGGAAGCCCATGCAGGCGTTGCTCAGGTCCATGGCGTCGCAGCTCCCCGCCAGTCCCAGCGCCGCCGCCACGCGGTTCGCGGTGGCGGGCGTGGTGACGTCTCCGCCCATGGACGTGACGCAGAGGATGCGGCGCAGGGCGGTGGCCTCCAGCCCCGCGGCCTCCAGCGCGTCCCGCAGCGCCTGCGCCGCCACGTCCGCGGCCTTCGTCCCCGGCGGCGCGAAGTGGCGCGTGTGGATGCCCGTCTTGCGCGCCACCTCCGCGGCGTCCCGCCCCACGCGCGCGCACAGCTCCGCGGTCGTCACGGCGGGGCCGGGGAGGAGGCTGGCGGTGCCCAGGATGCGAACGGGAATCATGCGGCCTGCTGTCCTCCCTGACGGTGTTCACGGGCGCCCCGGGCCTTCACCTGGAGCCAGTGCTGTTTCATGTCCTCCAGCCGCTTTTCGAGCGACGCATCCGCCGCCGCCCTGGCCAGGATGTCCCGGGCCCGGGTGAACTCCATGGCCGTCAACAGCGGCGCCTCCGCGGAGTGGATGTCATAGCTGACGTCCGCGAGCAGGCTCTCCGCATCACCACTGCGATGCAATAGCAGCACGCCACTGGCCGCGAGGTCCAGGGCACGCGCCACCGGGTTGAGGCCGGCCAGGAAGCGGCCCAGGCCCGTCGCGGGCGCGGGGGGCGTGTGCCGCACGCCAAAGGGGAAGATGTTGCTGGAGAAGATGACGTCCGCGCCCGCGTTGAGCAGCGCGTGGGCGGGCACCATGCTGGTGAAGGCGCCGTCCACGTAGCGCGCGGGGGGCACCACCGTCGGGCCCCAGATGCCCGGTGCCGAGCCGCTGGCGCGCACGCCCAGGGCCACCGGCCCCCGCTCCAGCGCGACGCAGGCCCCGCTCGTCAGGTCCGTCGTCACCGGGAGGAAGCGGGTGGACAGCTCCTCCAGGCAGATGGGGCCCAGGTCCCGCTCCACGAAGCGCTCCAGCGAGTACGAGGTCAGGATGGCGGCGGTGGCGGCAAGAGAGAGCTGCCGGCTCACGGCCCGCTCCTCCAGGAGCCGCAGGCCCTCCAGGCCGCTCTTCCCATCCAGCGCGCTCCCGCAGAAGTAGGCCCCCACCAGCGAGCCCATGCTGGCGCCGCTGACGATGTCGATGGGCACGCCCTGGCCCACCAGCCAGCGGAGGATGTGGACGTGGTAGAAGCCCCACACGCCGCCGCCGCTGAGCGCCAGGCCCACGCGCCGGTGCGTGAGGGCGCGGGCCCAGCGTGCCAGGGCCTCCTGCTCGGCGTGGCTCAGCCCCAGGGTCTCCAGCGGCCGGTCATCCACATGTAGCCGGGTCAGGCGCTCCAGGCTCAACCGCAGGGGGCAGGGCGGGTGCGTCGGAGCCGGGCCGCCCTGTTGCGGCTGGCCGCTCAGCTCGGCCGCCCGCGCCGGCTGACGCGGGTCCACCACCACGGTGGGGAGCACTCGCGGCTCGGCGGGGCGATGCGAGGACGCGGCCGCCACCAGCCGCACCGTCTTGTCGAGCATCACCACGTCCGCGGCGCCGCAGCCGTCGAGGAACACGTAGTGGAGGCCGTGCTCACCCGTGAGCCGCTGGAGCAGCGCGGGCGTCAGCCGTCCCGGCGCCTCGGGCTCGGCCGGGGGCAGCGCGGCGCGCAGGACGCCGTCCGCGCCGCGCGTGACAGACAGGTCCTGCTCGCGCTCATCGCCCCGGGCGGCGGTGCGCAGCAGCAGCACGCGGTCGCCGAAGTCCCGGTGGATGGCCTTCGCCACCAGCGCGATGAGCGCGGACAGGGGCGCCCCGCGCACGTCGCTCTCGAAGGCGACCACTTCGGCCCGGGCAGGGGGGCGCTCCGGCGGCGCGGCGGGCGCGTGCGGCAGGCTCGACACGTCCTCCATGGGGAAGAAGAGGCCCGCGGAGTCCACCGCCGCGCGGACGGTGACGGCGTGGACCCGGCTCGACAGCGCCTCCAGCCCCAGCGGGGCGCCGGGCTGGAGCATCATCAGCGGCTCGCCGCCTCGCGAGACCTCCAGCTCACCCTCCAGGAGGATGAAGAACCCCGTCGTGGGCTCACCTTCGCGATACAGCACCGCGCCGCGAGCCCAGGCCAGCTCCCGGCTCTTGCCCAGCAGCTTCAACAGCGCGGTGTTGCCATGGTGCCGGAGCCCAGGCGCGCGCTTGAGCGCATACAGCCGCCGCTGCCGCGGGTCATCGAGTGGCGGGAGATGGGACATGGCCCCCGCAGGATAACGAAGCCCTTCCCGCGAGGCAGGCGGGTCCCCTGGACCCCCTCGGGCGCGCGCGTCTGTTGCGCCCGGGATTCACGCGGATTGCGGCTCCGGCGGCGGCGTGGGGGGCGGCGGCGCGCCGGGGCCACCGCGCCGGCGGACGCGAGCCCTGAGGCCTTCCACCACCACGTACAGCACGGGGATGAAGATGAGGTTCACGAAGGTGGACAGCAGCATGCCGCCGAACACGGTGGTGCCCAGGGACTTGCGGGCGGAGGCCCCCGCGCCCGTGGCCAGCACCAGCGGAATCACCCCCATGAGGAAGGCGAAGGACGTCATCAGGATGGGGCGCAGGCGCGTCTGGGCCGCGTGGATGGCGGCGTCCGCCACGCTCCGGCCCTCGTTGCGGAGCTGTTCGGCGAACTCGACGATGAGGATGGCGTTCTTGCTGGCCAGGCCCACGAGCATGACGAGCCCGACCTGGCAGAACACGTCGTTCTGCAGGCCGCGCAGGTTCTGGAAGGCCAGCGCGCCCAGCATGGCCACCGGCACGCCGAGGAGGATGACGAAGGGCAGGGCGAAGCTCTCGTACTGCGCGGACAGCACCAGGAAGACGAAGACGATGCCCAGCCCGAAGATGAGCAGCACGCTGCCGCCGGCCTCCTTCTGCTCCAGCGACAGGCCCGTCCACTCGAAGGTGTAGCCCGTGGGCAGGGACCTGCGCGCCACGGCCTCCATCGCGTCCAGCGCCTGACCGGAGCTGGAGCCCGGCGCGGCCTGCCCGTTGATGGTCGCCGAGCGGTACAGGTTGTAGTGCTGGATGTTCTGCGCGCTGGTGATGGGCGTCACCTTCACCACCGACTCCAGCGGCACCATCTCTCCCTTCGCGGAGCGGACGTAGAGCGCGTCGATGTCGCGCGGCTCGTTGCGGAAGGGCACGGCGGCCTGCACGTACACGCGATACACGCGGCTGGCGAAGGTGAAGTCATTCACGTACTGGCTGCCCAGGTAGACCTGCAGCGTGGAGAAGACGCCGTCCAGCGGGACGCCCATCGCCAGCGCCTTCTCCCGGTCCACCTGCACGTCCAGCAGGGGCGTGCTCGCGGTGTAGGAGGAGAAGACGCCGCGCAGCTTCGGGTCCTGGCTGGCCCGTCCCACCAGCATGTCCGTCGTCTGGGCCAGCTGCTCGAGCGACCGTCCGCCCTGCTGGTCCTCCATGACGAACTCGAAGCCGCCCACGCTGCCCACGCCGCGGATGGCGGGGGGCTCGAAGGGCAGCACGCGCGCGCCGCCGATGTCCCTCAACGGGCGCCGCAGCCGCTCCACCAGCCCCGCCACGCTCTGCTCCGGCCGCTTGCGCTCGCCCCACAGGTGCAGGTTGACGAAGAGGGTGCCGTAGTTGACGCCCGTGCCCAGCAGCGAGAAGCCGCCCACGGTGAAGATGCCCTGCACCTCCGGCTGCTGCCGCAGCACCTGCTCCGCCTGGAGCAGCACCTGCCGCGTGTAGTCCAGCGACGTGCCCTCCGGGCCCTGCACGGCGATGATGAGATAGCCCTGGTCCTCGCCCGGGATGAAGCCCGCGGGCGTGAGGCGGTACATCAGGAAGGTGCCCGCGAGGCACAGGGCGAAGGCGGCCACCACCGGCCACCGCAGGGGACCGGTGAGCCTGGCCAGCAGCCGGCCGTAGCCGTCGCGGAACATGTCGAGCCCCCGGTCGAAGAGGCGGAAGACCTTCCACTTCTGGCCTTCATGGGGCCGCAGCAGGATGGCGCACAGCGCGGGGGACAGCGTGAGCGCCACCAGCGCGGAGAGGCTGATGGAGAAGGCGAGGGTGAGCGCGAACTGCCGGTAGATGATGCCCGTGGTGCCGGGGAAGAAGGACACCGGCACGAACACCGAGGACAGCACCAGGGCGATGGCCACCAGCGCGCCCGCCACCTGCTTCATGCCCCGGTGGGTGGCCTCGCGCGGGCCCACGTCCTCCTGCTCCATGGTGCGCTCGACGTTCTCGATGACGATGATGGCGTCGTCCACCACCAGGCCCGTGGCCAGCGTGAGGCCGAAGAGCGTCAGCGTGTTGATGGAGAAGCCGAACGCGTTGACGAAGAGGAAGGTGCCCACCAGGGACACGGGCAGCGTCGTGGCCACCACCAGCACGCTGCGCCAGCCGTGCAGGAAGATGAAGATGACCAGCACCACCAGGAGGATGGCCTCGCCCAGCGTGGTCAGCACCTCCTCGATGGAGGCCTGCACCGCCGCCGTGGTGTCGAAGGCGCGCTCGTAGCGCAGGCCCGGGGGGAAGTTCCCCTCCAGCCGCTTCAGCTCGGCGAGGACGCCGTCGCGCACCGCCAGGGCGTTGGAGCCGGGGAGCTGGAAGATGCCCAGGCCCACGGCCTCGCGGCCGTTGAAGCGGAGGAGCTGACCGTAGTTCTCCGCGCCCAGCTCCGCGCGGCCCACGTCCTTCAGCCGCACCAGCGAGCCATCCGGCCCCTGCTGCACGACGATGTTCCCGAACTCCTCGGCGGTGGTGAGCTGTCCCAGCACGCGCACGGTGAACTGGTACGTCTGTCCCGGGGGCGCGGGGGGCTGGCCCACCTGGCCCGCGCCCACCTGGACGTTCTGCGCGCGCAGCGCGTTCACCACGTCCGTCGCCGCGAGCCCCCGGCGCGCCAGCTCCGTGGGGTCCAGCCACAGCCGCATGGCGAAGCGCCGCTCGCCGAAGATGCGCACGTCGCCCACGCCCTTCACGCGCAGCAGCGCGTCCCGGATGAAGACGTCCGCGTAGTTGCTGAGGAAGCCCGTCTCGTAGCGGTTCTCCTCGTCGAACAGGCCGAAGGCCATGAGGAGCTGCGTCTGCGCCTTGGTGATGGTGATGCCCAGCGCGTTGACCGCGGCGGGGAGCTGCGCGGACGCGGTGGCCACGCGGTTCTGGACGTCCACCGCGGCGATGTCCAGGTTCCGGCCCTGGTCGAACGTGACGGTGATGGTGCTCACGCCCGTGTTGCTGCTGGTGGAGGTGATGTACCGCATGCCCTCCACGCCGTTGAGCTGCCGCTCCAGCACGGTGGTGACGGCGCTCTCCACCGTCTCCGCCGAGGCGCCGATGTACGTCGCCGTCACCTGCACCACGGGCAGCGACAGGTCCGGGTACTGCTCCACGGGCAGGGTGGGGATGGAGATGGCCCCCACCAGCGTGATGATGATGGACACCACGCTGGCGAAGACGGGACGGCGGATGAAGAAGTCCGTGAACATGCCGCGCCCTCACTGTCCCGGCGTGGCGCCGGTGCCGGCGTCCTGTCGAGGTGGCGGTGTCCCACCGTCCTGCCCGGGGCCGCTGCCGCCCACGCCCGGGGCGGGCGTCCGTGCGTGGGGCTTGGGCTGGATGGGCTGGCCGTCGCGCAGGAGCTGGATGCCGCTGAGCACCACGGGCGTCCCCGCGTCCAGGCCCCCCGTCACCTCGTAGTCGTTGCCGGAGACGAGCCCCAGGCTCACGGGGGTCCGCTGCGCCACCGTGCCGCCGTCCGTGTCCCGCGCCACGAAGACGAAGGACTGGCTGCTGATGCGCGTCACCGCGGCGGTGGGCACGCGCAGGGCGTCCCGGGTGGCGTAGACGACGCGGGCCCGCACGAGCTGCCCGGCGCGCAGGCCCATGGTGTTCTCGAAGACGGCCTGGATCTCCACGAGCTGCGTGGCGGCGTTGGGGGTGGGCGCCATGAAGTTGACCGGCGCGGACACGACGAGGCGCCCCTCCGCGTCGAGGACCTCCACCGGGGTGGTGCCCATCTTGACCGTGCGTGCCCGCTCGACGGGAATCTGCACGGACACCTCCAGCGTGTTGCTCTGGTCCAGCGTGGTGAGGGGCGTCTGCTGCGTGACGAAGTCGCCCACCTTCACCGGGTAGTCCCCCACGGTGCCGGAGAAGGGCGCGCTCACCGCGTAGAAGCCGAGCTGGACCTGCTGCGCCTGCACCTGGGCCTCGATGGCGCGCGCGCTGGCCTCGGCTTGCCGCGCCTGCGCCACCGACTGCTCGTAGTCCTGCCGGCTCTGGATGCCCTCCTTCAAGAGCTGCTCGCTGCGCTTGCGCGTCTGCCGCGCGAACTCCCGCTGCGCCAGGGCCGCGGCCCGCTGCGCCCGGGTGGCCCGCAGGCCCGCGCTCTCACGGCGGGGGTCCACCACGAGCAGGACCTCACCCTCTGTCACGCGCGCGCCTGGCTCGAGCGGAATCGCCTTCACGTAGCCGGCGACCTGGGGGTAGACGGTGATGCTGCTGCGGGAGATGAGCGTGCCCAGGTACTCGTTGGCCTCGCGCACCTCGCCGGGCGCCAGCCGCTCCACCTCGACGGGCAGGGCCTGGTTCGCGGCCTGCTGCCCGCCCTGCGGACCCTCGTCGCCATGGGGGCGGCAGCCCACGAGGAGCAGTCCGGCGAGCCCCAGGCTCCGCGCGCTCACCAGTCGCATGCGGCCTCCGCGAGCAGGGCGGCGACGCGCGCCTGTTCCAGCTCGAACTGGCGCACCACCAGCAGCAGCTCCGCCTGTCGCAGGTCCGACGCCGTCTGGATGAGCTCCAGGCTGGTGCCGGTCCCCACCTCGAAGCTGCGGCGGGTGAGCCGGTCGTTCTCCTCGGCCAGGGCGCGCCCCCGGGCGGCGATGCGCACGGCCGCGTCCGCCACCTCCACGGCGCGCCGGGCCTGCACCACCTCCACGGTGGCCGTGCGCTCGAGCTCCAGCAGCCCCTGCTTCGCTATCTCCACGCCCGCCCGCGTCTGTCTCAGCTGCCCTTCGCGCGCGCCGCCGTCCCAGAAGGGCAGCACCAGGCTGGCGCCGATGTTCCACACCGGCACCGTCGCGAAGCCGTCCTTCACGGTGAGGGCCAGCGTGGTGCTGGTGAGTTCGAGCGTCGGGACGTAGGCCGCCTTCACCTCTGACACCTGCCGCTCGGCCAGCGTGCGGCGCGAGCGCGCCACCGCGATGTCGGCGCGCCGGTCGAGCGACTCCAGCCGCTGGCAGTCACGCTGGGCCTGCCGGAGCAGCGCTTCCAGTTGAACGCCTTTCGCCAGGCCCACGCCTTGGGGGATGCCCAGCACCAGCCCGAGCGCCTCCCGGGCGCGGCGCAGCGTCTCGTCCCCCTGGACGACGAGGTTGCGCGCCGTCTCCGTGTCCTGCTGCGCGCGGACCACGTCCAGCCGTGTGCCAGCGCCCAGCTCGAAGCGGCGCTCGGTGAGGGACTGCCGCTCCAGCGCGGTGCGGAGGTTGACGCGGTTGACCTCGGCCAGCCGCTCTTGCGCGGACACCTGGACCAACGACTGCGCCAGGGCGCTGGTGAGCTGCCTGCGCGTCTCCGCCAGCGACAGGGTGGCGCTGCGCCGGGCCTCGCGCGCGGTGCCCAGCGCGACGATGGACGGGAGTCTGAACAGGGGCAGGCTGGCGTTCAGCAGCCCGAGGAAGGGCGGCTGGGTGAGATTGGGAGGCTGGGCGCCTCCGCCGATGCCGCCTCCCACGCCGTTGCCACCTCCTCCTCCGCCGAAGAGCGGCGTCGCGGAGGGGTTGAGTACGTTGTACTCGACGGCGACGGTGCCGGTGAGCGAGGGCAGCAGCGCGGCCAGGGCCACGCGCTGGGCGCCCGCCGCGGACTCCACCTGGGCGAGCGCGGTGTACAGGCGGGTGGAGCGCTGGCGCAGCAGCGTCAGCGCTTCGCCCCAGGTCGCCACTTGCAGCGGGGCCGGAGGGACGGGTGTCAGCAGCGGGTCGGAGACCGGGAGCCGGGGCGCCTCGGGCGTCTCCGGGGGCTGGGTGGGAGCGCTGGCCGCGGGAGGCTCCCTGCCCGCGTGGGTGCCCACGCCCGTCTGGGCCAGCAGGAGGCTGGAGTGCGTGAGCAGGGCTGCGAGCAGCGGGGCGTTCATGGGAGCGCCCGCAGAGGTAGGGAGCGCGGCGGCCCCGGACCACGGCTGCCTGGGCGGTCTTGTGTCTGGTGGACAGAAGGCCGTCAAACAGTGCTGGGAGGTAGACACGGGCGCCACCGGCTTGATGTGCGGCAACGTTCATCATGTCTCTTGGAGGCTGGGTGGCTGTTGGAATCAAGACACCTGCTGCCGGGGGCGACAAGCCGCGAGCTGCACGAAGAAGGGAGGCGCCAGCGCGGTTCGTGCGCGGCGTATGGGCGATGCTTCGTGATAGGTCGCCTGGGAATGAGAATCGAAGAGTTCCGGCGTGTCCTCGACAAGCGCGCCGCGTCCCGCGGGCTGGAAGTGGCCTACGGCCCTCCTGCATCATTGGAGGCGCTTCGCGCGCTTGCGGAGAGGCTCGGCGGGCCGCTTCCATGGCAGGTCGAGCTCTTCTGGGCTGCGCACGACGGGCTCGTCATCCAGGAACCCGCACTGTGCGTCCTGTCTTGCGGCCGATGGGCTCAGGCGCTTGGCTTCGTGCACTTCGCCACCATCGATGGCCAGCATCGGTTGGGCTTCGACACCCGGAGCCGGAACGTCGCGGACGAGTGGAACATCGTCCATATCGATACCGGGTTCCTCGTAACCCTGACGATGGCCAGCTTCTGGTCCAACAAGGTCCTCGCCTGGGTCGACACGCGACGGTGCATCTGGGCGGAGAGGGGGCGCCGCCCGAGTTGACGCTGGCGTGTCCCTGGAGCCAGTCTCCCCTCCGATGCTCAAGCTCCAGTGGCTCCAGGTCCACCAGTTCCGTTCCGTGAAGCCCGGGACGCGGTTGCTCTTCAGCCCGTCCCTCAACGTGCTGCTCGGGGACCATGGCACTGGGAAGTCCACGCTGCTGGACCTCGCCGCCGCCGTCGTCAGCTCGGACTTCACGCCGCTCCAGCAAGAAGCGTTCGACCTCGAATATGAGCTGGCCGCCGACACCGGCCGCATCACCGTGCACGTGCGCAACATGCCCCCGGGAGCGGAGGGCGCCAGCGAGCTGTCCATGGACATCACCGTGGCCCCGCGCGACATGGCGTGGCCGCTCGTCATCCACCGCGAGGGTCAGCAGGTCCGCGTCTCCCGCGAGGACGACACCTCGGACGTCGTTCACGAGCGCATCGCCCCCGAGGTCGGCGGCCGGCTGTGGCTCGTCCTCATGTCCGGCGGTATCGCCTGGGTGGAGAAGACGGGCGAGGGCACCGCCGCCGTCGAGCCGCTCCTCGCCATGGCGCGAGAAGTCTCCGCCCAGGCCGAGCTGCGCCGCTTCGACGAGGGGCTGTCCCACTTCGACCAGCTCTGGCAGGCCGAGCTGCGGCTCTCCCGCCGCGCGGAGGGCGTGCTCGCCACCGGCGCGGGCGTGGCCTCGGAGGACCTGCTCGACGGACTGCGCAAGGTCGCCGCCGCGCAGTGGGGCGCCGACCGCTACGTGCTCCCCTCGCAGGGTGTCCCCTTCCTCCACGACGCGGCCCGGCTGCTCGGCTTCGCCTCCGCCGAGGCGCTCCTGGCGCCGCTGGAGGCGCAGCCCCAGGGCAAGTACGAGACGTTGACGCTGGGCCACCTGGACCTCTGCTTCGTCACCGCCTCCGGGCAGCGCCTCTCCGCGCACCAGCTCGGCTATGGCCAGAAGCGCCTGGTGGCCCTCCTCCACTACCTGGCCCACGCCCGCGCGGTGGTCATCGCGGATGAGGTCGCCCACGCCCTCCACCCACGTCAGGTCCGGGCCATTCTCGACCAGCTCGCGGCGCGGCAGGCCCTGCTCACCAGCCAGAACCCGGAGCTGCTCGACAGCCTCACCTTCGACTCGCCCGAGCAGGTGCGCTCCACCTTCGTGCGTTGCAGCCGCGAGGACGGCTCGGGCCGCCTCGTCTGGGAGAACCTGTCTCCCGGCGCCGCTGGCGACTTCTTCACCGCGTGGCGCGCCGAGCCCCGGCGCGTGGGCGAGCTGCTCCAGAGCAAGGGCCTCTGGTAGCCGGGGGGCCGCGGGACGTCATCCGGCCAACGGCTCCGTGCCCTGGCGCGTCACGCCTCGCGCGGCTCGTCTATCCTCGTCCACCGGGGAGGGTGCCACGCATGCCGATGCTGAGCGTCAATGGAACGGAGCTGTATTACGAGGACTCCGGGGGCACGGGCGTGCCCATCGTCTTCAGCCACGGCCTGCTGTGGAGCTGCCGCCTCTTCGATCCGCAGGTGGAGGCGCTGAGCGGGCGCTACCGCTGCATCGCCTATGACCACCGGGGCCAGGGGCAGAGCGCCGTGCCCCCGATGCGCTGCATCGACATGGAGACGGTGTACCTGGACGCCGTGGCCCTCATCGAGCGGCTCGGCGTGGGGCCCTGCCACTTCGTGGGCCTGTCCATGGGCGGCTTCGTGGGCATGCGCATCGCCGCGCGGCGGCCGGACCTGCTGCGCTCGCTGGTCCTCATGGAGACGTCCGCGGACCCCGAGCCGCTGCACAACGTGCCGCGCTACACGCTGCTCAACCTCACCGCCCGGCTCGCGGGGCTGCGCCCGGTGGCGGACCCGGTGATGCGCATCATGTTCGGCCGCGGCTTCCTGGCGGACCCCAACCGAGGCGAGGAGCGCAGCCGCTGGCGCGCGCGCCTGCTGGAGAACCGCCGTGACATCTGGCGCGCCGTCAACGGCGTCATCGAGCGGCGCGGCGTGGCCCACGAGGTGCCCCACATCCGCGTGCCCACCCTCATCGTCGTGGGCGCCGAGGACACGGCCACCGTCCCCGCGAAGGCGGAGCGGCTGAACCGCCTCATCCCCAGCTCGCGGCTCGTGAAGCTGCCGCGCGGCGGGCACTCGTCCACCGTGGAGGAGCCGGCGCTCGTCAATGCCACCTTGGGGACGTTCCTGGACGCGCAGACTCCACCCCGGGCCTCGAAGGCGGGGTGACGGGAGCGGCGGAAGGGCCAGGCCCCTCGCTGTCAGCGGGCCGCGTCACCGGCGAGCAGAGCTGCGCGAGGAACCGCCGGGGAAACGGCTCCACGAGCCCGAGCGGATACTGCTCGGGCCCGGTGGGGCGGTGGTAGGTGCCGAAGAGCCAGTCCGTCCAGGGCGCGAGGTTGCCGAAGTTGTGCCGCGTGTGCCGCTCGCGCGCGTGGTGCCAGTGGTGCAGCTCGGGCGAGCCGAGGAGGAAGCCCAGCGGCCCCAGCGGTAGCCGCACGTTGGAGTGGATGAAGAGGGCCCACATGCCCCGGAAGGCGATGAGCATCGCCAGCGTCTCCAGGGGAAAGCCCATCAGCAGCGCGGGCAGGTTCACCGCCAGCTGCGTGAGCAGGCCATCCACGGGGTGCTCGCGGTGCGCGGCGAGCCAGTCGAGGTGCTCGGCGGAGTGGTGGACGGCATGGAAGCGCCACAGGAAGTCCACCCGGTGGCACAGCCGGTGGAAGCCGTAGACGAGCACGTCGCACAGCACCACCGCCTCGAGCGCCTGGAGCCACCAGGGCTGGCGCGCCACCGCGGCCTGGAGCCCGGTGAGCGCGTCCACGTGGCAGAGTGCCTTCACGCTTTGGAGGAAGTACAGGGCCAGCGGCGCGAACACGAGGTACTGCGCCACGAAGTAGGCCAGGTCCGTGCGGAAGGCGGGACGCAGCAGCGGCTGGCCGGGGCGCGCGGCCCAGGTCTTCTCCAGCGGCCAGAAGACGAAGGCGAGCGCCACGAAGGAGAGCGCGGCGCCACCAATGAGGCCCAGGGCCATCATGGTGCGGGGGGCGTGGCCGCGGGGACCGCTCCGCCCGCATCCGGCGTCTGTTCGAGGCCCGCGTCCGGCGCAGAGGTGTCCTCCGGGCTGGTGGCGGTGTGCTGCCCCGCCAGCGCCTCCGCGGACATGCCGAAGAGCGGGCGTATCTTGGTGCCTCCGAAGAAGCTCGCCGCCGTCGTCACCGTCACGATGCCGAGCGCGAGCAGCGCGAGGGTCACCGTCATCGTTCGAAGGAGCTTCCCCTTCTGTGATTGCATGAATGCACCGCTCCCGTGGAATCGCGCACGACGTCTCCCTGGCTGGGAAGATAGTCCGTGCGGTGCCCTCTCACTCCTGGAAATCGGGGATGGAGGTCCGGTCGCTGGGCTTCAGAGCGCCTGCGCCGCACGCTGGCTCTGGGCACGGCGCCGGAGCCAGTTGCGGAGGAAGGCCTTCACCTCGGGGTGGTTCGACTCGCGGAAGGCGTCTGGGGGGCCGTACTCGACGATGCGGCCTTCGTGCATGAGGGCCAGGTGGTCCGCCATGCCGAAGGCGGAGGCCACGTCCGGCGTAATCACGAGCGAGGTGGCGCCGAGCTGCTGCTTGCCGGTGGTGATGATTTCGTTCACCGCCGCGGTGGTGAGCGGGTCCAGGCCGGCGGTGGGGTCGTCGTAGAGGAGGATTCTCGGCTGGAGGATGGTGGCGCGCGCGAAGCCCACGCGCTTCTGCATGCCGCCGGACAGCTCGCCCGGGAAGCGCTTCGTCGCGTGCGACAGGCCCACCCGCTCCAGGGTCCTGTTCACCGTCTCGGCGATTTCCACCTCGGGCATGCGGGTGCGCTCGCGCAGGGGGAAGGCCACGTTGTCGAAGACGGTGAGCGAGTCGAAGAGGGCGTTGGCCTGGAAGAGGATGCCCAGCTTGCTGCGCATCTGGTTGAGCGCGGCCTCGCCCATCTTCGCGACGTCCTCGCCCTCCACCCGCACGGAGCCACGGTCCGGCTGGAGCAGGCCCATGATGTGCTTCATCAGCACCGTCTTGCCCGACCCCGACACGCCCATCAGCACGCAGGTGGTGCCTTCGGGCACCTCCAGGTCCACGCCGCGCAGCGCCTGCTGGCCGCCGAAGGACTTGTGGAGGTCCCGCACTTCGATGGCCAGCTTGCGGGACGGTGAGGGGGTCGAGGTGCTCATGGCCGCTCGAACATAGTGCGCGGGCGCGGCCTTCCGCCTCCAAGAAGCGGCTGCTGACGCGACACGGAGGGCCGTCCCGGCGCCCGGCCTCCTCCCGGGTGTGGAGTGGCGGTCAGTGGGCGCCCGGCGCCCCGCTCCGGGGTTTGCCCTGCGGGCGAAGGGCGCGATGCTCGCGGCCCGTGTGGGTGCGGCGGTGGACACGCGGCGTGTCCAGGGCACCTGGGAGGCTCGCGGCTTGGCGACGGTGTCCCTGGAGGACGTGCGCAAGGTGTACCGGGGCGGGGTGGCCGCGGTGAAGGGCGTGAGCCTGGACATCTCGGACGGCGAGTTCGTCTCGCTGGTGGGCCCGTCGGGCTGCGGCAAGTCCACGACGCTGAACCTCATCGCCGGGTTGGAGCCGCTGTCGGGCGGAACGCTGCGCATCGGCGGCGCGGTGGTGAATGACCTGTCGCCGCGCGAGCGCGACGTCGCGATGGTGTTCCAGAGCTACGCGCTCTATCCGCACATGGACGTGGCGCGGAACCTCGCCTTCCCACTGAAGGTGGCCGGCCTGCCGCGCGCGGACATCGACGCGCGCGTGCGCGAGGTGGCGGCCCTGCTGGGGCTGGAGGCGCTGCTGTCGCGCAAGCCGAAGGAGCTGTCGGGCGGCCAGCGGCAGCGCGTGGCCCTGGGGCGGGCGCTGGTGCGGCGCCCCAAGGTGTTCCTCTTCGACGAGCCGCTGTCCAACCTGGACGCGGCGCTGCGAACGCAGATGCGCGGTGAAATCAAGAAGCTGCACGAGCAGCTCAAGGCCACCTTCGTCTACGTCACCCATGACCAGTCCGAGGCGATGACGCTGTCGGACCGCGTGGTGGTGATGAACCAGGGCGAGGTGCAGCAGGTGGCCCCGCCGCGCGAGCTGTACGACGCGCCGGCGAACCTGTTCGTGGCGGGCTTCTTCGGCGCGCCGCGCATCAACCTGGTGAAGCCCCGCACGCTGGGCCTGCCGGACGCGGACGTGGTGCTGGGGCTGCGCCCCGAGCACCTGGAGCTGGGACAGGGCGCGCCGCCACCCGGGGCGCTGGCGGGCCGCGTGTATCTGGTGGAGCCCATGGGCGCGGAGAGCTGGGTGACGGTGGACGTCGCGGGGGAGCGGATGGTGGCGCGCGCCGCCGGGGACTTCCATGTGCCCACGGGCTCGGCCGTGTGGCTGCGGCATGACGCGTCGAAGCTGCGGCGCTTCGATGCGAGCTCGGGGCGGGCGCTGTAGGCCGCGGCCTTCGTGCGGCTCACCAGCCCTGCCGGAACTCCTCCTGGGGAAACGCCCCCTTGGCGCGCTCCATCAGCAGGTTCGGGTCCTTCAAGTGGCCGACCTGTGGGCGGCAGCGGGCCGCGTCCCGCGTCCTGTCAGGCGTAGACCTGGTCCCCTTCGAGCGACATGTCGAGCCGGCGGTTGAGCTGGTCCAGCCGCGCGTACCGCTCGCGCAGCAGGTCGCGATAGGCGCCCGCTCCGGCTTGGGCCAGCTCTTCCAGCAGGCTGCGCAGCGCCGTGTCCAGCGCCTGCTTCAGCTCGCGCGCCTCCACGGCGGACAGTTCCAGCAGCATGGTGCACCTCCTGCGCGGAAGGTTAGGCACGTGCGGCGCCACGCTGGCGGGATGCCTGCCCGGAGCTGGCCGGGCCGGGCGGCCTCCGTGCGTCCACCGTGGCGAGGAGGCGGGCCTTCGCCACGAGCGCTCCGCCGAGTGCCGAGCGACGGATGCGGACCGCCGCGCCCGCTCGCACTGTTGTCTAGGCGGTCCGGCAGCGCCGGCCACCCGGGCGCGAGGAGGCCGGGATGATTCGGACGGAAGACGTACACGAAAGCATGACGGTGCGCACGGCGACGGGCCGTGCCATCGGGCGCGTGACGGGCGTTGGTGCCACGCACTTCGAGCTGGAGCCCGGCGTGCTGCCCCTGCCCATCCCCAGGCGCGACTACCTGGTGGAGTTCTCCGACGTGGACTTCGTCAGCGGCCATGACGTCTACCTCGTCAGCGCGGACCATCCGCTCCTCACGCTGGAGGTGGATGACGATGGCGGCGCGCTCCCCCCTCGCCACTCCGCGGGCATGGAGAGTGAGCCGGTGAACATCGACACGGAGCCGGACTCCGAGCCCGCGGGGCGCTGAGCAACGCAAGGCGTCGCGTGCCGCCATCGGCCCGCTCCGGGAAGGCGGCCCCTGGGACTCCGAGTGCAGGGTAAGCGTCCGGAATCACTCAGGTTGGTCAGCCCTGGAATGTCAGACGGGCAGGCTACACCCGACCTCTCCGACGAGCCTTTCAGGTGGGGTCATGCAACGCCTTTCGACATCATGCGTCACGGTTGTTCTCTTCGCTTGCGCGTTCGCTTGCAGCGCGGGGCCGCGCGCCGAGGACAGCGAGCCCGGCGCGGTGAGGCAGGGCCTGTCCCTGTCCACGCCGCGCAAGCTGCTGCCCTTCGTCACGCTGGAGGACGGGCGCGTGCTGGCGGCGGGTGGGCATGACGGCAACCGCACGCTGGCGAGCTGCGAGGTGTTCGAGCCGGAGACCGGGCAGTGGCGCGAGACGGGCGCGCTGCGCACGCGCCGGCGCAACCACGCGGCGGTGCGGTTGAAGGACGGGCGTGTGCTGGTGGTGGGCGGGACGAACGGAGTGGCCATGGGCGCGCTGGCGGACGCGGAGGTGTACGCGCCCGGCACCGGCACGTGGACGGACGTGCGTCCCATGGCCGAGGCGCGCAACGACCCGGCGGCGGTGCTGCTCGCGGATGGGCGCGTGCTGGTGGCGGGTGGGACGGACGTGGACCTGCGGCCGCTGCGCTCGGCGGAGCTGTTCGACCCGGCGACGGGGACGTGGAGCGCCGCGCCCCCGCCGGGCTTCGCGCGGGGCGGCGCCCGGACGGCGGTGGTGCTGGCGGATGGCAGGGCGCTCTTCGTGAGCGGGCTTCAGCCGGAGCTCTATGACCCGGTGACGGGCCGCTGGGAGAAGGCGGGGCCCGTGGGGGGCGCGGCGGGGACGCACCGGCTGGCGCACTCGGTGACGCTGCTTCCGGACGGGCGCGTGCTGGTGGTGGGCGGGACGACGGCGCGCGCGGCGTCCACGGCGGAGGTGTACTCGCCCCGGACGGGGGCGTGGACGCTGGTGGAGGCGCCCCGCGTGCCTCGCGAGCACCACGCCGCGGTGGTGCTGCCGGACGGCGCGGTGCTGATGCTGGGCGGGGAGCACTACACGACGGGCTCGCTCGCGTCCGTGGAGCGCTTCGATCCGGAGACGGAGACGTGGTCCTCCGCGCCCGCGCTGGAGGAGCCCCGCGAGAAGCTGGGGGCGCTGGCGCTGCGTGACGGCGCGGTGCTGGTGATGGGCGGAGGCAACGAGGCTACGGGGATGCTCGCGGCGAGCGAGCGCTACGAGCCCGGCGCCTGCGGCGTCTCACCGTGCGCGGCGCCGCTGCCTCCGGGCGCGGAGGGCGTGGCCGGCCTCGCACCGTCCGGAGCCGTCGAGTGAGCGGACGCCCTCCGTGACGCGGGCGCGCGGGCCGGGGGAGAGTGCGGGCATGAACTCGAGGATGGCGTCGCTGGTGGTGTGCGCGTGGCTCGTGGCGTGTGGTGGCGACGAGGCGCTGCGGCGCTCCTATGCCGAATGGGCGGAGCAGGCGGCGGCGTCTGCGTGCGCGCACGCGGAGCGGTGCGGCGGGCTGACGGTGTCACGAGAGCAGTGCGAGGCCGACCTCATCGCCGCCTACGCGGCGGTGGAGCCGGAGCTGGCGCGAGGGAGCACGGGCGCGAGGGCGGGGTGTGTGCAGTGCATGCGCATCCGCGCCGAGGAGCTCGACGCGGCCACCGCGAGCGGCTGTCAGCAGGTCCCCGATGAAGCCCGGCTGCTCGCAGCGTGCGGTGTGGATGACGCGGCTTGTGCGGGCGTGCCCTGACGGGAGTTCCGGAGTCTCGAATCTCTCGGGGCCTGTCGGCATGCGAGGGAGGGAAGTTCGCGCGCGCCTCGTGGCCGTGCGTGACAGACTCCGAGGTCATGCGCACCCGGACCCTCCTGCTCGCACCGCTGTTGTTCTCCACCTCCTGCGCCACCGTCGACGCGTCGTCGCGGGCGCCGGACGCCGTCGAGAAGGCGGCGGCGAAGTCCCCCGCGCCCGAGCGCCCCTTCGGCACCCTGCGTGAGCAGGCGCAGCGCCAGCAGGCGTGGCTGGCCGAGCGCATGGAGCAGGCCCTGCCCCAGCTCATGCGGAAGTACGGCGTGGACATGTGGGTCATCCCCATGCGCGAGTACAACGAGGACCCCGTCTTCAAGGCGCTCGTCTCGCCGACGACCTTCGCCGCCCGCCGCCGGACCATCTACGTCTTCTTCGACCGGGGGCCGGAGCAGGGCGTGGAGCGGCTCGCGCTGGGCGGCGGCTCGCAGGGCGGCATCTACACGCCTCGGCGCGCGCAGCGGCAGGTGGACGGCGGCGGCGTGAGCCGGCAGGCGGAGCTGTGGGGCCCCGAGCAGTGGCAGGTGCTCAAGCAGGTGCTGGAGGAGCGCCAGCCGAAGTCCATCGCGCTCAACGTGTCGCGCACCTTCGCCTTCGCGGACGGCCTCAGCCATGGGGAGTACGAGGGCATGGCGGAGGCGCTCGGGCCGGACTGGGTGAAGCGCTTCACGTCCGTGGACGGGCTGGCGGTGGACCTCCTCGCCTGGCGCTCCGCGGACGAGGCGCGCTTCTACGAGGCGCAGACGAAGCTGGCGTGGCGCATCATCGAGACGGCCTTCTCCAACCAGGTCATCACCCCGGGCGTCACCCGCACCCGCGACGTGGAGTGGTGGATGCGGCAGCGTCTGGCGGACCTGGGGCTGGAGACGTGGTTCCAGCCGTCGGTGGACGTGCAGCGGCAGGGCGTCACCGAGGAGGCGCTCGGCGACAACCCCGTCATCCAGCGGGGCGACGTGCTGCACTGTGACTACGGCGTCACCGCGCTGGGGCTCAACACCGACACCCAGCACATGGGCTACGTGCTGCGCGAGGGGGAGACGGACGCCCCCGAGGGACTGAAGGCCGCGCTGAAGGTGTCCAACCGGCTGCAGGACATCGTCTTCGAGGAGCTGCGCCCGGGCCGCACGGGCAACGAGATTCTCCGCGCCGCCCTCGAGCGGATGCGCGCCGAGGGCATCGACGGCACCGTGTACTCGCACCCCATTGGCCTGCACGGCCACGGCGCCGGGCCCATGGTGGGGCTGTGGGACCGGCAGGAGGGCGTGCCCGGCAATGGAGACCACCGGGTGATTGCGAACCAGTGGTACTCCATCGAGCTGCAGGCGACGTCCGCGGTGCCGGAATGGAACGGCCAGCGGGTGCGCTCGGCGCAGGAGGAGGACGTCACCCTCGACGCCGAGGGCCGCGTGCACTGGGCCTGGAAGCGCCAGACGGACTTCCACCTGGTGCGCTGAGCGCGGGGATGCCCCCCGCGCCTCGCCCGGCCGCCGTCAGGGGGGCGTCGCGCCCGTCATGGACTGGAGCAGCGCCACCAGCGCGCGCTTCTCCTCGTTCGACAGGTCCAGGGGCACGATGGTCTCCGTCTTCTTGCCCACGAAGGTGCCGGGCGTGCCGCCACCGTCGTTGTAGAAGTCGACGACCTCTTCCAGCGTGGCCTGCGCGCCGGTGTGCATGTACGGCGCCGTCAACGTCAGGTTGCGCAGCGACGGCGTGCGGAACGCGCCCTCCAGCGTCCCCCGGTCCGCCTGGGTCCGCAGCGTCTGGAGCCGGGCCGCGACGGTGCCGGTGGGCGCGTCGCTGTAGCGGCCGGCGGCGTTGAACTCCCAGCCCAGCAGCGGCTCCAGCGCGCTCCACTGGCCGCCCGCGCCCGGGCTGTCGTCCTCCACGCCGATGTTGTGGAACAGGTCGTCGGTGAGCGCCGGGCCCTTGTGGCAGATGATGCACTGGCCCTTGCGCACGAAGGTCTTCAGCCCCAGGTACGCCGGGTCCGCCTCCGCCCGGCCCGCCTCCGCCGCGGCGATGAAGCGCCGCACGTCCGCGTCGAAGGGCGCGTCGATGCGCACCAGCGTCCGCTGATACGCCGCCAGCACCTTGCCCACGTTGGCCAGCAGCGCGGAGTCCGCCTCGTCCGCCGGGGCCGTGCCGAAGAGGGCCTGGTACTCGGCGGTGTAGGTGGGCTCGGCCTCGAGCCGGGCGCGCACCACCTGCGCGTCGGCGTCCATCTCCACTGGGTTGAGCAGCGGCAGGATGGCCTGGCTCCAGAGCCGGTCCGCCCGCCCGTCCCACATGAACCAGCGGCTGTAGGCCACGTTCAGCAGCGTGGGCGGGTTGCGTCCGGACAGGTGCCCGCCGCAGCCCTTCGCCTTCGCGGTGCTGACCGTGAGCCCCTCGCCGCCGTGGCAGCTCGCGCACGACACCGTCCCGCAGCGGGACAGGCCGCTGTCGTGGAACAGCACGTCGCCCAGCGCCTCCGCCCGCGCCACGCCGTCGAACCGGTTGGTGCTGTCCTTCGGGGGCTGACGTCCCAGGCTGTGCAGGCTGCGAAGCTGGTCCAGCTCGTCGAGGTTGGGGAAGGCTTCTTCGGAGTCACACGCCATGCCCGACACGCCCAGGGCCAGGGCGAGCGTCGCGGCGCGCAAGCGGTACAGATTCATTACCCAACCCGTCTTTCTGCGAAGGACCCGGGAAGCTTGGCGCCCCCTTCGGCGCGAATCAATCCAGAAGGCCTTCTTGCCCGACGGGTGGGCTCGTGCTGATGCCATGACGCCGCCTCGCCTGCCCCAGGGGGCGGGACGGGCGGCGTCCGAGGCGGACTTCAGGCGCTCAAGCGCCGCAGTTCAGGGCGAAGTCGCGCGTGGCCGTGCCGTAGTCGCCGACCTTCACCGCGGACGGCTCCGGGGTGACGGCAGGCGCGTCGCCCGACTCGCACTTCAGGCCGCCGCCCACCGCGAGCCCCACCTGGAGGTCGGTGTTGCTGGGCACGCCCGACACCGTGAAGGAGCAGCGGCCCCCGCGGCTCTGCTTCACCATGGCCCGGCCCAGCCCGACGGTGGGCGAGGACGGGGACGCCACGGTGACCTGCAGCTGCTCGCAGGCGTCCTGCGCACGCAGCCCGCTCTCCGGCAGTCGGACGACGCCGGCGATGGTGGCGTTGCCCTCACGGCCCCCGCCACCGCCGGTGGTGGCGCAACCGGATGCGGCAAGGACCAGGGCGGCTACGGCAATGCGATACATGAATTCCTCAATTCTTGGTGGTTAGGAGGGCGGCACGGCCGCCTTGCAAGCAGACAACGATGCGCGGCCAAGACAATTGCGATGGAAATTCATTCCAGCCCATCCGCGCCTTCGTGAGGGGCCGGGAATTGAACAATTCACTTGAATTTCCGGGCAGTTCGAGACGCCGGGTCGTGGCGGATGAGTACGCCCGGTGACAGTCCATCAGGAGGAGTCATCGGTCGAATCAAACACAGACAAGGGGGCCCTGGCCGGCGTCCTCGTCCCAGGGCCGGACAGGCGCGTCCCGATTCCGGGCGTGTCTGCGCCGGGCGCCGGAGGTCGATTCCCGCGGGAGCGTCCTGCCGTGCCGCCGCCGCGCGCTCTGCTGTCAGCGCCCGAGCGCGCCCCCACGGTGAAGGGGAGGCAGAGGAGGCGACACCATGTCGATACAGAAGCAGGAGCGCACGCCGTCGTGGACGGGGCAGGGCGTGGGGACGGACCGCAAGTCGTTCCTGGACGCCATCGCCGCGCAGATTCCGGACTATGAGGCGGACAAGGCCGCCGAGGCGGTGTTCTGCGCGTTGTCGGAGCGCCTGTCCGAGTCGTGGGTGGCACACCTTCGTGACGAGCTCCCACCGGACGTCCGCGAGCTGTTCCGCCTGTGTCACAGGCACCGGGGCGAGGCGCCCGCGAAGCTGGACCGCGACGACTTCTACCTGATGGTGGCCAACCACCTGAACGCCGAGCCGGAGAACGTGCGGCTGGTGCTGCACGGGGTGTTCTCCGCGATGCACGCGCAGCTCCCCGACGCGGAGGCGAAGAAGCTGGAGCAGCAGCTCCCCTCCTGGCTGCAGGGGACGTGGGCCGCCGCGCGGATGCACGTGGACCGCCCGTACTGAGGCCCTGCCGGAGAGGACGGGCCGCCAGGCCCGCGCGGGCCGCGGGGCGGCGGTCCTCCCCGTCCTTCAGGGAAGGTTGGAGAGGACCTCCAGCGCCTGCCGGGCCTGCACCAGGCCATGGCCGTAGCCCTCGTCGTAGCCCGCGGGGCCCAGGTCCTTCGCGGACGTCAGCAGGGCGTGCTTCACCTGGTCGGGCGTGGCGGAGGGGCGGGCGCTGAGGAGCAGCGCGGCCACGCCGCTCACGTACGGCGTGGCCATGGAGGTGCCGGACATATAGGTGTAGTCCGCCGGCACCATGCTGACGCGCGCCAGCTCTCCCAGCATCCGGTGCAGCACGGTGCCTCCCGCCTGGGTGATGGTGACGGCGGGGACCCACTGCCCGCGCCTCGGCATGGCGAGGATGTCCACGCCCCCCTCCGGGTGCGCGTTGCCGAAGATGACGGCGCGCGCGCCCTGCTTCATCACGTTGACCATGGCGACGTCGGTGGGCACCTGTCCGTGGCGGACGTAGGCGACGAAGCCGCTGCACGTGCTGCCCTCGCAGGAGCTCAGGGAGTCGCCGTCACCGCAGTCCACCAGCTTGCCCCAGCGGTTCTCGATGGGGGCGTACAGCAGCGAGCGCGACATCGGCTGCGTGTCCCGCACGTCCACGGTGGAGAAGGCGCCCTGTCCGCGCGGGAAGGTGGACAGCACGTCCACGCCCGGCGCCACCAGCGCCAGCGTGCGTCCGCCCGCGGAGAAGGCGGCGCGGCGGTCCTGCGCGTCCACCGCGCCCACCGCCAGCACGTGTGGGTCCGACGCGGGGTACTCCACCACCTGCATGCCACTGTTGCCCGCCGCGGCCACCACCACCATGCCCTGGGCGTGCGCGGCCTCGAAGACCTCGAGCGACGTCTTGGTGGGCGAGCCGCCGCCCAGGGACAGGGTGACGACCCTGGCGCCCTGCTCGGCGCAGTACTCCACCGCCGCCAGCACGAAGCTCATGTGCGTCCGGCCGTAGATGTCCAGCACGCGCGCGATGACCAGCTCCGCTCCGGGGGCCACGCCCATCAGCCCGGCGGGCTGCAGGTACGGCGAGCCGCGCCCGCCGATGCCCGGCCGCGCCGCGATGATGCCAGCCACGTGCGTGCCGTGGCCGCTGCCCCAGCCATGGCTGCTGCTGAAGTCGGACGGCGTGTCGTCGTCGTCCAGGAAATCACGCCCGGCGACCACCGCGTCCCGCAGCTCCGGGTGCTCCAGGTCCAGGCCGCTGTCGATGACACACACGCGCACGCCCGCGCCCGTGGGGCGGCCGGGGTCCGGCAGGCCGTCTCCGTCCAGGTCCCACACCTCGTTCGCCTGGACCTTGCGCAGCCCGGCGGTGTGCTCGCTCGCGGCGGTGGTGGCGTTCGTCACCGCCGTCAGCAGGTCCCTCACTGGCGCCGTGGCGGGGCTCAGGGCCCGCCACTCCTGGTCCAACTCGATGCCCTCCACCATCGGGTCCTCCGCCAGCAGCGCCCGTTGCTCCTGGAGGGACATGCGCGCCGCCACCGCCGGGGTGGAGCGGAAGGTGGCCGTCACCTGCCCCCCCACCTGTGTCACGCGCGCTTGCGACTGCACGCCCAGGCTCCGGTAGCGGATGATGACCCGCTGCCTCCCGTCGTCTTCCACGAGGGGCGCCTGGACCTGCTGCGTCCCCACCGGGTCCGACAGGGCGCCCGCGATGATGTTGGGGCACACCTGGCTCTGGGCGCCCTTGTCGGAGTCGCCGTCCGGCCCACACGCGGCGAGTGCCACCAGCCCGATGAGTCCCCATCGCTTCATGAGCCGCTCCTTTACGAACGGCGTCCGGCGAGGTACCGGGCGCGCATCCCCAGGGAGCGCATTTCGCGAAAGCGTCGCAACGGACCGGGGGGCGGACCCCCACCCGAGGTGCGCCGGTTCACAGCCCGTGTGTTGAGCGCTGGAAGCACGCCCGAGAGCGAGCTTGCCTTCACGCACGCACCCGGCGTTCCCCGCGCTCCTGGACACCCACCCTGTCCGACGGGTGGGCGGCGGGCCCACTGCGAGACGCCGCGCCGACCCGTGGGGTTGGCGGGTGGCCGCCAGTCCTCAATCACGCGCCAGGCCGGACGGCGGCCGGGGAGCCCGCCGCGGCCTCCTTCCTGGGTGGGGGAGCCTGCGTTCGAGGCGCTGGCGGTGTTTGGCGGGAAGGAACTCGCCCGCTGCTTGATTCCGTCGGCTTCCGGGTGCTTCGCTGCCCCCAGACGCCATGAGCACCCTCCCCACAGAGTCCCCTCGTTTCCTCGGGCGCTATGAGCTCGTCCATCCCCTGGGCCAGGGAGGGATGGGGGAGGTGTTCCTGGCGAAGCTCAGCGGCGCGGCCGGCTTCGAGAAGCCCTGCATCGTGAAGACCATTCTGCCGGCGCTCTTGAAGGACCGGCAGTTCCTGGACCGCTTCCACCACGAGGCCAAGGTGCTGGTGCACCTCGTGCACTCGTCCATTGCCCAGGTCTACGACATGGGCGAGGCGGACGGCACCTACTTCATGGCGCTGGAGTACGTGGCCGGCGTGGACCTGGCCTACCTGCTGGAGCAGGCGCGCGCGCAGGGCGTGGCGGTGCCGGCGCCGGTGGCGCTGTTCATCGGTCAGCGCGTCGCCGAGGGCCTGGGCTACGCGCACCGCAAGACGGGGCCGGACGGCTCGCCGCTCGGCATCGTCCACCGCGACGTGTCGCCCCACAACGTCATGGTGTCGTACGAGGGCGAGGTGAAGGTCATCGACTTCGGCCTCGCCAAGTCCGCCGCGCGCAGCAAGTACACGCTGCCCTCCACGGTGATGGGGAAGCTCGGCTACATGTCGCCCGAGCAGGTGCGCGCCGAGCCCCTGGACCACCGCAGCGACATCTACTCCTGCGGTGTCGTGCTGTGGGAGATGCTGGCGGGCCGCTCCCTGATTCCCCACGGCACGGTGGGGGAGATGATGGCGGCCATGTCGCAGCCGGTGGTGCCCTCGCTGCGGGAGCTCCGCCCGGACGTGGATGCCTCGCTGGAGGCCGCCGTGCGCCGCGCGCTGGAGGCGCGCCCGGACGGCCGCTACATGCGCGCGGACGAGCTGGCGCGCGCGCTCAACTCCGAGCTGGTGCGCTCGGGCGCGGAGATGGGCGCCGAGGAGGTGGGCCACTTCGTGCGAGGGCTGTGCCCCGAGGCCTTCGATGCGCAGCGCAACCTCATCGCGAAGGTGTCGTCCTCCTCCAGCCACCGCCGCACGCCCGCGCCGGGTCATGGCACCGGGCCGCAGTCGGTGGTCGGCTTCGAGCCCACGTTGATGCGCGCCCCGGCGTTGCAGCCCATGCCCGTTTCTGGCGGCGTCGCCCGGCCGGGCGACGTCTACGCGGACGCGGTGGACGACCTGGGCGCGGGCGCCACCACGGTGCGCAAGCCCTCCGGGCCCACGCCGAGCATCGTGGCCGCGGCGAGCGCGGGGGACGCCACCGAGGAGCCGCTGGCGCGGACCCGCGTGCAGGTGCCCGCGCTGAAGGTCCCCTCCCGGAAGCGGCCGGTGGGGCTCCTGGCCGCCGCCGCCGTGCTGCTGGTGATTGCCACCGCCGCCACCACCGCGCTGTTCGTCCGGGAAGGGACTCAGGCGCCCGCCACAGCGGAGACAGGAGAGGGGGCGTCCGCGCCGGGCGCGGAGGCGGTGGCGCCGCCACAGAAGGTCGCCGCCGAGTCCCCGGGCTCGGAGGCGGTGGTGCCGCCATTGAAGGTCGCCGCCGCCGAGTCTCCGGAGGCGGTGGCGCGGCCGCGGGCGGAGAAGGCGGAGTCGCCGGCCTCCGGGGTGGCCGCGGCTGACGCGGGCAAGAATCCCGGCGCGGCCGTGGCGGCGCATGGGGACGAGGCCGAGTCGGAGAAGGCGCGGACTCCCCGCGCGCAGGCGGCGAAGGCGTCCGTGAAGAAGCAGCCTGGCCCCGCCGAGCCGGCCGTCACCTACGCCACGCCTTCGAGGGTGGTCCTCATCAAGAAGGCCAACGGCAAGGCATACATCGAGCGGTTCGCCGGGCGGTCCTTCCCTGCTGGCATGGAGGTGGACGTGCTGGGGCCGCTGAAGAACGGCAAGCGTGAGGTGCTGGGCCGGGCCCGGGTGATGCCCGCGGCGCGCGGGCCGCGAGCCCCCCGGGTGTTCCTCGAGCTGGATGCGCGCGCGCTCGCGGCGACGGGGGACCTCTTCGTCGCGGCACCCGAGCAGGGACAGGCCCCCGCCGAGGCGGCCGTGGCCGAGGCGCCCCCGGCCGTGGCCGACCGGGCCGAGGTCGACTCCGGCGTGGCCGAGGCGTCGCCCCCGCCTCGCGCGAAGCGCACGCTGCGGGGCCACGCGAGCGAGATGGGCGGCGTGGGCGGGCTCCTGGACCCCGGCGTGGAGGTCCAGAACCATGAGGCCATCGACTGGACCGACTGCTACGTGGTGAAGGACATCCGCAAGGCCGCGTGGCTGGGCGTGGTGAAGGCCGGTGACAGGAAGACGGCCAGCCGCTTCCGGCACAACCCGAACTTCGACGTGGGCTCCGGGTACCTGGGCGTCATCTGCACGGAAGGCGAGCTGCGCGTGAAGGCGCGCTGACGCGCGGCCCGCGGGCGCTCACTTCCCGAGCCGCGCGCCCGCGACGGGGCAGTCCGCCACCAGCTTCTGGACGTCCGGGTCTCCGCTCCGTGCGTTGCGCACCGCCCGGTCCAGGGACGTGCGGCACTGCCACGTCACCTCGCGCGTGCCGTGGCAGCAGTGCCAGCCGGTCAGCGTCCGCCCCAGGTACTGGAGCATCTCCGCCCGGGTGGGCGTCACGAGCAGCCACACCGCGCCCGCCAGCACCGCGAGCCAGGGCAGCTGGAGCGCCACGCCCTTGAAGCGGGGGCCCACGCCGGAGGGCACGGGGACCGCGTGGAGCCCGAGCAGCAGGTCCAGCGGCCTGCGCAGCAACACGACGTTGAGCAGCAGGTCCAGCGGCGTGGTGAAGCCGCGGGCCAGCCCCCGGAGGAGCCCGGGCGCGCGCTCCGTGTGCACCAGCTTCACGCCGGCCACCTGCCGCCAGAACGTGTGGCCCGTCACCCCGCCCACGGCGGAGGTCACGAGCCAGGCCAGGGCCATGGCCAGCGCCATCGCCCCGGGCGTGCGTTCCTGCTCCAGCGCTCGGAGCGCGGCCCAACCCACGAGGACCGAGGTCCCCAGGTCCAGCACATCCGCTCCCCACAGGCGCCACTGGTAACGAGACTCCGTGGGCACCTGGTCCGTCGAGAACAACGACCCGTCGCTCATCCACCCTCTTTTCGGCGCGCGGAGCATAGACCGGACGGGTGGGCATGCGCCTCATGGCTCTGTTGGCTTCGACCAGGGGACACCCCGGGTGTCTCATTCCCGCAGTGGCGCGGGGGGGTGGTGGCTCGCATCTTCACCCGTGCGCGACGCGTTGGGGGCCTTCGCCACCACCGGGGTCTCCTCGCCGGGCGCGCAATGGCCATGGCCATGACGAAGCCGGGAGCGCGGTCCCCGGCTTCACAGGTGGTGGCGGACGTGGCGGCAGCGGCGGGGGGAAGTCGGGGGGCTGTACTGGGAGTGGCGGTCGGTCCCCCGCCGCTGTCGCCAAGACCGTTCACTGGAGGTTCCATCTCGGAGGAATCGTGGGGGGCGTGTGGCCTCCCAGCCGTTTCTGCCGGACACTGCGGCCGACATGCGCACTCCGGGGCATCGGGCCCGCGCTTCCTGGCGGGGGTTCATCGGCTGGTTCTTCGTCGCGGGACTCGTCCTGGCGATGCCGGGCATGGCCCTGGACCCCCAGCGCCGTGTCTCGCAGTACAGCCAGGACGTGTGGCGCAGCGACGACGGGCTCCCGCAGAACAGCCTGCTGGCCATGACGCAGACGCGTGACGGCTACCTCTGGCTGGGCACGTGGGAGGGGCTCGCGCGCTTCGACGGCGCGCGCTTCACCGTCTTCGACAAGCGCAACACGCCGGAGCTTCGCAACCACGCCATCAAGGCGCTCGTGGAGGACGCGTCGGGCACGCTGTGGGTGGGCACGGGGCAGGGGCTGGTGGCCTACCGCCAGGGGCGCTTCGAGCGCGCGCCGGGCGCCGCCGCGCCGCTGGACGCCGCGCGCGTGGAGGCGCTGGTGGCGGCCGAGGGCGTGCTCTGGGTGGGGACCTCCGCGGGGCTCTGGCAGGTGCCGCAGGGGGACGGCGTGGCGCGGCAGTACACCGCGGCGGATGGGCTGCCGTCCTCGGAGGTCAGGGCGCTGACGCCCGGAGAGGGCGCGTCGCTCTGGGTGGGCACGCGGGAGGGGCTGGCCCGGCTGGCGGGCGGGCGCGTGTCGCCGGCGCCCTTTCCCTTCCCCGGCCCGGTGTCCCGGCCGCAGGTGACGGCGCTGCGCCGCGACGCGACGGGCGTGCTCTGGGTGGGCACGCAGGAGGGGCTCTACTCGTGGAACGGCGTGGTGGCCCAGCGCTTCACGCCCGACGAGGGCATGCCGTCCGCCGCCGTCAACGCGCTGTACGCGGATGGCGACGGCAACCTCTGGGTGGGCACGCAGCGCGGCGGCCTGACGCGGCACAACGCGAAGGGCTTCAGCGAGCCGGTGCCCGCCATGAAGTGGATGGCGGAGTCGGCCGTGCTGTCACTGCTGGAGGACCGGGACGGGCACCTCTGGGTGGGGACGTATTCGGGCCTGCTGCGCCTGCGCGACGGCCCCTTCGCCACGTACGGCATCCCCGAGGGCCTGGCCGACGAGACGGTCAGCGCGGTGCTGGAGGACCGGCGGGGCACGCTGTGGCTGGGCACCACCAGCGGCCTGTTCCGGTACGAGGGCGGTACCTTCGTCCACCTCGGGGCCGCGCAGGGCCTCCCGGAGAGCGTCATCCCCGCGCTGCACGAGTCACCCGACGGGACGCTCTGGGTGGGCACCCTCACCGGCGCGTACCGCCATGACGGCCATCGCTTCACGCGGGTGTCGCGCGCGCAGGGGCTGCCGCATGACGTGGTCACCGCCATCCTGGTCGACTCGCGAGGCGACACGTGGCTGGGCACGCAGACGGGGCTGGCGCGGCTGCGCGGTGGCGAGGTGACGGTCTACGGCCCGAAGCAGGGCTTCACCCATCCCGTCATCGTCATGGCGGAGGACGCGCGGGGCAGGGTGTGGTTCGGCTCGGAGGCGGGGCTGGCGCGCTGGGACGGCGAGCAGAAGGGCTTCGAGCGCTTCACGCAGCAGGACGGGCTGCCCGGCGACCTGGTGCTGGCGCTGCACGCGGACCCGGACGGCACGATGTGGGTGGGCACGGAGACGGGCCTGGGCCGGTGGCGCGAGGGGGCGTGGGTCCGCTTCACCGTCATGCAGGGCCTGTACGACGACGCGGTGTTCAGCCTGGTGTCGGATGGGGACGGCTCGCTGTGGATGAGCAGCAACAAGGGCGTGTCCCGGGTGTCCCGGCGCGACCTGGAGGACGTGGCGCGCGGGGCGCGTCCGCGCCTGACGACGCTGGACTTCGACACGCGCGACGGCATGCGCAGCGCGGAGTGCAACGGCAACACGCAGCCTTCGGCGTGGCGGGGGCAGGACGGGCGGCTGTGGTTCACCAACCTGCGGGGCGCCATCGTCGTGGACCCGGTGCGGGTGCGCGCGAGCCGGCAGCCTCCCGATGTTCGCATCGAAGAGGTGCGCGTGCAGGGCACGCCGGTGCCGGTGGAGGGCCCGGTGGAGCTGGAGCCCGGCGCGTCCCGGCTGGAGATTCGCTTCACGGCCTTCACGCCGGTGGACGCGGCGCGGCTGCCCTTCCGGTACCGGCTGGTGGGGCATGACGACACCTGGGTTCACGCGGAGGCCCGGCGGGCCCTGTACACCGGGCTGAGGCCGGGCAGCTACCGCTTCGAGGTCCAGGCGAAGGGCCGTGACGGCGGCTGGACGGAGCCGGTGGCGCTGGCCGTCCTGCTGGAGCCGAAGCTGTGGCAGCGCACGGGCTTCTGGCTGCTGTGCGTGCTGGGCGTGAGCATCGTGGGCGTCAGCGTGTACCTGCTGCGCGTGGGGCAGCTGAAGGACCGCGAGCGGTGGCTGGCGGAGCGCGTACAGGACCGCACGCAGGCGCTGGCGCGCGCCAACGAGGAGCTGGAGGCGAACATGCGCACGCTCCGGCAGGCGCAGGCGCAGCTCGTCCAGACGGGGCGGCTGGCGGCGGTGGGACAGCTCGCGGCGGGCGTGGGGCACGAAATCAACAACCCGCTGGCGTACATCGTGTCCAACCTGAGGCACGCGGGCGAGGAGTCGGACGCGCTGGCGCGGGAGCTGGCGGGCACGCGGGATGTGGGCTCCCGGCTGAAGGACGTGAGCCAGGCGCTGCGCGAGGCGTTGCTCGGCGCGGAGCGCGTGCGGCGAATCGTCCAGGACCTGAAGATGTTCTCCCGGCCGGACGACGAGCAGCAGGGGCCGGTGGAGCTGCACGCGGTGCTCGACTCGGCGGTGAAGATTGCCATGGGCGAGCTGCGCCCGCGCGCGAAGCTGGTGCGGGACTATGGCGACGTGCCGCGCGTGGAGGGGAACGAGGCGCGGCTGGCGCAGGTGTTCCTCAACCTGCTCATCAACGCGGCGCAGGCGCTGCCGGAGGGGCAGGCGGAGTCGAACGAGGTGCGGCTCGTCACGCGCACCGGCGCGGATGGCCGCGTGGTGGCGGAGGTGCGGGACACGGGCAGCGGGATTTCGCCGGAGCTGCTGGCCCGCATCTTCGACCCCTTCTACACGACGAAGCCCGTGGGCGTGGGCACGGGCCTGGGGCTGTCGCTGTGCCACGCCTACCTGGCGGCCATGGGCGGCACCATCGCCGTGGAGAGCGAGGCCGGGAAGGGCTCGGTGTTCCGCGTGACGCTGCGGGCCGCCGTGGAGGGCGCTTCGCAGCCGGTGGGCGACACGGCCTCGCGTGAGGCGCCGGGGCCATCCGCGGACGGCGCGGCGGCCATGGCGCACGGTGCGGAGCGGCCTGCCGCGGGGCCGCTGGTGGCCGAAGGCTCCGTCCCGGCCTCCGCGTCTCCCGGCCTCCCGGCGCGCGAGGACGGCGCGGGCCGTGGCGGGGCTTCAGCGGCGCCTGCGCCGGGTTCACCACGGGAGCCCGGCACGGATGAGGCGCGTGGGCGGGTGCTGGTGGTGGACGATGACGCGCTGGTGAGCGGCGCCATCCGCCGCACCTTGTCGCGGGAGAACGACGTGGAGGTGCTGGTGAGCGCGCGTCAGGCCCTGGAGAAGCTGACAGGGCCCGACATGCGCTACGACGTGGTGCTCTGTGACCTGATGATGCCGGAGATGACCGGCATGGACCTGTATGACGCGCTCTCGCGGGTGTCGCCGCGCGCCGCGGAGCGCATCGTCTTCATCACGGGGGGCGCCTTCACCTCGACCGCGCGGCTGTTCCTGGAGCGCGTGGGCAATCCTCGCGTGGAGAAGCCCTTCGACCCGGCGGCGCTGCGCCAGCTCATCCGGGACGAGGTGGCGCGGGCCCGCCGGGAGGCCTCGGGCCAGGCGGCGTGAGGCCACGGCCCACCGGCTCGCGCGGGCGCGCGCTTGGGGTCAGAGGTCCAGCACCAGCCGCTTGGAGCGGGCGCGGGACACGCAGATGAGCATGCGCTGGTCTCCCGCCGGCTCCGTCTGGAAGAAGGTGTCGCGGTGGTCGGGCTGGCCGTCGCAGACGCGGGTGACGCAGGTGCCGCAGGTGCCGGCCTCGCAGTCGCTGGGGACGCGGACGCCGTTGCGCCGTAGCACGTTGAGCACGGACTGGCCGGCGGGCACCTGCAGCACCTGTCCCGTGCTGCGGATGGCCACCTCGAAGTCCTGCTCCTCGCGGCCGGTGGCGGCGCTGGTGCCCTCGGCGGTGAAGGACTCGAAGTGCACCTTCTCCCAGGGCCAGCGGTGCTGGGTGGCGGCGTCGCGCACGGCCTGCATCAGGCCCGTGGGGCCGCAGCAGTACAGCCGCGCGCCCGGCTGCCGCGTGGCCAGCAGGGCCTTCACGTCCAGCCCCTGGGAGGGGTCCCCACCGTCGAAGGAGAAGCGCACGCGCCCGGCGAAAGGCGCCTGGGAGAGCAGCTCCCGGTAGGCGGCGCGGCCGGGCTCACGGGCGCAGTAGTAGAGCGTGTAGTCCGCGCCGGTGCGCGACAGCCTGCGCGCCATGGACAGCAGCGGCGTGATGCCGATGCCACCGGCTACCAGCACGTAGCTTCGCGCGAACAGGAGGGGGAAGTTGTTTCGGGGCGCGCGTATCTCCAGCACGGCCCCCTCCCGCACGCGCTCGTGCATGGCGGAGGACCCGCCGCGGCCCCTGGCATCACGGGCGACGGTGATGACGTAGCGGTGCGTCTCCTCCGGGTCGTTGCACAGCGAATACGAGCGCAGGAAGTCGCCCGGGCCCGGGACGAGGACCTCCAGGTGGGCGCCGGCCTCGAAGGCGGGCAGGTCGCCTCTCTCCGCCGCGACCAGCTCGTACGACAGGATGTCCTCGGCCTCGCGCGCGACGCGCGCGACCCGGACGCGCAGGATGTCATTCCCCATGGTGCTCCCCCTCCCCAGTCCCAGCAGCGGCGCACCCTCGTCCATCCAGGGTACGGTGGCACGGACATTGGGCCGCGGAACGCCGCCGGGTGATTGCCCGGCAGTCCCGGCGCGCGTCACCTCCCGGTCGGTGCGGTGCCCTCCGCCAGCGCCTGCTGGCCCTGGACTCGCGAGGGCTCGCCGCCCGGCCGTCCGCTGTGCCGCCAGGATGCCGAGCCATCTCCGGGCCGCCACCACATCCACGCGGGACCATCCCCACCATGCAGGACATGCCGCGCCGCGCCGCGCCAGTGCGTGGGCGCCAGGTGGATGTCCCGTCGCGGCCAACGAGCTCTGGGAGGTGAACCCATGGATGCCATTGCATTGCTGAAGGCGGACCACAGGACGGTGGAGCAGTTGTTCCGGAAGTTCGAGAAGGCGGGTCCCAACGCGCACAAGCTGAAGCGCCGGCTGGTGGACCAGATGGTCACCGAGCTGTCGGTGCATGCCACCATCGAGGAGCAGGTCTTCTACCCGGCGGTGCGCACGCGCTCGGAGGAGCTGGGGCCCGACGTGCTGCGCTCGCTGGAGGAGCACCACGTGGTGAAGTGGGTGCTGGCGGAGCTGGACGGCATGTCGCCCGAGGCGGAGCGCTTCGAGGCGAAGGTGCAGGTCCTCATGGAGAATGTCCGCGCTCACGTGCTCCACGAGGAGAACGTGCTGTTCCCGGCGTTGAAGAAGCTCTTCCGCCCGCAGGAGCTCCGGACGATGGGGGACGTGCTGGAGATGTCGCGCAAGGCGGCCCCCACGCGGCCGCACCCGATGGCCCCCGACACGCCACCGGCCAACCTGGTGGCGGGCGCGGTCTCGGCGGTGATGGACATGGGGCGGGATGCCCTGCGCGCCGCGCGGCGCAAGGCCACCAACAAGGTGCGCTCCGTCGCCAGCCGGGGGCCTCGTCAGGTGGTGCGCGAGATGACCGGCGCCGAGGCCATCAGCCCCTGAGCGTCCCGCGGACCGCATTCCCACCGGAGCGCGGCGCTCCTTCTTTCTCATTGTTTGGGGAAGGCGCGCTCCGGGTGTGGGCTCGTGAAAAGTGAATGTCCGAAAGCGGCAGCCGTTCCATGGGGTAAGGACGTTGCAGTTCAAGCCAGCAACGACTCATGCCCGAGGAGGCACGCACCATGTTCCGAGCCCGACCTTTCCGCCCGCTGCTGCTGACCGCGATGCTGCTCGCGGTCCCCACGGCCTTCGCGCAGTCCCAGCCTGCTCTCATGACTCATGCGGAGGTGCCCGCGGGCGTGCGGACGATTCGTGTGGAGGGCACCGGCGAGGTGAAGGCCCAGCCCGACGAGGCCTTCATCGACGTGGCGGTGGAGACGATGGCGCCGAACGTCAAGGCGGCGGGTGAGCAGAACGCGAAGCGCATGGAGAAGGTGATTGCCGCGCTGACGTCCGCGGGCATCGCCCGGCGTGACATCCAGACGCGCAACTACTCGGTGTACCCGGACTACGCGCCGCCGCTGCCGAACCAGACGGAGCCGAAGCTGCGGGGCTACCGGGTGAGCAACCTGGTCAGCGTCCACGTGAAGGACCTGTCCCGCGTGGGCAACCTGCTGGACCAGGCGCTGGCGGCGGGGGCCAACCGGGTGGACTCGGTGCGCTTCGGCTTGAGCCGCCAGGACGCGGTGCAGGGGGAGGCGCTGCGGCAGGCCGTGGCGCGGGCGCGCAAGTCGGCGGAGGTGCTGGCCGCGGCGCTGAACGTGAAGCTCGGCGCGGTGCTCGACGCGAACACGGTGACGGAGCCGCCGCGGCTGTACCCGGCGCGCTTCGCCATGGCGGAGGCGGCCGACGCCCGCACCATGACCACGCCCATCCAGCCCGAGGAGCAGACCGTGCAAGCGAAGGTGACGCTCATCTTCGCCATCGAGTCCGCGAAGTAGAAGCTCAAGGGCTCGCTGGGGTGCTCCATGTCCGTGATTCGGGCATGTGCCCCCAGTGGGCCCCTCCGGTGGCGTGACCCGAAGTGGCCTGTTGGAAGGGGCTGGGCTGGTCGAGTTGCTGCAAGGCGCCGTCACTCCTCACGCGGCTACGTCAGCCCCGCCGAGTACGAGCGCATGGCTGAGGTGCAGAGGCACGAAGCGTAGTCAACCTGTCCACCGACGCGGGTGACGCTCAGTTCCGGTGTGCATTGTCTTGGGTCGCAAGGGGTACATGGAGAAGGGGCCTGACTCCAAACCAGGGGCGGCGCACATCAATCGATTGTTCCCGACCTGCTTTGTCGAGCGTTGGCCCTGGTTTCCCTCTGAGAGCGTAAAGGGGGGTTACAAATTCGGCCCCTCTCTGTTCACTCGCAGTGAGTGGGAAATCCATCTTTTTAGACCTGACACGTCGTTCAACTCGGAATGGGCTGGCTGTACCTTGAGTTTGCCTTTGCGCGAATCCCTCTCGCGCGGGCACTCGGAGCATCCTGCCCATGTCCAATCCGTCTGACTCTCGGCCTGCCGGGAGCGCTGTCCTATTCACCAA
>Ga0182745_1000485_pt1 | contig 44733 bp, 42 predicted proteins | sample eDN3rd30CKraftBY_FD_128523 | JGI IMG/M metagenome (GOLD analysis project Ga0182745, IMG submission 128523) | Enriched backyard soil microbial communities from Emeryville, California, USA - eDNA 3rd pass 30_C Kraft BY (version 2) (version 2) | ecosystem: Environmental > Terrestrial > Soil >...
CAACGGATAAAAGGTACTCCGGGGATAACAGGCTTATTCCTCCCAAGAGTCCACATCGACGGAGGAGTTTGGCACCTCGATGTCGGCTCATCACATCCTGGGGCTGTAGCAGGTCCCAAGGGTTCGGCTGTTCGCCGATTAAAGTGGTACGCGAGCTGGGTTCAAAACGTCGTGAGACAGTTTGGTCCCTATCTTCCGTAGCCGTTGGAGATTTGAGGGTGAGCTGCTCCTAGTACGAGAGGACCGGAGTGGACGTATCTCTGGTGTTCCGGTTGTCACGCCAGTGGCACTGCCGGGTAGCTATATACGGACGGGATAACCGCTGAAAGCATCTAAGCGGGAAGCCCCCCCCAAGACTAGATCTCCCTGAGGACTTGATCCTCCTGAAGGGCCCAAGAAGACTACTTGGTTGATAGGCTGGGTGTGGAAGTGCAGCAATGCATGAAGCTAACCAGTACTAATTGCCCGTGAGGCTTGACCATATAACCTCAAGCAGTTTTGGCTGTTTGTGGTGGTGCAAGCGACAATTTATGCATCACAGCGCGAACGCGACACGCGTCGAAAACAGGCTTCTTCTGGATTCCCTTTTCGCCTGACGGCATTAGCGAACGGGAACCACCCGATCCCATTCCGAACTCGGAAGTGAAAACGTTCTGCGCCGATGGTAGTGTGGCCTGTTGCCATGCGAGAGTAGGTCACTGTCAGGCACCTATTGAAAGCCCCGGTCACGCAAGTGGCCGGGGCTTTGTTTTTTGTGCCCGCTCCCCGGCCTCAACGCAGGACGAGCAGCAGCAGCGTGGCGATAGCTGCTCCACACGCGAGGCCAAGCCAGAATGCTGGCCCGCGCCACCATGCCTGGTGAATGGCGGGGTGCTGGGTCGTGTCTTCCGATGATTCCTGGATCTTCAGCCGCACCGGGCACACGAAGCAGAATCCGCGTCCCGGCACGGTCATCACGAAACGGTTGCTGCCGTATGCCTCGCCCAGGGCCTTGCGGATGGCCAGGATGCACTGGTTGAGGTTGTTGTCCTCGACAACGGTCTGGGGCCAGATCGCCTGCACCAGGCGGCGGCGTTCCACCACTTCGCCAGCATTCGCCACCAGCAGGAGCAGCGCTTCCATCGCGCGTGAATTCAACGGCAGGACCACGCCGCTGGAGGAAAGCAGTTTGCGCCGCGTCACGTCGAGCTGGAAGCTGTCGAACAGGTAGACCCTGTGCTGCACGTGCGCTGTCTCCATGCCAGCCAGTGCGTTCATGCGAATTCATGCAAGTGCAATGCCGCTTCAACATGGCTTGCGTAGCTTTGGGCCTGCCGCGGGTTCCCCGTTTCCTCCCGCGGTGACTAACTCCCAACAGCAACTGACAGAGGTCTGACATGAACCACCTGAACCGCAAAACCAGATATGCGCTGCTTGCCGGTGCAGCGCTGTTCGCCCCCGGTGCATGGTCGATGCCGCCGGATACCATGACCCGGACGGAGGTCGTCGAATACGACCCGATGGTCGCTGCAACTCCGCAAGGCGCTAGCGCGCTCTACGCGAAGCTGCAGCGGGCCGCGGCCCGTGTCTGCGACGAGCCGGCGGGAATGTCTGGCGGCCTCGACGCCGCGAAGCCCTATGCCGCCTGCGTGAAGGCAGCCCTTGCCAATGCGGTGCGCGAGGTCAGGGCGCCACTGGTGGCCGCGATCCACCAGGAGGGCATGCGGCATCAGGAAGCTGCCCTGGCCAGTCGTTGAGCCTGATGGTGGCGGCAGCCGGGATGGTTGCCGCCACCGACCCTTGTTCGCCCGACGCAGTCCCTGTGGCGGGTTTTTTTTGCGCCGCCACCAGAGCCGGTGACCGCATAATCCCAGCCGCTTTGGACAGGAGCGCAGGTGATTTCGGTGAATGGCTGGACGGCATGCGCGCCGTGCTCAGGGGCGAGGCCGTGGCCGATGTTCCCTGCGCCGGTTGCGTGGGTTGCTGCGTGTCTTCGTATCCCATTCCGCTGCGCCCCGGCGACCGCACGGCATTGGCAAAGGTGCCGGACCGCTACCTTCAGCTGCGTCGGGGTAGTGGCGCACGCATGCTGTACAGGGAGGATGGAACCTGCCCGATGCTGGAATCAGGCCGCTGCGCCATTTACGCCGACCGCCCCCAGACCTGTCGTGACTACGACTGCCGGATTTATGCCGCGGCGGGGTTGATCCCGGACGGGCCGCGACCGGTCATCCAGGACCGGGTGCGGGAATGGCGCTTCGTCTTCGCCGATGCCGCAGCTGCCGGACGGGCGGCCGCGGTGAGGAGGGCGGCGGAATTCATCCGTGCAAACGCCCACCTGTTTCCACCGGCGGCCAGGGCGCACTCCGCCACGGCGGTCGCCGTGATGGCGGTGAAGGTGCACGAGGTTTTCATGGATGACGCCGGGCTGGTTGCTCCGGAAGCGCGCGTGCGGGCCGTGGTGGATGCCGCGCGCTGCTTCGACATGGGCGGTACGCCGGCCTGAAAAAAGAAAGGCCCCTCGCGGGGCCTTTCCTGGTCACTTGCCTGACCGGCTGGATCAGTTGCCGGCGGCCTTCGCCTTGGTGGCATCGGCGATGACCACATCGGCCACGTTCTTCGGCACCGGGTCGTAGTGCGAGAACTCCATGGTGTAAGACGCACGGCCCGAGCTCATCGCGCGCAGGTTGCCGATGTAGCCGAACATCTCCGACAGCGGCACGGTGGCCACCACGGCGATGTTGGTGCCGCGCTCCAGCTGCTCCTGGATCTGGCCGCGGCGACGGTTGAGGTCGCCGATCACGTCGCCCAGGTAGTCCTGCGGCGTCACCACCTCGACCTTCATCACCGGCTCCAGCAGGATCGGGTTGGCCTTGCGGATGCCCTCGCGGAAGGCGGCCTTGGCGGCGATCTCGAAGGTCATCGCGTTGGAGTCGACGTCGTGGTAGCTGCCGTCCACCAGGGTGGCCTTGAAGTCCACCGTGGGGAAGCGCGCCAGCACGCCGTCTTCCAGCTGCACGCGCAGGCCCTTCTCGACCGAGGGCACGAATTCCTTCGGCACCGAACCGCCGACGGTCTTGTCCTCGAAGATGAAGCCGGCACCGCGTTCCAGCGGCTCGAACTTGATCCACACCTCGGCGAACTGGCCGGAACCACCGGTCTGCTTCTTGTGGATGTAGTTTTCCTGCACGGGCTTGGTGAAGGTCTCACGGTAGGCCACCTGCGGCTGGCCCATCACGCCTTCCACGTTGAATTCCGTGCGGACGCGGTCGAGGGTCACATCGAGGTGCAGCTCGCCCATGCCGCGCAGGATGGTCTCGCCGGTCTCGCGGTCGGTCTCGAGGCGCAGCGACGGATCGGCGCGCACCATCTTGCCCAGCGCGGCGCCGAATTTCTCCAGCTCGCCCTTGTTCTTGGGCTTCACGGACACGCTGATCACCGGCTCCGGGAAGCGCATGCGCTCCAGGATCACCGGCGCGTTGGTATCGCACAGGGTGTCGCCGGTATCGGTTTCGGCCAGCGAGACCAGCGCGATGATGTCACCGGCGCGGGCTTCCTCGATGGGATTCGCATCCTTGGCGAACATCTCCACCATGCGGCCGATCTTCTCGCGCTTGCCGCGCGTGCTGTTCTGCACCGAGGCGCCCTTGGTGAGTACGCCGGAATACACGCGCACGAAGGTGAGCGCGCCGTAGGCGTCGTTGATCACCTTGAAGGCCAGTGCGGAGAAGGGCTCGTCGTCGGAGCACACGCGCGTGCCGGTGGCGTTGCCGTCCTGGTCCACGGTGGCAATGGCTTCCACGTCGGTGGGGGCCGGCAGGTAGTCGACGACGGCGTCGAGCATCTGCTGCACGCCCTTGTTCTTGTACGAAGAGCCGCACAGCACCGGGTTGAAGGCGCCGGAGAGCGTGCCCTTGCGGATGCACTTCTTCAGGGTGTCGACCGTGGGCTCGGTGCCTTCGAGATAGGCTTCCATGGCCGCGTCGTCCTGCTCCAGGCTGGTGTCAACCAGTTCGGTGCGGTACTTGGGCACCGAGTCGAGGATGGCGCGATCGCTGGGTACGGTGATGCCGAACTTGTCGGCCAGGTTGCCGTCGAGCTCGTGGATCTGCCACTTCGCGTCGCGGTCGTCAGAGTCCCAGGTGTAGGCCTTGTTCTCCACCAGGTCGACCATGCCCTTGAAGTTGTCTTCGGATCCGATGGGCAGGTGCACCACCAGCGGGCGGGCGCCGAGGCGCTTCTTGATCATGTCCACGCAGCGCAGGAAGCCGGCGCCGCTGCGGTCCATCTTGTTCACGTAGCACAGGCGGGGCACCTTGTAGTTGTCCGCGAGGCGCCAGTTGGTCTCGGACTGCGGCTCCACGCCGGCCACGCCGTCGAACACCACCACCGCGCCGTCGAGCACGCGCAGCGAGCGGTTCACCTCGATGGTGAAGTCCACGTGGCCCGGGGTGTCGATGACGTTGAGCTTCTTGCCCTTCCAGAACGCGGAGACGGCGGCGGACTGGATGGTGATGCCGCGCTTCTGCTCCTGCTCCATGTAGTCCGTCGTCGTCGAGGACTTCAGGTCCTTGGTATCGTGCACGTCCACGATGGTGTGCTTGCGCCCCGTGTAGTAGAGGATGCGCTCGGTCGTGGTGGTCTTGCCGGCGTCGACGTGGGCGATGATGCCGATGTTGCGGATATCGGACAGGGGAGTTTTGCGGGCCATCTGTTCTGGTTCCGTGCGGATGAAAAAAAAGGACGGGACCGGGGTCGCCCCGAGGCGCCCGGACTATGAAAAAGCGCGCAAGGATACGCGATGGATACCTCGAGGCGCCACCCCAAAACCCGGCGTCGGCCCCGGGCCGGACCGAAGGTTATGTTAAATCAAGCCGCGCGGCGGCGGGCGGGGGTCGGTGGAGCGAGCTCTACAGATCGATGCCGGTAGCCAGCACCATCACGCCATTTGTCGGCATGCGGAAGAATTCCGCTGCCTGCGTGCTGCGCCGCTGCATATAGGCGAACAGGCGCGACCTGAGCCCAGCAAGGCCCCGTCGGGGTGCGGCGCGGACCAGGTGCCAGCCAACAAAGAACGACATGGATTCTCCTGCCTCGCGCAGGCCCCGCTGGCGTGCGCTGGCCAGCGCGTCCATCACGTCCGGTGTCTCCATGAAGCCGAAGCGGGCACGGACGGCATGCACGTCGGGTTGCAGGGCTTCAACCCAGGCGCGGTGTCCCGAATGGCGCGGAGTACGCACGACTTCCATGTGCAGCATGATCACGCGCTCGTGGCACACACGGTTGTGCTCGAGGTTGCGCAGCAGCGCTGTGGGGACGAAGCCGGCATTGCTCACCAGGAAGACGGCTGTGCCTGGCACGCGCGCAACGCCCGACAGCAGGCCGGGCAGCTCTTCCAGGCGCACCGCGCGACGGGTGAGTTCGGCGCGGAGGCTGGTGCGGCCATCACGCCATGTTGTGAAGATGAAGTACATTGCCGCCGCAATGGTCAGGGGCACCCAGCCGCCATGCGGCACCTTGGTGGCATTGCCCGCCACGAACGCCAGGTCGACCAGCAGGAAACCACCGAAAACCAGCGCCACCAGCCATGGCCTCCAGCCCCAGCGGGTGCTGGCCACGATTGCTCCCAGGGACGTGGTCAACAGCATTGTGCCTACTACCGAGGCGCCATAGGCGCCAGCCAGGGCCGAGGAGGAGCCGAACCCGAACACGAACAGCAGCACGCACACCAGCATGAAGAAATTGACCGCCGGCACATACACCTGTCCCTTCTCCTGCGCACTGGTCTGCAGGATGCGCAGGCGCGGCAGCAGATCCAGTTGCACGGCCTGGCGCGCCACGGAGAACGCTCCGGAGATGGTGGCCTGCGAGGCGATGATGGTCGCCGCAGTCGCCAGCACAATGAGGAGGGGAAGGACCGGTTGCGGGACCAGCGAGAAGAAGGGGTGGATGAGCGGGCCTGACGCATGCAGCAGCAGCGCGCCCTGGCCGAAGTAGTTCAGCAACAGGGCCGGCCACACCAGCGCAAACCAGGCGACGCGTACCGGGCGGCGGCCGAAGTGACCCATGTCCGCGTAAAGTGCCTCACCGCCCGTCACACACAGGAACACGCTGCCCAGGATGGTCAATGCCAGCAGTGGATGCGTGGCAAGGAGGGCCAGCCCCCAGGCCGGATTCACCGCCGCCAGCACATCCGGTGCGGCCAGCAGGGGACGCAGCCCGGTGAGGCCGAGCACGAGGAACCAGGCCACCATCAGCGGGCCGAACAGCCTGCCCATTCTTTCGGTGCCGCGACTCTGCAGGGCGAACAGGCCGAGGATGATGCCCACAGTGATCGGCAGCACCCATGCATGCAGGCCACCTCCAAGCAGCTCCATACCCTCCACGGCGCTGAGCACGGAGATGGCCGGCGTGACCAGTGCATCGCAGAAGAACAGGGCCGTGCCGAGCACACCGATTGCCACGACCCGCTTCGCCCAGGGGCCAGACTGGCCGGACTTCTGCTGGATCAGTGCAACCAGCGACAGGATGCCGCCTTCGCCGGCGTTGTCGGCCCGCAGCAGCAGCAGGACGTACTTCAGCGACACCAGGGTGGTGAGGCTCCAGAAGATGAGCGACAGCACGCCCAGGATGCCGGCAGCGTCGCCCGGCCCGCTGCCTGCGGCATGCAGGGACTCCTTGAACGCGTAAAGGGGGCTAGTGCCGATGTCGCCGTAGACGATACCGAGCGCGCCGACGACCATCGGTGCAAGGCGCTTGTTGTCGTGCAAGACTGCGTCCCGCGGCCAGATCCGCATCCCTGCGAGCGGTTGGCGGCCGTGGGGCGCTGCAGATTGTACGCCCGTCCGGGCGCCGACTATTCAGTATCGATGCGCAGTCGCGCCTCGCCGGTTTCAGGGTCGGCGAACTCGCGGTTGTCCTCGCACACGTACTCGTACATCTTGTAATCAGGCCGGCGCTGGTAGACCCATTTCCACCGCCACGGGCCGGTGAGGTATTCCGGGTCCTCGACGGTCACTTCGTTTTCGATGTGGTCCCTGTCGATCATCCGCATGCGTTCGTGGATGCGCATGCTGGCCGAGTGCGGCGTATTGCGGAAACGCACGCGATCCTTGATGCCGATGGTCTCGGTGACCAGGTCGTTGCCTTCCCAGTGGGCCACCGCATGGCCCCAGAAACCAGGCTCGGCATCTTCCACTGCAGGCAGCGTGTCGTTGAAATACACGCGCCGCACCTGGTTGTATGCCTCCTGGATGAAGGTGATCTGCCGCGGCGTGACCAGTATTTCCATCGGGAACATGGCCTGCATCATCGCGGGCATGCCATCAGGGATGCAGTGCGTGTAGTGCGAGGCAATGGGCTTGCCGGCGGCATTGGCTTCATCGATGCGCTTGCGCTCGGCCTGCCATTCGGCCAGGTACTCGGGCTTGAGAGGCGGATCGGGAATCGCACCCGGCACCGGCGGCCGGGTGGTGGGATCGGGCTGCGCATCAGTGGGCAGGGGGTAACGGTCCCAGGTGCCGCTGAAGTCCTTCGGGTCGAAGTCCTGCGTGGTGGCGGTCTCTTCCTTGCCTGAGGTGCAGCCGGCCGTTGCCAGCAGTGCCGCGCCGGCGATGGTGACGAGCAGGGCGCGCATCATGGCGTGGCCGCCTTCGGCAGCGGCTTGCCGTCCTCGATGCTGATGGTGGGCGGGCCGGCGGGCGCGCCGTTGCCGAACACCCGGCCATCGGCCAGCTTCACCTGCTTGAGCAGCGCGCCGGCCTCGCCGGTGCGCAGCGGCGCGACCACTACGGTGAGCTGGTCATCCTTCTTGATCATGTTGAACTTCCAGCCCAGGCGATTGAGGATGCCGGGGTTGGCGCATTCGATGGTCCAGTGCCGCATCTTGCCCTTCGGGTCCGGGGCCTGCAGGTGGATGTAGATGTGCGGGTTCTGCCAGCGGAACTCGGTGACCTTGCCGGACAGGCGGATCTGGTTCTCGCTGTCGAACATGGCAAAGGAATGGTGCGCGCTGGCGGTCATTCCGCCGGCCGCAAGAAGAGACCACAGAAGCAGGCTGCGCAGTTTCACAGGACCCCCGACGCTTGATTGTGGGGCAATTCTAGCCCTGTTTCGGTGCGGCGATAGACCGACCGTACGCGGACGCGCTTGAGGCCCGGACGCTCCACCTCCCGTGTGACAGCCAGGGAACCGTCGGGCTGCAAGGCATACACCTCCGCCTGCATCTGGCGGCGCGCGCGGGTCTCCACGATTCGCAGGGAATCATCGGAGCGCCATGTGGAGCGGATTTCGGCAGTGCCACGGGAATCCACGCGGGTATGCGTGCGGTCCACGAGCAGGCGGCGCACGGGCTCGCCGGGAAACTGGATGAGGATCTGCCGTCCCTGTTCCGCGAGGGTCACGGAGACTGGTGCGGCGAGGATCTGCAGCAGCTGCTCGCGCTGGCCTGCTGCACGCTTGTGCTTCGCCAGCGCGGGGTCGAGCCGGCTTTCGGGGGTTTCGCTGGCCGCCACATCGAGGGTCCAGTTGCCGCACAGCCAGGCACAGCCCTGTGGCGGCTGGCCGGCGAAGGCCGGCCAGGCGATCGCCAGCAACAAGGCCGCTCCCCAACGCATGCGGCCGACTGTAGCGCGGCGGTCTGGTGGCGGCAAAGCCGCGGGGCTCAGCGCCGGGGCCGCCTCTGCTGGCGGCGCTCGCGCAGCTCACGCAGGGACTGCTGCCGCTCTGCCTGGCTTTTCTGCTGCCACTGCCGCCGCAGTTCCGCGCGGCGCGCCAGTGAGAGCCGCTGGTATTCGCGGAAATCACTGCGCAGCCGCGCCTGCTGTGCAGGGGGCAGTTCCTGGAATTGCAGCCAGCGCTCGCGGATCAGCTGGCGGCGCTCCTCGGGAAGCTCGCGCCAGCGGCTGAAACGCTCGCGCGCCTGCCCGCGCTCGCCCTGGTCCATGTCCGACCAGCGCGCGGCACCACGCGCGAGGGCCAGGCGGCGCTGTGCGGGAAGCTGTTCCCATTCCTGCTGCAGGGGTGCCAGCAGCTGCTGCTGCGCCGGGGAAAGCGAGGACCAGGCAGGCGCGTCGGGGTCTGTGGCCTGGCCGGCGATCACCGGGCCGGCCAGCAGGAGGAGGAGGGTTGCGACAATGGTCTTCATGGCTGCTTCACCTTGTCCCGCTGCTCACTCCCGCGGGGCGGAGGTCCGGACTTCTGCTTCGGATCGGGCGTCTTGTCCGCCGGCTTGCCAGCCTCCGGGCGCACGGGCCGCTCGGCCAGGTACTCGCGCCAGGCTTCGTCCTCCACGTCGATCGAACCGAGAAACTCCAGCAGTTCGGTATCCACCGCAGTGGCCGGCTCTGCCGCCCTCGCGCCACTGGCAGCGAGCAGGGCCGACGCCAGCATTGCGAAGGGCGCCTTCAACCGTCCGGACCCTCGAGCTCTGACATGCCGGCGGCCCATTCGATGAACTCCAGGTCCGCTTCCTCGCCGATCGCCCATGCATCCGCGTCGGCGAGCAGCTCCAGGTCGTACAACGCCGCGGCTGCCACGGCGTTGACGCCATCGTCGGGCAGCGGTGCGGGGGGGCGCGTGAGCAGCACGGCCACCAGTGCGGCACTGGCCAGTGCACCGGCGGGCACCAGCAGCCATGCGGGCCTGCGTCGCGGCCCTGCCGCCTCAAGTGCAGCGGCGCGCACGGCGGCCAGGCGGGAGCGTGTGGCGGCATCCACCTGCCCGCCGCGCAGCAGTTGCGCGCCGGCGCGGCGACCGAATGCTTCCAGCTCCTGATCATCGGTGCTCATGTCCAGCTCTCCCCGAGATGCGCACGCAGCGCCTGCAGTGCGCGGAAATGATGGGTCTTCACGCTGCCATCGCTGCAGCCCATGGCAATGGCGGTGGCAGCCACGTCGAGGCCTTCCACGCTGCGCAACAGGAAGGCCTCGCGCTGGCGCCGCGGCAGTGCACGCACCGCTGCCTCCAGCGCCAGCAGCAGTGTGGCGCTCTCCACTTCTTCCGCAGGCCCCGGGCCCGGGTCCGGCGCCTCGGCTACCGGATCGGTGGCTTCGTCTGCATCCCGTCGCCAGGGCAACAAGGCCATCACGCGGCCGCGCACCTGGCGCCGCCGCTGCAGGTCGCGCACCCTGTTCTGCAGGATGCGATGGAACAGGGCGGGCCACTCCGCCGGGTCGCGCTGGCTGTAGCGCTGCGCCAGCTTCAGCATGGCGTCCTGCACGGCGTCGAGCGCGTCCTCGTCGTGCCGCAATGCAATACGCGCGATCCGGAAGGCGCGCCGCTCCACGCCGGCCAGGAAGTGGTTCAGCGCAGCCAGGGTCACGTCCGCGGAAACCGGCAAGGTCGGGCCTTTGCTCAGGATCAGCTCCACGGGGAAAACAACGCGCTGTCCCTGCGGACGTTGACAGCGCCGGCCTCAGGCCAGCGCTTTCTTGAACAGCTCCAGCATGCGGGCCCAGGCCCGCTCGGCCTGATCCTTGTTGTAGGCCTGCGAATCGATGGCGCACCAGCCGTGGTTGGCGCCCTTGTACACCTCGATCTCTGCCGGCACCTTCGCGTCGTCGAAGGCCTTGCGCAGGATGTCCTTGGAAGTGGGGTTGCTCTGGTCGTCGTTGTCGGCGATGGCGATCAGCATGCTGGCCTTCATCTGGGGGATCAGCAGGTGCGGGCTGCTGGCGTCATTGGTGTTGAGGCTGCCGCCATGGAAGGAGCAGCCCGCGCCGATGCGCGCCGGCAGGGTGGCCGCAGTGCGCATCACGATGGGTCCACCCATGCAGTAGCCGGTGGTGCCGATCTTGCGCCTGGTATCCACGGCCTTCTGGGCATCGAGCCAGGCGACGAAGGCCTTCGCGTCGGTGACATGCGTGGCCGGATTCAGGCTGGGCGCGAGGGCGAAGGCGGCAGCACGGTCAGCCGGTGCGCCCTTCAGCGAGCGATAAAAGGGATTGACGGTGAGCACGGCATAGCCGGCCTCCGCCAGGCGCTTGCCCATGGTGCGGAACGCGGGACGCAGGCCGAAGATGTCAGGCCACACCAGCACTGCGGCGGTGGCGCCGGCGGGGTGCACGAAATGTGCGTCGCAGGTGCCGTCGGGCGTCCTGATTTGCACTTCGGACTCCGAAACATCAGCGGCTCCCGCGACGCGGGGCAATGCAGCCATGAAGACAGCGCCTGCGCCCATGGCACCGAACTGGCGGCGGGACAGCTCGTTGCCCCGCAGGATGTCGTCACCCGAGTCGAATTCGCACATGGCAGTTCCCCCGTTTGGTGTGCGCCAGATTCTAGGCCAGATTCACGACAGCTTTTCCACGTCCCGCAGGGTGGGGAACAGGCGCATCCACAGCAAGGCGATGAGTACGCTGCCGACGCCCCCGACCACTACCGCCGGCAGTGCACCCCACCACGCAGCGGTGACGCCCGCGCGGAATTCGCCCAGCTGGTTGGAGGCGCTGATGAACAGGTAATTCACCGCGCCCACCCGGCCGCGCATGGCGTCGGGTGTGGCCACCTGTACCAGCATGTTGCGGATCACCACGCTGATCTGGTCGGCGGCGCCCATCACGGCCAGTGCGGCCAGCGAAAGCCAGAGGCTGGTGGAGACGCCGAAGGCCACCGTTGCCAGGCCGAACACGATCACGGCCTGGAACATGCGCATGCCCACGCGCCGCTGGAAGGGTTTGCGCGCCAGGATGGCCGTGGTGACCAGCGCGCCGGCTGCGGGAGCCGAGCGCAGCAGGCCAAGTCCCATCGCGTCGGTGTGCAGGATGTCCTTGGCATACACCGGCAGCAGTGCGGTGGCACCGGCCAGCAGCACCGCCACGAGGTCCAGCGAGATGGTGCCGAGGATGGTGGGGTTGCCGCGGATGAAGTGCACGCCGGCGAGCTGTTCGCGCAATGTCTGCGGGGCGGAGGACTGGCGCGGCAGCGTCGGCAATGCGCCATTGCAGATGCCGCCCACCAGCCAGAACAGGGCAATGCTTGCGTAGCAGGCGCCCGGCGAGAAGGCGAAGATTATTCCACCCACCGCCGGTCCGGTGATCGTTGCCAGCTGCCAGGCGCCGGTGGACAGTGCGATCGCAGGTTGCAGGATGGCCAGCGGCACGAGATTCGGCAGCATCGCGCCGGTGGCAGGGCGTTCGTAGGCGGATGCGGCGCCAAAGATGGCCGAGGCCACGTAGATGTCGAGCACCGAGATCGAGCCGCCATAGCTGCGCCAGGCCAGCCACGCCGCGGTGCAGCCCTCGATCCACTGGCAGATCTGCACGATGCGCTTGCGGTCATGGCGGTCTGCCGTGCTCCCCCCGTGCAATACCAGCAGCAGCGAAGGCCCGAACTGCACCAGGCCGACGAGGCCCAGGTGCAATGGGTCGCCCGTGAGCTCGTATACCTGCCAGCCCACGGCCACGGCCACGATCTGCCGTGCGAAGTTCGCGAACAGGCGGCCGCCGAAGAAGAGCTGGAAATTGCGGTCGCGGAAAAGTTGCTGGTCGGCGTGGGACAAGCGGCGGGGAGGGCGCGGGGGAGGAATTGGTAAGATAGCGCATCAGGGTGCGGGGAATGCGCATGAAGAGCGTCATGATTGCAGTCTGCGGGGCGATGCTGCTGTGGCTGTCGGCATGCGCCGCGAAACCGGAAACCCCTGCAGCAGGGCGCGCGCTGATCGCGGTGGTGAGCAAGGGCCTGCCCGGCGTCACGATCTACGATGCGGCCACCGATCGGCAGATCTGCCAGGCGAAGATGGAGGTGGCACCGCACGAGGCAGCCTTCTCTGCCGACGGGCGCACGCTGTACGTGCCCATCTACAGCTCGGCCAACATCGGCCAGCCCGGGCCCGACGGCCACACCATCAACTTCATGCGCACCGACGACTGCAGCATCGCGCATGCGCTGGATACCGGCGGGACCAGGCGCCCGCATTACGCAGAGACAGGGCCGGACGGCCTGCTGTATGTCACTGCCGAACAGCAGCAGAGCATCCTGGTTGTCGATCCGCGCCAGCACACCATCGTGGGGCGCATTCCCACCGGATCCAGCAACACGCATTTCTTCGCCATCGCGCCGGGTGGCGGCAAGCTGTTCACCAGCAATGTGGGAGACGGCACGTTGTCCGTGATCGACGTGCCGCAGCGCAAGCTCATCGACACCGTCGATGCGGGCGCTTCCAACCAGCGCGTCACGGTCAGCCCCGACGGGCGCTGGTTCGTCACCAGCCTGTGGCAATCCGGGAAGGTCGCGTTCTTCCGCACGGGCGACCATCGGCTGGACTTCGCCGTCGACATGGAGGGAGCGCCCTTCGTGGCGCGCTTTGGTGGCGACGGGAGATACCTGTATTCGATGGGCATGGAGCCGGGACGGCAGCCCGCGGGAATCCGCGTGTGGAAGATCGACGCCACCACCCGGCAGGTGGTGGCGCAGAGCACTGCGGAGCTGGGCACGGGTACCGGCAGCATCCAGGTGAATCCGCTGAACGGCCAGCTGTACACCACGGCCTACACCGGACAGGTGAGCGTGCTCGATCCCGCGGACCTGAAGCTGCTGCGCCAGTTCAGCGCGCCGGACACACCAGACGGGATCTTCTTCGGCAGGCTGCAATAGTCCGGTACGGCCACTGTCCACCACCGTGGCAGCGCGCCTCGCGCGCCACGTGGCTGCGCGGCCTTCGCGTAGACTAGGGCGCCCTGACTGACAGCACCAGGAGCCCACCATGCGCGCACTCAAGATCACCGGCATCATCCTCGGCAGCCTGGTTGCCCTGGTGTTGCTGGCGGCCGTGGCCGTACTGCTGCTGGTGGATCCGAATGACCACAAGGACCGCATTGCGGCCGCCGTGCAGAAGTCCACGGGGCGTGAGCTGTCCCTGCCCGGCGAGCTGAAGCTGTCGCTGTTCCCGTGGATCGCCATCGAGACCGGCGAGGCCACGCTGGGCAATCCGCCGGGGTTTGGCGAAGAGCCTTTCCTCACCCTGCGCCGCGCCAAGCTGTCGGTGAAGCTGCTGCCACTGCTGAAGAAGCAGCTGGAGGTGGGACGCATCGAGATCGATGGGCTGGACCTGCGCCTGCACCAGAACGCCGACGGCAAGGGCAACTGGGAAGAGTGGGGCAGCTCCGAAGCGCCAGATCAGGCCACCAGCGAAAGCGGTGGTCCGCAGCAGCTGAGCCTGGCTGGCATATCGATCACCGACAGCCGGATCGGCTTCCAGGACATGGTCGCTGATGACGTGAACATCGACATCGGCCGTGTCGCACCGAACGTGCCGATCCCGGTGAAGGCAAAGATGCAGCTGGTCACGGCCACGGGCGGGAAGCCGCTGCCGCTGGAGGCTGTGTTCCGCCTCACATTCGACCTGGAGAAGCAGCGCTACCAGCTGGCCGACCTGGCGCTGGCGGGGCGCATCCAGCCCGAGGGGGCTCCCTCGGAGCTGAAGTGGACCTTCGACACGCCTGCCGCGGACCTGGACCTCATCGCGCAGACCCTGGGCAGCACGTCATTCACCGCGGCTTTCGGTGATGCGCAGTTGCTGGGGCAGATCGAGGGCGCGCAGCTCATCGACGCGCCGGCACTGAGGGGCATCTTCAAGCTCGCCGAGGTTTCCCCGCGCAAGCTGATGCAGCAGCTGGGCGTGGAGCAGCCCGAGACCCGCGATCCGGCCGTGCTGACGCGATTCACCGCGCAGGGTGCCTGGTCGTGGCAGGGCGGAGCTGCGCGTCTGTCCGATCTCGCGCTGGTGCTGGATGACTCGAAGCTCACCGGCCGCTTCAGCCACTCCGGGGCTGCCGGCATGGACTTCGCGCTGAACCTGGATCGCATCGATCTGGACCGCTACCAGCCGCCGGCCCCCGAAGAGCAAGCCGCGAGCGACCCCATCGAGCTGCCTGTGGACCTGCTGAAGCCGCTGCGTGCCAGGGGCAACTTCACCGTGGGCGAGATCAAGGTGGGTGGCGCGAAGCTCACGCAGCTTTCAGCCGGCGTGGCCATCGCTGACCAGGTGGCGCGCTTCGGCCCGCTGAAGGCGCGGCTGTACGAAGGCACCTACGATGGCGACATCGGCCTCGACATGCGCCAGGCAGTGCCGCGGCTGTCGATGGACGAGCACCTGCTGGGCATCGACATCGCGAAACTGATGAAGGACTTCGCGGACACCGAACGGCTGTCCGGCAAGGGCAACCTAGACATGGTGCTCACCGCCCGCGGCAGCGGCGGCACGGACCTGGTGAAGACGCTCAACGGCAAGATCGGCATGGACCTGCAGGGCGGCGCCGTCGAAGGCATGGATGTGTGGTATGCCATTGCCCAGGCGCAGTCGCTGATCGCGAACCGCAAGCTGGCATCCGTCACGAACACGAAGCGCACGCCCTTCGACAGCTTCAAGGCCACGGCCGACGTGGCCGATGGCGTGGCGACCACGAAGGACATGCTTGTCGCATCACAGCTGCTGCGCATCACCGGCGCGGGCAGCACCAACCTCGACACCCAGGCGCTGGACTTCACGGTCACCACCACCATCCTGAAGACGCCGCCCGGCGAGGGCGCAGACATTGCCGGCCTGGAGCGCGGCTCCATTCCGATCCGCATCACCGGCACCCTCACTGATCCGCAAATCCTGCCGAACCTGAAAGGCCTGGTGAAGGAACGGGTGAAGCAGGAGATCGACGAGCGCAAGGATGAAGTGAAGCAGGAACTGCAGGAGCAGCGCGAGAAGGCCGAGGAGAAGGTGCGCGACAAGGTGCAGGACCGGCTGAAGGACCTGCTGAAGCGCTAGCGCAGCTGGCTGTCCTTGCTGCCGCGGCGGTTGTAGCCGGCCACCGGCTGCTGGTCGCGATCGGCAATGGCCTGGCAGGTCAGGCACAGGCGCACGCCCGGCAGCGCGGTGCGGCGGGCGTCGGGGATTTCCTCGCCGCATTCGGCACAGTGCCGCAGGCTTTCGCCAGCCGGCAGCTGGCTGCGGGAGCGCTGGATGGCGTCCTTCACGGTGGCGTCGATCTGCTCCTGGACCGCGCCTTCATGTGCCCAGCCGGTGGCCATGGCTGCATTCTACCCCCGCAGGCAGTAGGCTTCGGGGATGACCACCCGTGCCAAATGGACGGTACTGCTGGCAACCGGCCTGATGCTGGTGGCCGGCGCTGCCTGGGCAGAGCGGGAGTTCCGGGTGCTGCGTGGCTTCGAAGCGCAGGCCAACTACACCGACCTGCCTGAATGGCAGCCTGCCGACTTCGTGGTGGCGCGGCTGATGTATCCGTCGGGCGGATTCGGGTTCGGCGGGTTCGGCCGCTTCGGCCGCGGCGGCGGCGACTGGCGCGAGGGCGGCACCACCTGGGCCGTCGACTACCCCAAGGGCGACCGCTACCACGCCAGCATCCTCAAGCGCCTCACCACCATCGACGTGCGGGCCGTCGAGCAGCCGGTGAACCTGGAAGACGGCGATGACGTCTTCTACTGGCCCTACCTCATCGTGGGCCTGGCGGGTACCTGGAACCTCGATGACGAGATGGTCGACAAGCTGCGCGAATACCTGGAACGCGGCGGCTTCCTGTTCTGCGACAGCTTCTTCGGTTCCCAGCAGTGGGAAGGTTTCGTCGAGGGTATGCGCCGCGTCTTCCCGGATCGCGACATCGTCGACCTGCCGGATGACCATCCGCTGTTCCACACGGTGTATGACCTGTCGAAACGACCGCAGGTGCCCAACATGAACAGCCTGCTGGGCGGTGGTGGGGGATACCTGGACGATGGCGATACGCCGCACTGGCGGGCCATCCTCGATGACCACGGCCGCGTGATGGTGGCGATTGCGTTCAACAATGACGTGAGCGATTCCTTCCAGTGGGCCGATGACCCGGACTACCCGGCCGAGTCGGCCACCCTGGGGCTGCGCATGGGAGTGAACTTCGCTGTCTATGCGCTGACGCACTGAGCGTCGGGCCATGCACCGGATCCTGGTCGTCGAGGACGAAGTCGCGATCGCGGACACGCTGCTGTTCGCGCTCACCGGCGATGGCTTCACGGCGCAACGCGTGACGCTGGCGCGCGAGGCGCTGGAGCTGCTGCGCGGTAGCGGCTTCGACCTGGTGATCCTCGACGTGGGGCTGCCGGACATGACCGGCTTCGAGGCCTGCAAGCAGCTGCGCCGGTTCAGCCCGGTGCCGGTGATGTTCCTCACGGCGCGCGCGGATGAGATCGACCGCGTGGTGGGGCTGGAGATCGGCGCCGACGACTACGTGGTGAAGCCCTTCAGCCCGCGCGAGGTGGTGGCCCGGGTGCGCGCCATCCTCAAGCGCACCAGCGGCGCAAGCCAGCGCAATGGGGATGAGGAATTCCAGCTCGACACGGCGCGGCTGGTGATCCGTTACCAGGGTCGGCCCCTGAAGCTCACGGCGCTGGAGTTCCGCCTGTTGCAGCAGCTCCTGGCCCATCCCGCGCAGGTGCAGAGCCGCGAACAGCTGTTGCTGGCGCTGGGCATTGCGGCCGATGCCGGCTACGAGCGGAACATCGATTCGCACATCAAGGCGCTGCGCGCGAAGCTGCGCGAGGTGGATGCCGGAGCCGATCCCATCCAGACGCATCGTGGCTTCGGCTACAGCTACCAGCCCTCATCCAGGGCGGGCGCGTGAAGATCTCGTTGACGCTGCGACTGTTCCTGGTCGGGGCGTTGCTGGCGGCGGCGGCGGGCTGGATCACGCTGCGCCAGGTGCTGGGTGAGATCAAGCCGGCAGTGCGACAGTCCACGGAGGAAACCCTCGTGGATACCGCCAACCTGCTGGCGGAGCTGCTGGCGCGCGACATGAAGGAGGGTACGCTGGCGCAGGGTGACCTGCCGCGCATGCTGGCCGAATACGGCAAGCGCCGGCCGGGCGCCGAGATCTGGGGCATCCACAAGGATGAGGTGAGCCACCGCATCTACGTCACGGATGCGCGCGGCATCGTGCTGCTGGATTCCGCGGGGCAGGCCGTGGGCGAGGATTACTCGCAATGGAATGATGTATTCCTCACGCTGCGCGGCCGCTATGGCGCGCGCACCACCGAGGCGGTTCCCGGCGATGAGCGCTCCACGGTGATGCACGTGGCTGCGCCCGTGCGCGATGGCGAGCGCATCATCGGGTCGGTCACGGTGGCCAAGCCCAACGCCAGCGTGCAGCCCTTCATCGCGCGTGCGCAGCGTCGGCTGGTGTTGCTGGCGCTGGGCACCCTGGCCGCTGCGCTGGTGCTGGGCGCACTGCTGTCCTGGTGGCTCAGCCGCTCGATCCGCCGCCTGACGCGCTTCGCAGATGCGGTGACTGCCGGGCAGCGACCTGATGTACCTGCGCTGCCCGGCAACGAGCTGACGCAGCTGGCCACGGCGCTGGACACCATGCGTACGCGCCTGGAGGGCAAGGATTACGTGGAGCGTTACGTGCAGACGCTCACGCATGAGCTGAAGAGTCCGCTGGCCGCCATCCAGGGGTCCGCGGAACTGCTGCGGCGGGAGATGACCCCGGAGCAGCGCGCGCACTTCCTCGCCAACATCGACATGGAGACCGCGCGGCTGCGCTCGCTCAGCGAGCGGCTGCTGAGCCTGGCGCAGGTTGAGCAGCGGCGCGGGCTGGAGGAAGTGACGCAAGTGCCGGTACGCGAGCTGGTGGATGAGCTGCTGGCGGAATGTGCGCCACGCCTGGAGCTGGCCGGCATCAGTGCCTCGAATGAAGTGCCTGCAGGCGCCACTGTTGCAGGCGAGCGCTTCCTGCTGCGCCAGGCCCTGCTGAACCTCGTCGACAACGCCATCGGATTCACGCCGGCGGGCCGCGGCTTTGTCGTCGATGCGGCGGCGGGTGCGCTGCCGGGCGGGCGGCGGGCGCTGGCGATATCGGTACGCAACCAGGGCGAACCCATCCCCGACTATGCGCTGCCCAGGGTCACCGAACGCTTCTACTCGCTGGCGAGGCCTGCCAGCGGTCGCAAGAGCACGGGCCTCGGGCTGAATTTCGCCAGCGAGGTGGCGCAGCTGCATGGCGGGGAATTCCGCATCACCAACGAGGCCGGTGGGGTGCGCGCGCAGCTGCTGCTGCCGGCCTGAGCTCCCGCTACACGCAATCTCCACACAGGCTCCACGCAGGCTGTCGACCTCCTCGCCAGAGTAGGTCCATGACGAACCCCTCCTGGAATCCCCTGGTCCAGCGGCTGCTGCCCATCGTGAAGGTCGGTGCCATCCTCTTCCTCACGCTGTTGCTGCTGGCCCCCATGGCGCACATCCGGCAACTCATCGGCGAACGCCAGGGGCTGCGCGACAGCGTGCTGCAGGAGGTGGCGCGCAGCGATGCCTACGCGCAGAAGGTCACCGGCCCCGTGCTGGTCATTCCCTATGTGCGCACGCTTGCCGGCAATCGCGAAGTGAGTGGCGAACTGCGCCTGCTGCCGGAGCGGCTGGACCTGGATGGCAGCCTGGCCACGGAGGAGCGCCGCCGCGGCATCTATCGCGCCCGCGTGTATCGGGCCGATACGAGACTGACCGGCCACTTCGAAGTGCCGGCCGGCTTCGGGGTGACCGCGGGCGTGGAGGCCTACCGCTTCGGCGAGCCGCGCCTGGCGCTGGGGATCAGCGACATCCGCGGCATCGGCAATGCGCTGGCGCTGCGCACGGGAGCGGGGGAAATTCCCTTCCAGCCTGGTGCGGGCACCAGCCTGCTGGCGAGCGGAGTGCATGCGGTGCTGCCGGCGCTGGATGCTTCGGCGCCGCAGCGCATCGACTACGACATCGGCCTCGCGCTGACCGGAACGCGCGAGTTCAACGTCTCGCCCGTGGGGCGCGAAACCAATGTGCGCCTGCAGTCGGACTGGCCGCATCCCTCCTTCGTGGGTGAATACCTGCCGCGCAGCCGTGACATCTCTGCGGCGGGCTTCGTTGCCCAGTGGCAGACCTCGTTCTTCGCGACCAGCATGGAAGAGGCGCTGGGCCGCTGCAGTGGACAGGAGGCGGATTGCGCCGACTTTGCCGGCCGGCAGTTCGGCGTGGGTTTCATCGATCCGGTGGACCACTACCTCAAGAGCGAACGGGCGGCGAAATATGCGTTCCTCTTCATCGGCCTGACCTTCGCCTGCTTCTTCCTCACCGAAGTGCTGCGCAGGGTCAGCGTGCATCCCGTGCAGTACGGACTGGTGGGGCTGGCCCTGGCAATGTTCTTCCTGCTGCTGGTGGCCTTCAGCGAGCACATCGGCTTTGCCGCGGCCTATGCGGTTTCGGCGACCGCCTGCGTGGGCCTGATCACCTTCTACGTGACGCATGTGCTGGCAAGCCGCAGCCAGGGGCTGGGATTCGGCGCGGGGCTGGCCGGCCTGTACGGACTGCTGTACGGGATCCTCAGCTCCGAGGACTACGCGCTGCTGATGGGCTCGCTGCTGGTGTTCGGCCTGCTGGCCGCGGTGATGGTGCTCACGCGTCGCGTGAGCTGGTCCGGCGCCGGCGTGGCGCGGTGAGGCGCAGGACCTGCGTCAGGAAACGCCGTGCGGTTGCAGCCAGCCGAATTTCCAGCCTGCCAGCAGGAAGATGAACAGCATCACCGAGATGGCGATGCGGCGGGTGAGGGCACGAACCACGGCGCCGGAGGTGTCCGGCCCGCGTCCCATCGCGAACATGGCCTGGCCCAGGCTGAACACGGCGAAGGCCAGCGCTGCAACCAGAAGTACGGAAATCATCTTTCCTCCCTGCGGATCATGCGCACAACCCCTGTGGCGGCCGCTCCGAACAGCAGTATCTGCACGGCCACCAGCACCACCAGCCCACCGGCCAGGCGCCAGGCCTCATGCAGGCCGATGGCCACGCCCAGGGCGGTGGTCACCAGCAGCAGGATCTTGAAGAAACTCATGCGGCGGATTGCAGCCATGGGCAGATATTAGCCGCATCTGATATGTTTCAGGAGAGCAGATTCCGCTCCCGGAAACCATATCAGATTGGTCGTGGCCCAGAGACTCTACCAGCGCCATGCAGACGAGCTCACCGGCATGATCCAGCGCGGGGAGCTGCCACCGGGCACACGCCTGCCGTCGGTGCGCGAAGCCAGCCGGCGACGCAACCTGAGTCCCTCCACCGTGTTCGAGGCGTACTACCTGCTGCAGGCGCGCGGGCTGATCGAGTCGCGACCGCGCTCCGGATTCTACGTGCGCTCGCCGCCTGGCCCGGCGCGGCGGACGGTGGCGCGGCCGGCTCGCTCGCGGCCCGTGGCCGTCAGCGAGCTGGTGTTCGAGGTGCTGGCGGCCACACGCAGGGCGGGCGTCGCGCCACTGGGTTCCGCCTTTCCTGGTGCGGAGCTGTTCCCGCTCAAGCAACTGGCGCGCAGCCTGTCGGCAGGCATGCGGCGGCTCACGCCGGCGCGCATGGCCGAGGACCTGCCGCCGGGCAACTTGCGGCTGCGACAGCAGATCGCGCTGCGCTATGAATTCGCGGGCACACGTGTGCTGCCGGAAGACATCCTCATCACCAACGGTGCGATGGAGGCGCTGACGCTGTCACTGCAGGCTGTGACGCGTCCCGGCGATGCGGTGGCCGTCGAGTCACCGGCGTTCTATGGCGCCCTGCAGGCGCTGGAACGCCTGCGGTTGAAGGCAGTGGAGATTCCCTGCGATACCCATCGCGGCCTCAACCTCGACGCGCTGGGCGAGGCGCTGCGCCGGCAGGAGATCAAGGCGTGCTGGTTCATGCCCGGCTTCCACAATCCCACTGGCAGCAGCCTGCCCGAAGCGGGCCGACGGGAACTGATGCGGCTGCTCGAGGCCCATGACGTGCCGCTGATCGAGGATGATGTCTATGCCGAGCTCTACTACGGGTCCAGGCCGTTGCCGCCAGTGAAGTCCTTCGACAAGCGCGGGCTGGTAATGCATTGCGGATCATTCTCGAAATGCCTGGCACCGGGCTACCGTGTGGGCTGGGTGGCCGGAGGGCGCCATGCCGAAGCCATCGCGCGGGCGAAGATGATGACGACGATCTCCACGGCAGTGCCGTCGCAGCAGGCGTTGTCTGAATACCTGGCGCATGGCGGCTATGAACGGCACCTGCGCAACCTGCGCCGCACACTGGCGCGTCAGCACGAGCTGGCGGCGCGGCTGGCGGCACGGCATTTTCCGCCGGGCACGCGACTGGGTTCGCCGGCTGGCGGCTATTTCCTGTGGGTGGAGTTTCCGGAGGGCGTGGACACGCTGCGCATGCACCGGGAAGCGCTGGATCGCGGCATCAACATCGCGCCCGGACAGATGTTCTCGGCCACGGGGCAATTCGCCAACTGCCTGCGGCTCAACTACGGGCATCCCCGGGATGCACGCTTCGAGCCGGCGATGCGGGCCATCGGCGAGCTCGCCAGGTGACCGGCGTATTGCTGCGCGCTCCCACATCGCTTTGATCCGCGCGCTGACAGAACCCGCCGTCGGCGCACGGTAGCTTCACCGCATCAGCCGGAGGACCGGGAAAATGGCTACCGCAAAATACCTGGATCGTGAGGACTCCATTGGCGGTCGACCGCAGCGCCCCATCAGGCCGCCCCTGGATGCTCCCGACAGCCCGGTGATGCCGGATACGCCTCTAACCCCCGGCGAGCAGGCAGCGCTGGAAGAGGAACAGCACCAGGACGAGCGGTCGGACCATGTCGTCCGCGGTGGGTTGCCTGAAATTCCCCATGGCGACGACAGTGCGGGAAAGCTGCCGACGAAGTCCGGTCGTGGAGCCATCCCCTACCGGGACAACTAACCGCCAATCTGGCCTTTGGACGTTTTTCTCGCGTTCCTGGTCAAAGTGGCCTTGCCCATCGCGCGCGAGAAGCCATTCCCGCTTCCCTCGGTCCTGGCCTTCCTGGCCGCCTCCAGGAGGCGCTGGGCCGGCGACTGATCAGGTGGCTTGCCCTTCCTGGCTTCGCCCGTGGCGCGGGAGGGTGCTTGATCGGCTTTGGTCTTTTGCATGGCTGCCTATGTGCCATGCAGGCGGGTGCGTTTGCAAGAAAAGACCCGCCCAGGTCTGTGGATGATCCTGGAAGCTGCATGGTGCCCCCACTCGGAATCGAACCAAGCTCTGCGGTTTACAAAACCGCTGCATCACCACAATGCTTTGGGGGCCGGGTCGCCGATTATAGCCCCGGCGCAGTACCTGTTCCGGGCGCTCGAGGCGCAAGGATGGCATCAATCGACACATCCGCCCCCGAGGGACAAGCCTCCAGGCGCAGGTGCTGCACATCCACGCCCTCGGCAGTGAATCGCGCCATGTCCACGGCAGCGGGCGGCTGACCCGGCAGATCGAACCACACCGCGGTCTGCTGCTGCATGCGTTCGCTCACGCGGGCGTCCAGTTGCAGCACGCGCACGGCATCCGCACGGCGGATTGCCCCGGCCTCTTCCATGAACAGCCCCACGGACACGCGGAACCCGGGATCATCGGGCATGGCGAAGGCATCGCGGATGCCGGCATTCTGGATGGCGCGCAGCGTGCGGGCCTGGTCGTCGGCACTGGCGTTGTTCACGTACACCCACCAGCCCTCGCGTGCATTGCTGGTGACGACGCGGCGTGAGGGAACCAGCTGCATGTCGCGCAGCAGTTCCTCGATTTCAAGGGCGCGGGTTTCATCTGCCACCGGACCGAGCGTGGTGCAGCGGTTTACGCCGGAGTCAGCCGAGGCGGAGGCGGCCTGCGCTCCGGCGGGTGCGGGAGGCGGGGTTACAAGGCGCGGTTCCTGCTCCGTGACCCATTGCGACCAGCCGAAATACAGCAGATTGGCGGCGACCAGCACCAGCACGAGAATGCGGACCATGCCCTGAAGCCTATCAAGCCCTGCGGCGGATGGGGATCTCCGCGATTGTGGCCACGCCGCGCAGCACGAGATCGGCCGTGGGCCGGCACGCGCTGCGCATGCGCTCGATCACTGCGGCACTCGCGCCCCCGGTGACGAACACCACCGGACGTGTGTTGAGCTGCCGCGTGACCTGCGTGACGGTGCGGTCGATGAGGGCCGCGGCGGCAGACAGGCAGCCTTCCTCGATGGCCGTGCGCGTGGCACCAGCCAGCGGCGGCAGCAAGGGACGCGTGCCGGCCTTGCGGCGGCCACCGCGCACCACGGCCGCGCCCGCGGCGATGCGGGCGGTGCGCGACAGAAGAGAATCAAGCATCAATCCCGGGCCGGGTGCGATCAGGCCACCACGGTGATGACCGTCGTGGTCGACCACGTCGAGTGTAAGTGCGGTGCCAATGCCGACCGCGCACACGGTGCGGTAACAGCCGGCGCCATGCCATGCCCCGATGGCCGCAGCCCAGCGGTCCGCACCCAGGCTGCGAGGCCGCGTGTAGGCATTGCGGACACCGGCTGCCTCGGCGGTGCTGGCGAGGAAGACGGGACGCGGCTGGCCTGCCTTGCGCAGCGCGGCGCGCAGCGCGCGTTCCACGGCAGCGCCGGCAACGTTGACGCCGACCACGCGATCGAGCGCCGGCGCGCGCGCCAGCCAGGCGGCAACATCGCGCATGCCGGCATGCTCGACGGCCTGTTGTGCTCCAAGCCGCCCATCGCGTACCAGCGCCCACTTGAAACGGGAGTTGCCCGCGTCGAACAGCAGCGTATTCATTGGCCTTCACCCGTACGCACCGACACCTCCCCGGCCACGATGCGATGCAACTGGCCGCCGCGCTCCACCAGCAGCGCGCCATCGACATCGACTCCGCGCGCAATGCCATCCGGCACGGCCTGGCTGCCGCCGGACAGGCGCACTGGCTTGCCGCAAAGCGCGTCGGCAGCCTGGTATTCCGCCAGTGCGGCGGCGAAGCCGTCGCGACTGAAATTGCGCAGCAGTGCCACATTCTGCTCGAGGATGGCCGCCACCAGCGCTTCGCGTGGCGGCGGCAGGCCGTCAGGCACCAGTTCAGCCAGGTCGACAGGCTGGAGGCCGCCGACCCCGATGAACTCGCGCATGGTGGGGCCCACGCTCACGTTGAGCCCAAGGCCCACCACCACATGCAGCGGGCCGGCAGCCTCGGAGCGGATCTCGATGAGGATGCCCCCCAGCTTGCCACCGCCGGTGACGAGGTCATTGGGCCATTTCAGCTGCACACCGGTGATGCCCACCGAGCGCAGCGCGCGCAGCACGGCGACACCGGTGGCGAGACTGAGCGCGCCCAGGCGCTGGGCCATGCCCTCGAAACACCAAGACCAGGACAGGCAGATGGCGCCACCAGGGGGCGCCAGCCAGCTGCGCCCCAGCCGCCCGCGGCCGGCGCGCTGGTACTCGGCGCTGAGGAAATCGAACTGGCCGGGAGGTGGCGCGCCACGCTCGAGCAGCACGGTGCTGGTCGACGGCACTTCATCCTCGCAGTGCCCGTTGCGCACGCGCGCCCGGGTATCAGGGGACAGTCGTGCCAGTACACCCTCGACCCGCAATGGACTGGCAGGTCGTGCGAGGCGGTAGCCACGATGGGTGACGGCCTGGATCTCGGTGCCGCGCTGGCGGAGCAGGCCGATGGCCTTCCAGATGGCGCTGCGGGTCACCGTGAACTCGGCAGCCAGTGCCGCGCCCGAAAGGAAGAGCGGAGTGTCCTTCTCTGCCGCGCGTGAAGTGGCCAGGCGCTGCAGCAGTTCCATCGCCAGGGTCATGTCGCGGATTCCCCCGCGGCCAGCGGCACTTCAGCCACCATGCAGCGGATGCTGCCGCCGCCCAGCTGCTCGATGACGGGCAGAGCCGCAGTGACGGGCTGCAGGCCCGCCTGCGCGATCTGCCGGCGCTGTGGGGCATCAAGCGAAGCCGCGGCCCGCGCGGACATCAGCAGGTGCCGCTGGCCGGCACCGTCCACCTGCAGCATGTTGCCGGCGAAGTCATGCAGCTGCGCATCGGCCAGCGGCAGCAGTTCGCGGCCCGTTGCGCGCAGGCGATCTGCCAGCGCTGCACGATGTTCCGCCGCGACCCACTCCAGGCCCACGCCTGCAATGCGGCTGCCCAGCCACATCACCACATTGGTGTGATAGACGGGCACGCCATCGCGCGTGGCGGCATCGAAGAGGAAGGTCTCGTAGCCCATCAGCCGCGCCCACTCGGCCAGCAGGCCCGGGTCGGTGCGCGGTGAACGGCAGGCATAGGCAATGCGGTGCTGGTGGTCGAGCACCAGGCTGCCCGTACCCTCGAGGAAGCGGCCACTGCGCTCCTCGCTGCTCAGGTCGAAACGCCGCCGCTCGACAAAACCCAGCTGCCGCTTCACCTGCTGGATCACAGGCTCGCGCCGCTCGGCGCGCCGCGCGGGATCGTACATGGGGTAGAGCACCACGGTACCGTCGGCGTGGAAGCTGACCCAGTTGTTGGGGAACACCGCATCGGGCTTGGGCGGCTCCGGCGTGTCGGCGGCGATGGCAAGGGGAATGCCCCGGGCGCTCAAGGCGCCGACCAAAGTGTGGAATTCCGCCCGTGCCGCCGCCGCGGCAGCGGAGGCATCAAGCCCGGCAGGGCGTTGCTGGAAGCGGTTGGTGCCGGCGGTGCCCGCGTTGAAGCCGAACGCAGCCGGTTCTACCAGGCACAGCCCGGTGACGGCGGAGCTCATGGCAGCAAGGGTGCAGGGCTGCACCCCTTCGGGTCAGGTACGCCGCTCAGCGTGCGGCGTAGGCTTCCATCATCAGCCCGGTGCCGCCGCCGGACACATGGGCCACGACGGCCGTACGGCGATGCAGCTTGGTGATGGTGCCCAGGTTGATGGCAAAGGCCAGTTCGACCTTCTGCCCCTTGCGCAGCCCCATGCCGGAAGTGCGGATGAAAACCCCGGTGGCACTGAGATTGACTGCCTTGCAGAGAGACCGGCGTCCGTCCGGCATGATGATGTACACCAGCGTCCGTGCACGGTGTCTGGTGTGTAGTCGGCGTTCCACTCGAATCCCCGTCTGCTCTGCGGACCTGCGTCACATTATGCATGGCTATGGTGCAACGCCAACCCGGGGTTTCACTTAATCAGGGTACTACAGTGAATCAGACAGCGAGATCTTAACGCTGACTGGGCAATGATCAGAAAGCTGGAACTGGATGGCCTCTTCCGGCTGGTAGCGCAGCTGTGCAAATCCATCGGCGTGCACCTGCGCAGCGAGGCTGCTGCCCACCAGTATGTGGTCGATGAATTCACCATAAGGCGCACCGAACACGCAGTTGCGGAAGGGCAGCAGATGGGCGGCGGCGAGGAAGGATTCCGGATGCAGCTGTGACCAGAAAGGATCATCAGGCGCGCTGCCCGCTGGCCGGTTGAAGTCGCCGAGCACCATGAAGGGTGTGCCCACTGCAGCGCGTGCCGCAATCCACTCGCCCAGTGCTCCGGCCTGTGCGGAAAGCAGCCGACAGGCGGCCGTGGGGGAATCCAGAGGGTCGCGGGAGCAGCCCGACTTGAGGTGCACGGCCAGCAGCTCCACAGGTGCGCCCGTGCGCGGGAAGAGCAGCAGTGGCTGCCCGGGTCGTCCGCGCCCGCCCGCAGCCAGTGTGTCGAGCGGTGGCTCGCAACGGAATCGCAGGGCGCTGCGCACGGCAAAGCCGGCATGCTGTGCGCCGGAACCAGGCGCGATGCAGATCTCGTAGCCGCGGAACACCTTGCGGGCCACCGCTTCGTTTTCCACCTCCTGGAAGGCGATCACGTCGGCATCAAGCTGGCGCACCAGCGCTGCCATGCGACCGAAATCTGCGCTGTCCCGTGCCTGGCTGCGCGCCACGTCGCAGGGAACGCTGGCGCGCTGCCCGTCGCGGCAGGCGATGCGGGCGAGGCGCGCTGTTTCGGGATGCAGCAGCCACTCCATGTTCCAGGTGGCGATGCGCAGCGCCTGTGGCCCGGAAAACATGTCCCCGCCCCGCGCGGCCGCCAATGCAAGGCAACCCAGCGTCAGGGCGAGGACCAGGCTCAGGAGGACATGGCGCAACTGGATCATTGGCGGCAAGACTGGCAGAGGCGCAGGGTTCACGGGCGGCGCCAAACTGGCTTGTTTGCGGCGATAGTCGCGCGACCGGCAGGAATCTTGCATTCTCGAATGGACATGAACGCTCCAACGATCACGCAGAACGCGGACATCCGCTATCTCGGCAGGCTGCTGGGTGATGTCATCCGCACCTATGGCGGGCCGGCATTGTTCGAGCGTATCGAGGCGATCCGCGCGAGTTCGGTGCAGCGCCATCGCGGCCTGGCTGATGCCGCGGTGCTGGGCCAGAACCTGGATGCGCTGGCACCGGATGAACAGCTGGCATTCGTGCGCGGCTTCATGCTGTTCTCGATGCTGGCCAACCTGGCGGAGGACCGGCAGGGCGGTGCCACGGGGCCGGGCCTTGATGTGGCAGGTGCAGTAGCCACGCTGGAAGACCTGGGCATTGCCGCAGAACAGGTGGCAGACCTGCTCGACCACGCGCTGGTGGTGCCCGTGCTCACCGCCCATCCCACCGAAGTGATGCGCAAGAGCATGCTCGACCACCGCGCGCGCATCTCTCAGCTGATGGCACTGCGTGATGGCGGCGCCAGCGAGACGCCCAGCGGCGACGTGATCGAGCAGGCCATCCTGCGGCAGATCGCGTTGCTGTGGCACACGCGCCCGCTGCGCCGCGAACGCATGCAGGTGCAGGATGAGGTGGAGATCGCACTGGCCTACCTGCGCGATGTGTTCCTGCCCGTGCTGCCGCAGTTGTACGCGCGGTGGGACAGGTTGCTGCCGCGTCGCGTGGCTTCCTTCCTGAGGCTGGGCAACTGGATCGGCGGCGATCGCGACGGCAACCCCAACGTCAACGCGGAAAGCCTGCGCTACACGCTGCGCGCCGCCTCGCGTGCGCTGCTGGAGAGCTACCTGGTGCAGGTGCATGCGCTGGGCAAGGAGCTTTCCGTGTCAACGGAACTGGCCGCCGTGAGCGCGGAGCTCAGCGCGCTGGCAGACGCCAGTGGCGACACCTCTCCGGGCCGCAGTGACGAGCCGTACCGGCGTGCTCTGGTGGGCATCTATGCGCGCCTGGCAGCGACCTACACGGGGATCGCCGGCCATCCGCCAGCGCGGCTGCCGCAAACAGCCGCGGCGCCCTATGACTCGCCCAGGGAGCTACGCACGGACCTGGTGACCCTGGCGCGCAGCCTCGCGGCGCATGGCGGCGAAATGCTGGCCACCAGCGGTGCGCTGGGTCGCCTGGTGCGCCTGGTCGACGTCTGTGGTTTCCATCTGGCCACGGTGGACCTCAGGCAGAACTCCGACGTGCACGCGCGCGTGGTCGGGGAGCTGCTGCGCGTGGCGGGCGTCGAGCCCGACTACGCCGCGCTCGACGAGCCGGCGCGTGTGGCGCTGCTGCAGCGTGAACTCTCGAGCCCGCGCCTGCTGTGGAGCGAATACGAAAACTGCAGCGAGGAAACCTGCTCGGAACTTGCCATCGTGCGCGAGGCAGCAGCCGCACATGCCAGGTACGGCTGCGCCTGCATCACCACCTACATCATCTCCAAGGCCGAGAGTGTCTCGGACATGCTGGAGGTGAACCTGCTGCTGAAGGAGGCCGGTCTCTATCGCCCATCCGACCCGGCACAGGCAGCCATCATGGTGGTGCCGCTGTTCGAGACCATCGGTGACCTGGAGCGCGCGCCCCACATCATGCGCCAGTGGCTGGCCATCCCCGAGGTGCGGGCCGCGGCCGCACGACGCGGCCACCAGGAAGTGATGGTGGGCTATTCGGATTCGAACAAGGATGGCGGCTACCTCACCTCGGTGTGGAGCCTGCACCAGGCCAGCCGCTCGCTGGCCGGGGTCTTCCGCGAGTCCGGCGTGCGCATGCAGCTGTTCCATGGTCGCGGCGGCAGCGTCGGGCGTGGCGGCGGGCCGGCATCGGCTGCCATCGTCGCGCAGCCACAGGGCACGGTGCAGGGGCGCATCCGCATCACCGAGCAAGGCGAGGTGATCGCCGCCAAGTACGGCACACCTGAAGCTGCCGCGGAGAACCTGGAGACCATCGCCGGCGCCACGCTGCTGGCTTCACTGGCGCCGGCACGCCAGGCGCCCGCGGAAGAAGAGCGTTTCCTGAAGGCCATGCAGGCCATCTCGGCGCGGGCCTTCGGGGAATACCGCGAGCTGGTGTATGGCGATGACCGCTTCCGCGCCTTCTTCCGGCAGTTCACTCCGCTGCTGGAGATCGCGCAGCTGAAGATCGGTTCGCGTCCGGCCTCGCGCACGAAGTCCGATCGCATCGAGGACCTGCGTGCCATCCCGTGGGTGTTCTCCTGGGCGCAGTCGCGGGTGATGCTGCCGGGCTGGTATGGCGCCGGCCAGGCACTGGCCGCCTTCCCCGACCGCGGCCTGCTGCGCGCGATGGCCCGGGAATTCGCGTTCTTCCGCACCACGCTCGACAACATGGAGATGGTGCTTGCCAAGGGCGACCTGGCCATCGCGCGCCGCTACCTTTCGCTGGTGCAGGACCAGCAGCTGGGCGGGCACTACTTCAGTCGCATCGAGTCCGCCTGGAAGGCGGCCTGCGATGTACTGCTGGACATCACCGGCCAGTCGCGGCTGCTGGAGCGCAATCCGCAGCTGGATAATTCCATCCGCCTGCGGCTGCCCTACATCGAGCCGCTGAACCTGCTGCAGGTGGAGTTGCTGAAAAGGCACCGCACGGGAGACGCGGACCCGCGCGTGGCCGAGGGAATCCTGCTCAGCATCAACGCCGTGGCCACCGCCCTGCGCAACAGCGGCTGAACTGCCTCACGCTGGCGCAGCGGCGGGTGGCCGCGCCCCGGGCTGGTGCAATGGCGCGCCCGCAGCCCCCGCCAGCGCCTTGCACGCAATTTGCAGGTCCGTGTGCATGCTGCAACCCGTCGATGCTCCGGGAATCATCGCCCGCGACGCCTTCAAACACGCCTTCCTCGACAACCTGTTCTACACGCAGGGGAAATTCCCCGCGCTGGCCACGCAGAACGACTACTACCAGGCGCTGGCCCACACGGTGCGTGACCAGCTGCTGCACCGCTGGATCAGCACCGCCGCGGCCTACACACGCCAGGGGTCGCGCACCGTGGCCTATCTCTCGGCCGAGTTCCTGATGGGTCCGCACCTGGGCAACAACCTGGTGAACCTGGGGATGCTGGAGGAGGTGCGCGCCGCCATCGGCGAGCTGGGGCTGGACTTCGACGCACTGCTGCAACAGGAAACCGAACCAGGGCTGGGCAACGGTGGCCTGGGCCGCCTTGCGGCCTGCTTCATCGACTCGCTGGCCACGCTGGAAATCCCCTGCGTGGGATACGGCATCCGCTACGAGTTCGGCATCTTCCACCAGGAGATCGTCGACGGCTGGCAACAGGAACACACGGACAACTGGCTGCGTTTCGGCAACCCCTGGGAGATCCAGCGACCGGAGTGGGCGGTGGAGGTGAAGCTGCGCGGCCACACCGAGCAGTACCGTGATGAGCAGGACCACCTGCGCGTGCGCTGGGTGCCGGGCAAGGAAGTGATCGGCGTGCCCTACGACACGCCCATCCTGGGATACCGCAACAACACGGCCAACACGCTGCGGCTCTGGACCTCCTGCGCGCCAGAATCATTCGACTTCTCCACCTTCAACCGCGGCGACTACGCCGGCGCGGTGAACCGCAAGGTGGAGTCGGAGAACATCAGCAAGGTGCTGTATCCGAACGACGAGTCGGTGCAGGGCAAGGAGCTCAGGCTGGAGCAGCAGTATTTCTTCGTGAGCTGCTCGCTGCAGGACATGTTCCGCATCCTGCGCACGCAGCGCATCCCGGTGGAGGGCTTCCCGGAGAAGTTCGCCATCCAGCTGAACGACACGCACCCGGCCATCGCGGTGGCCGAGCTGATGCGGCTGCTGGTGGACGAGCGGGCAATGCCCTGGGACGAGGCCTGGTCCATCGTCACCCGCAGTTTCGCCTATACCAACCACACGCTGATGCCCGAGGCGCTGGAGTGCTGGCCGGTGGCGCTGTTCCGCCGCATCCTGCCCCGGCACCTGGAGCTGATCTACGAGATCAACGCGCGTTTCCTCGACGCAGTGCGCATCCGCTTCCTCGGTGAAGAGGAGCGGCTGGCGCGCCTGTCACTGATCGACGAGAACGGCGAGCGGTATGTGCGCATGGCGCACCTGGCCTGCGTGGGCAGCCATGCCATCAATGGCGTGGCCGCGCTGCACTCGGAGCTTCTGAAGAGCGATGTGCTGCGCGACTTCCACGAGATGTGGCCGGAGAAGTTCCAGAGCAGGACCAATGGCGTGACGCCGCGGCGCTGGATGGTGCTGGCGAATCCGCGGCTGTCGGGGCTGATCACCGACGCGATCGGCAGTGGCTGGATCACGGACCTGGGCCAGCTGCGGCAGCTGGAGCCGCTGGCCCGGGACCCGGCATTCCGCCAGCAGTGGCTCGCGATCAAGCAGGCCAGCAAGCAGGATTTCGCGCGCATGGCACTGGAGCGCACGGGCGTCGCCATCGATCCGGCGTCGATGTTCGACGTGCAGGTGAAGCGCATACATGAATACAAGCGCCAGCACCTGAACGTCCTGCACGTCATCGCGCTGTACCTGCGGTTGAAGTCCGACCCGGACGCCGCCGTGACGCCGCGTACCTTCGTGTTTGGCGGCAAGGCGGCCCCTGGCTACCGCATGGCCAAGCTGATCATCAAGCTGATCAATGCGGTGGGCGACGTGGTCAACCGCGATACGGCGGTGCGTGAGCGCCTGAAGGTGGTGTTCCTTCCCAATTTCAACGTGAGCAACGGGCAGCGCATCTATCCGGCCGCCGACCTCTCGGAGCAGATATCCACCGCCGGCAAGGAGGCTTCCGGTACCGGCAACATGAAGTTCACCATGAATGGCGCGCTGACCATCGGCACGCTGGACGGCGCCAACGTGGAAATCCGTGACCAGGTCGGGGCAGAGAATTTCTTCCTCTTCGGCCACAGCACCGCGCAGGTGGCGGCCTTGTGGCGGAGCGGCTACCGCCCCATGGAAGTGGTGGCGGGCAATCCCGGCCTGGCCGAGGTGCTCGAGCTCATCGGCGACGGGTTCTTCTCGCGTGGCGATACGGCGCTGTTCCGGCCGCTGCTGGACAACCTGCTGCACCACGACCCCTACCTGGTGCTGGCAGACTTCGCCGCCTACCTCGACTGCCAGCAGCAGGTGGCGGCGGCCTTCACGGACCAGGCAGCGTGGACGCGCATGTCCATCCTCAACAGCGCGCGCTCGGGCCTGTTTTCCTCCGACCGCACCATCCGCGAGTACTGCAGCGATATATGGCGGGCCCAGCCCGTGCCAGTGCGGCTGTTGTCGGAAGAGGATGTGAAGGTGGGCTACCTGCAGTAGCCCGCGGGCCCTTCAGCCCGTGCGACGGCGAGGGACGCGCGGCGCATGTGCCGCCGGCCGGAGCAGGGGGCCCTTGCCTTCGCGCAGGATGGCGGTGAATTCGGCGGCCGGCACCGCAGCGCTGTGCAGCCAGCCCTGGGAGGATTCGCAGCCCAGGTGCCGCAGCAGATCCAGTTCCTCTTCCTTCTCCACGCCCTCGGCGACCGTGGTCATCTCCAGCGAACGTGCCAGGGCGATGATGGTGCGCACCAGCATGTTGCCCGACCCGCCGTCGAGTGATTTCGCGACGAAGCTGCGATCGATCTTCAGTGTATCCACCGGCAGCGTGGCCAGGCGGCTCAGCGAGGAATAGCCGATGCCGAAGTCGTCAATGGCGATCTGCACGCCCCTGGCCCGCAGGTTGCGCAGCTTGGCCAGCTCGTCCGGCGCATCTTCCTGCAGCGATCCCTCGATGATCTCGATGTCCAGGCCCCAGTCCTCGTTCGACCAGGGCGATACGGCTTCGAGGAACCTGGCCTCGAAATCAGGCTGTCGCAGCTGCTGTGGGGCGATGTTCACGGCAATGCGCACCGGCGGCAGGCCCTGCTGCTTCCACATCTGGCAGTCCCTCGCCGCCTGGCGGATCACCCAGGCCCCCACCGGCACGATGAGGCCCGTGACCTCCAGGGTGGGAATGAACTGCACAGGGGACACCAGGCCCTCTTCCGGCTTGCGCCAGCGCAGCAGTGCCTCGGCACCGCGCACCCGCCTGGAGGTGATGCTTACCTTGGGCTGGTAGTGCAGTTCGAACTCGTTGCGCTCCAGCGCGAATCGCAGCTGATGCTCCAGCGCCAGCTGCCCGACCATGTCGGAGCGCGTGGCGGCGTTGTAGCGCACGTGCCGCTCGCCGCAGGAGCGCGCGTACTGCACGGCAGCCTCGGCGTTCTGCACCAGCGTCATCGCATCCGTGGCGTCATTGGGCCACAGCGCGATGCCGCTGCGCGCGGCCACGGGGATGGTGCGCCCCTCGATGATGAACGGCTCGCCGAACAGCTTTTCCGCCTGCCGCCTGCCGTAGACACGCATCTGCTCGTCGGTGCGCTCCCCCTGGGAGCGCAGCAGCGCGAAGGTGCCGCCCCCGAAGTGCGCGATCTGGCCGGACGGGAAGGCCTGCTTCAGGCGGTCGGCAATGTGCTGCACCAGCAGGTCGCCGGTGCGGCGTCCGAAGGATTCGTTGATCACCCCCAGCCGTTCCACGTCGAGCACGATCACGGCATGACGCGTGCGCGCGCTCACGGGCAGCGAGATCAGCCGCTGCGCCCGCTCGCAGAACAGCGGTCGCTTGGCGAGGCCCGACTGCGGGTCAAAATGGGAGAGGAAGCGGGCGCGCGTGTCCCGCTGCAGGTACTGCAGGCCGAAGGAAAGGTTGCCTGCCACTTCGCGCAGCATATGCAGCTCTTCGTCGCTGAGCACGCCGGCATCGCGCGCGGTCAGCATCAGCACCGCGATGGCGGTGCCGTCGACCAGCAGGGGCAGTACTACCGCCGAGTGCAGGCCGATGCGTGCGAGCATCGCGACCAGCTCGTCCTCGGTGTCGCAGGTGCGCGTGTCATTGCACATGAATTCCGTGCCGGAGGTCACCACCTTGTGCAGCACGCTGCCTTCCAGTGTCGCGGCCCTGCCGACACACTCGCTCATCTCCCCGGCCATCTGGTCGTCGAGGCTGCTCCAGGCCACCGGCTGGATGGAAGAGGCATGGGGCACCTCGGCACAGGCGATGGCGCTCATGTAGCCGCCCTCGGCAACTGCGAGCCGGCAGGTCTCGCGCAGCAGCTCGTTGCGGTCGCGGATGCGCAGGACCAGGCCGTTGACGCCACTGAGCATGCGCAGCACACGGTTCAGGCGCGCGATCTGCTCCTGCTGGCGCAGCTGTTCGGCGCGTGCAGCGGCCTCATCGATGGCGCGCCGGATGGCGGGCGCCAGCCGGGCCATGTTCTCCTTCAGCACGTAGTCCACGGCGCCGGCGCGCAGGGCCTGGATGGCGCGCTCCTCGCCGATGGTGCCCGACAGGAACACGAATGGCACCAGCGGCGCCTTCTCGCGCGAGATGCGCAGTGCGGAAAGTCCGTCGAACCGGGGCAGGGAAAAATCCGACAGGATCAGGTCAGGTGAGAATTCGTCCAGGGAATCGAGCAGCGACTGCTCGGTTTCCACGCGCCGCCAGTCACACTCCATTCCCGCGCGCTTCAGCTGGTAGATCGCGCGCTCGGCGTCGGCCTTCTGATCCTCGACGAAGAGGATTCTTATGGGCTGCTGGGTGCTTTCCTCTCCCATGTCCCGGGGGAACCTATCATGTCCCGGTGCGGGAATACGCGGCCTGCTCCACATGGGCCTTTCGAATAGCGTGGAACATGCACGGAAACCTTGCGGCGGGTCCGGTTGACAGGTCAAGTCGCGGTGAAACCGGACACGTTCGGCCCTGCGGGCCCGTGGTAAGGTCCTCGGATTCGATGAGGCGAGAGAGCAAAAATGCAGCCGCGGCAATGGCAGCAAGGGCGCCAACCGTGACCACGCGACCGATGCGCCGTTCAGTCGCGAACAGCGGTCACGGCTGACGCATGCTGTCGCGCAGGCAGGTACTCACCGCCCTGTTGTGCTGTCTCGCCGGACTGGGGGCGCAGGCGCCGCTCGCACGCGGAGCCGCTCCCACGGAGTTCCAGGTGAAGGCGGTCTTCGTCTTCAACTTTGCAACGTTCGTGCAGTGGCCACCGGAACAGGCCGACTCCTCCGGCCCCTTCTCCATCTGCCTGCTTGGTGCGGACGAGCTGGCTGACCACCTCGAAGATGCCGTGAGCGGGGAGCAGGTGGATGGCCGCCCCCTGCAGGTGCGCCGCTATCGCAACATCGAGGAAGTCGACGACTGCCGCATCCTCTTCATCGGCCGTGGGCTCCAGGGCCAGATGGGACGGGTACTCGGCAAGGTCGATGGCCGGCGCACGCTCACCGTCTCCGACGCGGAGGAAGCCGCCCGCAACGGCGTGATGATCCAGCTCGCCAACGAGAAGAGCCGCGTGCGCCTGCTGATCAACGTCGACGCGGCCCAGTCGGCCGGGTTCACCATCAGCTCCAACCTCCTGAGACCCGCAGAGATCGTCCGCACGTCGCGATGAACCAGACGGCAGAGAGCAGGACCACATCGCTCAGCATCACTTTCATGCGGGCGATCTTCGTGTGCTGTGGCGCCGTGCTCATCATCACCAGCGGCGCTTTCTTCGCCTACGACCTGCTGTCGTTCCGCCAGGCCAGCCTGCGCCAGCTGCGCACGCTGGGCGGTGCGGTGGCCACCAACAGCTCCGCCGCGCTGGCCTTCGCCAATCCGGACGACGCCGCGATGGTGCTCTCCGCGCTGAAAGCCGACACCACCGTGGTTGCGGCGGCCCTCTACGACACCGACGGGCAGGTGTTCGCCGTGTATCCGGAGGGGCTTGACCCCGCGCAACTGCCGGCGCAGCCGCGACAACCCGGCTACCACTTCGAGGGCCTGCGGCTGCGCGGCTACGAGCCGGTGCAGGAGAAGTCGCGCCAGCACGGCACCCTTTACGTTGAATCCGATACCAGCGCGATCTTCGACCGCGCGCGGCTGTACGCACTCATCGTGCTTGCGGTGGCGGGGCTGGCCACCCTGGCCGCATACCTGCTGTCGCGGCGCCTGGAAATGAAGCTGATGCGGCCCATCCTTGCGCTGAAGGAGACAGCCCAGGCGGTGTCGGACCGCAGGGACTATTCCGTGCGCGCGGTGCGCTCCGGAACGCATGAGTTCGACGTGCTCACCGATGCCTTCAACCACATGCTCACGCAGGTGGAACAATCCGAGCTCAGGCTCCAGGCCCAGCTCGGACGCCTCGGGCTGCTGCACCGGATCACGCGCGCCACCGGCGACCGCCAGGACATGGACAGCATCTTCGACGTGGTGCTGAAGAGCCTGGAGGACAACCTGCCGGTGGCCTCGAGCTGCGTGCTGGTGCATGAGCGCGTCACCCGCACGCTGTCGGTGGGGCGCCTGGGACCGGCCAGCCGTGCCCAGGCCGGCACGCTGGGCCTGGCCGAAGGCCAGCAGGTGCCCTCCGACGACAGCAGCCTCTCGCGCTGCCTGGTGGGCTACCTGGTCTACGAGCCGGACATCAGCCAGGTGCCTTTCGAGTTCGCGCACCGCCTGGCCTCTGCCGGCATGCACTCTGTGGTGTTCGCGCCGCTGATGTTCGAGAGCGATGTATATGGCGTGCTCGCCTGCGCGCGGCGCGAGACCGACGGCTTCAGCAGCGGCGAGTGCGAGTTCCTGAAGCAGCTGGCCGAGCACGTGGCGCTGGCGAGCCGGCAGGCCACGCTGTACGGCGCCCTGCAGCAGGCCTACGACGACCTGCGACAGTCGCAGCTCACCATCCTGCAGCAGGAGCGGCTGCGCGCCCTGGGCCAGATGGCCAGCGGCATCGCCCACGACATCAACAACGCCATCTCGCCCGTGGCGCTCTACACCGAGTCGCTGCTGGAGCGGGAACCGAACCTCAGCGAGCGGGCGCGCTCCAGCCTGCAGACCATCCAGCAGGCGGTGGACGACGTGGCACGTACCGTGGCCCGCATGCGCGAGTTCTACCGCGAGCGCGACATGCAACGCACGCTGGATCGCGTGGACATCAACCAGTCGGTGCGCCAGGTGGTGGAGCTCACCCGCCCGCGCTGGAGCGATGTGCCCAACCAGCGCGGCATCGCCATCGACCTGCGCACCGAGCTGGACCCGGACCTGCCAGAGATCACCGCGGCGGACAACGAGATCCGCGATGCGCTCACCAACCTCATCTTCAACGCCGTGGATGCCATGCCCGAGGGTGGCACGCTCACGCTGCGCACGCGGGTGATGGAGAAGGATGACACCCGCTCGGTGGTGATCGAAGTGAGCGACACGGGTGTGGGCATGAGCGATGACACACGCCGTCGCTGCCTCGAACCCTTCTATACCACCAAGGGCGAGCGCGGCACGGGCCTTGGCCTTGCCATGGTCTACGGCATGATCCAGCGCCACAGCGCCACCCTGGAGATCGACAGCGAACTCGGACGCGGCACCACGATGCGGCTGGTGTTCGTGGCCTCGGCGCCCGCCGAAGTGGCGGCGCAGACCCTGACCCTGCGCAGGCCGCCCCGTCCGCTGCGCGTGCTGCTGGTGGATGACGATCCCATGCTGCTGAAGTCCCTGCGCGAAATATTGCAGCAGGACGGCCACCTCATCACGGCAGCCAGCGGCGGGCAGGCCGGCATCGACGCCTTCACCTCGGCGCGCAGCCATGGCGACACCTTCGACCTGGTGATGACCGACCTGGGCATGCCCTATGTCGACGGGCGAAAGGTGGCCTCCGCCATCAAGGCGCTGTCGCCGGCCACACCGGTCATCCTGCTGACCGGTTGGGGCCAGCGCATGATTGCATCCAATGACAAGCCGGCCTTCGTCGAGCGCGTGCTGAGCAAGCCGCCCCGGCTGCAGGAACTCAGGGCGGCGTTCGCGGAGCTGGCACCATGAACAAGGAACTGCGCGGCCGGCTGCTGATCGTGGACGACGAAACGGCGCAGATGCGCGCCCTGTGCGACACGCTGGGCTACGAGGGCTACGTGACCCGCGGCTTCGACGCGCCACAGGAAGCACTGGCCGCCTTGCGCCCCGGCGAATACGACCTGCTGCTCACCGACCTGATGATGCCGGGCATGGATGGCATCGATCTCATCAGCCGGGCGCGGGAGATCGACCCGGAGATCGGCGCCATCGTGATGACCGGCCACGGCACCATCGACACCGCCGTGCAGGCCATGCGCGGCGGCGCGCTCGACTACATCCTCAAGCCCTTCAAGCTCAACACCGTGCTGCCGGTGCTCGAGCGCGCGCTCTACGTGCTGAAGCTGCGGCGCGAGAACGAGGCGCTGCAGGAGATGGAGCGGCGCCAGGCCGAGGAGCTGGCCACCGCCTACCGTGACCTGGAGTCCTTCTCCTATTCCATCTCGCACGACCTGCGCGGGCCGCTGCTGTTCGTGAAGGATTTCGCGCAGCGCCTGAAGGAGGACTATGCGGCGCAGCTGGGCGAGGAGGGCCGCCACATCGTGCAGGTCATCCACGACGGCACGCGCAGCCTCGACGAGATGATCGTCGGCCTGCTGGCCTTCTCGCGCTCGACGCGCCAGCAGCTGCAGCTCTCGCCGCTCGACATGGAGTCCATCGTGCGCGCGGCGGTGAACGAGGCGCGCAACCTCTCCAAGGGCCCGGAGCCGGTGATCCAGATCGGCCCGCTGCCGCCGGCCATGGGCGACTCCACAGTGATCCGGCATGTGTGGTCGAACCTGCTGGGCAATGCATTGAAGTTCAGTTCCACGCGCACTCCGCCCGTGATCCGCATCAGCGGCGAGCCGGGCAATGGCGAGGTGACCTACGCCGTGCAGGACAACGGCGTGGGTTTCGACATGCGCTACGCCGACAAGCTCTTCGGGGTGTTCAAGCGCCTGCATGGCAGCGACGACTTCCCCGGCACGGGGGTGGGCCTCGCCATCGTGCAGAGGATCGTGGTGCGCCATGGCGGGCGCATCTGGGCGGAGTCAAGGCCGGATGAGGGGGCCTGCTTCCGCTTCACGCTGCCCGCCGTGCCCGCACGGCAGGGAGACACCGGCCAGGGCTAGCTGCCGAGGAATCCGCGGATCGCCGCATCGAAGCGCGGCAGGTCGACGAGGAAGGCGTCATGGCCCTCGATGGATGGCAGCGGCAGGAAGCGGGTGGCGATGCCGGCGGCTTCCATGTCGCGCGCGATCTGCGCCTGCTCGCCGATGGCGAACAGGAAGTCCGATTCCACGCCCACAACCAGCGCACGCGTGACGCCGGAGCGGCGGTACACCTCGGGAGCCGGGCCGTGGGCCGCGATGTCGTAGCAGTCCATGGCGCGCGAGAGGTACAGGTAGCAGTTCGGATCGAACACGCGCACGAAGCGCCCGGCCTGCGATTCCAGGTAGGTCTCCACCGCGAAGCGCGGCCCGAAACCTTCAGGCACGCGCTTCAGTGCCTGCTCGACCGCCTTCTTGCCTACCGGGCCGATGCCCTGGCGGGAAAAACGTCCGTCCCATTCCGCAGCCGAACGGTAGGTGATGGTGCCCAGCTTGCGCGCGACGCGCATGCCGGCCTGCGGGCCGCTGGCAGCGCTGCCGTACTGGCCACCCTTCCAGGCCGGATCGCTCATTACCGCCTCGCGCTGCACGGCACGCAGTGCGATGGCAAACGGCGAAGCGGCCGACGAGCCGGAGATGGAAACCAGCCTGCGTGCGCCGCCCGGCGCCACAGCTGCGAAGGCGGTGACCACCATGCCCCCCAGCGAGGGGCCGATCACGGTGTCCAGCTGCTCGATGCCCAGCGAGCGCGCCGCCTCGTAGCCGGCGCGGGCGATGTCTTCGACCGACAGCTCGGGAAACTCCAGCCGCCAGGGACGGCCCGTGGCCGGGTTCACCGAAGCCGGGCCGGTGGAGCCGAAGCAGCTCCCCAGCGAATTCACGCACATCACGAACCAGTGTTCGGTATCGATGGCCAGGCCCGGCCCGATCATCTTTTCCCACCATCCCGGGGAAGTATCCTCCGCCGAGGAGGCGGCGTGCGCAGAGGGACTGAGCCCCGTGAACAGCAGGATGGCGTTGCTGCGGTCCTTGTTGAGCGTGCCCCAGCATTCATACGCAAGCTGTGCGCGCGGCAGGCTGCCGCCGCGCCACATCGCAAACGGGCCCGGCAGCGCGGCGTAGCGCACTGCGGTTCCAGCATCAGCTTCCTTGCGCACGGCGGTCATGTTCTCAGGACTCAGGGTCACTGCCCTCGTTGATGCCCTCCGCCAGCGCGGTGGACAGATAGCGCTCGCCGGTGTCCGGCAGCATCGCCAGGATCACCGTGCCCGGCTGGGATTCACGCGCCACCTTCAGCGCCGCCGCGAAGGTCGCGCCTGAGGAGATGCCGCAGAAAATGCCTTCGCGCATGGCCAGTTCGCGCGCGGTGCTGATGGCCTCGGCGTCGCCCACCTGCACGATGCGGTCGGCCACCTCGGCATTGAGCACCTGCGGCACGAAGTCCGGCGTCCAGCCCTGGATCTTGTGCGCAGCGAAGGGCTTGCCGGACAGCAGCGCGGCATTCTCCGGTTCTGCTGCAATCACCTGCGTTTCCGGGCGCGCGAGCTTGATCATCTCGCCCGCACCGGTGAGCGTGCCGCCTGTGCCCCAGCCCGTGACGAAGGCATCCAGCCGCTTGCCAGCGAAGTCAGACAGGATCTCCGGGCCCGTGGTGCTGCGGTGGTAGGCCGGATTGGCCTTGTTCTCGAACTGCCGCGCCAGGAACCAGCCATTCTTCTTTGCCAGTTCCCCGGCCTTGCGCACCATGCCCGTGCCGCGTTCCGCGGCCGGGGTGAGGATCACCCGTGCGCCGAGCATCCGCATGATCTTGCGGCGTTCGATGGAGAAGGTCTCCACCATGACCGCAACAAAGGGATAACCCCTGGCGGCGCACACCATCGCCAGTGCGATGCCGGTGTTGCCGGAGGTCGCCTCCACCACGGTCTGGCCGGGCTTCAGTGCACCGCTGCGCTCCGCATCCTCGATGATGGCGATCGCCAGTCGATCCTTCACGGAAGCGCCGGGATTGAAGAACTCGCACTTGGCGTAAAGCGTCACGCCGGCCGGGGCCAGGCGGTTGATCTTGACGATGGGAGTGCGCCCGATGGTGTCCAGAATGCTTTCGTAAATCATTGGGGCACCTGTCTTGCGAGCGAGCGCGAGCGGGAATGGGAGGGCGACTCTAAGCTCCAGCGCCGCCCCGGGCATAGGTCAAAACACGGGAAGTGAAGGGTTGATAACTGTTTGTTATAATTAATCGGCGTCATGGTAGGGGCCGCCATATGAACTTCCATCAACTGCAATATGCGCTGGCTGTGGCCCGCAACGGCCTCTCCGTCACCAATGCGGCGGCCGCGCTCGGCACCTCGCAGCCGGCCATCAGTCGCGCGCTGAAGGAGCTGGAAAAGGAGCTGGGTTTCGACCTCTTCGTGCGCGAAGGCCGCAGTTTCGCCCGCGTCACGCCCGAAGGCGCCAAGGTTCTGGAATATGCCTCGCGGGCGCTGGCCGAGATCGAGAGCCTGCGCTCCATCGCCGCGGACCTGAACCAGGACGCGCGCGGCACGCTGGCCATTGCCACCACGCACACCCAGGCCCGCTATGTGCTGCCGCCGGTGGTGCAGGCTTTCCGCAAGCGCTACCCGGAGGTGGACCTGCACCTGCACCAGGGTACTTCCGAGCAGATTTCCGAGATGGTGGCCGGCGACCGCGTGCAGCTGGCCATTGCCACCGGCTCCGAGGCGCTGTTCCCCGAGCTGGTGCTGCTGCCGGTGTACCGCTGGTACCGGCAGGTCATCGTGCCCAGGCACCATCCCCTGGCGCGCGCCGGCGCACCGCGGCTGACGCTGGCCGCGCTCGAGAAATATCCGCTGGTCACCTATGTTTTCAGCTTCAGCGGGCCGTCCTCGCTGGAATCGCTGTTCGCCCGCGAGGGCCTGAAGCCGCGGGTGGCACTCACAGCGCGCGATTCGGACGTGATCAAGACCTATGTGCGGCTGGGCATGGGCGTGGGCATCGTGGCCAGCGTGGCCTTCGAACCGGAGGTGGACTCCGACCTGGTGATGATCGATGCCTCGCACCTCTTTCCCATCCACACTACCTGGGTGGGCTTTCGCCGCGGCACGCTGCTGCGCAACTACGCCTACGATTTCATGCAGCTGTTCGGTCCGCACCTGACGCGCCGGCTCATCGACCAGGCCATCGAGGCCCGGGATCCGGAGAGCAAGGCGGCACTGCTGGGCAAGCTGCAGCTGCCGGTGAGGTGAGGCGGGTGCGCCGCCGGGCGCAGGGTCCTGGCATCCATGAGTGAGCGCATCCAGAAGCTGCTGGCCGCCGCCGGCCTCGGCTCCCGCCGGGGCATCGAGGCCTGGCTGGCCGCGGGCCGGCTGAAGGTCAACGGTCAGGTGGCCAGGCTCGGGGACAAGGCTTCCGCCACCGACCGGTTCGAGCTGGATGGGCGGCCATTGCAGCTATCTGTAACACCTGAGATCCAATCCGGCTCCCCTGCAATGCTTCTGTATCACAAACCGGTAGGTGAGGTGACCACCCGGAGTGATCCTCAGGGTCGTCCCACCGTTTTCGACCGCCTGCCGCCACCACCCTCGGGTCGATGGGTGGTTGTGGGAAGGCTGGATGTGAATACCTCCGGCCTGCTCCTTTTCACCAATGACGGGGCACTCGCCCACCACCTGATGCACCCATCCAATGAGGTGGAGCGCCGCTACCTGGTGCGCGTGCGCGGCACGCCCGCCCCGGACTTGCCTGCCCGCCTGCAGCGGGGACTGCAACTGGAAGACGGCCTGGCCCGGTTCGACCGTGTCGAACCGTCCGGCCGCTCGGAGGGGCACGCCTGGTACCAGGTCAGCCTGCGCGAGGGCCGCAATCGCGAGGTGCGCCGCCTTTTTGAGGCGGCCGGATACGAAGTGAGCCGCCTGAAGCGGCTTGCCTACGGCGAATGGGTGCTGCCCGACGACCTCCCGCCGGGGCAAAGTCGCCTGGCGAATCCCCCGGCCCGCTAATGGCCCGATTCTTGCGTTGACACTGCCCCGGCGCGAAATCAGAATACGCGGCTCGTTTTTGCGCGGAGGGGTACCCAAGCGGCCAACGGGAGCAGACTGTAAATCTGCCGGCTCACGCCTTCGTAGGTTCGAATCCTACCCCCTCCACCAGAGGCGCAAAGGCGCGGGAACGACAGGCTTACGCTTGAGGCGGCATGACTTGGCGGGTGTAGTTCAATGGTAGAACCTCAGCCTTCCAAGCTGATGACGCGGGTTCGATTCCCGCTACCCGCTCCATGTCGCAACGTTGATTTGTTGGGTGTCCGTCGCTGGTAGTTGATCGTCGTCCGCTCACGTAGCTCAGTTGGTAGAGCACGTCCTTGGTAAGGACGAGGTCACCGGTTCAATCCCGGTCGTGAGCTCCAGCGACGAATGGGTTTACGTGGTCATTTCATAACTGGATTCAGAGGAACTCGCCGTGTCCAAGGAAAAGTTCGAACGCAGCAAGCCGCACGTGAACGTGGGGACCATTGGTCACGTTGACCATGGCAAGACGACGCTGACGGCGGCGCTGACGAAGGTGATGGCCGAGAAGCACGGCGGCGAGTTCAAGGCCTACGACCAGATCGACAAGGCCCCGGAGGAGAAGGCGCGTGGCATCACGATTTCCACCGCGCACGTGGAATACACCTCGGACGAGCGCCACTACGCGCACGTGGACTGCCCGGGCCACGCAGACTACGTGAAGAACATGATCACCGGCGCTGCGCAGATGGATGGCGCGATCCTGGTGGTGTCGGCTGCCGACGGCCCGATGCCGCAGACGCGCGAGCACATCCTGCTCAGCCGCCAGGTGGGC
>Ga0182745_1000487_pt1 | contig 44660 bp, 29 predicted proteins | sample eDN3rd30CKraftBY_FD_128523 | JGI IMG/M metagenome (GOLD analysis project Ga0182745, IMG submission 128523) | Enriched backyard soil microbial communities from Emeryville, California, USA - eDNA 3rd pass 30_C Kraft BY (version 2) (version 2) | ecosystem: Environmental > Terrestrial > Soil >...
CTGCCCGGAACGCAGGCGAGGTATGTAGGCAGCCTTCCAGCCGTCCGGCGTGATGCCATAGCCAAAATTGGCCTGGCCGTCACTGCTCAGCGGCCGCTCCTGGTGGGTCCGCAGATCGCGCAGCCAGAGATTGCCATCGCGGGTGGACACGCCCCACTTGCCATCGGGAGACACGATGGTGCCGGCGGGAGCTTCCTGCGTGTCCGCATCACATTTGGCGGGGTGCACGCCGCATACATAATTCCTGCCTGCCACGCTCACTCGCAACTTGGAGAACCCATTGCCTCCCACCGGCGAGAACGTGTCGAACGGCAGCTTTGCGGCATCGGCCGGCTGGCCACTCGCCTCGGACAAGGCCAGCGCCACAGCTCGATGGTCGAACGCGGGCCGCTTGCGGCCGCTGGCCGCATCGACGATCACGAATTCATGTCCCGAGGCCGTTTCCCGCCGGTACCAGAACTCATCGCGATTGCCCAGCCAATGAGGAACGACCTGTTCGTTCAGCACCAATTCGCCGATCCTTCCCGCCAACAGCGCTTCCGCCCTGGCATAGTCTTCGCGAGTGAGCTGCTGCTGGGCTTGCGACGCCGCCGCAAACGGGGACACGCAGCTCAACACAGCCAGCCCCAATACCCGCCAGGCCGTGCCAGGCACCACAATTGTCTTGTTCAAGCCGGCCTTCATCGATAGTTCCATTGAGTGTTGTCGAAGCCCGCGGGCTGGTGCTTGCGCATGTGGTCGGCCATCTCCCGCAGCATGGCGAATGGCCAGGGGTCGAGGCCGAGATTGTCGAAAGTATGTCCGATCTTCGGCCGGCCCCAGCGGAACGACCCTTCGTACGGCGGATTCCGGGTGGTTTTGAGGAAATCCTCCAGCAGGTACATGGCGTTGTTGCAGAAGAACTGATCCATGTCACCGCACAGGAAGAACAGTTTACCGCGCACCTTCGGACCCAGCGTCGACCAATTCGTCTCCATGTAATGCCGCATGTCGAACCCATTGTCACGCCAGGTCTGGATCACCTGGTGGTCGATGGCACCGGTCTTCCAATCGATCAGGGGAATGGGATAGCCATCGGGCCCCACCTTGCCGAACATGGCCGCATAGGCATCGACCCACTCGCCGCCGCGCGATTTGCTGCCGAGCGCCTGCGACAACTGCCCGAACTGGCGCGCCGATACCGCCCAGCCGCCATCGACGGTTCGCGAATAGGGTCGCTCCGGGGTCAGCCATTTGTAGCCATCGGGCGTGTAGTAGTTCTTCTCCTTGTACATGTCGGTATGCACCAGGGCGCGGTAGTCGACCATGTCGGGGCAGTACACCCAGGCCCCGCCGAACGACTCCGGCCGGGTTACTTGGGTGTACAGGGAAATCCAGCCGCCGGTGGATCCGCCGAACAGGGTGCGTGCCCATGGAGCATCGATGGTGCGAAACTCCCGGTTGATGTAAGGCAGCAGTTCCTGCATCAACACATCCTGCCAGGGACCGGTATTGGGCGAGTTCACGAAATAGGAATCATCGTAGAACGGCGTCGGATGCAGCAGGGTGACGACGATGACGCGCGGTGTGTCCGGCGCCGCCCAGTTCTCCCACAACCACCGGGGAGAATGAACCGGCGCCGGCTCTTGCGTCTTCTCAGGTTCGGTCATGGGAAAGTGCATCGGCGTGTACTCCAGGAAATGTCCCATGTGGAACACGACCGGATAACGCGCGTTCGGATGCTCGTCATAGCCCTCGGGCAACAGCACGTTCACGCCCACTGGAATGTCCCGGCCCCAGAACCTGGAGGCCAGCTCGCTGCGGAATTTGCGGAACTTCAGATATTTGGTATCCGCCGGCGGCTTCACCTCGGGGATGCGCTGGCTCAGGGTCAGCGACAATTTGAAACTCTTGCCTGGCTCGACCTTGATGCGTTGCACTTCACTGTAGAAATTGCCGGGCGAGAGATGGAATTGCGAGCCCTCCCAGTTGTCCATCGGCAGCCAGAGGGTCTTGCCGTGCGCCGGCGTCACCTTTTCATAGCGATTGAATACCGCCTGGATCGAGTACTCGCCTGGCGGCAGCGCCGCGAGGTTGATGAAGGGATAGCCCTGTTCCTTGCCGGACAGGGTCACACTGGTTCCCGGCCGCATCGCTTCGACATCCTGGCCGAAGAACGGCGCGTAATCCATGATCGAAGTGTCATTGAAGTAATAGGCGGCGGTGAGAAGCGTGACCTCGCGTGGTTCCTTGTCCGTCCGGTCGGTGACGAGCACGTACATCCGGCCGGTTTCCGGGCCGGTGGCTACATTACCGCTCAACGTCACTGTGACGCTGCGTTGCAGCGCTGCCGTCGCGTCGGCGAAGCAAAGCTGCGTAAAGCCAAGTGCCGCGACGGCCAGCGCCTGGATTGCCAGCCTATCGACCCATTGAACCAAGGCGCTCTTGCGCATCGACGTTGCTCCTATCGAGAAAGTGGCAACCGGTCCGCTGGCAATTGCTCCTTGCATTGCCAGCATTTCCGCCATCCATGGCGGTCACGCGGCAATTGCTCCTGCATTGCCAGCATTCCCACCGTGCCTGGCGGTCCGCTGGCAATTGCTCCTGCATTGCCAGCATTCCCACCATCCCTGGTGGTCAAAACTCCCTGGTGACCGACAAGCCGATGGTCCTCGGCCGCATCACGTTCAGCAGGTACCGGCCGGTCCCGCCGGCCGCGGTCTCGGTGGCGGCGCCGAGGATGGCCCGCTCATTGGTGATATTCCGGGCGAACACACTCAAGGTCCAATCGGACAAGTGGATGCCGCCTCGCAAGTCGAGCGTCGTGAATGACGGCATCTGCGTGCGTGTCACGTCCTCGCTCGGCGCAAAGTCGCCAGATCGCTTGCCAAGGTACGTGACGGTGCCGCCGACGAAACCGGTATACGAACCCAGCGGGAAATCCTGATCCACCGACAGCGTGGCGGAAGTTTTCGCTGAATACGGCAGCCGGTCGCCAGGCAGCCCGAATATCCCGCCATTGGTCGGCTGGGTGAGCTCGGCGTCGTTGTACGAGAAAGTTGCGGCCACCTGCATGCCATCCAGCGGTGTGGCCTGCAGCGTGATGTCCGCGCCCTTACTACGGGCACCACCGGCGTTGGTGTAGTACACGAACTCCGTCACCGGATCGCGCTGCTGCAGCTGCACGTCTTGCCAATCGATGTAATAGATCGAGGCATCCAGGCTCAGCATGCGAGCGAAGAAATCGCTCTTGAAACCGAGTTCATAGCTGACCGTGGTATCCGCACCATACGACGTGGGGGTGCCGAAACCCGCGCCCGGGTTCGGACCGCCGGGGCGGTAACCCGTGGACAGCCGGCCGTAGAGCATGCTGCTCGGCGAGAAATGGAACCTGGGCGAGAAAAGGTAGGTGAACGAGTCGTCCTGCGACGCCGCATCGACCAGCGACGGTGGATCGTAGAGCGGCCCGCCAATGACTTCGTTGTAGTGCTGCTTGTTCTTGCTGCCGCGTCCGCCCAGCTGGATGTCGAACTTATCCGTGAAATGATAGGTCAGCGAGCCGAAAACGGCGCCTTCCTTGAAAGTCGAGGGGAAGGCATCCAGCAATATCGGAACGCCGCGCGCGCCGCTCACCAGGTCCGAGGCATACATGTTGTAACTGGCGTCGGAATCCTCGTCGGTATAGAACAACCCCACCAGCCACTCCAGCTTCTGACCGGTCGGCGAGGCCAGCCGGACTTCCTGCGAGAACTTCTTGGTTTCGGTGTGAATGAAAGCGATGGTCCCCAGATCGTCCCGCCCCGTGACCAGCCCGGTCAGGCGACCGAACGTGGCGCTGACGTCGGTGCCTTCGTCGAACTTGCTGATGCCGTAGCCGGTGATCGCCGTCAGGTCGGCCCAGCCCAACGCTATGTTCAGCGTCGCATCGTATTGCTGCGCGGTACGGTCGTAGCGGCCGGAACCGGCCACCCGGTCCTGGGTGAACCCATTGGTCAAACGATCCGGGCGCGATGAAAGAACGCTGGCGGCACCATCTCCATCGGTCGACTGATAGGTGGCGGAAACACGCAACGACACGGCGTCACTCGCCTGCCAGAGGGTCGAGGCCCGCAAGCCCCAGACGTCCGCGCTGTCCACGTCCGAAGCGCCCAGCCCGACATTGTCGACCACGCCTGGATCGTGACGGAAGAAACCACTGACGGTCGCCGCCAGCTTGTCGTCCACCAGCGGCAGGTTGGCCGAGCCGCGAACGCCGTAACCGTTGTCGCCGTGGTCCACCGCCGAACCATCGACCTGCATGCGGCCGCTGAACTCATTCAGCTGCGGACGCTTGGTCACATAGCGCAGCAAACCACCCAGGCTTGCCGCACCGTAGAGCGTTCCCTGCGGTCCGCGCAGTGCTTCCACCCGCTCCAGGGTCGATGGATCGATATCGGCGGCCGACAGACCCGCATAGGTCAACGACGACGAGGAGCCCACCGGCACGTCGTCGATGGTGATGCCGACAGTCGGATTGTTGCTGCCGCCGGTCGTGATACCACGCATGGCAATGGACAAACGGCCGCTGGCGGCGGGGCTGACCTGCAGGCCCGGGACCTGCGTGAAGTAATCCTGCAGGCGCACCGCCTGCTGATCGGCGAGAGAGTCGGCGCCGAGCACCGAGATCGAGACGGGAACGTCGCTCAACCGCTCGCTGCGCTTGGTCGCGGTAACGACGATTTCTTCCAGCGACCGGGCCGCCTGACTGGTCTCGGCAGGTTGGGTTTGCGCCACGGCCGACAACGCCACGCCGACGTTGACCGCCAGCACCGCCGAATACAATACGGGCTTGTTCATGCCTCGCAACAACATACCGTCCCCCCGAAGAATTTGTATCTCAAGCCCCCACGACGCGGCGACGGCCCGCAGGCTCCATGCAGATCGTCAGAACAATCTTGCATGCCGTCAGGACTTGCGCAGAGCCGGCATTCGGGCTCTACTTTGTCTGTGGCGAGAAAAAAACATGCACGGGCGGGGGCATCGGCCGACTCCCGCACTGACTTCATGGCGCCCCCGGACACCGACTTGACGGCGCTTGCCCGCGCACCGCGCCAGATGCTGACGAAGTTGCAGGCGGCTTATGGCTCGACCTCCTCCTCGCATGACAGCCAGCTGCGAATCATCGAACTTGCTGATGGCTGGTACGAGTGGACACTGAGTGGCGGACCTTGGAGCGGCCGCCAGTGGCTGTGCAGTCCGTGTCGCGACCTGGTGATCCTGGTTTCCGCGCTGAACCATATCCCACCGGTGCAATACACCCTGTGGGGCGACGACATCATGGTCCTGGAACTACGCTTGAACGGTTTTGCAATCCAGAACGAACGAGTGGGCCGGGTCGGCCAGGAACTGTCGCTGGGCGGGCTCACCTATTACCCTCCCGGCACGTCCTTGCAGTACAGCCTGCCGGCCGCCGGCAGCTTGTACGCACTCGAGGTGATTGGAACTCCGGCCGCGATCCAGCGCCAGTGGGGTCTTGGGTCCGCACTCCTGCGCGCGCTTGGACATACGCAAGCCTCGTTGCGCCGCTGCATCGATGTCATCCGCAAGCCCTGGCAGATCACACCCGCGGCGACCGATCTGCTGCGTGACGTACTGGGCCGCCCCGCGCGCGATGAGATCGGACGAGCATATCTCGAAGCACGTTCGCAGCAACTCTTGTGCGAGTCCCTGTTCGCACTGGCTGACGTCCGGCCGGTCACCCATCTGCCGAACCGTACTCGCGACCTGATGTACCGGGCCCGATCCATCCTGGAAGGCGATCCCGCCAGACAACACACCTTGAATTCCCTGGCGCGCTCTCTCGGCTTGAATCGCACCCTCCTGGCGGAAAGCTTTCGGGCCGAATTCGGTGAGACCGTGTTTTCGTTTCTGCAGAAAGAGCGTCTCAGGCGTGCCTGGTCGCTGCTCAACGGCTCGCAGCGCAGTGTCGCCTCGGTCGCGGTCCAGGTGGGCTATCGCAATGCCACCAGTTTCACGCGGGCGTTCAAGGCGCAGTATGGCGTCACCCCGCGCTACGTCGCATGGGCCGGGACTAGCAAAGAACAGCCATAGTTCCCGGCAGGCGCGCCAGCTCGATCAAGGCGCAGCCGGCACCCCCGCCTGCACTTCGATCGTCGGCGGGATCAGTTTGTACATCACCGGCGTGACGATCCGCGCGATCAGCGTCGATGAGATCAAGCCGCCGATGATCACCCACGCCAGCGGCGAATACATGCCGGCACTTTGCAGCGCCAGCGGCAGCAGGCCGCCGATCGCGGTGGCACTGGTCAGCAGGATGGGCAGGAATCGGATCTCGCCAGCCCGCTCGATGGCTTCGTCCAGCGACATGCCGCGAGCGCGCAATTGGTTGGTGAAGTCCACCAGCAGGATCGAGTTCTTGGTTTCGATCCCGATCAGGGCGATGAAACCGATGGTCGCGGTGAACGAAATACTATAACCCGCGAGGCCAAGCGCCAGGATGCCACCCGCAATGCCAAAGGGCACCACGCCCAGCACGATGAGCGTGCTCTTGAAGCTGCCGAATTCCAATACCAGGACGGCGACGATACCCAGCAAGGCAACGATGGTGGCCGCCTGCAGGCCGCCAAAGCTCTCGGCACGGCTTTCCAGCTCCCCGCCGGGAACATAGGAATATCCCCGCGACCACTGCATCTGGTCGAGCCTTCGCAACACCTCCGCGGTAACACGGTCGGTGTTGTAGCCGCTGGCGACTTCGGCATTGATGGTCACCGCCCGCGAGCGATTGTAGCGATCGACGCTGGTGGGAGCCGCGGCGAATTCCACCTGGGCAAGCTGGCTCAACGGTAACGTTGCGCCACTGAGTGTCGGAACACGCACCTGGTCCAGCGCGTGAATATCCGCACGCCCGGCTATCGGCGTACGAACCATGATGTCGTACTGCTCACCGTCCGTCTCCTTGTAGCGGCTGGCCGGAATGCCGGCGATCGCCAGTCGTACCGCGCGATCGAATTCGATGGCAGGCACTCCCAGCAGCGCCGCCTTCTGCGAATCCAGTTGCAACTGCAGATTGGTACGCTTGATGCGCACCGGATTCTCGACGTCACGGGTGCCGGGAGTGTCCTTGATGAGCTGCTCGACACGCCCCGCCAGCCGATCCAGCTCATCGAGTTCCGGGCCGACGATGCGAATCGCGATGGGCGCGGTGATGGGCGGACCGTTCTGGAACTCTTTCACATAGATGCGCGCATTCGGATATTGCTTCAGCTCCCGGCGCAACTGCTCGAGCCGCCTGGGCGTCTGCCTGCTGTCGTAGTGCTTCAGCTTGACGAAAATGTCGCCATAGTTGCTGGCACCTTCATTGCCGAGCACGTTGTAATAGATTTTCGGATTGCCATGCCCGAGATTGGTGAAGTACGTGGCCACCTCCGGCATCTGCGCCAGGCGCGCCTCGACGAACCGCAAGGCCCGATCGGTCTCCGCCAGGCTGCTGCCATCGGGCGTCTCCACCGCAATGATGAAGTTGGGTGTATCGGCCTTGGGAAACAGGCTGAAGCCGATGAGCGCGCCGACGCCGAGCATGATGGCGAAGCAGGCACCCAGCGAACCCCACACGGTGAGCCGCGGTTTGGCCAGCGCCCGATGCAACAGCGGCTGATAGAAGCGATGAATGCTCTTCTGCAGCCACTGCAGCAGACGATTCCCCTCGGGCTTCTCGTGCCGACTGAGCATGCGGCTGGCCAGGAACGGAATGATGGTCAGCGCGATCAGCAGCGAAGCGAGCACCGTGGACAGCACCGCCGTCGGCAGCACCCGAATGAACTTGCCCGACGGCCCCGACAGCAGCATCAGCGGCAGGAAGGCGAAAATGATGGTGGCCGTACACCCCAGGATGGCGAGAAATATCTGCCGCGTCGCGAGCACCGCCGCCTGCGCACGCGAATGTCCTTCACGCAGGAAACGCGAAATATTCTCGACCACCACAATGGAGTCGTCGACCAACAGGCCCAGCGCGACCACGAACCCGGCGATGGAGATCTGATTCAGCGAGAACCCCACCAGATGCAGCGTGGAAACGCCTATCGCCAGCGACAGCGGAATCGAAATCATCACGATACTGGCCGCCCGCAGGCCGAGCGGCAGCAGGGTGATCGCCACCAGGCCGATGGCGATCGCGAAGTCGGTGCTCAGGCGATTCAGCCGTTGCGCCACGTTCTCGGATTGGTCGAAGCCCAATTCCAGCTTGATGCGCTTCGGCAGTTGCTGCTCGAATTTGTCCGCCGCCGCGACGATACGCCGGCGTACATCGAAAATGTTGTAACCGTCCTTCTGGTTCGCGGTGACGAACACGGCCCGCTGGCCGTTGTAACGGCCGATGTAGGTCTGCTCCTGCGTATCCCAGTTCACTTCCGCGACATCACGGATGCGGACGGTGCGGCCGTCGACCGCCGCCACGACGGTATCACGCACCTCATCCAATGATTCATAGCCGCCGGACGTCTTGACACTGAAATTGCGGCTGCCCACATCGATGGCACCCCCCGGGATCGTCGTATTCTCACTGCGCAGCGCGTCGACCACCCGGCTCGGCGCCAGCCCCAGCTCGGCCATACGCGGCAGATCGAGCGCGACACGCAGCTCCCGCGCCGGATACGCCCAGGTCTCGGAGGTACGCACCCCGTCGACGCTCTTGAGCACATCCTTCAGGTCGCGCGCCTGGTCCTCGAGCTCGCGATACGGAGCATCGGCGGACACCAATGCGAACTGCACGATGTTGACCAGGCCCGGACTGCTCTTGCGAACCTCCAGGCGTGTTATTTCAGCTGGCAGCGACGGGCGCAGCGCATTGATCTCGCGCACCACTTCGTCGTATTTCTTTTCCGCGTCGACGCTGCTGTAAAACTCCACCACCAGAGCCGCCAGGCCATCGTTGCTGAACGACTCGACTTTCTTCAGGTCGTCCAGCTCACTGATCCGGTCCTCGATGGGCTTGACCACCAGCCGCTCGACGTCGCGTGGTTCCGCGCCGGGATAAGCCACGACGATCTGATAGATCGGAATCGGAAAGTACGGATCCTCCTGACGTGGAATGTTCAGGAAGGACGAGATGCCGAGCGCCACCAGCATGGCGAACGCCACCAGCGTGAACTGGTAGCGCCGGATGGGAAATTCCAGGAAGCTCATGTGCGCACTGCCGCTCGGTGGTCAATGAAAGGCCAGGAGGCAATCACGGCCGGGCAGCCAGGGGCGCTCGAGAGGCCACCGGCTCGGCGAGCACGACTTCCTCGCCATCCTCCAGATACTGGGCCCCATCCGTGATGACCTGCTCCCCCGCCTTCAGACCGGCTTGCAACGCAACCGCCTCGCCTTCGATGAAGTCGACCTGCACTGCGCGCTGACGGACATGCTTGCCATCGAGCACGAACACACGCGCGGTACGTCCATTGCCCTCGACGATGGCTGAGATGGGAACGTAAACGCGTTCGCCGGCCTTGGCGGCGGCCGGGATGACGGTCAGCTTGGCGACCATGCCGCTCTTCAAAGGCAACCCGGCCGGATCCAGCGACACTTCGATGCCGAACATGCCGCTGCCGACCGCCGCGGCGCCGGACACCTCCGTGATCTTGCCGGTCAACACCTGGCCTGGCAGCGCATCGAAACGAATCTTGGCCGCGTCGCCCGGCTTTACCTGCACGATCTGCCGATCCGCCAGGCCGGCGCGCACCACGAAACCCCGATCCTTGGCGCCGAGCACCAGAATCGGGTTGCCCGCCTGCACCAGTTCGCGTTCCTCGGCCATGCGACGCAATACCACGCCGTCATACGGAGCGACGATGGTTGCGTACCGCCGGTTGAACCTGGCTGAGTTCAGCGCCGCCTGATCCATCGCAAACCGGGTGCGTAAATCCTGCAGCTGTTCCAAGCTGATCACCTTGTCCTGATACAGGCGCTCACCGCGTTCGACATCGCGCCGGGCCTTCTCATAGACTTGAGTCGCTTGCTCGACCTGCGCGCCGATCTCCGCTTGTTCGATCTCCGCAAGCTGCTGACCCTTGCGCACCCGGTCACCTTCGTTGACCGACAAATGGCGCAGCACGCCGCCCACCTTGAACGACAAGCGAATCTCATCTTTATTGGCCAGCAAGCCATTGGTGCGGATGCTCGGTGCAGCCGGCCCCACAGTCGCCTGCGCTGTGCGCACTCGTGCGGGCTCGACCGGCTGATGATCAGTCGCGGCGCCGTTACAGCCAGCGAGCCCCAGCAGGCTGGCCGACAGCAGCACAGACGACAGAACGTGGCACAGACGCGGCATGTTCAGGCTCCAGGATCGAGCGGGATGTCTCCCGTCGAGCTTGCATATTCCAGCTCGGCGCGACGCGCGAGCACATTGAATCGGGTCAGGTTGTGATTCAGTTCGGCGCCGGTCAGGGTGCTGCGCGCATCGATGAACTCGACCTGGCTGATCGCTCCCTCATCGCGTTTGCGGCTGGCAATGCGAAATGCCGCTCGCGCCGCATCCGCACGAGCCGCGGCCGTGGTCAATGAATCCCGCGCCGTGGTCAACCGATCGTAGGCTTGCTGCACCTCCAGGCGAATCTGCTGGGCGATCTCTTCCTGTCGCAATACCAGCTGCCTGCCGGCGGCACGCGCTTGGTGAACCCGGGCGGTGTCACCGCCCCCATCAAAAATGCGCCAGGTGAAAATCAGCGACGCGGTGCCGAAGTTGTAACCATCGCCGAAACCATAGTCCTCGCCCTGCGTGCCGATATCGACGCCGAGCGACAGAGTCGGCCATTTCTGCCGCCGCGCAATGCGAATCTGTTCCTCGCTCGCACGCCGCAGTTGCTCGACCTGCGCGATCTCCGGACGCCGGTCGAGCGCCGTGGACCAGAGCTGTTCGATCGCCGTTGCGGCGCCGGCCTGGTTGGCGGGTGGCTCGGTCGGCTCTATGGGCGTCTGTAATTGTCGATTGAGCAGGAAGTTGAAATAGCTTTGTGCCTGTTTGGCATGATTCTGGGCTTCGCGTTGCTGCTGTTCCACATCGAGCAGCTCGGCCTTGGCTCGCAACACCAGGTCCTCGGTAATTTTACCATTGCTGAGCAAGGATTCATTGACGCGCAGGTTCTCCCGCAACAGAGCCTCGCTGGCGGCAACGATCTCGACCGAGCCGCGCGCCTTCAACCAGTCCACGTAGGCGACGGTGATATCGCGGCGCAAGGCACGTGCCAATGCCATCCGGTTGAAGTTGCTTGCACCCAGTAATGCGCGCTGCGCGCGCACGGCAGCCGGGATGGCGGGTGCATACAAGGGCTGTCGCAGCACCACCCGCGTGTCCTGCTCCTCGCGGCGCAGGAATGGAATCGTCGCATCGGCAATCTGCGGGAAGCGGGCCGGCTGCCCCTGCGCCACCAGCATTTCATTCAACGTCGAATAGACGGGATTGAGCACGGTACCCAGCGGCACATCGATCTCGCGGCCGCCGTCGGCACGGGTATAGCGGGCTTCGAGCGAGAGTTGCGGAAAGAAACGGGCGCGCGCTTCGGCGAGAGCTTCGGCCGCCTTGTCCACTTCGAGCGCCTGACTCTGGAGCGCGAGGTTGCCGCGCAGCCCTTCCGCCACGTAGTTCGATACGACGGTATCGAAGTCGCCGCCCAGCGGCGCCTGCGCCATGGCCACGCCGGCGCCGCAGTACAGCGCGATGCTTGTCAGGTGCCGCAACGTCTTCATGGTCGGTCCATCGTTCGTTCAATTGTTGGACAAGTGTCAATTAACAAGCCAATAAAACCCGCTCAATCGATATGCGGCGCCGCACTGCCGGCCAGCATGTCACGAATCATGGCGATGGCCTGCTGCGTCAGTTGCGTGGCACTGATCCCCGCCTCGGCCAACGGCCGCGCCTTGGTGATCGCGATCTGGGTCAGTCCGTGAGTGAATCCCCAAAGCACCCGGGCCGTGACCTTCAAGTCGCCGACATCGTGGCGAATGCTGCCATCGCGCTGGCCGGCCGCGAGCGAGGCAATCACGACATCGTGAACCTTCATTCCCATCTGCAGCACGGCGGCTTCTTGAGAGTCCTGCTCCGGAGTTTCGGTCGCTCTTTGCTCCAAACGTGCGCAAGCATCGAAATAATGGGGGAACTCCAGGCCGAAGGCCATGTAGGCCCGGCCGATGGCCTCGATCTGGTCGATGCCGGTACGAGTCCGCGAGCTGGCCTCTTCAAAGCGGGTGCGCAGCACGACCATCGAGCGCTCGGTAATGGCGAGCAGCAAATCGCCCTTGTCCTTGAAATACACATACACCAGCGCACGACTCAGACGAGCCGTGCGGGCAACACTGTCCATGGTGACCCCGTCCCATCCCAGCTCGCGATACAGGCGCTCGGCCGCATCGACGATTTCATTGCGTCGGCGGTCCTTCTCCTCCTGGCGGCGGTCGGCGATATAGGACATGGAACGGCAGGGTACGCCATATTGACATAGTGTCAATAACTAATCATAAATCTAATCCAAATCCCGCCACACTTGTCACTCTCCTTCCTGCGCCCCGCGGCCGTAAATTTCTCCCAGGGCATAGGCAACGGCGGAGCAATCCGGAGGAGAGATCATGGCAACGCATACGATCGGCACACGTAAACAATGGCTGGCAGCCCGGGTCGAGCTACTGGCGGCCGAAAAGGAACTGACCCGGCACGGCGACGAACTGACGCGGCGGCGGCAGGAATTACCGTGGGTGAAGGTCGACAAGGAATACCAGTTCCAGACCGATCACGGCAGCGCCACCTTGCGCGACCTGTTCCAGGGGCGCTCGCAACTGATGGTCTATCACTTCATGTTTGGTCCCGACTACGCGGCAGGCTGCCCCTCCTGCTCGGCGCTGGCCGATGGGTTCAACGGCTTTGCCGTTCACCTGGCCAATCATGACGTCATGCTTTCCGTGGTGTCGCGTGCCCCGCTCGCCAAGCTGCAGGCCTACAAGCGGCGCATGGGCTGGACCTTCCCCTGGTCATCCTCGGCCAGCAACGATTTCAATTTCGACTTCAATGTCTCGTTCACCAAGGACCAGCAGCGCGCCGGCGATGTCGAATACAACTACCGGCGCGAGGCGCCCATGACGCTCGATGCCAAGACCGAGCCTTTGGCTGGCAAAACAGTCCAGGAATGGGAGCGGCGCGACGACCAGGGCCCGGTCGCCCAGATCGCCGCCATGACTGGAACCGACGTGCCGACGTACGCACGCGACCGGCCTGGGCTCAGCACCTTCGTACTCGAAGACGGCGTCGTGTATCACACCTATTCCAGCTATGGACGCGGCATGGACGCTCTGTGGGGCATGTATCAGTGGCTGGATCGTGCTCCCAAGGGACGCAACGAAACCAATGTCTGGTGGCGCCGCAATGACGAATACGGCACCGCCAAATCCGGTTGCTGTGACTGATCACCACGGGGCAGTGGGAAACGTGCTTGGCGACTCGATGGTACGCACAAGTGGCTGGCCGTCGAGGGCGGCCCCGTGGGAGAATCACGGCAGCCCTCCTTCGTGTGGGTGAGACACACGGGGGAAAATCATGCGACGCGAATCAGTCGGATCGGTAGCCACAGCGATCGCCCTGCTCATCACTGGATGTGGACGCTCCAGCCCTCCAGCCTCGGCACCGGCCACGGCGCCAGCTGCCGCTGCCGCCACCGCCTGTCCGGCCAACGACAGCGGCCTCACCCTACCCGCCGGCTTCTGCGCCAGCGTGTTTGCCGACGGCATCGGACATGCCCGGCACCTGGTCGCGGCGCCGAATGGCTTCGTGTACGTCAACACCTGGAGCAGTGAGTATTACGGCAACGACCCGACCCATCCCGGCGGCTTCCTGGTGGCCCTGAAAGATACCCAGGGAACCGGCAAAGCCGACGTCATCCGCCGTTTCGGCGCCACGATGGAAGACGGTGCCAAGGGCGGGACCGGCATCGCGCTGTTCAAGAACCAGTTGTACGCCGAGATCGACGGCAGCATCGTGCGCTACGCCTTGTCGGAGCACGACCCCGTGCCGCAGGGAGCACCCGAGGTCATCGTCTCCGGTTTGCCCCTGACCGGCGACCACCCCATGCATCCTTTCGCCATCGACTCGGCCGGCATGTTGTATGTCGATGTCGCCTCGGCGACCAATTCCTGTCAGAAACAGGACCGGACGCTGGAATCCCCAGGCCACGACCCCTGCAAGGAATTGCAGCTTCGCAGCGGCATCTGGCGCTATGACACCCATAAGACCGACCAGAAATTCTCCTCGAAGGAACGCCATGTCACCGGCATTCGCAATGCGGGTGGCATCGCAGTGGATGCGGCGGACCGGATTTATGCCACGCAGCACGGCCGGGATCAGTTGGCGGAGAATTGGCCGAAGCTTTACACGCCGGAACAAGGCGCCACGCTGCCCGCCGAAGAACTGCTTCGTATCGAAGCGGGCACCGACTATGGCTGGCCCTACTGTTACTACGATGCGGCGCAAGGCAAATTGGTATTGGCGCCGGAGTATGGTGGCGATGGCGGCAAGGCCGTCGGACGTTGCGCGCAGCTACGCGCGCCGATTGCAGCGTTCCCGGCTCACTGGGCCCCAACAGCATTGACCTTCTATCAACGCACGCAATTCCCCGAACGCTATCGCAATGGCGCGTTCATCGCATTCCACGGCTCATGGAATCGCGCGCCATTCCAACAGGACGGATACAACGTGGTGTTCCAGCCCTTCAAGGATGGCCAACCCGCGCCTGGCTGCGAAATATTTGCGGACGGATTCGCCGGCTCGATCAAATCGCCCGAAGGCGCGCAGCATCGCCCGACGGGTATCGCTTACGGCCCGGACGGGGCGCTTTATATCTCTGACGATGTGAAGGGACGCATCTATCGAGTGACCTATGCCGGCCAGCCTCAGGGACAGTCCGCACCGCCGCCAACCGCATGCCCAAGCGCCTCAGCACCACCCGCCCCGGCAGCCGCCATGAGCGAGGATGAGGCCAAGCTGCCGGTGCCGCCAAGTTCGACACGAGAGACGGTAGTGCTGGGCAGTCGCCTCTATCACGCGCAAGGTGATGCCACCACGACCTGCGTGGGTTGCCATGGGGCACACGCAACCGGTACGCCGTTAGGGCCTGACCTGACGGACGCGGAATGGTTGTGGAGCGACGGCAGCGTGGCCGGCATTGCCAAGACGATCGGCGACGGGGTGCCACAGCCGAAGCGGTATCGCAACTCGATGCCGGCCGCGGGCGGCGCGCAACTCACCGCTGAGCAGATCTCGGCGATCGCCACCTACCTCTGGGCTGCGGGCCATGCGGCGCAGTCCTCCGGCTCCATGCATTGACAACCTGTATATACAAGAATATACAACAGCGAGAGCTATTACTCTCGCGGACGGAGAACCATGCTGAGACATCTTCTGGCCGTCAAGCCCATCGGAGCCACGCCCGGCGCCACCAGTCATTCCACCGACGTCACACTCAAACGTTGTCTTTCCGCACGCCACCTGGTGGTTCTCGGAATCGGCGCGATCATCGGCGCGGGGATTTTCGTGCTGACCGGCCAGGCGGCCGCCATGTATGCGGGGCCCGCGATCGTGTTGAGCTTCGTACTCGCTGGCCTCGCCTGCGCATTCGCAGGTCTGTGTTACGCGGAATTCGCATCGCTGCTGCCGGTTTCGGGTAGCGCCTACTCCTACTCATACGCGACACTGGGCGAAGGCGCCGCCTGGTTCGTCGGCTGGATGCTGGTACTCGAATACCTGGTTTCGTCAGCGACCGTGGCAGTCGGCTGGTCCGGGTATCTGACCAGCTTTCTGGGCACATTGGGCATACCGTTACCGCCGGAACTCACCACCGCGCCTTTCGCTTATTCCGGCGGCACCCTGTCCAGAACCGGCGCGCTCATCAACCTGCCGGCCATCTCGATCGTGGTGGCGATTACCGCGCTGTGCTACGTCGGCATCACGCAATCGGCATTCGTGAATTCGATTGCGGTCACGATCAAAGTGACCGTCATCCTGCTGTTCATCGCGTTCGCCATTCGCTACGTCAATCCGGGCAACTGGATTCCGTTCATCCCGGAAAATTCGGGGACTTTTGGTCATTTCGGCGTGAGCGGCATATTGCGCGGCGCCTCGGTCGTCTTCTTTGCCTACATAGGCTTCGACGCCGTATCGACCGCCGCGGGCGAGGCGAAGAATCCTCAGCGCGACATGCCCATCGCCATCCTCGGCTCGCTGGTGATCTGCACGCTGCTGTACATCATCGTGTCCGGCATGCTGACCGGGCTGCTGCCATACCCTCAGCTGGGAACCCCCAAGCCGGTGGCGACCGCGCTCGAAGCGTATCCGGATCTACTCTGGCTCAAGACCATCGTCGAGATCGGTGCCATCGCAGGACTTTCATCCGTGATCCTGGTGCTGATCCTGGCGCAGCCCAGAATCTTCTACACCATGTCGCAGGACGGCCTGTTGCCGAAGTTCTTCAGCCGCCTGCACCCCAGACACCGCACCCCCCATGTCGGCACCATCATCGTGGGGGCGTGCGCGGCTACCCTGGCAGGACTGTTGCCCATCGGCGTGCTCGGTGACCTGGTATCCATGGGCACCTTGCTGGCGTTCGCGACCGTCTGCGTCGGCGTTCTGATACTACGCCGCACGCGTCCCGACTTGCCGCGTCCCTTCAGGGTTCGATTTCTTCCAGTGATCAGTATTTGCGGCGCCGTGGCATGCACGGCACTGTTCTTGATGGCATTCAAGGACAACTGGCACTGGATGAGCGCGTGGATCGTTCTGGGTTGGGCGGTCTACTTCGCCTATGGCTATCGGCATAGCTCGCTACGCGCTCCCTGACCCAAGCAGGTCGGGCTGACGCGGATGGGAAACAGGCGCGTAGAATAGTTTCCCATTGACGGGCCTGACCAATGGGGGGGCATATGATATTCGAGCATCTGAGCGCCGGAGGCTGTCAGTCCTATCTGGTCGGTTGCACGGAAAGCTGCGCCGCAGCACTCATCGATCCCGAGATCAGTCTCATCGATCGCTACCTGGCCCTGGCTGCCCGTGATGGCCTGCGCATCCACTACCTGGTCGACACACACACCCACGCGGACCATTTCACCGCCACTCGGGAGCTGGCGCGACAGCTCGAAGTTCCCGTGGTCATGCACCGGCTGAGTCCGGCACCCTTCGTCGACTTGCGACTCGACGATGGAGAAATGCTCTCGCTGGGCAAACTCCGCCTCCAGGCCCTGCACACCCCCGGACACACCCGCGACTCGATGTGTCTGACCGTGGAGAACCGCGTGTTCACCGGCGATACCCTGCTGATCGGCGGCACCGGCCGGACCGATCTGCCGAGCGGTGACCCGGAAGCACTGTTCGACAGCCTGTTCGATCGCGTGTTGCGGCTCGACGGCACCACAACGGTGCACCCCGCCCACGACTACAAGGGACGCGGCCAGTCCACCGTCGCGCAGGAACTTGCAACCAATCCTCGCCTGCAGGTTCGAGAGCGCGCCAAGTTCGTCGACATGATGCAGAACCTGAACCTCGGCATGCCGACTCACATTACCGAAGCGCTGCGCACCAACATGAGCGGCGGCAAAACGGTGGCGCAGTTGCTGAGCGAAGCGGCGGCCAACGTTCCGTTCATGTCGCTGGCCGAACTCAAATCACGAGTCGAGTCCGGCAGCGACGAATTGATCGTTCTCGACGTGCGCGAGCGCGACGCCTACGAGGCCGGTCACGTGCCTGGCGCGAAACCGCTGCCTCGTGGCCAGTTGGAACTGCGTGTCAATCAAGAGCTGCCGGACCCGACGCGCCGGATCGTGTGTTGCTGCGAGTTCGGCCGCATCTCGACGCTCGCGACCTCGACATTGCGCACCATGGGTTATCGCCGCGCCGTGGCATTGGACGGCGGCATGCAAGGCTGGCGTGAGGCGGGATTCCCGATCAGGGTGGGCAAGCAGCCCTGAGGCGGGGATACCGAGCCTCCGTGGCTCGGTATCCCCGGTCGATCTCGATCTCAAAAATCGTAGCGCAGTGAAATCGAGGCATTCACCGGCGTGCCGATGACGTTGCCGTAGTACACGGTCGCATAATTGTTGATGTAGTACTTCTCGTCGAACAGGTTGTGCAGATTGAGCTGCAGCTTCCAATGCTCCCAGGCGTAAGCGGCAGTCGCATCGAAGATGGTGTAGGCCGGCAGATCCTTGGTGGAACGATCAAGCGTGGTGTGCACCGAATCCACGTAACGCACGCCGCCGCCGATGGTAAAGGCGTCCGTCAGCCGGTAATTGATGAAGGCACTGGCGGTATGTTCCGGCAGGTAAGTGACCTTGGTGCCGACCAGTTCCGGGCTCTCCTGGTTCCTGGTCACGACCGGATCGAGATATGCATAACCGGCGTGCAGTTCCCACCGATCCGCCAGTTCGCCGATCGCCTCCAATTCGGCGCCACGGTACCTGACCTCGCCCACGGCCTTGTAGACGTCGCCCGCGGGCGTCGTTTGATCGAATTCCGGCTTGTTGCTCTGGATGATCTCGAACGCCGCGGCGGTGAGCAGCAAGCGCTCCCCCGGCGGCGCGTACTTGATACCCAGTTCCTTCTGCTTGCCCGTCAGCGGCGGCAGTACCTGCTCGTTGATGTCCACATAAAGCTGTGGCTGAAACGATTCGCTGTAGGACAGATAGGCATTCAAGCCCGGCGCGATCTCATAGGTGAGGCCGCCGCGATAGCTGATCTCCCCGGTGTACTTGGCGCGAAAATCCGGAGCATAGTTGTAAGTGCGCTTGGAATCGGAATTCGCATACGAGGCGCCGAGCAGCAGCGAAAGCGGATCGAGAATTTTCACCACCGACTGCGCTGAATAAGTCAGCAGCGAGTCATCCTGGGTGCCGGCGTAGATAAAGTCATCCCACACCGCCGAATCATAGACCTGGCCGATGGCTCGCACTCCATCGAAAATATTGGCGGTACCGGCCTCGAAGAACCGCTCGGCATTATTGCCCTTGGTCTGGGAATAATGCGCGGACAGCGCCACGAAGCTGTCCCTCAACCCCAGCTGATCGAGCTTGTAAATCGAGGCAATACTGAAGGTGTAGCTGTCGCTAGGCGATTCCCCGCCGCCTTCGACCGACAGGGTCAGATCTCCATTCGGTTGCAGATCACCGGAGTATGGCGCGGCGCCTTTGGAATTGACGTGCGTATAGTTGCCCTTGACGTTGACCTGCCATAGATCGTTGATGTCCCAGTCCAGGCCCGCGTTCACATAAGTACGATCGAGGTCCAATTCGAAGCGCGACGAACTCGAGCCGATGAAGAACGAACGCGGCAGCTTCGGTATCGTACCGTCCTCGTAGGTGGGAATACCGTCGAACGAAGTCTGCCGGTTGCTCTCATAGCCAGCCTGCACGTGCGCTTTGACTGAATCGGACAGCACGAAACCGAGGCCGCCGTACAACACGGTCCGCTTGCTGTTCACCACATCCAGGAAACTGTCGCCCCGTTCGTAGGCTGCGACCGCGATAGCGCTGATGCGGCCATCCGAATCCAGCGCGCCACCGGTCTGTCCCTCCAGCCGGTATTGATTCCACATGCCGGCATCGACCGACAGGTAGCTGGCCACGTCGGGCGAAGCCTGCTTGGTCACGAAATTGACCAGTCCGCCTGGACTGGCCGTGCCATAAACCACCGAGGACGGACCTTTGACCACCTCCAGGCGCTCCACCACGGCATAGTCGTATTCGCTCGGACTGAGCGGCATCGCCAAGCCATCGATCGCCTCGCCAGCCTCGAAGCCGCGCAGTCTGACGTTGGTGCGATAGCCTTCCTGGGCACCTGAAAACAGCGCCCCCGGCGTGTACTGGGCCACTTCACCCAGGGTCTTGATATCCGCCGCCCGCAGGAAATCGTTGCTGACCAGGCTGATCGACTGCGGCACCTGCTCGATCGGCAACGGTAGATTGGTCGTGCCGCTGGTGTCCTGGTCCAGGAAGCGATACCCGGACACGATGACCTCCTCCAGCGTCGCCGCGCCCTTCGCCGGGGTGTTCTGAGCCCAGACTGGAGCACCTGTGGCGATCAGCCCGATCCCAGCCGCCAGTATCGCCGCACAGCGGGCGTCCACCAGGCCGCCCCCTACCCGCATACGCTTGTTCATGCTTTCCCCCATGTGTTCATTACCCGGAATGGCGCCATTTCCATTTATGCAAATTTATACGCCAATAAGGAAATCAATGCAAACGGTGCCCGCGGCATGTGCCTCAGCGTCGACGTTTGGTTCTGGCTACCGGCGGATTGGAGGATGAGTCGGCCGCAACCTTGCTGCCCGCCCGGACCGCGAGCCTTCCCTTGTGAATTTTCTGCATTTCCTCCTGCGGCGCCATGCAGATCGACAGTGCGCGACAGGCGTGCTCGCCACGCTTCACATAGGCGTGCCCCATGCGGCTGTCGAAATAGACGGACTCGCCGGCTTTCAGCACCAATGGGGCATAGCAATCGGTATGCAATTCCAGCTCGCCCTCCAGCACGAACAGGAACTCCTCGCCGGCATGGTGCATGAACTCACCGAACTCCTCCAACGAACGAGCCCGATACTCGGTCAGGATCGGGGTTGCCTGCTTGCTGAGCAGGTCGGTGGACAGATAACGCAGCACATGATTCGACATCTCGATCAGTTCGCCGTCGCCGGTCCGGTTCACACTGCGTCGTCCCTGCTGCTCCAGACGGTGCTGCGCGGCGCCATCGGCGGATGACAGCAACTGCGCCACGTCGACGGACAAGCCCTTGCTCAATCTGAGCAGCAGATCGTAAGTCGGCGAGACGCGATCGTTCTCGATACGCGACAGCGTCGACACAGGAACGCCGGTCCGCTTGCTGACTTCCGTCAAGGTCCAACCATTGCTGCTGCGCAGGTGCTTCAGCGCGACACCGGGCCGGGCAATCGCCATATCCGTTCTCTGCATCATGAGTGACGTCGATTGATCTTATTCCCGGCCTCGGATGAATTGCAAAAATCGCACCGGAACGCTGGACCGTATCCAGCGATGGGCACCAGCAGCCGGATCAGGGCACGTCCATCCGGTACAGCGGCACCCCCGTCATGCGCAGACGCAATGCCATCCCCTCATCGACCGTATCGAAGGTCAGCCGCTCGGCGCTGAAAGACGGGGACACCGGCCGGAACGACGCTGGGCCGACCGGTTCGAGTTCCGTTGCCGGCCCGGCTGATTCGGCCGGTGCCACTACCAGCCGACCGCGGCGTGCGAAGACCCGGACATCCGGCCCTTCGTCACTGTGGTTCCGGTAACGCCCGACATAGGCGCGATACTGCTCTGGCAACGTGAGTTTCCGGTCCGCAGCGGCACCCTCCTTCACATACCAATCCGCGCCATTGGACACTTCCTGCGCGCCGCGCTCGGGATGTTTTTCATCCGCGAAGAACAGGTAAGCCCCGGTTGCGCCGCTGCCGTAAATATTCTCGCCCATCTTGATCAAGCCGATGCGAGCGCCATCGGATTGCTCCAGGGACAGCGCACCATCCGCTCCCCGGGAAAACACCACGGCGGTACCATCCTGACGCCGGTAGGTACCCGCATAGCTGGCCGCATCCATGGGCCGGTCGTCCGATTCACGCGTCATAGAGGCTTTGCCGCTACCGCCGAAGGCGGTGGAGGCAATACTGATCACCTCGCCCATCATCCGGGCATCGAGCCGGCCGTTGGCGAGGAACATGACCCCGAAGCCCTCGTCCACATGAGCTTCGAGATAGCTGCGGAATCCATAGATCGCACCGCCATGGCTGACCACTGTGCGCTGCGCCGGCCGGGTCACCGACACCCCGTAAGCGTAGTCATCCAACGCCGGCGTAGTGAATTTCTCAAAAGCGGCCGGCGAAAGCAGCCGTCCCTGGGGCGTGGCGCCGCGATTCAATATGAATCGCACATAAGCCGACATGTCCCCCACGGTGCTGGCAATGCCTCCATCCGCCGCGGTGTAGGGAAACCAGTTCGCCTCCACATAGCTGTCATCGTACGGCCAGCGCTGGTAACTGACGGCCAGCGCCTGCCTGGCCGAATCGTCCATCTGCGGCAGCGTGGCATGCATTCCCAACCGATCCAGCACACGCCGTTTGAGAACAGCGGCGAATGCCTCGCCCTCGATCCGCTCGACCACATAACCGAGCACCTGGTACCCGGTATTGGAGTATTGAAAATGCTCGCCCGGGGCATAAGTCGGCTGGAACTCGTGCAATGCGTGCACCACGTAGCGCATCGACGACAGATTCGGGTAATAGTTCGGCAGGCCCGAGGTATGGTTCAGCAGGGAATGACCGGTGATCTGCGGATACCGGGAATCGACCCGAAAGCTCGGCAAATACTTGCTGACCGGCGCCGCCGGATCGAACTTGCCCTCATCGGCGAGCTGCAGCAGCGTGACGGCGGTGAACGATTTGGAGATCGAACCGATGGCGAAGCGGGTGTCGGCGGTCACCGGCGTCTTCGCTTTCAGATCGGCATAGCCATGCACCACGACACCGCGCAGGCGCTCACGATCCGTCAGCCCGATCGCTATGCCCGGGCCGCTGTCGGCCGCAGCCACCAGCTGCTCGATCCGATCGAGCGCCTGTTTGACGCGCTCCTCGCTCTTCGCCTCGGCCTGGGTCCCAGCATGAGCCACGAAACCCGCGGCCAAAGCTGCCGCCCCCAGCAATACCGCCACTGTCCGCCGCGTGCCTGACATCATCCGCTGCCCCCGTTGCATATCGTAAGCGTTTTCCATTTACGGAAATCTATGCCGAAACCGGGACCAATTGCAAATGCGGCCTCAGCGCTGTCCGACCTGCAGCACCTGCCCGTCCATTTCGTGCGGACCAACCTTGAAGCCTATGAGGTCGGCCAGCGTGGGCGCGATGTCCACCGTCTCCACCGCGGCGGGCTGCTCGAAGGGAACTATGCCGCGCCACCAGAACAGGATGGGTACACGGCGGTCGTAGTCCCAGGGCGAGCCGTGCGAAGCCACGTAGTCGCGATCCGGATTCTCCGGCTTGCCGTACAGCGTGACATACGGCTTCAGGATCACGACCAGGTCCCCGGAGCGCTGCGGATTGAAGCTCTCCTTGGCCCGTTCGAGCAGCGTCCATTCATCGGGCGGTCCGCCGGGCGGCTCGACCGCCAGCAATTCGTTCCTGGTGAACACCTTGGCAACCTGCGGATGCTGCTGGTACTTCCTGCGAACCGCTTCCAACACCACCGCTCGTTGCCACCCCTCGACCGAGGGAGCCAGGTAGACATCGTTCGCGAGTTCGCTGTCGAGCAGCACCGAACCGGTCAGATTCAGCTCCTTCGCGACCGCGGCCCCCACCCGACCCGGTGACAACTCCGGATCGGCGCGTTGCGCGGTCGGCACGCCGCGTGGCCGGTTGCGCTCCGGAATGTCGAGCCCGCCGTGATCCGCGGTCAGCGTCACCACATAGGAAATACCGGCCCGGTCCAGATGCGACAACAATCTGCCGATGGTTGCGTCGAGCGCCAGTTGCTGCGCGCACATCTCGGCTCCCTGGGTGCCGAAGTAGTGGCCGACGTAATCGGTGGCGGCAAAGCTCACCGCCAGCAGATCGACGGCGGGCCCCTTGCCAAGCTGCAACTCGTCGACGGCGGCAAGCGCCATCCGCAAGGTCAGCGCATCGAACGCGGGGGTGGCTCGCCAGCGCTTCGCTTTTGCAGCCGTCGGATGCAGTTCTCCCACCGAGACCTCCGGCGTGAGCGCAATCGGCTGTGCGCGGGCCGCGCATTGTTCCGGCAATTTTGGCTGCCGCTGTCCTGATACATAAATGCGCTTTACCTCGGCATTGACTTCGGCAACCCGCCTCGCCATCCCGTCTCCGAGCTTCACTGCAGGGTAAGTGGTAAATCCGGCCTGCCAGTCCATCCAGAGGGTGACGGATGCATTCTTGCCGCCGAGCATGATGGCCGAGCGATCCTTTCCGGAGATCGCGACCGAGCGTGACCTTGCATCCGCGGCGCGCAATCGATCGCCGAGGGTGGGTACCAGCAGCGCCTCCGGTGAGAGAACCCTGGCCCCGGAGGCATCGATCGTAGTGGCGCAATACCGTGCGACCATGGCCTGCCCGTTTTGCGCGGGCAGCCGGCTCGGCTCGTACCATTCATTGGCCACGATACCGGTGCGTGCCGGATGTGCTCCCGTCAGAATAGTCGAGTGCCCGGGACAGGTCTCGGTACCCGCGTGGCTTTGATAGCCCCGGGGGAACACGGCGCCGCTGGCCAGGCGGGCCAAGCCATGTCGATAGAGCGAACGGTACTCCGAGAACAGATCCGCTGAATACTGATCGACGGCCAGTGCCACCACCAGGGTGGGTTGCACAGGCGCCGTCGCCATGCCAGGCGCCGACGTGGCCAAAAGCAACAGACCGATCAGTCCGCAACGCCGCATGCAGGAGTCCTCGTGTGAGCCAACGTCGCAGGATCTCGCCTGCAAAGGACACAGTTTACATTGGCGCCGGATGGCCTGAACACGATAGCTTCAGGCCCATGCCATGCAGCAGCTATTTCAGTCCAGCCGCATTCTGCGGCGTATCAGCCATGCTTCAGCGCACTAACGGCATATTTTACGGGGGATCGAACAATGAACGCGCTACCAGCCATATCCTTTGACACCACGAACGTGCGTACCGCGGTGCGCGCCGCGCTGACCGGTACTTCGGTCATTCTGGGCGTGCTGGGGGCGGCCGCCGGCGCTTCGGCGCAGGAGGCGCTTGAGGAAGTCATCGTGTCAGCGCCTCATTACGTGCCATCCAGCAACACCGCGGCCACCAAGATAGATGTGCCGCTGATCGAGACCCCACAGTCCATCTCGGTGGTCACCCGCGACCAGGTCGATCTGCTCAACATGCAGAACTTGAGCCAGGCGGTGCGCTATTCATCCGGCGTGATCGGCGAGAACTACGGTGCCGACGAGCGCTACGACTGGCTGACGATGCGCGGCTTCAACCCGGTCCAATACGTGGACGGATTGCAGGCCCCGGTCGGCTCGGTACCCAACGTGGGCCTCGATCTTTACGGCTTCGAGTCGGTCGAAGTGCTCAAAGGCCCCGCTTCCGTGCTGTACGGTTCCTCGCCTCCGGGTGGTATCGTCAATCTCACCAGCCGCCGACCGCGCGATGAGTTCGGCGGAGAGCTGCAAGCGCAGTACGGCCAATACAACGCCAAGCAATTCGCCGGTGACATCACCGGCCCGGCCGGCGACCAACTGGCCTATCGGCTCACCGCGCTGTACCGCGACCGCAACACGCAAATGGATTACGTCGACTCCCGGCGGGTCTACGTGGCCCCCGCGGTCACCTGGAACATCGCGCCGACCACGAGACTGACCTTGCTGGGCTATTATCAGGACGATCGCATCGACGGCGACGGCGGCGGCTTCCTGCCGGCCCAGGGCGTGGTGCTCCCCAGCCCGTTCGGCAAACTGCCCACCGGGCGCAATACCGGCGAACCGGACTACAACACCTACCAGCGCGAACAGTACGGCGTCGGCTACGACTTCCGCCACGATTTCAGCGACACGCTGAGCTTCCAGCAGAACCTGAAATACTCCTCGGCGGACGTGTTGATGCGTTCGGTCTACGGCGCGGGACTGCTGTTGGGCGAAGACGGCACACCCGTGGATGGCAGGACCCTCATGCGCTACAACTTCCCATTCGACGAGAATGTACGCTCGTTTGCGGTCGATTCGCGCCTGCAGACCAAGTTCGACACCGGCCCCCTGGCCCATACCTTGCTGGTCGGCGTCGACTGGCGCCGCTACACCAACCATTCGGAGTTTGGTTTCGCGCTCGCGCCGCCCATCGATATCTTCGCCCCGGTGTACGGCGCCGCGCCTATCGTGACGCCGCCGATGTTCCCCTCCTCCCAACAGGTCCAAAAACAGCTGGGCCTGTATGCCCAGGATCACGTGAAACTCGATCAATGGGTCTTCACCTTGAGCGGTCGACACGACACTGTGAAGGCGGACAACGCGGGCGAGAACACCGAAGACAAGGAATTCTCGTACCGTGCCGGTATCAACTACGTGTTCGAATCGGGCCTGGCACCGTATGTCGCCTACGCCCGCTCGTTCGAGCCGACCTATGGCGCGAGTTTCGACGGCACCCCCTTCAAGCCGACGTTCGGCAAGCAGGTCGAGGCCGGTATCAAGTATGAGCCGCGCACGCTCGGCGAACATTCACGCGCATTGATAACGCTGGCCGCCTACCAGCTCAAGCAGACCAACGTGCTAACCACCGACCCCGACCCCACCCATGGTTTCTCCAATGTCCAAACTGGCGAAGTCGAGGTCAAAGGCCTGGAACTCGAGGCAGTGGCTCGCTTCCACGAACGGCTGAGCTTGAACGGCTCCTATAGCTTCACCGACTCTGAGGTTACACGCAGCAACAACCCCGCCGAGCTGGGCAAGCGGATGGTGCTGGTGCCAGAGCACAAATTATCGCTGTTGGCGGATTACACTTTCCAGGACGGCCAGCTCGCCGGCTTCGGCTTCAGCGGTGGCGTACGCTATCTCAGCGACCTGTACGGCGACAGCGCCAACGCATGGCGCACGCCGTCGGTCACGCTGTTCGACACGGTGCTGCACTACAACACCCGCGGTGGTTGGAGCCTCGCCCTCAACGGCAGCAACATCTTCGACAAGGAGTATCTGTCCCGGTGCAGCTCGGAGGTTCAGTGCTTCTACGGCCTGCGGCGCAATGTGACTTTCACGGTATCGCGCAAACTGTAACCGTGTGAGCAAGGTCCGGCCGGCGAGCAGCCGGCCGGATCCGGTTCACGCTACCACTTGTAGGAACCCCGGGCATAGATGAAGCGTCCGTTGAAACCGAACGGCGAGAACTGCGAGAACCCCACCACGCTGGTGGGATTCAGGGCCGTCGGATTCTCCGTGGGGTATTGATCCAGCAAGTTGTCCGCCCCGATGGCCAGGCCAACGTGATCGCCGACGTTGGCGCGCAACTCGAGATCGACCACCCAGGCCGCCTTGATTTTAAGGTCGGCGCTGCCATCGGCGGCGGTTCCGGGAGCCAACACGTCGCCATAGCGAGTCGCCCGCAGAGAACTGCCCAACGTACCGAACGAGGTGGGATAGCTCCAATCCGTACCGAGCGCGACCTTGGTGCGTGGCGTGCCGCGCTCATAGCGCAACAGGTTCTGGCGACCGAACAGCACCACACCGGGCAACGAGCTGGTGCCGGTCTGCACCTTGGTGATATCCGTCTCGTTGTAGTTGGCCGCGACGGTGAAATCGAACTTACCCGCCGTTTCCGTCGTCAGCGGGTAACGCACCACGGCGTCGATGCCGTCGGTACGCGATTCGACCCCATTGATGAAGAAGCGCGCCGCGGTGACGTTGTACGGAGCCAGCAACGTGGTGACCGCCCCGCCGCTCAGATTTTCCGACAACACGATCCGGTCGCGTATCTCGATGCGATAAGCGTCGAGCGTGGCCTCGAACCCGCCGACACGAAACACCGCACCCAGCGAATAGTTGTTGGACTTCTCGGCTTCGAGATCACGCGCGCCGAGCGTCCTGGCCACCGCCGAAGTGGCGGGGAACGTTCCGGTATCGAAGGGTACCCCGTCGACGAACACCGTGGCGGTCGAAGTGAAGAACTGCTGTTGCAGACTCGGCGCACGGAACCCGGTCGACACCGTGCCGCGCAAGGCGAACGCCGGCACGAAATCATAGCGAGCCGAGATCTTGCCGGTCACTTCGGAACCGAAATCGGAATAGTGTTCCGCCCGGGCCGCCGCGGAGGCCAGGAACTTATCGGTGATCTGCGATTCGACGTCGAGATAAGCGCTGTAGGCGGTGCGGTGCTGGTCCACCTGGTTGGAAGGCTGAAATCCCGGGAACGCCTGCGATCCTGGTGTGCGGTCCGGCGCCACCGTGCCGCGGTCATACGATGACGGCTCGCCCGCACCGATCTCATATCCCTCCCGGCGCACCTCCGCGCCCCAGGCAATGTTGGCGGGCGCCGCCAAGCCCCAATCGAACTGCCGCACCAGACCCAGGTTGAACACGAACTGATCGTAGGTCAGCGACCCGGCGTCGAAGCGCGTGGGAGACGTCTCACCGTAAGTCGCATTGAGAGTATGAATCACGCCATAGTCGATCTTGTTGCGGCCATACACCAGGCTGACATCGGTATCCCAGCCCGCCAGGGTACCGCGTGTACCGACAGCCGCGGTGGCATCCTTGACGTCCGTGGTGATCAACGGCAGAAAGCCATTCGGATAAATGGACAGCACGTTGTTGGGGTTGTTGGCGAGACGCGGCAGCGCCGCGGCCTCGGCATCGCGATCCTGGAAACCCGCCCAGCCATAGATTTCCCAATCGGCTGCCAGCGGCACGGCGGCATTGGCATAGAACGATACGTTCTGGCTGTCCGGATCGCCGTAACGCGACGTCACGGTTGGGCTGGTCAACGGTGCGCGAACGTCGTAGTCGCCCCGACTGGTGGGATCGTTGTCACGATACTCGGCCGACAAAGTCAGGAAACCGGAGGAACCCAGGCTGAAGCCATTCCAGACAGAAGCCGTGAACGTCTCCCCATCGTTCGCATGGCGTGAGCCACGCGCCGTATCGACGGTAGTATTGGTCCTGCCATAGGTGAGGTCGAATGCTCCACCTTCGCTGGCTTCGCGCAAATGCAGGTTCAAGACCCCGGCAATCGCATCCGAGCCGTACTGGGCTGATGCGCCGTCACGCAACACCTCGACCCGGTCGATCGCCGCCAACGGAATGGCATTCAGGTCCACGGCGGCCGAGCCACGCCCCACGGTGCTGTTGAGATTCACCAGCGCCGAGGCATGTCGCCGTTTCGAGTTCACCAGGACCAGCGTCTGGTCCGGCGACAGACCACGCAACGTCGCGGGACGGATGGAATCCGTGCCGTCGGTCGCCGAGGGTCGCGGGAAATTCAGCGACGGTGCGACGGTGGCCAGCGCCTGGGCCAGCTCCGTCGTACCTTGATGGGTGAGCTTCTCCTCCGGCAGTACATCCACCGGCGACAGGGTATCGAGACGCGAACGATCCGCGACGCGCGTTCCCGTTACCACCACTTCGGAAATGACCTCGTCCTGGGCCAGGGTCTGCTGCGACCAACCGGCAACGGCCGCCACCCCTGCCAGTGTGGCTAATGAGGTACGGAATCGAATCGATCTATTGGCCATGGTGGCACCCGCGTGAGTTGATGTTGTGCCAGTGTCACACGGGAAGCGCGCCGCGCTAAATACAGCGCGAGCATATGAACCAAACTCCACCGCCTGAGGTGGACGATTGACTGATTTTTGGCCATTTTAATCGGCAAATCGTCGCGCCAGCGGCTCGTATCAACAGGCTGGCGACTCACCTCATCACTGATGCCTCGGTACAACACCCCTACCGGCCCATACCCAAAAAACGTTCCGGGTGGAACGTCATCACGAATCGAACCGGATTGTTTCCAGGCTAATTGCGCGCAGCCGCTCTCTGCGGTTCCGCGAGAGCCCTGCGTAACCTGCGCAGCCAGGGCAGTGCTGGATCTGCATCGGTCAGATCTCAATTAACCTAATTACGATTAGGCTAATCAGGATTAGGTTAATTGTCTGAATTACTGGCGGCGAACGCAACGGCCCGGAGCCCGCCAAGCGGCCCCGGGCCTATCAATCGCGTGCCGAGCCTGCTGCCGTCAGAAATTCACGCGCGCGCCCAAGGTGAAGTAGCGTCCGAGGATGTCGTAGTAAGGCGAGCCGAGGTTGGCCAGCGGCGCCTGGCGATCGAACAGATTGGCGACGTTGCCGTAGATGGTCATGCGGCCATGGTCGCCCATCGGCACATAGGCACGTGCGCCAAGATCGACGTAGATGCGCTCGGCGATCTCGTTGTTGGCGATGGGCAATATGATCTCGGGGACGTACTCGCTCTTATTGACATAGCTGGCCCGCAGATCGCCGCCGAAACGCTCGCTTTCATAGGTGAAAGTGAGCGAACCGCGCCACTTCGGCACCAGGAAGTTGCTGAACACGCTGACATAGCCGGCGCCTTCGGTTTCGCCCGACTTGAGCGTATCGGTGTAAGTCGCCAGGGCTCGGACCGACAGTTCACCCGGCAGCCGTTCAAAGCGAGTGCGGTAGGAAGCCTCCAGATCCACCCCCTTGTTGACGAATTGCGCAATATTGACCAGCGTCGCACGAATCGCGGTGATCTGCCCGCCCGAATCGCGCGTAATCTGACCGCAACGCTCCTGGTTGCCGTCGCGGCACCCGTTGACTATCTCCTGTGGGGTTATAGAGCTGATCACGTCCTGGATCTTGATGTGGAAGTAATCCAGCGAAACCTGGAACCCCGACAGAAACTCCGGCGAGTACACAGCGCCGATGGTAAACGTATCGGCGATTTCCGGCGCCAGCTTGGCATTACCCCCGGTGAAGGCAATGATCTGATAGGTGGGGCTACCAGCCTGCGCGGTATCGGTAACCGTGGTGTACAGCGTATCGGGCGGTGAAAACAGTTCGATGGTATTCGGCGCGCGGATGTCTCTCGAACGCGTCGTGCGCAGTTTGAACTGATCGACGATGTCCCAGGTCGCGCCACCCTTCCACGACCAGATCGCACCGCTGGTGCTGTAATCGGAGATACGCGCGGCCCCGTTGAACATGAGCTGCTTGGCGAACGGTAGATCGGCCAGCAACGGCACGGCCACTTCCACATAGCCCTCCTTCACGTTGTCGCCGGTCTTCGGCAGGTTGATGCCGTTGATGATATTGAACTTGCCCGCCAGCGAATCCGGATCATAGGATCCCTGCACTTGGCGCTTGCGATACTCGACACCGGTGGCCACCGCAACCGGCCGGTTCCACAGCTCGAACGGCTCGCCGCTGATGTTGAAGCCGGCGGTATCCAGCCAGTTCCCCTGCATATAGTGCCAATTCCCGGTGGCGTAAGCCGCCGCGGCGGGATCGGCGCGGCCGGAGCCGAACAGGTCCAGCGGGCGGCATGCCGTGTTCGGATCGCTCAGGGCGATGCGGCACACCGGAGCCCCACCCGGCCCGGCGACGGCATCGATGGCATTGGCGAATTCGTCGCGCAGCGTGATATCGGTCAACAGCTGATCCTGGTCCTGCTTGCCGCGGCCATAGTAGCCGCCATAGCGCCAGCGACTTTCGCCGAACGTGCCATCGAAACCGATGGTGAATTGCTTGGTCTCGCGCGAGTACTTGAAGCGGTTGAGCGAAATGTCAGTGAGCGATCGCCCCATGTAGAAGGTGTCCTCGCCCGCCGCCGTCAGCTGGTCGCGAATCGCCGGACTGAGGAAGGGATTGTCACTATGCATTTCCAGTGGAATCAGATTAATGAGCAGATCGGCGAAGAACAGGCGATTGTTGGCCACCCGGTTATAGCCGCCTTCCGCCCAAACCTTGAACGAATCCGTAATGTCATAGCTGAAACGCGCAAACACGTTGGTGCGCTCGATCGGCGCCGAGGCCGAAGCGTATGCGTCGTCCTGGTACCCTTCGCCGCCGATCATTGACGTGGGAGCGAATGGGCTCAGGGTGCCGTATTGAAAAGGTCGCAGACTGCCGTCCGGATTGAACGTCTGTCCGGCCAGGACGCCGGTCAGGATCACCCCACCCGCGTTGTGATCGGCGCTGTGCAAGTTGCCGGTCCGGTAGATCTGGCCATCCGGACCAGGGAAAAAGCCGGTCCCGCCGGTCCGCGGACGCCTGAGAGCCGGAGCGATGCCTTCATCCTTCAGATAGTCCGCCCCGATCATGAAGTGACCACGGTTGTCAAACAGCTTGGTGCCGTAGGAGAGTTCGAACAGGCGCCTGCCGGCATCCCCATGGGTCGAGACGCCGCCCTGCGCACCGATTTCGAATCCTTCCTTCTCATCATCCAGCAGGATATTGACCACGCCAGCCACGGCGTCAGAACCGTAGGCGGCCGATGCGCCGCCGGTGACCACATCGACCCGCTTCACCAGCGAGTAGGGGACGGTTTGCAAGTCGTCGGAACTGACGAAGCGGCGGTTATTGATCAACACCAGGGTGCGATTGGGCCCCAGACCGCGCAGATCGGCGGGCGTCTGCCCCGAAGACGTGACCGTATTGGTGGAGGCGGCGGTGGCGGTCGCCCGGAACTGGGGCAAATCGTTCAGCGTGGCCGCAAGATCGGTGCGCCCGGCCTGGCGTAGCTCGTTCTCGCCGATTACCGTCAACGGCGTCGGCGCCTCGAACCCGGGGCTGCTGATACGTGAACCGGTGACGATGACTTCGGTCAGCGTCTCCTTCTGCGCGGTATCGGTGTTGGCCGCTTTGCTGGCGGTCGACTGGGCGAACGCAGTTCCAGAGCAGGCGATGGTGATGCCCAGCGCAAGCACGCTGTGACGGGAAAGCCTCGACAGATAGGCCGTGGTGGTAGCCATGTCATTCCCCCTCGTTTGGATGTTGTTATCACGGGGCGAAGCTGGTCACGGCCATGTGGTCTCGCGCTCTTCCTGTACTCCAGGGTCGCCGAGCATCCTGAGGATAGAATAAGTTTCTCTTCAGGACAATAAGCGCCAGAGAGGAAAACCGGGGCCGTCCGAGAAAATTAATCTCGTCTGCGCTACCCCGCCTTGCCGTCGACGCGGGGACGGACCAGCATCGGCGCATAGATGACCAGCACCACCAGGAAGGCCATGACCCATAAGCCCGCGGCCGCCCACAATGCCCACTCCCGCTGGGGCGCCGTGGTAGCCAACACCCTGGCCAGCGCACTAGCCCCCAACACGCCATAGGCCACTGCCACGAACTTGGACACGACCAGCTGCCGCCCGGTGTGGCCCAGCGTGGCACGGGTAATGACGGCCATGATCATGGTGGCGGCCACACCCACCGACAGCGCATGCAACCATTGACTGGCCCAGCCCGCGCCGGTGGCCATGTGAACGGCTTTGAGCGCCAGACCCACCGGCAGCCAGAGATAGGCAAGATGCAGCACCCACACGATGGGCTCATTCAAGGTGCGCGCTCCCTGCCAGCCCGCCAGCCGCACGGCATGCGCCAGCACCGCGATCCCGGTCACCGCGATGGCAATGGGCTGCCCCGGCGCAACCACGTCGACCACGATGATGGCCAGCATCGAACCAATGGCCGCGATGTCGACCACGCGCCGGGTACGCACGTCGGCGGTTATGCCGCGCCGTCGCAGCGAGTTGGCGGTAAACGCCGGCACGATGCGGCCGCCGATGACCGTCACCAGCAGCAGCACCACATTCAGCGCGACGCCTAGCGCACTCATGGCCATGGCAACGTCGTGCCGCGCCAGAGCCGCCATGAACACCACATCCATCGTCCACAGTCCGCCGATGACCACCAGCAGCGGCGTGTTCCGATTCCTCGACCGCACCAGGGGCACCGACAGCAGCACCGCGAGCATGGGCAGGAAAGCCAATTCCAAAGAGGCCATCAACGGAAAGGGCAACGAGGTGCCGCAGGCGAACGCCACCCGCCCGCCAAGCCACAGAATGAACAGCACGATCAGCGGCCAGCCAGCGAAGCCACGCGCACCGGTCCAACTGGGCACCGCGGTCAGCAGGAACCCGGCGATCGCCGCCGCAATGAATCCGAACAACATTTCGTGGCCGTGCCACAGCTGAGGCGGTAGATCCGACAGCGGCATGATTCCCTGCGAGCGCAGGATCATCCATGCCGGCACCGCCAGCAGACCGTAGGCGATGGCGGCCAGAAAGAAAGGCCGAAACCCATAGGCGAACGGCACCAGCCGTGGCCTTGCATCAGCGGAATCACGCATCGAACAGCATCCAGTCTGGATTTCGGTAAAACATATATTTTAAATACATGTTTTACAACAACGGGATTCCCGCATGCTCCTCGCACAGCCCCGTAGTCAGCGACGCCGAACACCCCAACCTGCGGCAACGGCCGCCCATTGATGTCGAGCGAATCGCCCCCATGTGGAGCTCACCATTTCGTTGCGCCGCAGGCAGCCGTCCATGACCGACCTTTCCGCCTTCCCCATTACCCGCAAATGGCCTGCCCGGCACCCCGAGCGGATCCAGCTCTATTCGCTGGCCACGCCCAATGGCGTCAAAGTGTCGATCATGCTGGAGGAAACCGGCCTGCCCTACGAACCGCACCTGGTCAGCTTCGACAGCAACGACCAGCTGTCGCCGGAGTTCCTGTCGCTCAACCCGAACAACAAGATCCCCGCCCTCATCGACCCCAATGGGCCGGATGACAAACCGCTGCCTTTGTTCGAGTCGGGCGCCATTCTCATTTATCTGGCCGACAAGAGCGGCCAGTTCCTGCCACAACGGGGCACCGCCCGCTACGAAACCATTCAATGGCTGATGTTCCAGATGGGGGGTATCGGCCCCATGTTCGGCCAGGTGGGTTTCTTCCACAGATACGGCGGCAAGGACTACGAGGACAAGCGGCCGCGCGACCGTTATATCGCTGAATCACGGCGGCTGCTGGGAGTACTGGATCAACGCCTGGCCGAGCGCGCCTGGATCATGGGCGACAGCTACACCATCGCCGACATCGCCATCTTCCCCTGGGTGCGAAATCTGATCGAGTTTTATCAGGCCGGCGACCTGGTGGGCTTCAGCGACTTCCGGAACGTCAAACGCTCACTCGATGCGTTCGTGGCACGCCCCGCCGTCATCCGGGGTCTCGACATCCCCAAACGAACGTAGCGGGGGGCGCAAGCTTATCTGGAACCTGGCTTACCTGGACCCCGCTCGATACAGCGCCCGCACATCCTGCCGGAACGCGGTGGCGCTGCCGGAACGGCTGTAGAACATGTGTCCGCCGGGGTAGACCTTGAGTTGCAGGCGATCGGCCGGGCCCATGGCCGGGATCTGATCGATGATCAGGCGGCTCGCCAGGTAGGGAGTGCGGATGTCGGTGTAGCCATGCGCCACCAGCACGCGCAGCTTGCCATCGAGCCCGAGGGCACGACGCAAATCGCCGGCGGATTCGAGCGGGTCGCCACCGCCCTTGCCGTAATCCCACGCCTTCTTGGCGTCCAGGTTGAGCACCTTGTAAGTGCGATCGACCTTCCAGCCCACCACACGCGTGATCAAGTCCGTCATGCCGCTGGCCAGCGGTGCAATGTTGCCCATCAGGATGGGATCGTCGCCGCGCTTCTCCGCCGAGAACGGATACGGATCGTAATTGGTCACCGCCGTATCGTAGGCGCTGACGAATTCCCCCTGGTCGCGGCGCATCTCACGAGTGAACACGAACGGATCGATACGGCCCCCCAAACGCTTGACCAGCTGCCGATCCAACCCGGTGAGCTGCGACACCCGCTCCGCCAGGCGCTCGATCGCGGCGGCATCCCGTGCGCCAGCCATGAGATCGCGCAGATAATCGCCACGCGCATAGCGTTCGACTTCCACCATCGCCTCCGGCGTCAGCCGTCCCTGCTGCTCCAGGTGCGCCGCGGCCAACGACGGCAGGAAGGTCACCCAGGGCAGCGGCGAAATATCGGCGCTCGCGACCATGATGTCATCCAACACCGGCGAGAGCAGGATCAAGCCCGACACCCCCACCCCTTCGACCTTCTGCAATCGATAGGCCATCTTGGGAACGCGAATTCCCGCGTAGCTCTCCCCCACCAGGTACTTCGGCGATGCGGCGCGACCCGCCTGCGCCAGCCACATCGCCACGAAGCGCGACAGCTGCTCCACGTCCTGCTGCACGCCATAGACCTGCCTGGCGGTGGCCTCGTCCTCGACCGCCAGCCGGCTGTAGCCGGTGCCCGGCGGATCGACGAACACCAGGTCGGTGAACTCGAGCCACTGGTTGGGGCTGTCATCGAGCGCGGGAACATCGGAGGGCACATTGCCCTGGTTGCCGAACTCGACCCGCTTCGGACCGATCAGCCCGAGATGCAGGTAGGCGGAGGAGGCTCCGGGGCCGCCGTTGAACACGAAACTCACCGGGCGCCGCAGCCGGTCCGGCGTCTCCAGCTCGTAGGCCGTGTAGACCACATCGGCCAGCTTGCGCTGCGCGGTATCGCGCAAGTCCAGGCTGCCGGCCGTAATCGAATAACGCAATTCCCGGCCATCGACTCGCAACGTCTGCTTGACCGTGAGATTGGCGGGCAGCGCCCCCAGCTCGCGCACCGCATCCCTGGCTTCACGAACCGGCGGGGTGCCCTTCTCAGCGGCCCCCGCAACGGGAACCGCAACCACACACAGCAGCGACAATGCCGCCAGAACAGCAGACTTCATGCGTCGGTCTCGATTAGTCATCGCTCGGAACAGTACCGTGGCGCTTGTCCATAGCAATGCGCTCCGTGTGCAGTCGCTGACGCGCATCGGCCGGCATGTCACCATGCAGGGTGTCATAGAACCTGGCATTGAAGGCATCGCGCTGCACCTTCGGCAAGGCACGAACCCGCGTGCGCAACTGGTACCGTTGTTCCGCGCTGAGCGCCAGATACTGTTTGGCATTCGGCACCGCGGGCACCTCGGCCTTGCCCGTGTCCTTGGCCGGCGCATACAGCTTCGCATAGAAGCCCTTGTCCTGCTCAGTGGCGGCCAGCGCGAAATTCATGAGGCGATTGAACGCGACCGGAGCTACGGACACATGCTCTTCCTCGGCGATCTCCTTCATCTCCAAGCGTAGACCGCGCTCGCGCAGCGGCTTGATCTGCTCATACAGCGCCTTGGGATCGGCCACCATCTCCGGCAACTCCCTGGCCCCGAAAGCGATCAGCAGGCCCCGATCGGTGCGCTGCTTCGCGAGACTCGCGGCGAAGATCTTGGCTTCCTCCATGATGTAGCGCTCGTTCCACCACACCGACGGACTGGCGGCAACGAAATACTGAAAACTGTCCGGCTGCGCAAACAAGGCATGCAGCGAGAACAGTCCGCCCAGGGAATGCCCCCACAGCACCTGTCGGCTGCGGTCGATCTTGTACTCGCTCTCGATCAGCGGCTTCAGTTCGTTCTGTATGAATCCGAGGAATTCATCCGCACCGCCGGTAGCCGACCACGGCCGGCCGCCGGGTGCCGGAACCGGCGCCCGCTGCGGCACCTTGGGCGTGAAGTCCCAGGTGCGACGTTCGGTGTTGAACGGCCGCTCGCCCGGATAACCGATGCCGACGATCACCGCCGGCACCACCCCGCCCTTGTCGGGCCGGCGTGCCATCAAGCGGCTCTGCGGCACGAACAACGGAAACCAGGCATTGCCGTCCAGCACGTACACCACGGGCCAGCCGCCGGGAGGCGCCTGCTCGGTGGGCAGCGCGGTGAAAATACGGTACAGCTTGCCGCTCTTGGAGCGCACCGTGCGCTCGTCAGTATCGAGCAACCCGACCGGATCGCGCAGCGGCTCCACCACTTCGAGCGCTGATTTCACCTGCGGCGCGGCAGCCTGCGACGCCATCGCGGACCAGGACGTGCCTGCCACCACAGCGCCCGCCAACAGGGCGCCAATCAAACGCTTCCCATGCTTCATGGAAGGATCCTCAGAATTTGACCGTGACTTCGACGCCATAGGTGCGCGGCCGGTTCACGGTGCGGTCGAAATACGTCGACGGCCGGTATTGCGAGTACGACTCGCGCTCAGTCACATACAGATCGGTACGCTCGTTCAGCAGATTGTTCACGAACGCGCGCGCTGTCCAGCTGTCCGTACCCACTCGCGCCGACAGATTGAGCAGCCAGTAGCCGTCCATTTCGTAATACGCCGGATTGGGCAGGCTGCCGGCAAACAGATCGGGTTTTTCCGGTCCGAAATCCGTGGCTGAACCACCGGTGTACGTGGTCAACAGGTTGACGCCCGCGCGCCAGTTCGAGGTCAGCGCGAAATCATAGTCAGCCAGGAACGACCCGGAATGACGCGGCACGAACGGCGCGCGCTGGCCGTCGAAGCCGATGCCGTTGGTGGTTTCATCCAGCTTCACATCGTTGAACGAATAGCCGAGCACCAGCGACAGTCCGTCGACCAGCACCTCGCGCAGCCCCAGCTCCAGTTCCATGCCTTGCGAATGTGCCGAACCGGCGTTGCCGCGCAGGCCGAACAAGGTCGGCAGCTGGATCTGGGTCTGCATGTCCGACCAGTCGATGTAATAGATGGCCGAGCTCAGATAGCCGCGCTGGTCCAGGAAGCCTATCTTGCTGCCGACTTCATAGCTCACCAGGCTGTCGGAATCGAACTGGCGATATTCCGGCGGCACCGGATTGGCGTTGCTGGCGGTGTTGAAACCGCCGGGCCGGTAGCCTTCGGCCACCGTGAAGTACAGCAGATGATCCGGCGAGAAGTTGTAAGAGGTGTTGAAACGGAACACCCGGCCGGTCTCGTCGGCGCGGCCGTAGCTGTAGTCGCCCGGCAATGGATTGGTGCGGGCGTAGCCGGCGGCATCGCGGCCGCCGGCGAAGTAGGTCCATTGATCGATCTGCCAGGTGGTGGCGCGCTTTTGATAATCGAAGTAACGGCCGCCGATCGAGACGCGCCAGTCCGGCGTCAGGCGATAACCGATTTCACCGAACAGCGCGCCCTGGCGGAAACTCTCTTCGAGATGGCTGACGAACTCCTTGTCGTCGTTGAGCGGCGCGCCGACCCACGACTCCATGTCCGCCTGTCCGGCGTAACCGCCCGGCACATGCTCCTGGAAGTGACTGCTGAAGTCCGAGTCGTACCAGTAGCCGCCGACGATCCAGTCGAACGGACCGTCGCCCTTGGAAACCAGGCGCAGTTCCTCGGTCCACGCCTTGGCCTTGGTGGCCACGTCGTTATAGACCACGAACGCCGGCAAGGTGATGGCCGGCGGAATGAACGAAACCAGGCGGCCGTACAGATTGTCACGCACCTGCGGCGTCACGTCGGCGCTCGAGTTCACGTCATCCTGGAAATACGAAGTGCTCGACACCAGCTCGGCCCAGCCCAGATCGTAGGTGGCCGTCAGCGACGCCAGGTGCGCCGTGTCGGTCTTGTCGCCATTGCGATCCAGGTCGACCTGCAACGGACGCAAGTAGCTCATGTAGCGGCTGCTGTCGCCGAACTCGCCGCGCTCATAGTAATAAGTCAGATCGACCAGGAAATTGTCCGTCACCTGCGCACGCAGAGCCAGGCGCGCCGCCACGGTTTCATCCCCGTTGATGTCCTTGCTGCCGGTCTTGACGTTGTCGATGAAGCCATCGTTGTCATAGCGGCCCACCGAAGCTCGCAGTGCGACCCGGTCTTCGATCAGCGGCGCATTGACCATGGCCGACACTTCGTTGTTGATGCCGCCGTCCTGGGTGCTCGAGATCCCGGCGCCGACGCGCCCTTCCCAATGCCCCAACTCGGGCTTTTTGCTGATGTAGCGCAGGGTGCCGCCGACCGAGCCGCCGCCGTACAGCGTACCTTGCGGGCCGCGCAGCACCTCGACGCGCTCGACATCCAGCAGGCGCAGATTGAGCGGACGATAAGTTCCGGGCCGGTCGACCTGTACGTCATCCACGTAGGTCGAGGTGGTGGCGACCAGGCCGGCGTCGTCGCCGGAACGCAGACCGCGCAGGAACGGCCGGACGCCGTCGCGGCCCCCCTCGTCGGTAAAACTCAGGCCGGGCACCAGGCGCACGTAATCATCCATGGAACGAGCGCCGATATTCTCCAGGCTCTGAGCGGAAATCGCCTGGATGTTGTACGGTACCGACAGCACCGACTCGGCGCGGCGCGTTGCGGTCACGACGATTTCTTCGATCGGCACGGCATCATTGTCGACAGCCACTTGAGCGACGGCGTGACCACTAGCTCCTAAACCAGCCAGCACAATGGAACCGGCCGCCAGCAGCGAACCGCCCCGACCGAACCAATACGCCCCACTCCTGCACGACAGGCTGCTAGTCATGATCTCTCCCATTTTCACGGTTGGGCTGGCTGGGCGCGAACTTCGCACGGAGCGCCGCAGTAGCGATTTTGTGTAGGCAAAGTCTGCGGCCAAAATTTCGATAATTCAAGCCAAAAGTTCAGTATCCAGAACAAAAGATTCGGTATCTAGAACTTTGCGGACAGCCGGACAGGAGAAATTGGCCTTGTTTTAGCCAATCGTCCTTGAGTCGTTTTGATAGGAGTCGTTCTGGCGGTGGTCGCGGAACGGGAGCCGGGTATACAAATATCGAATATTTATCCAGCAGCAGCCGTCATGAAATCCCACATGCGCTCGACGATGCGCCCGGACCAGGTGGCGCGCCGTTGCGCTTCGGATTCGCTCAGCAGGCCCTGCTCCGCCAGGCCAGCCGCCAGGCAATCCAGCTCGATGCGCGCCGCGTCTTCCAGGTACCAGCTCAGCACTACCGCCTGCTGGATCGATTCACCGACGATCACCGCGCCATTGCCGCGCATGACGATCGCTGGTTGCGTTCCCAAGGACGAGGCGAGCTGGTGCGCCTGCCCGTCGTCACGCAACAGTTGCGGGTCGCTCCAAAGCGCCGGCGCCGGATAGAAATAGCTGCCAAAGCCATGTCGGGCGCGGGGGACCCGCCCCAGAGTGCTCAAACTCATGAGCTTGGGCGGCATGCAACGCACCACCGCCCGCACCTCGGGCCGCAGGCGATAGATCTCCCGATGGATGCGCACCTCGCCCAGCACGCCTTCCGGCAGCGGCCCCTCGAGCGAAACCTGGGTGCCGCGATCGCTGGCGCTCAGCAACCCGAGTGGCTTGGCGGCGGAGACTCGGAACGCGGTGTCGCCGGTGCGAATGCTGCAATGTCCATAGGCGTGCACCAGGCCATGCCGTGCCAGCGCCCGGCCGGCGAGGCACAGTTGACGATCCAATTCGGCGGTATCCGCGCTCATGCGTTTCGAACTCACCCTTTGCCGGGCGACGAGGTGCCGGGCAGGGGCTTGCCGGCGACGAACCATTCGCCCTCGGCATATTCCTGCACCAGGACCCGCACCGACTCAGGTCTGGCCTGCAATGCCTCGCAAGCGGCCCGGGTGATCTTGTCGGCCAGTTCGGCCTTGACCTGCTCGGAGCGTCCCGCCAGCAGATTCACTTGGATGATCGGCATTTGCTACTCCCCCACAATAAACGAAGTGCGGCCCAGGCGCTCCATCTCCAGTTGCACGAACATGCCGGCGCGCAGTTCCAGCGCCGCCGTCGCGCCTCCCGCCATCACCACCTGCCCGGCCTCCAGGACTTCGCCGCGCTCGGCGACCAGCCGTGCGGCGGCCACCAGGGAACGCAGCGGATCGCCGAGAATGGCGGCGGTCGAACCGAACGCCTGGACCCGGCCATCGATGCTGAGCATCAGCCCCAGATTGTCCAACGGTGCGCCGGGCGCATTCCAGGGCCCCAGCGTGAGCGCCGAGGAAGAACTATTGTCGGCCACCACGTCGGTCAGCGAGAAACGGAAATTTTCGTAGCGCGAATCGATGATCTCCAGCGCCGGCGCCACCGCCTCAACCGCATCGAGCGCTTGCAGCGGAGTGACGATGCCCGCCAGCGGCTTGCGCAGCAGGAAGGCCACTTCCGGCTCCACCCGCGGGTGGACGAAACGCGTCAGCCTGACCTGCCCGCCATCCTCGGCGATCATGGCATCGGTCAGCCGGCCCCAGATCAGGTCCGAGACGCCCATCTGCTGCATCTTGGCCCGGCTAGTGAATCCCATTTTCATACCGATCCGCCGCTCGCCCCGTGCCAGGCGGCGGGCGACACTGCGGCTCTGGATTTCGTAAGCGTCATCCAGTGTCAGCGTCGCCCCAAGCTGCGGCACCGCAACCGCATTGCGCGCGGCATCGTCCAGCGAGGCCGCCAGCCCATCCAGGTTCGCGCTCATGCCACGGCCTCCTTCGACTGGCCGCTGCGGCCCCGCAGATCGAGCGCCACGTCGACGATCATGTCTTCCTGGCCACCCACCATGCGCCGCCGCCCCAGCTCCATCAGAATGTCGCGCACATCCACGCCGTAGTCCTGCGACGCCTTCTCCGCATGCCTGAGGAAGCTGGAATAGACCCCGGCATACCCCAACGACAGCGTCTCCCGATCGACCCGTACCGGCCGGTCCTGCAACGGCCGCACCAAGTCCTCGGCCGCATCCATCAGCTTGAACAGGTCGCAGCCATGTTCGAATCCCATGCGATCAGCCGCGGCGATGAACACCTCCAGCGGCGCATTGCCCGCGCCCGCTCCCATGCCGGCCAGCGACGCATCGACCCGAGTCACTCCGTTTTCCACCGCGACGATCGAATTGGCCACGCCCAGCGACAGATTGTGATGCGCATGGATGCCGATCTGGGTTTCCGGCCGCAACGCGTCGCGCAACGCCCGCACGCGCTGTTCGGCATCGCGCATGGTGAGCGCGCCGCCCGAGTCGGTGACATACACGCAGTGCGCGCCATAGCTCTCCATGAGCTTAGCCTGCTCCGCCAGAGCGGCGGGCGGCGTCATATGAGCCATCATCAGGAAGCCGCACACATCCAGCCCGAGATGGCGGGCTTCCTCGATGTGCTGGCGGGAAATGTCCGCCTCGGTGCAATGCGTCGCGATGCGCACCGAGCGCACTCCCGCCTGCACCGACTCCTTGAGGTCTTCGATGGTGCCGATGCCAGGCAGAAGCAGCGTGGTCAACTTCGCGTGGCTGAGAACACCCGCCACCGCGCTGATCCATTCCAGGTCGGTATGACGTCCGAACCCATAATTGAAGCTGGATCCCGCCAGGCCGTCGCCGTGCGCCACTTCGATCGCGGCGACCTTGGCGGCATCCAGCGCGCGGGCGATGGCGATGGCGTGATCCACACCATACTGATGCCGGATGGCATGCATGCCGTCACGCAGCGTGACGTCCTGAATGTAGAGCTGCGGCATCAGGCCACCCTCCGCAATTGAGTTTCGACGATACGATCGGCGGTGGTCATGGCCGCCGAAGTCATGATGTCCAGGTTGCCGGCATAGGCCGGGAGATAGTGCGCCGCGCCCTCCACTTCGAGGTACACCGCCACCTTCAGGCCACTCACCGGCTGGCCGCGCAACCGCACGCCGGCGCTGGCCGGCAGCCGCTCGAACTGCACCGCCTGCTTGAGACGGTAGCCGGGCACGTAGCTGTTCACCGCCGCCACCATCTTGCCCACCGACGCGGCAATCGCCGCCTCGTCCTCGGATTGCGCCAGGCAATAGACGGTGTCGCGCATGATCAAGGGTGGCTCGGCCGGATTGAGCACGATGATGGCCTTGCCCTGTTTGGCGCCGCCCACGGTCTCGATGCCACGCGACGTGGTGACGGTGAATTCATCGATGTTGGCGCGCGTGCCCGGTCCAGCGGACTTCGAAGCGATCGAGGCCACGATCTCGGCGTAAGGCACGGGCGCCACCTGGCGCACCGCAGCCACGATCGGAATGGTCGCCTGCCCGCCGCAGGTCACCATGTTGACGTTGTCCGCCGCCAGGTGCTGGTCGAGATTGACGCTGGGCACGACGTACGGCCCGACCGCGGCCGGCGTCAGATCGATCGCGCGCTTGCCATCCTTGCGCAGGATCGCGGCGTGCTGCTCGTGAGCCTTGGCCGAGGTGGCGTCGAACACCACTTCGATGTCCTGGTACACCGGCGCGCGACGCAGCCCCTCCAACCCTTCGTGAGTTGCGAACACTCCGAGGCGCGCGGCACGCGCCAATCCCTCGGATTGCGGATCGACGCCGACCATGGCTGTCATTTCCAGATGACGCGCATGGCGCAGCACCTTGATCATCAGGTCGGTGCCGATGTTGCCGGAACCAATGATGGCTACTTTGGTTTTGCTCATAGCTGCTACTCCGCCGTGAAGGCCGCCGCGACGCGTCCCAGCCCGGAGATCCGGGCCTCGTAGACTTCACCGGGCTTTACCGTGACCATGGGCCCGAGCGCGCCCGACAGGATCGTCGTGCCGGCGGACAAGGGGCTGCCCAATTCGACCATGGTGCGCGCCAGCCACAACACGGCATTGAGCGGGTTACCGAGGCAGGCCGCGCCGCAGCCGGTCGACACCGGTTCGCCACGATGCTCCAGTCGCATGCCACACAATTTCAGATCGAAGGCATCGATCTTGCGCGGCGTGCCGCCGAGCACGAACAGGCCCGACGAGGCGTTGTCGGCGATCGTGTCGTAAATGGAAATCTTCCAGTCGCGCACCCGGCTGTCGACGATCTCGATGGCCGGCAGCGCATAGGCGATGGACGCGGCGACCTGCGCCAGTGACAGGCGCTCCGCAGTCAGGTCGCGTTCCAGCACGAAGGCGATTTCGGCTTCCACCTTGGGCTGGATCAGGCGCGAGATCGGCACCTCCTGGCCATCGCCGAACTCCATGCTGTCCAACAGCACGCCAAAGTCCGGCCGATCGACCCCCAGTTGGCGCTGCACCGCCTGCGAGGTCAGACCGATCTTCGCCCCCACGATCCGATGACCGGCCCGCAGCGCTTGTTCCGTCCCCCGCGCCTGCACCTCGTAGGCGCCGGCGATGCCCAGCGGTTCGATCAGGCTGCGCACTGGATCGCAGGGCGTGCGCGTCTCCGCGGCCCTGCTCAGCGCATCGAACGCGGCCGTGATACCCGCGGCACTGGTCACACGATTGCCAGCGTTAAAGTTTGATGCAGACATTGCGCAGCTCCGAATAGAACTCCAGCCCGTGGACTCCGCCTTCGCGCCCGATGC
>Ga0182745_1000488_pt1 | contig 44601 bp, 26 predicted proteins | sample eDN3rd30CKraftBY_FD_128523 | JGI IMG/M metagenome (GOLD analysis project Ga0182745, IMG submission 128523) | Enriched backyard soil microbial communities from Emeryville, California, USA - eDNA 3rd pass 30_C Kraft BY (version 2) (version 2) | ecosystem: Environmental > Terrestrial > Soil >...
CGAGACGTCTTCGCCAGCTACGTACCGTGGGGCACACGGGAACGGGAGGCTTCGGCCTCCAAACGCTCAGGGAGATCATGTCAGACTCCTGCAAAGGGGCAGTGATCGTTGAACTGAGAATCCACCGCCTTTTGGCGTGGGGAGTGTCAAAGTTCGCCAAGCTCCTGGTCGAGCGTATCGAGGTGCTCGTTGAACTCCTGATCGGTCCAAAGCAGCATCGATAACGGCCGTGTCTCCTCGTCGAGCAGCGTCAAGAGCTCCGCCGTACCGGGCCGGCGTCCCAGGGCCGAGCCTCGCATGTCGAGAGCCCGCGTCACGATCGCATCCAGGTCAAAGGCCGAAGACGCCCGCGCCAACCGACCCGCCACGATCTCCAGGTCTTCCGCTCCAAAACTTCCCTTCCCATCCAGCCTCGCCGCCTCGGTCATGATAAGGAGAACCGACGCGAGCATCTCACACGCCTTGACCTAAAGCTTCGTCGGTTTCGTCATCGATCGTCCTCACCCGTCTCAGTCTCATAAGGAATGAAAACCGCCCAGCCCAGGCGATCCCCACCGATGATAACAGACCAAGGAAGGAACGCCCGGCGAGAAGAATCTCCCTTTGCGGTTCCCAGGTGAGATCGTCACCCGGTTTTCGTATAAAGTAACGCGAAGTGCCACCTACCTGGACGGTGGAGCTGGCCTGCTCCAACCGAATACGGCACGGCAGGCTGCAAGAGCGAGGTAGGCGTTGCCGGCCGGAAACTCACCCTACACTCCAACCTTGTTTATCAGGAAACTCTCGCATGAACCGACTTTACACCCGTCTGCTTCTCTCCGCCTTGGCAGTTGGCTTCGGTATCAACTTTGGATTTAGCGGATCGGCGGTCGCGGAGGATCGCGACGCTCCGCTGGCTCACGCGGTCTTCTTTACCTTGAAGGACCGCTCGCCCGAAGCGCGGCGGAAGCTCGTGGATTCGTGCAACAAGTACCTGACCAACCACGAAGGAACCTTGTCCTATTCCGTCGGCACGGTCGCCGAGGATGTCAAGGAGCCCGTCAGCGACCACGACTTCGACATCGCCCTATGCGTGGTCTTCAAAAACAAGGCCGCGGGCGCCACCTACCAGTCCCACCCCCGGCACAAGCAGTTTATCGAGGAAAACAAGGCAAGCTGGTCCAAGGTCCGCGTCTTCGACTCCTACCTCGCCAAGACAGCTCACTGAGCCGAAAGCCCAGTGCGTGGAGGAGAAAGCCAGCACAAAACTGTGGGCATACTCTTCACAAGCCCGAAGCGCCAGCGAGTGAATCGTCTTAGATCGACTCTTTACCGATCGAAAGAAACAAGCCCACATTGAGGGAACCGCGTTGATTCTCTACAAGCCCGAAGCGCCAGCGGGTGAATGATTTTATGTTTCCAAAACATATTCACCCCATGGCGATTTTGACTCGCCGTGAAAAAAGCGAAGAGATTCACTCGCTCGCGCTTCGGGCTGGTAAACGCAAAGGAATCCTTTGCCAATGTCGATACGAGGCGAATCGAAGAGATTCACTCGCTCGCGCTTCGGGCTGGTAAACGCAATCGCCTAAAATTCACAAAAACGCATACATAATCTTGCAAATTTCAGACTAATGACTCGACGCCCCGCCGGAGTTTGAATCCGGCGGGGTTTCCAATCGGACAAGGGACATCAATCAAGCTTAAGGCTGCTCGGCTTCACGCCGGGTTTCGTGCCTCCGAAGCCGAATGGCAGGGGCTGATAGTCACCGACGAGGGTGACGTCGGCCTTGTCGGGAATCATCGTGTCGAGACCAGCGGCCCAGTAGGTTGCATTCACGAGGAGGCGTCGGACTCCCTCGCTCAGGAGGTCTTGCGAGGCCCCCATGGTGGTGGTAAACACCCGCGCGGTCTTTCCGGACGAGCCGGTGTAGGTCTTCACCCAGGCGACGGGCATCATGGGGTCGTTCTTCGGACCTTCGAGCGGTGGGTCGGTCGGCTTCATGCCGGTGAGCACCTGGCCCAGCACCAAGGGTTTGCTGTCCCCAGGAAGGGGAAGGTGGACGGTGTAAACGTCGGTTGGGCCCCAGATGTCGCCCGTCTTGATCCCTTTCAAGATCGGGTGGTCTTCCTCCCCAGGGGCGATGACGCCACGGGTGCTCTGCTTGCCGTGGGCTCCGTGGTGGTTGACCCACGTCTCGCCCAGAACCAGGCGGCCGAAGCCCCCTTCGAAGCCCTTCTCCTTGCTATTAAAGGAGTAGCGGGCGTAGGTGGGGCTCGACTTCAGGTTGAACGCGTGAGTCGCGGTGCGCAAACCGATGATCGGCCGGCCGGAATCGACGTAATCGACCAATCGCTTCATCTGTTCGTCGGGGAGGTCGCGGAACCGGGTGGCGAGGATCAGGACATCGGCGGTGTCGAGCGCCTGGAGGCCGGGGATATTGTCGAGCCGCTTGGGGTCGATGGTCCCATCCTTACCAACGGCGAAGAGGACCGTGCACGGAAACCCATGTCGCGTCGAGAGGATCTTGGCCAGTTGGGGGAGCGCTTCCTCCGAGCGATACTCCTCGTCGCCGCTGATCAGGACCACGCGGGTCTCTTTACCAGGCCCCTGCCCTCCCTGATAGGTGACCCAGGGGTCTTCCTCGGCCCGCGCCGCGGGAAAACTGCCGCAAGCGGCGATCAGGGCGATTGCCCAGAGCGGTCGAAGGCGTTCCGCAAATCTCATCCTGGTCATGGTTCCGCCTCGCTTTGAGTTCGCGTGATCCATTCATTCATCAAAGGCGACTAAGACGAACGCGAGAAGCAACGGCTCAGCCTCCAGCCGACCAACGAGTCCATATAGCGAGCGAGCAAGCCTCGGTATCCTAGAGTCTTCCCAGCATCGAGAAAAGGCAATCCGTACGAACGGCGTCGGCCGGGGTCTGCTTAAAAGCCGCGCCGGACGACCTCGAAGACATGCACTCCCCAGGGGGGCAAGTCGAGGTAGAGGCCGTAAGGGATCAGGTTCTCGCCGGACCGAGGATATTCGTGAGGGCCGACCAGGTCGCGGAAGATCCAGGACTTCCCGGCGAATTCCTCGGCGGGGAGGTTCACGTAACATTGGCCTTGAGCGTTCGCGTAATTCACGGCGATGAGCAGGCGTTCCCCCGCGTTCCCTTGCCAGGAGAAGGCCAGGAATTGCTCGGAGGTCCGGTTCTCACTCCAGGCGGGCCGGCATTCCATCAGGCTCCAGCGTCCTTGACGCACCTCGGCGCGTTGAAGAATCGCCAGGAGCCGAGCGTAGAATTCGGTGACGAGCCGGTCGGCGGGCTCGACCATCCGGCGCGCCAGGTGAACCGAGGGCTGGATCCGCCAACCCTCGAGCTGTCCCTGGTGAAACAGCCTGATCCCAGGTGCGAGAAACGTGATGATTGCCGCGGCCCGGTGGACTTCCCAGGGGACGAAGGCCGAGACGGCCCGGGGTTCGTCGTGGTTCTCCAGGAACCGGACGGACCGTCCCTGAAACTCAACCCCCGCCCGCAGGTGGTCGCGCACCGCGCTGGCATCCTGGCCGCGCAGCCGGTCGTAAAGCCGCTTGTCGTACGTGCCGTCGAACCCCTGACGCTGAAGGGTCCATTCGAGGTCCCAGTAGGCCTCGGCCAGGAAGAGGAAGCCGGGAACCTCCTCGCGAACCCGGCTGATGGCGCCAAGCCAGAACGAGGATTCGTCGGGGGTGGCTCCGTCGCTTGGATTCGCGAGCGTTCCCCAGGTCCGTTCGAAAATCTCAGGCAGGATGAGCATGGCCATATCACAGCGCAGGCCGTCGCACTGGCGGGCCACCTTGCCCAGCACCTCGCTCATGGCCTGGCGCAAACCCGGATGCCGATAGTTGAGCTGGAATGTGTCGGGCCAGCCCGGGAAGTAGGGGTCACGGCCCAGGGCGAGGATTTCCCCTCCGCTCTCACTCTCGCCCCCGGCTCCCTTGCCGACGCGGGCGAAGTTCCCCGGCTCACGAGCCAGGTCGGCCTCGGTGCCGCCGATGTAATAGCTTGGATGCTGGCTAACCCAGGTGTGATCTCTGGCCGTGTGGTTGGGAACGAAATCGAGCATGAGCCGAATGCCTCGCTCGTGCAGTCGGGCTCGCAATCGGCTCAGTGCTTCGTCTCCTCCGAAGTCGCGATGGACCGCGTACTCCTGAATCGCATAGGGGGAGCCGCAAACATCTTCTTCCGGGTCGAAGTCGGGCAGAACGGTTCGAAACCCCTTCATCCACTCCGGCTGGCTGAGCGAGACCTCTCGGCCAATCGCCCCGGTCTGCCAGACACCCATCAGCCAGAGCCAGTTGAATCCCAACCGCGCTAGCTCATCGAGCGACTCATCGGGCACGTCGTCGAGCGTGGCCGGACGTCCAAGCGCCAGAGTCCGGGAGAAGCCCGCCAGCCAGTCACGCGTGGCAATTTCGTACAGCAACGTTTGCTCGCGTCCCATGGCACCTCGATCTCGGTCGTCCAACTGACGAGTCCACACCCGGTCGTTTTCCCAACAGCCGCAAGTCGGACGGTCAATCTTTCTGATCCAGCTTCCGCACTTCTTCCTGGAGCGATTTTTGCACGCGGTGCTTGGCCATGAAGACGTTGGCAACGGGCATGCCAAGCTGCTTCGAGGCCTCGGCTCCGGAAAGCCCTTCAATCGCGGTCAGCCGGAAGGCGTTCCACGACTGCGAGGAAACGCGCTGTTGAACCTGGAGCATGGCGGCTTCCAAGAGCTCGTGATCGAACGCCTCGGCGATTCGGCGCTCGAGTTCTTCGCGAGCTTCGATCGAGTTGAGGATCTCCCAGCCTCGGTCGACACCGCTCCCCTTTTTGCTCCGCTGGCTCTCCACGAAGTCGAGCAAGGTACGTTGGGTTACCGTCTTGAGCCAGGCCCGAAAGCTCCGAGTGGGGTCGTACCGAAAGTCGTGCATTCGAACCATGAGCTTGGCCAAAACGATCTGGGCGACATCTTCGGCGTCGGCCCGTTGCAACCCTCGGGCGCAGCACCAACCTTGGATCTTCGGTCGGTATCGACGAACGAACTCCTCCCAGGCTTCAGGGTTTGCCGGGTCGTCATGGAACATTCCAAGCAGACTGACGGAGGTCTGCGTGTCGGCGGCTTCGGTCATGGCCTCTCCTCGGCCTTTGGATCCAATCCATCCTTCAAGTCAGAACTTCCATCAAAAGGAAAGCCCCGATCACGTCCTAACGGCCAACCCCCAAGACCCGGGCTCCACGAGCGATCGTCAGGCTTGTTGGGCGATCGTGGCATCCCCCTCGTCGAACGAAAGCCTGCTCGGGCGACCAGCTTAACCTATCAGCAGCCAGGCCACGACACGAGAGTCTGAGAAGTTTTTCAAACCTCTACCCCATCATCGGGGTGCCTCGATACCATGAGTGTGCGCGAGCGACGGGCCCAAACGTCCCTCGAAGGTGTCGGCTGGAGCCGCGCCGGCACGAGGGTTAATATAGGGCATCGGTGGTTCCAGGGAAGAAGGCCCCTGTTAAATCAAGGGGGCTCAGACCGTACTCTCCATCGGAAAACGCGGTTTCGCAGGCGGTTTAGGCGGAAGCGAGTCGCCTTGACTCGCCATCTTGGAGAACGCATCAGGAGGTTGCGATGGAAGGCTGCCCGGAGGGCGAGCGGTTCGTGTTGCTTCTCACGGAGCAGCTCGACCCCGACGAACACGCGTTCATCGTGAGCCATGTCGAACACTGCTTGAATTGCCAGGAGCACCTGGAAACCCTGACCGCGGGGGTGCTTACACCCAACTCGCTTGGCTCAACCCGCGCGAATAATCAAGGTAAGAAGGATGACGCCAACGCCTCCTCCTTCCGGCTGAACTTGCCGATCGAGGAGAGTGGCTCACTTCCGGATTCCCATACGGGAATAAACTCGAGGAATGGCGAGAGCAACGCGGGATCGTGGTTGGACTGGCCTTTGCTTCCGGCTCCCATCCCAAGTTGGCGCTCGGCCTTCGCGGCCGGAAGAGCCGGACGAGACGCCGCGGAATACTGGCCGCAAGTTCCCAACTTCGAGATTCTCGAGCTCATCGGCCGGGGTGGGATGGGGGTTGTCTACAAGGCCAGGCAGCGGTCGTTGAACCGGCTGGTCGCCCTGAAGATGATCCGGGACGGCAACCACGCGAAGCCAAAGGATCTGGCCCGGTTTCGCATCGAGGCGCGCGCCGTCGCCCAGCTTCGCCACGCCAATATCGTGCAGATTCACGAGATTGGAGAAGAAGGGGGACTTCCGTTCGTGGCTCTCGAGCTCCTCGAACGAGAGAGCCTGGAAACCCGAACCGCGGGAACTCCTCAGCCGGGACCTCAGGCCGCCCAGATCCTCAGTACCTTGGCCCGGGCGATCCATGTCGCGCACCAGGCTGGGATCATCCACCGCGACCTCAAACCCTCCAACGTCCTCTTTACCTCTGACGGTGTTCTGAAAATTACCGACTTCGGCCTCGCCAAGCGCCTGGAGCAAGACGAAGGGCATACCGAGAGTGGCCAGGTGATGGGGTCGCCCAGCTACATCGCTCCCGAGCAGGCTCGGGGACGCAACCGCGAGGTCGGGCCGCCCGCCGATATTTATAGCCTGGGTGCGATCCTCTACCAGCTTCTGACGGGCCGCCCGCCGTTCCGGGGCACCACCCCGGTCGAGACCGTCATGCAGGTGATCCAGGAGGAGCCGGTCGCTCCTTCGCGGCTCCAGTCGAAGGTTTCGCGCGACCTGGAGACCATCTGCCTGAAGTGCCTGGACAAGGACCCCCGGCGGCGCTACGCCAGCGCCGAGGAACTGGCCGACGACCTGGATCGCTACCTCGCGCAAAAGCCCATCCGGGCACGCCCCACCCCCTCTTGGGAACGCGCCCTCAAATGGGCGAGGAGACGCCCGGCGGCGGCCCTCTTACTTGCGTTCACCCTGGCGGGTCTCGCGGGGGTGGGAGCCGCCGGAGCCCGGTACGAACGAAACCTGCGCCAGCGGAACCGCGACCTGGCATCGGCTCGGCTTGCCGGCAATTTCTGTCTGGCCGAAGCCCGGAGTGCCATGCGGCGCGGCGACCTGAACGACGCCCGAGCCACGCTGGTCGCCCTCAACGCCCGAGTCGAGCGCACGCCGGCCCTGGCCAATCTCGGCTCCCAGGCTCGCCAACTCCTCGAACAAATTCGGCGCGGGCTGGCCGAGCAAGAGTCGAGAGAGTCGGTCCACGCCCGATTCCTCCAGTTCCAGAAACGGAAGGACGAGGCGATCGTCCGCGACGTCCACTTCACCGGGCTCGACCTTCCCGACGACCCCCTCCACACGCGCGAGGCCGCCAGAACCGCGCTCGAGGTGTTCGGTAGCCCCGACGGGTCGAGCAGCCTGTTCCAGCTCCCCCCGAGCCTGAATGAAGCCGAACGCGACATGGTCGTGCAAGGGACCCACGAACTCCTGCTGATTCTGGCCGAAGCGGTCGCCCGCCCCGTCTCGGGCGAGAACCAGGAGGAACAAGCCCGAGACGCCCTCGCCATTCTCGACAACGCCGCCCTGGTGCGGCCAAGCCCTTCTCCCGCCTACCACCTCCGGCGCGCGGCGTGCCTGGTCCGCGCGGGGGACGAGGCCGAGGCGGCCCGCCAGCGGGTTGAGGCCGAGCGGATCGAGCCGAGGGACACGTTCGACCACTTCCTGCTCGGCCGGGAATGGCTGAAGCGCGGGTCGCTGGGCCGAGCGCGCGCTCACTTCGACGCCGCCCTCAGAATTCAGCCCGACCATTTCTGGGCCCTCTGCCTCCTGGCCATCTGCGACCTGAACGCGCGGCCCGCCCAGCCCGAAGTGGCCAAGGCCGCCCTCCGTGAATGCCTGGCGCGCTATCCCGACTTCGCCTGGCTTTACCTGCTTCGAGGGTTCGCCTGCGGCCAGATCGCCGTGACCGCCAACGACTCCCTCGTCGCCAACCAGGCATTCGACGACGCCGAAGCCGATTTTCAGAAGGCGATCCACCTCAGCAAGGCCCAGGAACTGCACTACGCGATCCGGGTTAACCGAGGCCTGATCCGTTTCCAGCGCCAGCGTGCCAACGACGCAATGGCCGACCTACGCGAAGCCATCTCCATCGACCCGACCCGGTTCAACGCCTACGCCACCCTGGCCCACGTTGATCGTGAGCAAGGGCGGCCCGAAGAAGCCTCGGCCCTGCTCGACCGGGCGATCGAGCTCCGCCCCGATCTCGCCTTCCTCTACCGCACGCGCGCGTTGTGGCGAATCGAAAGCCAGGAGCAAGAAGGGGCGTTGAGCGACCTGGACGAAGCGATCGGTCATTCACCGGCCCGAAGCGCCGAGACCGCTGGCGACCTGACACTCAAAGGGCACCTCCTCTGTCTGCTCGGCCGTCATCAGGAGGCACTCGACGCGTGCGATACCGCGATCGCCGTCCAGGCGAACAACCCGGAGGCCCACCGCTGGCGGGTCGCCGCGTTACTCGAGCTAAAGCGATATGACGACGTTCTCCGATCCTGCAACGGCTTTCTCGCGACGAATCGCGCCTCGCCCGAGATCCTGGAAATTCGAGGTCTGGCCAAAGCCCACCGAAAGGATTTCACGGGAGCGATCGCCGACTACACGCAGGCCCTCGCCCTCAAACCCGACCGTCCCCCACTCCACGCGCACCGAGGATGGGCCCACCTGGTCTCCGACGCTCCCAAGCTCGCCCTGGCCGACTTCGAAGAGGCTGTACGACTCGATCCCGCGAGTGCCGACGCCTTCGTGGGTCGCGCCTCCGCCCTGGTCCTGCTCGGACGATATCGCCCGGCCGTCGCCGACGCCGAAGAGGCGCTCCGGCATGGCACCCCAACCCCTCGGCTCTACTACAACGCCGCCCGTACTTATGCCCAGGCGTCATTGGCGGCCGCGCCGCACTCCGGCTCACGCAACCGAGACGCCCTGGACGTTTCCTTTCGCTATCAAGATCGCGCGATCGAGCTTCTGGCTCGGGCGATCGGGCTGATCCCTAGTGACGAACGCGAGAGTTTCTGGCGTGAGGTGATCCGCTCGGACGACGCCCTGAACGCGATCCGTCGTCGCCCGCAATACAGCGCACTCTCCGCTCAGTTTCCAATGCCCCCTTAATTAGACCGAATTCCGATCCAGCAAGGCATTCATCGAAAGGTCCAACGCCCAAGCCCGACCCACGAGAACGCTTCAATCCGTTTCAACACGCTCTGGGCCGACGCCGGCCACTCGCGAACAGGATGATCGCCTCCTTAATATTCCGTCGAGGACTTAGACCCCCATGTCCCTCAAACGTCATGCCCGAAGCTTGCAACCAAGCCGGGTTGAGCCACTCGAAGGGCGTGCCTTGCTCACCTCGATGCCCGTCGCGGTCGGACCCAGCCTCTATTTTCGGACCGCTCATTTCCTATCGGCGCAAGGAACCAACGCCCAAGCCACGAGCTTCGCGGTCGACTACAACGCGCAACCCACCCTCGATTACAACGTTCAACCGGCCCAAGGCGCGACAATCGGCCAGTTCGCCAGCAATGCTTGGCCCACGAGTTACGGCCCGATGCCGGCAAGAACCGTGGCCCGGTGGGCCTCTCCCACCGACACCCTTTCGTTTCGCGACTCAACCATCGCGTCAGGCGCCGGCCCCATCGGGCGGACCAACATCATCTTCGCGGCGATGGCGGAACCCTGGCTCATGGAGAACGGCCCAGGAGGGTACCACAACAACATCGGCGGCCCAGAACCCTTCAGCGAGTCCGGCAAGTCGGCCTTCATGCTCACCGGAGGACCCGGTCGCGGCCCAATGCCCTTCGACCTCATCGCGCGCTTTCGCGACGACATGAGCGTCGGGCTCGTGCGGTTCGGCTCGCGCCCGCTCTTTCGGATCGTGGCGCCTGAGAGCTATTGGGAGAACGGACTCCTCGGACTGGCCACCGACAATTCGCTTCTTGCGTCCCTCGGCATTCATCCTGGCCATCAGGGCAACGGGTCTGGAGAGAACGAGTCAGCGGGAAACTCCGGCGCCTCGAGTTCCATGACCCAGGGCAATTCCAGCGGCGGAGCCCAGGCCCTACTCGCGTCCCGTATCCTGATTAACAGCGTAACCATCTGGACCAGCCCTCAGGAATGGGCCGGAAGCTCGCTCGCTTCGCTGCTGCTAAGCCGAAGCGAGCTTGAGTTGGGCGCTTTCTTCTCTGAAGACGAGGAACCCGACCTCTCGGCGCTGCTCGCCGCGCTGCTGGACAAATGGCTCGCCAACCCAGAGGAACTAATCCTCCCCCTGATCAGTCCTTCTCAGGAGGTCACCACGCTCGAACCCGTGGACGAGACCTCGCTCGCCTTCACCGCCTCGCTGGTTACCGTCGCGGGCGCGTCCAAGCCCGGCACGTCAGGACCAGGCCCAGCGCCAATGGACGCGATCGACCCGGAAACCTCGCGGGCGGAAAGCAAACGAAATGCAACCCCCCCCCCTCCCGCCTGGGCCGGGTTCGTGATTGGTCTGGACGAGGCGTTCGAGGCCAACCGCGAGGCGGTCCGCCACTGGGACTCAGAAGGTGCCCCCCGAGCCACCTCCTCAACGCTTCCAGGCCTTGCCGCTCCTCCCGACCCCAACCTCGAAGACCAACCGATCCCCCGCAAGCCCAACCCCAAGCTCCAACCCTTCGACCCCGCGGTCGAGGAGCGCATCCGCCGGGTCTTGCAAGAGTCTCAAGAGCAGGAAACCACGCCCGACCCCTCCTGGACCGAAGCGCTCAGCACCGCCTCCGCGGGCCTCGTCCTCATCCCCACGCTCTGGGGCGAACTCTCCCCCGTCTCCCCTGCACGCCGCCCTATTATTCAGCGTCCATACCCTGGAGGACCCGCCTCGAAAAAATCCAAGACCGCCACAAAGAACCAGCGCCCCGCCTCTCGAACCCATCCCCTCGAATAAATTCGAGAGACCAAACAAACGAAAGGACCTCTCCACGAACAACCAGCCCAAGGTTGTGGCCACCCCACAGCTTCACCTTCAACGAGGACAGCGGAACCACTCGACCCACGCCCTCGGCAAGGTCCCGACAACCAATAAAACCATTTTTATGCCATAATTTCACCTAAAAACTTCGGCTTGACCCCTTCCGGGTTTTGAGGTAACACCCTCCAAAGCGCAATCCTTTGTACCTCTCCGAAGCCACATCCACTCCGAGCGGGATTGCAGCCTGGCACAATAGGCAAGAGAGAACATGGCAGTGGTCCGACGGGTTCCCGTCCCCTTTTTTTTGAGGTTGCAACAACAACTTCGGACGGGAATCGGTCGCGTCTGGCACGAGCCCCCGTGCAAGGATGCACGGCGTTCGACCGCTGGACGTGGGTTGGACCTTGCTTTCCAAAAGAATTGAGTGCCGGCGACGGGACGGGTGATGGAATTGCCCGTTGGCCGAATCTCTTCGTCGCAAGAGGAGCGCGCGATGGGTGGAAGGAAAGGATTTACGACCTTACTGGCAGTGGGCCTGGGTCACACTTTGGCCCTGGCGGCTCCTCCCGCCGCGGAACCTCCGCGAGTGGTCGCCGGGCAGCAGGCAGCCGAACCCAAGAAGGTCCCGCCGATCGACTATATCAAGGCGGGGGCTTACCTCTTCAACAAGGGGCAGGTGGAGAAGGCGGCCAAGTACTTCGACGCGGCGGAGAAGCTCCGGAGCGAGTTGAACGAGAACGAGCAGATCGTGCTCGAGGTCTACCGCGAAGAGATCGAGAAAACGCAAAAGCCCGGCAAGCAGACAGCCCCTACCAGGGATGCGTCGGTCGCGCCGGCCTCAACCGTCCAGACACCGGCCATGGCCGGCTCGAATCAGCCGACGCAAACTCAACCTCAACCAGCGGCAGGGGGCGTTGCGAGTAACAATAGCGACATGAGCATGCCTCTCCCCGGGCTTGGAGCCCTGCGATCCCAAACGCGATACGACTCAACCGACCCCAAGCAAAGAGCGCGTTGGCTGATTCAGGAAGCTCGCGAAGAAATGGCCAAGGGGCATTACGAGGAAGCCGAACGGAAAATTGAAGAATCAAGAGCTTTAAATGTAAAGTGGAGCTTCCTGGAGGAGACACCGGACAAGACCGCGAAAATTCTCGCCAAGGTCCGAGCCAAGTCCCCCAACGGCCCGGCCGTCCCCTCCGCTCGCCCCCTGGGAATCCGCTCGGTCGCCCCTTGATTCTTTTACGCCCCAAGTAGCGCTTCGCAAACGACGTATCTTTCCTCTCTTCAAGTGGGCGTGAATCGACATAGTCGACCAGCCTGTCCATGTGCTATTGTTAAGAAATAGCGAATAGGCAGCCTGTCCAGGGCGAAGCGGCAAGCCAAACCAAACTCTTGCCGCATTCGGCCTTGGCACGGAGGCGATTCGTGAGTTGAGCGAGGAATGCGCCTCGGTTCGATCCCCCGATCTTGAACGCCCCTTCCCGCCGCCGACTCGTGCGAACCGATCTAACAGTCCGAGCCCAACAAAGGCGACGCAGTCAGAATATCTGTCAAGCTTGGCCGTGAGCCCAGTCTTGGCATCGAGGCATTCCCAATGCAGCAGACGACCATCAGCTCCTACGATGGAAAGGAGACGATGATCCTCCCCGAGTCGAACTCTCCTTCACGCCACGACCTGGTCGGCCGGTATGCCCGGCTGCTGGAAGAACCCAGGCTGAGCTGGATTGAAAGCCATCGCCGACTCCGGCGACTCGGAGAGGGGGGGCAAGGGATCGTCTATCTCTGCGAACGCATGGGAGCGGACCACTTCACCTTGCCCGTGGCCCTCAAGGTCTTCTCTCCGGAACGCTTCGAGGACATCAGCGCTTACGACAAGGCCATGGCGCAGGTGGCCCGGGTCGCTTGCCGGATCGCCATGATCCAGCAAGACAACCTGATCGACGTTCACAACGTCATCGAGCTCGACCGAGTCCGGGTCATGGAGATGGAGTGGGTCGACGGCTACGACCTGCTTCGCCTGCTCTCCCCGCGGATGCTCGAGCGCGCCCGCCAGCGCGTGAGCGATGACCGCTGGAACTACCTGAACGACGTCATCGTGACCTCGGGCCCCACCCAGCCCCGCCTGAAACCGGGGGTTGCCATCGCCGTGCTCCGCGATGCCCTGGCCGCTCTCTCCGCGCTTCACCGCGAGGGGATCGTCCACGGAGACGTCAAGCCGTCGAACCTGATGCTCAAGCGCACAGGCGACGCCAAGCTCGTCGATATCGGCTCGGCCTTCGAGTGGTCGCCCGGCGTGGGCTCGCAGTCGTGTACCCCCGCCTACGCCGCCCCCGAGGCGCTCGAGGGGGCGGGCGAATCGCCGCAGTCCGACCTCGCCAGCCTGGGCTACCTGCTCGTCGAGATGCTCTCCGGCGTCCGTCCCTTCGGCACCCTTCAAGGGCGAGACGAGCTCCTCGCCGCCAAACGATCCCTCCCCGACCGCGTCGCCTCGATCCTCCCCCAGGACGTGGTCCGCAACGACCTGTTGATGGGCCTGATCCATAGCCTCATCGCTCCCGACCCCGCCAACCGCTTCCCCAGCGCCGAGGCCGCCGACCTCGTCGAGAAAGGGGCCGCCAACTTCCACCGCCAGCTCGTCCGAGGCAACCTCGCCAGCGAGTACAACAACGAAATCCGCGTCTGGCTCGAAGAGCTCGAATAAAAGGCCAGCCAAATCGGCACCTCTGCATACGAAACCGAAATGATCAAACCATTTTTTATCATCACATCTAAATCAAATATCAAATCAGTTCTCAATAGAGCATAGTAGCGTCGCTCGCCGACAAACCCATCCACTAATCTCGATACAGCAGGCATTACCCACCCTACCAGGCTCTTCGTAGCCTCGAGAAATCCGTGTCCAACCAAGGGCAACGGATACTCGTGAAGGGGCGAGAACCTGGTTGAGTGAACGGGCTGGAGCCGCTATTCTGGCAAGGCTTTAGGTCGGAAGGCCTCCAATCCACGAATCCTAACCCCTTGGTGTCGCCTTGAGTGTTCCCCCCGATTCCGCCGAGCCATCGGCCGCGGCTCCGTTGCATGCCGATGATGATCATCCTGCCCTGGCCGCGGCGAATGCCCGCGCCGGCCTCGGGCTCTTTTTTCTGTACCTCGCGCTTTATACCGGTTTCGTGGGCCTGAATGCGTTCGCACCCCAGCGGATGGCCAGGCCCGCGCTCGGGGGGCTGAACCTGGCCTTGTTGTACGGCCTGGTGCTCATTGCCGCGGCCTTTGTCCTGGCCCTGGTGTACATGGCCCTCTGTCGGCTCGCGCACGGGCGACATCGCGTGGGAGGTGAAGACCGATGATTTACGAGCACTCTCCCACAGCCGTCATCGTGTTCGCCTCCTTCGTCGCGGTTGTGCTGGGAATCAGCTTCTTTCTGGGGGCCAAGGCCAAGTCGAGCCAGGGGTACTTCGCCGCGCACGGGCAGATTCACTGGTTCATCAACGGCGTCGCCTTCGCCGGAGACTACCTCTCGGCCGCCTCGTTCCTGGGCATCTGCGGGATGATCGCGTTTTATGGGTACGACGGATTCCTTTACTCGATCGGATACCTCGCCGGGTGGGTGGTCGCCCTGTTCGTGATCGCCGAACCCTTGAAGCGGCTGGGCAAGTTCACCTTCGCCGATGCCCTCGACAACCGGTTCCAGTCCAAGGGGATCAAGTTCGCGGCGGCGATCAGTACCCTGGCGGTAAGCCTCTTCTACCTGATCCCCCAGATGGTTGGCGCGGGGACCCTGGTCCGCCCCTTGCTCGGGTTCTCGCACCAGGCCGGGGTGATCACCGTGGGTGTGGTCGTGATCCTGATCGTGGTCACCGCCGGGATGGTCTCCACCACCTATGTTCAATTCATCAAAGGCGCGATGCTGGTCAGCTTCTGCGCCATTCTCACCGTGTTGATTCTTCAGCGCGGACTGACGACCAAGACGAATCCCGAAAACGAGCTTCCGCTTCAGAGCAAGGTCGGGGCGCCTGGCACCCAGGTCCTGGCCGAGTCGGGGGGATGGGCGGAAAAGCCGTACGTCCGGGTCCTGGACGAAAAAACCAGTCTGGTGACCGTCTGGCGCAAGGATCCGAAGGCTCCGTCGGGGCTGGCCCCCACCCAGACCTTGACCCGGCTGGCCAACGGTAAAGTCCTGGCGAATGGACTCCCTCAAGGGAAAGGGAAAGGTGAAACGGATCTCAAGCCAGTGGGGCGCGTGCTCAAACTCTCCGGAGACCGGACCGAGACCGGGCCGCTCGGCCCCATCTCCTTTCTGAGCACCCTTCAAGAGAGCGAGGTTGAGCTTTGGGGCTCCGAAACGATCCAGGAGAACGACGGCTCGTCCACCACGGTCTACTACGCCAAGCCGACCCCCGGCGCCGACGTGCTCGTCCCAGGCGCGAGCCCCACGTTCAAAGGGGTTCGCAGTAGCAACTGGTCCGACAAGCTTGACTTTCTCTCGCTCATGCTCGCCCTGTTCGGCGGCACGGCATCGCTACCTCACATTTTGATTCGTTACTACACAGTGAAAGACCAGACCGCCGCGCGCAGGTCGACGGTGGTGGGGATCGCGGTCATCGGATTCTTCTATATCCTGACCCTCTACCTGGGCCTGGGGGCGATGACCGGCGGGTCGCTCGACGTGACGAACTCGAACATGGCCGCCCCGCTGCTCGCCCGGACCTTCGGTGAGCTCCCCTTCGCGGTCATCTCGGCCGTGGCGTTTACCACCGTGCTCGGCACGGTGAGCGGGCTGATCCTGGCCGCGAGCGGAGCCGTGGCCCACGACCTGATGGATAACGTGCTCGGGCTCCAACTGACCGACCACGCCAAGGTGCGCGCGGGGAAGATCGTGGCGGTCCTGGTTGGCCTGGCCGCGATGGTCCTGGGGATCGTCTTCGAGAAAATGAATGTCAGCTTCCTGGTCGGCTGGGCGTTCAATGTCGCGGCCTCGGCAAACCTTCCTTCCCTGGTGATGCTCCTGTTCTGGAAGAAGACCACGAAGGAAGGAATCACCTCCGCGATCCTGGTTGGCATGATCAGCTCGCTCGCCTGGATTCTCCTGAGCGCCCAGGCGTACCGCGACGTGTACGGCCTTCCGCCCGAACAGGCCCTCGCCCCCTTCAGCCAGCCCGGCCTGGTGACCATCCCGCTCGGTTTCCTCGTCCTGGTCGTGGCGTCGCTGCTGACCCAGCCCAGGCCGAAACCCCAGGTGGAATTCTGAGCGAATCCGCAAAGGACCGGGCCCGCCCTGGATCGAGCCTTCGATTCATTGACGGGCCCGGTCCAGGCGGCTTAAGATCGTCGAAAGCCCCGAGCCTTGGGTCCGCCAACAACCGAGCCAGAGGTTACTCCACTCGCTTACGCCCAGACCTCGTGGCACGCCCCCCCCTTCGATCGACTTACCAATCCAGACCAACGAACGTTCAAATCGATCATCAACGTTTGAAGATTAAAAGAACAGAAAGAGATTCGTAGTCGCGACTGGGCTAGTCAGATCAAGCCTCTCTCCACTCTGGACTTGACGGGAGATCAAAGCATGGACCGACGCCAATTTCTGCAGGTCGGCACGACGGGCCTGGCCGCCGGGGCACTCGGGGCTGTTCCATTGGAGGTTCGAGGCGCCACCGAACCGAAACGAGTCGGCCTGATCGGCTGCGGTTGGTACGGCAAGTGCGACCTGTTTCGGCTGGTGCAGGTCGCGCCGGTGGAGATCGTCTCGCTCTGCGACGTGGACCGAAACATGCTCGATGGGGCCGCCGACATGGCGGCGGCGCGGCAGGTTTCCAAAAAACGCCCGCGCACCCACGGCGACTACCGGGAGATGCTCAAGGAAAAAGATCTCGACATTGTCCTGGTCGCAACGCCCGACCACTGGCACCCGCTGGCCATGATCGCGGCCGTCGAGGCGGGGGCCGACGTCTACGTGCAAAAGCCGATCAGCGTGGATGTGACCGAAGGGCAAGCCATGCTGGCGGCCGCTCGCAAGCACAAACGGGTCGTCCAGGTCGGCACCCAGCGCAGGAGTACGCCGCACATCATTGAGGCACGCGACCGTATCGTCAAGGAAGGCAAGCTCGGCAAAGTCGGACATGTGGAAATTTATTGCTATTACCACATGCGTGCCAAGGACAATCCACCCGACACCGCCCCTCCTGAGTCGCTCGACTACGAGATGTGGACCGGCCCCGCTCCGATGCGGCCCTACAACGCCCTGGTCCACCCCCGGCGCTGGCGCGCCTTCATGGAATACGGCAACGGCATCATGGGAGACATGTGCATTCACATGTACGACATGGTGCGCTGGATGCTCGACCTGAACTGGCCGAAGCGCATCAGCTCGGAAGGGGGAACTTACCTGGCCAGGAATAGCAAGGCGAACATCGCCGACACCCAGACGGCCTCGTTCCACTTCGACGACCTGAACGTTGTCTGGCAGCATCGGACCTGGGGCGAAGCGCCCGACCCCAAGTACGGCTGGGGAGCAACCCTCTACGGCGACAAGGGGACCTTGAAGGTAGGGCTCCAAAGCTACGACTTCACCCCCATCGGCAAGGGAAAACCCATCCATGGCGACGTGGTCATGGAGCTCGATCAGTACCCCGAGGATCAGACCGAGAAGGATCTGGAGAAGCACGTCGCCCCGGCGATCCGAGGGCACATGCAAGACTTCCTCAATGCCATCGCCTCGCGGGGAAAACCGGTGGCCGACATTGAGCAAGGTTACATCTCCACGGCCTGCTGCATTCTGGCCAACAACGCCATGAAGCTGGGACGGACCCTGGAGTGGGACCCCGTCTCGGGCCGAGTGGTGGGGGACGACGAAGCCAATGCCCTTCTGACCCGACCGTATCGTCAGCCCTGGACACACCCCTGATCGTCAGCGAAAATCAAAAGAGCCGTGCGACATCTCCCGCTCGATTGGGATGAGAGGATCCCCAACCCGGAGTGATTTGAGCGCGACGCACGGCTCCTTGTTGGATGCCAAGACGATGACACTCATAGGCATCTTGCTGATCTCACTGGCGGTGCCCGGACAGTCCTTGCTCGGGCCCTTGAAGTCGCGGACCGGGATCCCTTACGAGGATCACCTGAGTTGGCAGATTGAGAACGACAAGGGCTGGGTCGCGTTCCTGAACGGCGACCTGCCCAAGGCCTCGGCCCGGTTCAAGGCCGCCATCGAGATCATGCGGCCTTACGAGAAGATTGATCCCAGGACCATGGCCCGGTCGTACTGTGACCTAGCGATGGTCCTCTATAGCCAGAATCGCTATGAGCAAGCCGAGCCGCTGGCCAGGTGGTCGCTCGAGGTCCGGGAGAAGTCCTCGAAGGTTCAACCCACGGCGGTCTACCAGAACCTCTACGTCCTGGCCCAGATCCTTTGCGCTCAGCGCCGATATAAGGAGGCCGAGCCCATTTTGCGCCGAGCCCTGGCTCTGCTCGAAAAGCCTGGTAGCCGCGTGGATGCCGACCTCGGCGCCGCGCATAACGACCTGGCCTGGATCCTCACCGAGAACGGCAAGTTGAACGAGGCGGCCAAAAGCTATAGCCGAGCCCTGTCCCATCAGATCAATACGCTTCCCCCATCAGACCTGGCCATCGCCGAGACGTCGGAAAAGTACGCCGCGATCCTTCAGCGTCTGAACCGGGTGACCGAGGCCCAGTGGCACCTCGCGCGTGCCAAAGCGATCCGCGAGGGATCCTCCTCGTCCGATCCGCAACCCGACCCGCCTCCCGCGCCCAAGCAACCGAACACGCCTCAAGCATCGCTATTTTTTAGACACATGACGATTTCCCTTGATATAAAACCGAAGCAGTCGACTGGCCCAGTCTTCACCCGCATAGTCCACGCCCACTCTGGGGCGGGCCACGATCTCGAATTCTTCCGACTCCGCGGGTTCGGAGATGAAGAAGTCGTCGCTTAACAGGTCATGTCCGTAGAGACTGCGATCGATCTCCATCGCTCGGCAAAGCAGGCCTGGGCCGCTGGTCTTCTCTTCGAGGTTCAGCACCGGTTCGAGTGCCCGAAAAAGGACCGCGGTCGGCTGCCCTTCGGGCCCTGTCACCGCATTCAGACAATTGTACATACCGTAAATTAAATAGACGTAGGCATGCCCGGGAGGACCGAACATGACCTCAGTCCGAGGTGTGCGTCCACGTGAGGAGTGCGCCGCGAGGTCGAGTACCCCGAGGTAAGCCTCGGTCTCCACGATCCGGCCGACTCGAAGCACACCGTTTACCCGGTGAACTAGCTGTTTGCCGAGCAGTTCCCTGGCGACGAGTTCGGTATCTCGGTCGTAAAACGACCTTGGTAATGGTTGCACTTCGTATCGAGGGGTGATCAGTCTGTTGGGTCAAAATTGCTCAAGGGCATTTTTGCGCTGGATCCACCTCTCGTCAAGGATTCAGTACCCACGGGCGGCTTCGGCCGTCCTCTTCTCGATTATTGAATGGGCGAAGGGAGGAACATGCATTCGGATCATTTTCGCCATTTTTCCTGACCGTGGTAATTAACGAAGAGTCTGGGTGAAAAGCTGGAGAAGAGGCGACCGTCTCGGAGAAACGGTCGATAAGTGAGGTCAGGAGCTTGTCCAACCTCTCCGATTGAGGAAGATCGAGGCACGACCACGAAGCAGCATCGCTTTGCTTTTGTCATAATGATTAATTCATCCACTTTAAATTGAAGGAGCGGCGAGTCCACCGAATTTTGAGGCGAACCGGAACGGTGGGCACTTCGCTGGAGACGTGACATGGATGATCTCTCCGCCGCGAGCCGAACCTTCGATAGTCTTTCGTCCTTCTATCGGTCGTTCTCGAAACGTTCGCGTAGGCCGAATGTTCCGCCGAGAGTTGTGAAGTACTCGGAAACCGCCGCCTTCTCCGTCGTCAGCGAGGCGGCTGTCACGCACCAGTCGGTTGCCATCGAACAGACCGAGTCGGCTCTGGACCACTTCCTCGAGCTCAGGCAGCGGCTCGCCGAGGTACGTCGACGCCACGAAAGCACTGTCCGGTTTCAGGCGGAGGGAGGGGCGTACGGCCAAAGCCAGGTGGCACTCGAGGAGAAGCGTGCCTGGGAAAGGTGGATGACCGTGATCGAGAAAGCGTTGCTCCACGCCGAGGAAGAAATTATCTCCGCGGTACGCGCGTGGGATGAAATGAAACGCCCCGGCGACACGGAATCCCTCGAATCTCGAGGCGTCATTTACAAGGGTCACCTGTACCTGGCTCTCCCCTCCGAGCGCGACGGCCAGTACCGCTTGGTTGTCGCCAACCTGAAAAGCTCCCTCAACCTGGATAAGAGCCTGGCAATCGTGGATTTGATCAGTTGAGCCGCTTCACCGCGGAATCAGAGGTCCCGCGACTGAGAACTTCGAGAGATTCAGATCGAGCAAACTGCCCACCCGAAGCCAGGCTGTTCCATTCATCTTGGCGTTGTCGAATCAAAAAAGCGCCCTAATCAAAATCGAGTGGATACGACGAATCCCTGGCCATGCTCGGTCTCTCGCCGGCGGTGTAACCTTGCAAAGATGCCGTTGTACTCCGGTGAGACTCTGGCCATAATAACTTTACCTGAATTCGTAGATCCAAGATTTCTAATAGTCTCAATACAATCTCATGTCCAGAGACCGTGCATCCTTCGCCCAACCCTCGCTCACTCCATGCATTCAATAATGGCGAAGATCCTAGCTGGCCTCGGAGATCGCTGACATCCGTCCAAATTGATCCCACGCAGGAGTGGTTTCAACAAAGTTTTGACAACCCAACCTCAATTGCAATTTATTTCATAGCAAGAGGTTAGATCAACGACCTAAAGCTCGAGCCGCCTCCGATCATCCCCTGATCCTGATTCGGTTCATTTAAAATCAAGCCTGGGTTCAGGCGTGTTTCATCCGATTCGAGGGACGGGTCTTGCGCAACTCACAAAGGATGGACCGCTCGAGCTGGCGAACATGACTTCCTCTTCCTCGTCTCACCAAAGACTGGTTTGCCACTTTCCTGAGTTTAAAGCTTTAGAGAATCAAGGCGATATCGCCGTCGAGCATGCCCGCTTCCACCTCAGCTCAGGACGATGATGACACCCAAGCCAGCCTCAACGACCTCTGAGTCGCGTTCCGGGTTTGAACTCTACATCGGAATCGCCGCGACGCTGATCACCGTCGCCGTCAGCGCGATCATCTCGAATATCAACATTCGAACGCTGGAAGCCAATCGAGTCCGAATCACCAGCACCCATGATGTGATCTCGGCTCTCAACGAGCTGCTCTCGATTGTGAAAGATGCCGAAACCGGTCAGCGCGGCTTTTTGCTCACCGAGGACGAAGTCTACATGACTCCGTACCACGCGGCGGTCGCGAAGATTCCAGACCGCCTGCACGAACTGGAAAACCTGACCCAAAACGAGGTCACGCAGACGGCTCGCCTCGAATCCTTGCGCCACCACCTCAATGTCAAGCTTGACGAGCTTCGCAACACCGTCAATCTGCATCAAAGCCAGAATAAGACGGCGGCCCTCGACATCGTGAAATCGAATCAGGGTAAGCTCACGATGGACGAGATTCGTAACATCGTCGGGCAAATGGTTCAGCACGAACGCCAGGTTCGAAATCGCCTGATCGACGAAGTCGCCCGAGCCTACCGGACAGCGCTCTCCAGCGGAATCCTGAGCGCCCTGGTCGGCCTGGCGATGATCTGCACCGTGGGCGTGATGGTGCGACGTTCCATTCAGATGCGCCAGCGTCATGACTGGATCCAGTCTGGCCAGATCGGCCTGAGCCACGCGATGCTTGGCGAACAGTCGGTCCATCAGGTCGCCGAGAACGTGCTGAACCACCTTTCCGAGTACCTGGATGCGCGTGCTGGAGCCCTCTACGTGAAGGATGGCTCCTTCCGCCGCGCGGCCACCTACGGAGTTCCCGCGCAGGGCACGATCCCCGAAAGCTTCGACCTGAGCGATGGGCTGCTCGGCCTGGCGGCGAAGAATGGGCGGACGCTCACTCTTGATGACGTCCCCGATGGATATCTCGTGATGGGATCGGCCCTGGGTCGGGGTAAGCCGAAGCATCTCGCGGTCGCTCCTCTGAAGGAGGATGGGGCGGTCATCGGTGTGCTCGAGCTCGGACTCATGCGCCCCGTCGACTCGACAATGAACGAACTCCTGGAAAAGGCCAGCGAGTCGATTGGCGTCGCCATCCGATCCGCGAAATATCGCGATCATGTTCAAAAGCTGCTCCATGAAACGCAGCAGCAGGCCGAGGAGCTTCAGACTCAAGGCGAGGAGCTCCGGGTCTCCAACGAGGAGTTGGAGGAACAAGGACGGGCGCTCAAGGAATCGCAAGCCCGGCTCGAAATGCAGCAGGCCGAATTGGAGCAGACCAACGCCCAGCTCGAACAGCAGGCCGAAATCCTCGAACGCCAGCGCGATGCGGCCAGCCGGGCCAAAAAGGCGCTTGAAGTCCAGGCGCACGAGCTCGAACAGTCGAGCCGGTACAAGTCGGACTTCCTGGCGAACATGTCTCACGAGCTCCGCACCCCGCTCAACTCGTCGCTGATTCTCGCCAAGCTGCTCGCCGACAACCGTGATGGCAACCTCTCCGCGGAGCAGGTTCGATATGCAGAGACCATTCGAACGGCAGGCAACGACCTGCTCGCCCTGATCAACGACATCCTCGACCTCTCCAAGATCGAAGCGGGTCACATGGAGATCAGGTCGGAGCAGGTGAGGGTCGCGAAACTGGTCGAAGAGCTCGAACGGGGCTTTCAACCGGTGGCAAACGAGAAGGGCCTGGCATTCCACCACCGGCTCGCATCCAACTGCCCGGAGGTGCTGGTGACGGACCGGCAACGGCTGGAGCAGATCCTCAAGAACCTGATCTCCAACGCGCTCAAGTTTACCTCAAGCGGTGAAGTGAGCCTGGAGATTGGGCCGAGCACCGACGGGCGGGTTGCCTTTCAGGTGCGAGACACGGGAATCGGCATCCCTGAACATCAGCAATCGGTGATCTTTGAAGCCTTCCGACAGGCCGATGGCACCACGAACCGAAAGTACGGTGGAACCGGCCTGGGGCTTTCCATCGCGAAGGAGCTCGCGAGACTCCTGGGTGGCGAAATCCAACTTCAGAGCAAGCCCGGAACCGGTAGCATCTTCACGGTCTTGCTCCCCCGGGTTCTCGACCTCACGATCCAGTCGGAACAGGCTTCGAAGCCCAACGACGCTCCCGTGACCTCCGACCGAGAACAGACTGGACTCCCGAAGCGTACGTTCAACCTGACCAACGGCGACCGACCGGCCCTGCCGACTCACCCGGAGCCGGCAAGCCCCTTAAGCACGAACGCGGTTGACGACCGCGACCACTTGACGGGTCACCAGCGGGTCGTGCTCGTGGTGGAGGATGACGAAGACTTCGCCCGGATCATCTACGACCTGGCCCACGAAACCGGGTTCCAGTGCCTGATCGCGTCGACCGCCGAGGAAGGCCTGGCCGTGGCGATCAAGCACCGCCCCAACGCGGTGGTCCTCGACGTGGGACTGCCCGACTACTCCGGGCTGTCGGTCCTCGACCGGCTCAAACAAGACGACCGAACCCGGCATATTCCCGTCCATGTCATCTCCGGCCACGACCACTCCGAGACGGCCCTGGCGCTCGGCGCCGTCGGGTACATGCTTAAACCCGTGAAACGCGAGGAACTTTCGCAGACGCTGGCCCAGCTCGAAGCCAAGCTCGACCAACGCATGCATCGCGTCCTGATCGTCGAGGACGACCCGGTGCAGCTCGATAGCCTTGGCAAGCTGCTCAGCGCTCACGACGTGGAGACGATCGGGGTTCGGACCGCCGCGGAATGCCTCGAGCATCTGAAACACGCGACGTTCGACTGCATGGTGCTCGACCTTTCGCTTCCCGATACCACGGGCCATGAGCTCCTGGAAACGCTCAGCCAGCAAGAGACCCACTCGTTCCCGCCAGTGATCGTTTATACAGGACGCGACCTCTCGCACCGCGAAGAGCTCGACCTGCGTAAGTATTCGAAATCCATTATCATCAAGGGGGCGAAATCGCCCGAGCGGCTCCTCGACGAGGTCACGCTGTTCCTCCACCAGGTCGTTTCAGAGCTTCCCGCGGAACAGCAACAAATGCTGGCCCGGGCGAAGAATCGAGACGCCGCGCTGGAGAATCGATGCATCCTCGTGGTCGAGGACGACGTGCGGAACGTGTTCGCCCTGACCAGTGTGCTGGAGCCACGCGGGGCCAGGGTCCAGATCGCCCGCAACGGCCGCGAAGCGCTCGAGGCACTCGATCAGTCGCTAAATGATCCAGGTCAGGCCATCAACCTGGTTCTGATGGATATCATGATGCCGGAAATGGATGGCATCACCGCGATACGCGAGATCCGCAAGCAGCCTCGCTGGCGCAAACTCCCGATCATCGCGCTGACGGCCAAGGCCATGAAGAACGACCAGGAAGACTGCCTCTCGGCAGGCGCCAACGACTACCTGGCCAAGCCGCTGGACGTGGAAAAGCTGCTCTCCCTCGTTCGCGTTTGGATGCCCAGGTCATGAAGCACAACTGGTCGACGCCCGAAAGAACGGATGAGATCGAGCTCAAGCTCCTGCTCGACTCAATCTATCAGAAGTACCACTACGACTTCCGCGGCTACTCCATGGCGTCGATCAAGCGGCGTCTGACGCAAGGCAAGGCGCACTTTAACTGCCGCTCTTACTCACAGCTTCAGGATCGGGTCTTGCACGAGCCCGAGGTCTTGCCAAAACTCCTCTCGTATCTGACCGTGCAGGTCAGCGAGCTCTTTCGCGACCCCGCCTACTTTCGAGCTCTGCGCGAACGGGTCATTCCTCACCTGAGAACCTATCCCTCGATCAAGATTTGGGTTGCGGGCTGTAGCGCGGGGGAAGAAGTCTATTCTCTGGCCATCCTGTTGCGTGAAGAGGGGCTGGAGTCGAAGTCCATGATCTACGGGACCGACATCGACCCCTCGGCGCTCAAGCGGGCCGAAGCAGGCGTGTACGGACTCGACCGCATTCCGCTATTCACCGAGAACCACCGCCGATCGGGAGGGCGTTCTTCTCTTTCCGACTATTACACCGCCGCGTATGATGCCGCCGTTTTCGATAAGAGCCTCAAACGTAGGGTCGTCTTCTCAGACCATAGCCTGGTCAGCGACGCCGTATTCGCCGAAGTCCATTTGATCTCCTGCCGGAACGTCCTGATCTATTTTGAACGCGACCTCCAGGATCGAGCCATCGGCCTGTTCAAGGACTCCCTTACGCGGAAAGGGTTTCTGGGCCTGGGCGCCAAGGAAAATCTGCGGTTCTCAGCGCACGTCAACGACTTCACCGAGTTCGCTCGGGACGAACGGATTTATCAGAAGCGAGGCACCCCATGAGCACCCCTCAACCCGAGGCGATCGTCATCGGGGCGTCGGCGGGCGCGGTTGAGGCCCTTTCCACGATCTTGCCCATGTTACCCAAGGGGTATCCCCTCCCCTTGTTGGTGGTGGTTCATATCCCCCCCGACCGGAAATGCATCCTGACCGAGCTGTTCCGCCAGAAATGCGAACTCGAAGTCCAGGAGGCCGACGACAAGGAGCCCGTGGTCGGAGGCACCATCTATTTCGCTCCCCCCGACTACCACCTACAGGTCGAACAGAACAAGACCCTTTCGCTCTCGAGTGACGAGGCGGTCTCCTTCAGCCGCCCCTCGATCGACGTGCTCTTCGAGACAGCGGCCGACGCCTATGGAGAGCACCTGATCGGGGTTCTCCTCACCGGTGCCAATCACGACGGTTCCCAGGGCCTCCGAGCGATCCACGACGCCGGAGGAACCGTACTGGTCCAAGATCCTCGCCAATCGCTTGCTCCCGAAATGCCTCAGGCCGCCATCGCCGCTTGCCCCGACGTCAAAGTCTTGAGCCTTAGTGAAATCGCGTGTTATTTGAAGGAAGCCGCGGGGACCTTGATATGATCAACAAGCCAGCAAACCCCGTTCACTTCCTCCTGGTTGACGACCTCCCTGGCAACCTCCTGGCCCTGGAAGCCCTGCTCCGCAGGGAGGGATTGGTCCTGCTGAAGGCCCAGTCGGGTCCTGACGCCCTCGAGCTCTTGCTCAAGCACGAGGTCGCTCTGGCGCTGGTCGACGTCCAGATGCCGGGGATGGACGGCTTCGAGTTGGCCGAGCTCATGCGCGGGTCGGAACGGACCAGGCGCGTCCCCATCATCTTCCTCACCGCGGGGATCGCGGACCGTCAGCGCCGCTTTCGAGGATACGAAGCGGGGGCGGTCGATTTCTTGCAAAAACCGCTGGAAGAGTCGATTCTCCGGAGCAAGGCCGACGTCTTCTTCGAGCTCTACCGCCAACGCGACGAGCTCCGGATCGCCACGGAAGAGAACGCGCGTCTGCTCAAGGAAAGCCAGCAGTACGCCGCGGCCCTTGAAGAGTCGGGCCAGCGCAAGGACGAGTTCCTCGCCATGCTCGCCCATGAGCTCCGGAACCCCCTGGCCGCCATCAGCAACGCCGCCCAACTGATGCGGCGCCCCACTAACCCCGAGCACCACGACTGGGCCCACCAGGTCATCGAAGGACAGGTCAAGAATCTTTCACGCCTCATCGACGACCTGCTCGACGTCTCCCGGATCACGCGTGGGTCGATCCAGCTCAAACGCGAGATCCTCGAAGTTCAGCCCATGATCGAACGGGCCGTCAGCTCGGTCCTCCTCCTCGTCGAAGCCAGGAAACACTCTCTTCAGCTCGACTTCCAACACGGCAACGCTCGCGTTGATGTTGATCCCACCCGGTTTGAGCAAATCATTTCAAACCTGCTGAACAACGCCGCGAAATACTCGGAGAACCACGGGAGCATTCTCCTCCGGACCTCGGTCGAGGACGACGCGTTGGTCATCTCCGTCAAGGATCAGGGACTTGGGATCGCGCCGGAACAACTCTCCGAGATGTTCGAGCTGTTCGTTCAAGGGAGTTCGTCCCTCGCCCGCTCCGAGGGGGGGCTCGGTATCGGCCTCACCATCGTGCGCCGGCTGGTTGAGATGCACGGCGGAACCATCAGCGCCGAGAGCGCGGGGCTTGGCCACGGCAGCACCTTCTTCGTTCGATTGCCCACCGTCTTGACCGAAGCTGAGACGGAACCACAACAGCCCGCCTCCCCTCGAGAAATGGAACCGGCCTCGCCGCTGCCGCCGCCTCTCGTTCAAGTTCAGGTCAAGCCGACCCCCACCGAGTCACACAAGCCGCAGATCCTCGTCGTCGATGATAATCTGGAAGCGGCCCACGGTCTCGCCCGGCTCCTCAGCCTCTCAGGGCACGAAGTCCGAAGCGCCCAGGACGGTGACGAAGCCCTTCGGATCGTCGATCACTTCGCCCCCGACTTCATCCTCATGGACATCGGACTCCCCGGGCGAGACGGCTACCAGGTCGTCGAGCTTCTGCGCGAACGCGACTGCTGCAAGAACTCCGTCGTCGTCGCCATCTCCGGCTACGGGCAAGAAGAGCACATCAAACGATCGCGTAAAGCTTCGTTTAATTATCACCTCGTCAAGCCCGTTGACTATGACGCCTTGCTGACGATCCTTTCCGCCTCTTGAGCTTGGATCTTGCGGAGTTTAACGATTTTACAAACTTCGCATCGCCGACTCAGCTTGACCTTTCAACACTTATCGCGACCGGGCAAATCTTCCTGACAAGCCCGAAGCGCCAGCGAGTGAATCGGATTCACCGGATCTCCATCACTTGCCTGTGAAATAAGGGCGGGGTTAACATCAAAAAAACCAAACGATTTACTCGTTTGTGCTTTGGGATTTTACAAAATTCAAAGAGATTCACTCGCTTGCGCTTCGGGCTTGTAGAGAAAATAAGAGATTCACTCGCTTGCGCTTCGGGCTTGTAAAGAAAGATCGTGGAACGAGGGGCCGGCCGAAGATGCTGGCATGGAGCCCTTGCTTCGGCCGGTGGCGAGGATCGGGTTACTGGGACGATCACGTGTTGAGTTCAGGGAGTTCCGAGGGCCTGGGTGACGGCCGCGCTGATGGCTTCGCCTCGCAGGTCCCTGGCGACGAGCTTGCCGTCGGGCCCGATCAGGAAGGTCGCGGGGATCGCCTCGACGTGATAGGCATCTTGGATCCCCCCCTCACTCCATTCTCCCAGGAACCCCTGTTGCCAGGAGAGTTCTTTTTCAGCCACGAATTTTCGAGGGGCCTCTTTCTCAGCGTCGACGCTCAGGCTCAGCATTGCGAACCGCTCGTGCGAGCCGAAGCGTTGATGGACCTCCTTCAACTCAGGGATTTCGGCAATGCAGGGACCGCACCAGGTTGCCCAAAAGTCGAGCAGGACGTATTTGCCTCGAAAGTCCGCCAGTGTCAACCGCTTGCCGTCGAGCGTTTCAACGTCGAACGGCGGCACTGTCTGGCCTACCTGGAGCGTCTGCTTCGGCTTTGGATGCAGGACGCCCAGGTCGAACGGTTCATCGCTCCGGCCCCCTGGAATCTCGGGGATGGTGAACTGCTTTGTTGCATAGGCGGTCAACTCGGGCGACCGCCCGAGACCGGTGAGCGGGTTGGCGCTATAGCTTAGACTCAGTCGATAATCGCCAGGGGGCAGATCCTCGGCGCGGATGGTCCCGTCCGGTTGGAGTTTCGCCTGGCTGAGTCGGAACCAGTTTCGCCGGTACGCGTGCCCCTCGGTCGAGGCCCACCACTGTTTGGCCCGGTCGATCATCGATTGACCACGGCGAGCCCGAATCTCCTTTGGAAAGGGGATGAAGGGCCGGTCGCTTTCGATCTGGAATTCGGAAAAGGTTATGCAATCTGCCTGAGGACCGAACCCCGTGGGAGGGGCGACCCGGGCGATTACGGGGCGGCCGCGTCCACCGACCTCAACTCGGGCGGTCTCGCCCGGCAGGACCTCGAGAAGCGTGCCATTGGACCAGGCCTTCAGGTTTGAGCCTTCGCCAAATCCGCGCGATACCCGCACATCGCCGGGCACCACGCGTTCGAGGAGGAAACGCCCACCGGCATCTGCCACGGTTCGGCCCGAGTCGGAGAGAAACGGCACGTTCTGATTTCCCAGCCGATCGGCGAAATAGTGAACTTCCGCTCCGCTGGCCGGTTGGCCGCCGACTTGGATCAGGCCCTCAATGCGACCCCAAGGTTGGGCGGTGATCGCCGTGCTGGCCTCGAACGCTGCGCGGTTAACCTCGGCGAAGAAATCAGGATGAACCACGACCAGGGCAAAGTATTGGTCATTTGGGCCGGATTCGCGATTGAGCGAGAACTGGCCCTTGGCGTCGGTCTTGACGATCGTTGAGGTACTGGTTGGCTGAATCGCCCCATTCTCGATGTAGACCGCCTGTAGTGTACCGCGATTGCCGCGCGGGTACATGACCGTCACCTCCGCATTCGCGAGCGGTGTTCCGTCGGGACGATTGACACTCCCCGAGAGGATCATTCTGGGGGCTGGCTTTGCCTTCGTCAGCTTGACATCGTATTCCACCGACCTCTCCTCGCTCCGGAAAACGCGTGCGGTGAAGGGCTCATAGCCCCTGGCTTGAATGCGCAGGCGGTACTCGGGCGACTTCTCGGCGTCGAGGTTGGCAAAGAATTCGCCAGAATTTGCAAATGTGTTCATGCGTGAACCTGGATTCCAGGCGATCGTGCCGGTCTTCGGGTCCGGGATACCCACCTCGATTTCCGCCTGGCCGATCTTTTCGGCCGAGTCCGCGTCGCTGAGCGAGCCGGAGATATTCAGGGACCGCTTGAGGATCGTCAGGATGTCTGATTGTTCGGGCAAGACCTGACGTCTTGACTCACCTAGGTAGCCGTTTCTTGAGATGTTGATTTGAAACGAATCCGCGGGCGCTTCCTCCCATCGAAACCGGCCTTCCGCGTTGGTTGAGAGGCGGACGCCCAGGGATCGATAACCGCGCCAGGCTTCGACATTAACGAAGGCACCGGGGATTGGCTTACTCTTCGTATCGACCACGCGACCCGAGACCGTACGCGCCGGGCCGAGCTTGATCGTGACCAACTCCATCCCTTCCTTGGCTTCCACTCGCTTCAACTCCGGAGCATGTCTCTTGGCCTTTGCCACGAGTAAAAGCTTGCCGGCCCGCGCGTGCGGAAAGTGAAAACGTCCCTTCGCATCGCTTTGCGCTTTCGGCGGTGAGAATTGGAGGTTTCCAATTTGATCCGCCTCGGTCCAGGTAACCTCCGCGCCGGAGATGGGGTCCTCCCTCTCATCCAGCAAGACCCCCACGACCTCGACGCCTCGGGTCATGACCTCTACGTCGGAGAAATCACGTAGCCCCTTCAACGGCTGTTCGCTGGCTTGCGGTGGTTTGGTTGGGTTGGGCTGCCCATGTGCACGTGGATGAAATTCGTCGTCATTCAAATAATCGGGATGGGAAAGATAAAGGTAAGCGAATTTCATCTCGCGGAAGCAACGGCAACGCCAGTTCCCTTGCTCGTCGGTGGTGGTTGAGACCATGTAGGCCAGCTCTTGCTTCACTTTCTTCTCGCCGAGGTAGCCCCAGATCTCGACGGTCACACCCGAGATCGGCTGGTTCTTCTCGTTCACCACCTTGCCGCCGAGGGTCTCCTCTCCTGGAAGTAGCTCCACGGTGAAACGGGTTGGAATTTGTGGATGCTTGGGGTTGTCCTGGGCGAAGAAGAATCGCTGCTGCACATAACCTTCGGCCCAGACATCAAAACTGAGAGTGTCTCGGAACATGCGCCTGGCGAGGTTAATCGAGACCTTTCCATTCTGATTTGTGTTCAAAAGTCGATGTTGAAAATCGATCGAGGCTCTCACGCTCGCCTCCTTCAGAGGCTTGCCCGTGTCTTTTGCCAGGACGGTGATTTCAACCGAGTCGGGACTCTCGGAGGCGACCCGTGGCTTCTCGCTAGGCTTCGGTGCTTCGGGACCGTTGTCGGCCAGCGGCTTATCCGGGTCGGCCTTGGCGTGAGCGAGCTCGATGGAGCTGAGCAGGCTGGCGATGCCCAGGATCGCCAGGGCGAGGGCCAGCCGGGCCGGCCAGCGGAGCAAACAGCGCGAGGAGCCTCGGCTCCGATCAATCCAGGCCAGCCGTCGCCCCAGGGCCGTCGTCGTCGCGCGGGCCATCGCCAAGCCCAGCGACGGGCCGGGCCGACGCACCAAGGCCGAGGCGACTTCCACCAGCGAGGCGCGGTAGTCGTCGGAGCTTCCCAGCACATGAACACAGAGGTCGTCGCACGCTTGTTCACGCACCGCTCCGATCGTTCGGCCAATCGGCCAGACCAGGGGATGCGGCCAGTAAAGCGCCTGGACCAGCCGGAGCAGCAGATTCCAGCCGAAATCCCCGCGCCGAATGTGGGCCAGCTCATGGACGAGGACCGCGTCGACAAGCTGAGTTTCCGCCGAGCCCGCCAGCGCACGTGGCAAGACAATCGCCGGACGCACCCACCCGATCACGAACGGGACCGAAACCCCATCCGACGTCAGCAGCGACACGCGACGGCCGATCCCCAACCGCCCTTTTGATCGCTCAAGCCCCTCGACCCACGACGGCTCCTCGACCCCCTCGCAACGCCGTCTCATCCGGCCAACCGCCGCGAGCGAGCCGGCCAGCCTCAAGAGCAAGACCATCGTTCCCAACAGGTAGAGTCCCAGTATGAGCTCCGAGAGGCTGAAGGCCCCGCCGCTTGTCGGGGGCGTCTCCCGCGTGGAAGCGCTAATGAGCGAGGCACCGGCGCGAGGAACCTCGAGGTCTTCAACAGGCTGCGTCGGCAAAACCGAGGAGAGATTATCGTTATCGTATGTAATATTCAGAAAATCATTAATCGATACGGCTGAGGGAAGCGAAGCGTGGCCCGGTAGGTGATCGACCTGGTGAGCCGTCGCCGAGCGATCGGGGAGAACCGGGATCCGCAGGCGGGGGAGTGCCGGGCTCGCCACCAGCAGCAAGAGCAGCCCAACCAGGCAAGCATTCCAAAGCGCCGAGCGGAACAGAGCCCGCCGGCGCCCGACCGCCAGATGGACCACGAACGCCAAGACCAGTAACGCCGACGCCTTCAGGGCCGTGTCCAGGGCCACCAGCAGCATCTCCCGCGCATCCGGGAGCACCAAGCCGTACGTGGGAATCACGGTTATTCTCCTGTTTTCGAGCCTCTTCCCCTTGATCCTGGTCCAGGCCGCTTTTCATTTCGCTTTTCCGACTTCGCCCCACCGGGCGCACCGCGACGCAGCTCGTCAAGCTGCTCGGGCGTGATCCGTTCATCCTCGATCAATCGGAGCACCAGGTCTTCGGCCGACCCGCCGAAGAACCTTGCCAGCACACTGCTCAAGGCATTCCGCTGAGCGTTTCGTCGCCCGATCGCCGCGCGATACACATAGGCCTTGCCCACGCGCTCGTGCGTGAGGCACCCCTTCGACTCCAGGACCCGCAACAAGGTCCGGACCGTCGAGTCGTGCGGCTGATCCCGGAGCGCTTCGCGAACCTGGTCGGCTGTCGCCTCGCCCAGTCGCCAGATCACGTCCATGATCTGCGCCTCGCGCTCGGTGAGCGTCTCGGATGGTTCCCTCGCCATGGCCGTTGATCTCCTGTGAATTCATTAACGACAAAGGGAGTCTACGCACCTCGACGCGCATTGGCAAGCGGAGTTGTTATAAAATTAACAGGACTCCTCGTCGATTTCCGCTCGGGCGCCTTTCCTCCCGCCGGCCCGCGGTGGACGACTTTTTATTGATAGCTATGTGGTTTAATTTCGGCTGTTTGTTGTTTGCTAAGTTTAATTCGATTCATTCGATTCACTCGCTTGCGCTTCGGGCTTGTAGGGGAGCGGCGAAGCTCTTCGATTTTTACAAGCCCGAAGCGCAAGCGAGTGAATCGGTTTATTGTGCATTCTTGTGAAATGACGATGTGCTAGTTTATATACGACGAAGAGATTCACTCGCTTGCGCTTCGGGCTTGTAGGGGAACGGCGAATCTCTTGCAAACGCCGAAGCTCCATCAATTGCCAGCAAGACGAAGGTTCGGTGAGCAAAAAACAATTCACTCGCTGGTGCTTTGGCGAGTGCTAAATTCTCTCATAGCATCACATCATGAATACGATCAATCAACCCTTCTCAACAGACTTAGGACGGGCGACCTTGGCTCTGTCGAACGCGGCGGCGAGGTTGGCGTAACAGGTCTTGGCGGCGGCGATGGGGTCGTACTTCGCGTCGCGCGAGACCATCGAGCTGACCTCACAGCAGATGTCGCCGCGATATCCCCCTTCGACGAGGAGTTGGAGAAGCGTGGCGTAGTCGAACTGGCCCCCTGCTCCGGGAAGCAGGAACTTCACCTTGTCACCGTCCTGAACCGCGTCCTTCACGGCGACATGGGCCATGTACGGCAGCGACTCGCGTACCGTGTCCGCCAACGTCATCTCGCGAAACGCGTAGTGGCTGTAGTCGTACACCATCCTGAGCCGGGCTGGGTTACCAAGCTCGCGGATCAGCCAGATCGCTTCGGAAGGGCGCGACATGGCTCCGCCTCGGTGCGGCTTGATCGCCAGAGTCACCTGGGCGTCCTTCGCCAGGTCGGCCCAGGCTCCCACCCGGTCGAGGTAGAGCGACTTCCGCTCGTCCCAGGTTCCGCCCCCCAGCACCGTTTGAACGAGAGGGGGAGATTTCGGATCCAACTCTCTGGAAAGCTCGAACACCTGCCGCAGACGGTCGAGATCGGCCTCGTGCTTCCGCGCGTCGGCGTTCGGGGTGATCTGCTCCATGAGCGCGGTCAGGCGCAGCCCTCGTTCGCGCAGGAGCGAGCGAATTCGTTTGCGCCTCTCGGGAGAGAACCGCGACGGCTCCCCCTCGAAACCAGGTTGGACCGCGATCTCCAGGCCGTCGTACCCAATCGACGCGACGGTCCCGACCGACTCCTCCAGCGACAACCCTTTCAGGCTGTAGGTTCCAATGCTCAAGGTGAGCGGTTCGGCCGGGTCGGCGGCCAGGGCAGGATTGGCCCCACCCCGAAGCCGTCCCCAGGGAGAAACCGCCGCCAGTGTCGCGGCGGCGGCCGAGGTCATCCAACCTCGGCGCGTCGGGCCATGACCTCTCATGCGCTCCCCCTGTCCCATCTCATCCGCGTGATGGATCTGGCTCATTTGCCGCTCGCCACCGTGGTCCGACGATCGCGCAACATGCTCATAAATTCACGCATAAACAGAGCATTGTCGTGCCAGGTTCGGGCGCTGACCAGATTCCCATCCACAACCACGGGCTTGTCCACATATTTCGCCCCCCCCTGTTCGCAGTCGAGAGCGCACTTGGCGACGGTGGTCACGGTCTTTCCCTTGATCACACCCGCCGCGCTCACGATCTCGATCCCGTGGCAGACCACGGCCACCGGCTTGTTCGCCTCGAAGAAGTGGCGCGTCAATTTCAAGAGGTCTTTATCGTATCGGAGATACTCAGGCGCTCGCCCTCCCGAGACGAACAGGCCGGCATACTCGGAAGGGTCCACGTCGCGGAACGCCACCTCGGCCTGGATGTGGTAGCCGGGACGTTCCTCGGTAATATCCCAGGGGATACCGGGAGCGGGAGGAACTTCGTGGAGGACCATGTGGTACTTCCGAGCCTCGGGTCCAGCGATCACCGCCTTGTACCCATCCTCGGCCACCCGGTAGTACGGGTAGAGCGTATCCATCGCCTCGGTCGCGTCTCCGATCGGCATGAGGATCTTTGGCGCGTTGGGGTCCGGCTTCTCATCAGCCCCCAACGCCACCGAAGCGGCAAGCCCCAACGCACTCGGCCCCAGAGCGAACACCCCCAGCATCTCTCGACGATTCATCTTGCCCCTCCCACCCTTTGATCAGCCATCGCGGCGGGTCAATCCTTCTCGTCCCCACCCCAAACGGCTAGTTCCCGACTCAAGGCTGAACACCCTTTTGAAAATATCACGTCACCATCCCCAGTTCTACCAACCTTCACCTCCAAACCCAGCGGCCCCCTCCCGCCAGGAATCCGAGAATCCCCGCTTGACTTTACTCACAACCGTAGACATCATACCCACAAATGTCGTCACAAAAACTCAGCGAAGCTTGAAGGAATCCAACGAGGATGGGAAAGCCAAAAAACGAACCGGCCTTACCTCCGCTCTCGCGAGGTCAGCTCGAGGTCATGGAGGTGGTCTGGGAGCGGGGCCACGCGAGCGTTGGGGAGATCTGGCGGGCGTTATCGCAGCACCGGTCACTGGCACGCAACACGGTCCAGACCACGGTGACGCGGCTGGAAGAAAAGGGCTGGCTCCGCCAGAAGGCCCGCGATGAAGTGGAAGGGGGACCCACCCAGTATGAGGCCACGCGTCCCCAGGCCGCCACGGTGCAAGGGCTGGCGAAACGATTGTTAGGGTCCACGTTCCGGGGCTCGGTCGCGGGGCTCGTGATGAGCTTGCTTGAAGGCCAACGGCTCTCCTCCGACGAGGCCGACCAGTTGCGTAAGCTGATCGACCAGGCGGAATCCACGCACAACCGAGGGCGAAAGCCAGGGGGGACTCCATGAGCGGCTGGTCCTCGACCATGATGAACGACCATGGGTGGGTCTTATTCGGACTCGCTGTCGTGCAGGTGACCCTGGTGGCGGGGGGAGCGGCCCTGGTCTCCGCCTGGAGCCGGCACAACGCGGCGGCCCGGCATGCGACCTGGCTCACCGCCCTCACCTTGATCCTGCTGGGGCCGGCCTGGATCTTCGCCGTCGAGCGGCTCGGCGCCACTTGGAAATTGCCGATTCCCTCGTTGTTCGCCTCAACGGAATCCTCCCCAATCGAGGCGGTCGCAGGCGCGTCTTCGCGCAGGTCCAATCAAGACCTGATTCTTCTCTCGCCAAACGGGCCCGAGACAACCTCCCCCACGCACCAGCCCGCCCGTTCCTCGCCTCGTCTTCCCATCTCGGAGAACCGGGCCACAGGAGCAAGAGGGGCGTTCGGCCCACTGGGTTTAGGAACCCTGGTTTTGATGCTTTGGGGAGCCGGCTCCAGCCTGCTGGCGCTGCGATTGGCTTGGGGAATCGCTTCGGTCCGACGCCTGACCCGCCGGTGCCAGCCCGTGACCGTCCCCTGGCTCCTCGACCTTGATCAGCAAGTGCGTTCCGAATTACGTATCCAGTCGCCTCCGCGACTCTTGCTCTCCGACGAGTTGAACGGGCCGATCGCCGCGGGAATCTTCGCGCCCGTCATCATCCTTCCGAAACACCTGGCACAGCCCGAACAGAGTGAACACCTCAGGGATGTACTCATCCACGAGACCGCTCACCTGCTGCGCCGGGATCCCTTCGTGGGCTTGGCGCAGCGGGTGGCCAGCCTGTTGTGGTGGCCTCATCCCCTTGTCCACCTCGTCAATCGCGGGCTCGCCCGCGCACGCGAGGAGGTCTGCGACAACTACGTACTCCGGTTCGGAGACCGTCATCACTACAGCCGGACCCTGGTCGACCTGGCTCGGATTTCCGATGTTTCCCCGAACCACCTGGGCCTGCTTGGGCTCCTCCCGCCTCGTTGGCGGCTTCACCATCGCATCGCTGGAATCCTTGATGAACGGAGGGTCGTCATGCTGCACGCCTCACGCGGTCGTCTCCTCATCACAAGCTGCCTGCTTTTCGGACTGACACTGGGACTCGCCGTGCTACGCCCCGCCGTGGCACGGGTTGATGAGTCCTCGACAGCCAGAGAACAGTCGGCCACCACGAAAAAAGGGAACACCGAGTCGGAGCAACCCAGCCCGAATGACAAACCGGTTACCAATCAGGAGATTGCCGGGCGCGTGGTTGATTCTGACGGAAAGCCCATCGAAGGGGCTCTCGTACAGGCCTATAGCTGGACCCCCTGGTACAAGACCCGCACCGACAAGAATGGATCGTTTCGCCTGACCGTTTTCAACCGGCCCGGCATGTCCCCCGAGGAAGGGGCCGAGATGCGGTTCGGCAAGGAAGGTTTCGGTCCGAAGATGTTCGAGTCGGTGAAAGGGGGGACGAGCGATCTCGAAGTCATCCTCTCCAACACCACTTACTTCGAGGGAGTGCTCACCAAGCCCGACGGCCAACCCGTCCCCAACACCCAGGTCCGGGCCAGCAGCCCTTCTCGCCGAGGCACAACCGTGATCGGTCAATACTGGCATGAAACAAAGACCGATGCCAACGGCCGTTATCGACTCTTTGTCATACCCGACACGTTCGACTTTCAAATCCGCGTGCCTGAGAGCGGCGCCGCGCGGATCCAAGAGCAGGAAATCGCCGAAGGCCAGGCCAAAACGTTAAATATCGCCCTCAAACCTGGGATCACGTTCCAGGCCAAGATTCTGGATAGTCAAACCAAACAACCCGTGGCCGGCCTTCGTTTGAGCCACTGGCAACAACCCTGGATCGAAGGTCGATCCAATGACGAGGGCATATTAACGATTCCTGACATGTTCGCGGACGTTTTCAAGTTCGACGTCCGCTCGAACGGGCCCGGTATCCTCAAGGTCGGCGATACGCACTACGCTCGGTGGTGGTCCGAGGAATGCGTCAGCCCTTGGTTACGCCCCGGGTTGGAAGAAGCGGGGCAAGGTCGGTACGGCGCATGGCAACGAAACTTCGATGGCCTCGATTTCAAGATGAGCGAGGGAATGGCTCCCGTCACAATCTCACTGGAAAAGGCGGTGGCGATCCGCGGCCGCGTGCTCGACCCAGACGGAAATCCGGTCGCGGGAGCCACCGTCGCCCCCGCCTTGACCGGTTCGGGGAACTCCCTTACCGGCGACAGCCGATTCAGCTTCGAGACGAAGGAGGACGGCACCTATGAAATGTACCTCCCCGCGAGCAAGGTGCGTACTTACAACCTCGTGGCCCACGACGGCAAAATCTTCACCTGGCGCAAGTGGGCCAACGGTGTCCTCCCCCCCATCACGACACAGCCTGGCGAGGTCCTTGAGGGAATTGATCTTCACCTGACACGCCCTGGCATCGTCAAGGGACGCGTGCTCGATGCCAACGGAAAACCCGTGGCCAATCGCGAAGTCCGTACCGCTCCAACCGACATGATGGAGAACCGCTATTACGACCCAACCACGAAAACCGACGCCGAAGGCCGCTTCGAATTAAAATATGTCAGACCGGGCGAACAATTCGTCCAGGCCGCTCCCTTCTGGCTCGACCCCACCACCTCTCCCCCCGGCACCAGCCAAACCCTTACCGTCGAGGCCGGCAAGACGGTGGATGAGGTCCAACTGGTTGCTCAAGGCGAAGGGGGACGTTAAGCAAGCAACACTTAAATACAATCCAATAACCACGCAATGCCGACTTGCCTCGCTCGGGTGGAAAACCACCCGAGCGAGCAGCCATTCTTCATCCAATCACTTCTTCATAATCGCCAGCATGCCGCGCACATAGCCGATGCTCTCGGCGACGCCCGGCACGGGGTCTTTCAGGTCGGCTTCGTACTCGAGACCGACGTGGTAGGGGTACTTGATCTCGAGCAGGGCTTTCAACATCGCCTGGGTATCCAGGACCCCTCGCCCCACGATGACCGGCTTCGACTTGCCGGTTATACTCGCGATGTCCTTGAAGTGGAGGTCATACAGACGCGCGGCGCACTTGTGGATGGCCTCGACCGGGTCCACGCCAGCCCGGGCGGTATGGCCCACGTCGACGCAGACACCGATCCGCTCGTCGAACGGCTGAATCGCCTCCCAGGCGTCCAGCGGCGAGGGCCAGACCTTATCCTCGGGGCCATGGTTGTGGATTGCCAGTCGAATGTCATACTCCTTGACCAGCTTGTCGAGTTGAGGGAGCGACTTCCGGGTTGGTTTGCAGACGATCGTGGCGATCCCGGCGTCACGCGCGTACTCGAACGCGTTGCGCAGGTTGGCCTCGTCGTCGGTCGTGGTCACCACGCCGCAGCTCAGCGCGGTAATCCCGGCGTCGTGGAACTTGCGAATGACGTTCTTCCGTTCTTCGGCGGTGCTCTTCAAGGAGAGGTGGGAATCCTTGATCGAAACGTACTTCACCCCAACCCTCTGGATCGTCTTGATCGCCTCGTCGAGGGGGAGCTTGCTGAGGCTATAGGAGGCAATCCCCACCTTCAGCCCCTTCCAGGGGTCGTCGTGCCCCGTCTGGCCATCCCCAGGCGCGGCCACAGCCAACGAGCTCAAGCCCGCCAAAGGGGCGATGGCCGCGGCCGAGGCACCGAGTTGGACGAACCGCCGTCTCGAAAAACTCATCGTTCACACTCCTGAATCATTTGCACGCCCGTTGGGAATCACGCCGCGAACAAGCTGGGCGTTCCCCATCCCTTATCACAAAAGAGGCGGAAAATCGCGTTGCTCCTGGTTTCGCCATGCCAGGCTCGCCATGATATCTCTTTCCTACCCCACGGTCGCTACTCTAATCCGCCGTGTCTTCGCCGCCAACGGGCTCGACCGGCGTACGGCGCAGCTTGGCCCTACTAACCCGAGCCGGTCGCCTACAACTCGCGACCACTCATAATCCACTGGCTTAAAACTCATAAATTCTCTCATCAATGACCTGTTCGCACGGGAACTGATTCCGGCTCGCGTGATCCGTTTGATGGCAATCGATTGGCCTCGCGTGTGGTCGGGGGCTCGCTTGGCGTCACCCTGGCAATCCGTTCCGTCTTCGCCAGACACCTGCCCTCGCCTTCTTCTAAACTTAAACTGGCGAGTTGACAGGGTTTGCTCCAGGCTGTTAGATTTCAACGGAATGACCTTAACAGTTTGATAGAATCTGCTTCCGAACACGATTCCGGCATCGCAACCCTCCGCTCTGATGAGAACTTACGTCCTGTCTGATGAGAACTTACGTCCTGGCCCTTGATTGCGGCTTGCCTGGTCCCACCGCCCCAAACATGATCAACTGAGCCGCGGGCCCTACCGAGGAGCAGCCAGATGGGAATGAGATTGCGTTGGCGCTCGAGTTTTCTGGCTCTCTTGATTCCCGTCGCCCTGCCCCTCAGCCTAACGGCTTCTCTCTTCGCCGCGGATCAGACCGAGAAGCCGGCTGAGTCGGATGCGGTGAGCTACTACAAGCAGATTCGGCCGATCCTCCAGGCGCAGTGCCAGGGGTGCCACCAGCCCGCCAAGGCCGGGGGCGGGTATGTGATGACCGACTTCGCCAAGTTGCTGAGCGGAGGAGAGTCGGAGCTCACGGCCGTTGTGCCGCGCAAGGTGGACGAGAGCAACCTGATCGACCAGATTACGCCCGCGGACGGCAAGGCCGAGATGCCCAAGGGCAAGCCTCCGCTGAATCCAGTCGAGATCGATCTCATCAAGCGCTGGGTTGTGCAAGGGGCGAAGGACGATACCCCCGCGGCCGCTCTGGTTCGCTTTGATAAGGAACATCCCCCGACCTATACGCGAGCCCCCGTCATCACGGCGATGGACTACTCGCCCGATGGGTCGCTTCTGGCGGTGGGAGGGTTCCACGAAGTCTTGCTCTGGAAGGGGGACGGCTCCGAACGCGTCGGCCGGCTGGTCGGCCTGTCCGAGCGGATCGAGTCGGTCCGGTTCTCTCCGGATGGAAAGCGGCTGGCGGTCACCGGTGGCCGCCCCGCCCGCATGGGCGAAGTGCAGGTCTGGAACGTCGAGTCGCAAAAGTTGATCCTCTCGGTCCCCATCACCTTCGACACGGTCTATGGGGCGAGCTGGTCGCCCGACGGCGGCAAGATCGCCTTCGGTTGCGCGGATAATACCGTGCGGGCGATCGACTCCAAGACCGGCGAGCAAGTGGTGTTCATGGGCTCGCACAACGACTGGGTGCTCGACACCGCCTTCTCAACCGACGGCAGCCACCTGATGTCGGTCGGACGCGACATGACCGCGAAGCTGACCGAGGTCGCCACGCAACGATTCATTGATAATATTACGTCGATCACACCGGGGGCCCTCAAGGGGGGGTTGGCCTCGGTGGTCCGGCATCCCAAGCGGGACGAAATCTTGATGGGCGGGTCGGACGGCGCCCCCAAGATCTACCGGATCTATCGAGAAACCGCCCGCAAGATCGGTGATGACGATAACCAGGTCGCCTCGTTCGAGGCGATGCCCGGCCGAATCTTCAGCGTCTCCACGAGCGCGGATGGAAAACGGTTCGCGGCGGGGAGTAGCCTGGACGGACATGGCCAGGTTGATATCTACGCTTACGAGTTCGACCCCGCCACGGCCACCGAACCGATCAAGAAGATTCTCGCGAAGGAAGGGACAAGCCGAACCGCCGAGGAGCGGAAAGCCCTGAACGCATTCCAGAAGGAATCCGCGCGAAGGCTGGCGAGCCTGCCGGTTCCCAAGGGAGCCATCTACGCCGTGGCCATGCGGCCCGACGGCCAGGTCGTGGCCGCGGCCGGCTCGGAAGGGGAAATCCGTCTGGTAGACAGTGCCACCGGCAAGCTCGGCAAGGAATTCGTCCCGGTCCCGATCAGCGAAGCCAATGACAAGCAAGAGACCGCTCTGGCCACGCCGATCAGCCAACCCGCGGGGACCGGTGAGACGGAGACCCTCCCCCCAAACACGGCGATCGCCAAACTGGTCGTACAGCCCACCGCGATTCACCTCAAGAATCGGTTCGACTACAACCAGATCGTCGTGATCGCTCAGACCAACTCGGGTGAGGAGATCGACGTGACCCGGCAGGTGGTCGCGAAGCTCTCGAGCCCGATCGCGAAACTCTCCCCTTCGGGGCTGGTTCAGCCGATCGCCGATGGTGAAGGGACACTCACGCTTTCCGTGGGGGATCAGTCGGTCGAGTCCAAGGTGACCGTGGAAGGGGTGAGCACACCGATCCATGTGGATTACGTGCATGACGTAACCCCGATCCTCTCGCGCCTGGGGTGCAACCAGGGGACCTGCCACGGCTCCGCGCAGGGGAAGAACGGCTTCAAGCTTTCGCTCAGAGGTTATGACCCGATCTTCGACGTGCGGGCCCTGACCGATGACCACGGCGCCCGGCGCGTGAACCTGGCCTCGCCCGACGACAGCCTGATGCTGCTCAAGGCCACCGGCAGCGTTCCCCATTCCGGCGGCCAGTTGGTCCAGCCCGGTGAGCCCTACTACGAGACGCTCCGGAACTGGATCAGCGGCGGAGCCCGCCTGAACCTGGCCACCGCCAAGGTCAAGCAGATCGAGGTCTTCCCGGCGGGACCGGTCATTCAGAAGATTGGCGGAAAACAGCAACTCCGCGTGCTGGCCACCTATGCCTCGGGCGAGGTCCGCGACGTCACCCGCGAGGCGTTCCTCGAGAGTGGCAATACCGAGGTGGCCACCGCCGACCGGGGCGGGCTCATGACCTCCCTGCGCCGGGGTGAAGCTCCGATCCTGGTTCGCTTTGAAGGAGCCTACGCCGCCTCGACCCTCACGGTGATGGGAGATCGGACGGGCTTCGCCTGGGAAGAGCCCCCCGCCTACAACAAGATCGACGAGCTGACCGCGGCCAAGTGGAAGCGGATGAAGATCAAGCCCTCGGAGCTCTGCAACGATACCGAGTTCCTCCGCAGGGTCTACATCGACCTGACGGGGCTTCCTCCCACCGCCGACGAGGTCCGCGCGTTCGAAGGAGACAAGGCCGAGTCGAGGGCCAAGCGAGACGCCCTGGTCGATCGCCTGATCGGCAGCCCGGCGTTCGTCGAGTACTGGACCAACAAGTGGGCCGACCTGCTCCAGGTCAACCGGAAGTTCCTCGACGTGGAAGGGGCGGTCGCCTTCCGCAAGTGGATCCGAGACCAGGTTGAGAAGAATGTGCCGTACGACCAGCTCGTGCGCAAGATTCTGACCGCCTCGGGCTCCAACCGGATGAACCCGGCCGCGTCGTACTACAAGATTCTCCGCGAGCCGACCGCCATCATGGAGAACACCACCCAGCTCTTCCTGGGGGTTCGGTTCAACTGCAACAAGTGCCACGACCATCCCTTCGAGCGCTGGACTCAGGACCAGTATTACGAGACGGCCGCCTACTTTGCCCGGGTCGACTTCAAGGCCGACCCCGAAAGCAAACAGCGCAAGATTGGCGGGACCGCCGTCGAAGGGGCCAAGCCACTCTACGAAGAGGTCTTCGATAACAAGACCGGCGAGGTGGAGCATGACCGGACCAAGCAGGTGGTCGCCCCCAAGTTCCCATTCCCCTCGTCGCATGCCGAGGTCAAAACGGCGAGTCGCCGCGAGGAGCTGGCCTCTTGGATCACCGCCGAAGACAACCCTTACTTCGCCCGGAGCTACGCGAACCGACTCTGGGGTTACCTGTTCGGGGTCGGCATCATCGAGCCGATCGACGATATTCGCGCGGGGAACCCAGCGACGAACCCCGAGCTGCTCGACTATCTGACCGAGCAGTTCGTGGAGTCGGATTTCAACGCTCGCGAGATCCTCAGGCAGATTTGCAAGTCCCGGACGTACCAGCTCTCGATCGCGACGAACAAGTGGAACGAGGACGACAAGATCAACGCGTCGCACGCGACGGCCCGCCGGCTCCCGGCCGAGGTCTTGCTCGACTCGGTCTACCGGGTCACGGGGGCGGAGTCGAAATTCCCCGGCGTCCCCGCCGGCACCCGCGCGGCGGCCCTGCCCGACTCGGGCGTGGAACTCCCCAGCGGGTTCCTCTCCACGTTCGGGCGTCCCGTGCGTGAAAGCGCCTGCGAGTGCGAGCGTTCCAGCGGCCTCCAGCTCGGCCCCGTCATGGCCCTGGTGAGTGGGCCTACCCTGGCCGACGCGATCGCCGCCCCCAACAACGCGATCTCGAAGCTGGTCGGTGACCAGGCCGATGACGCGAAGCTGGTCAACGAGCTCTTCCTCCGCATCCTCAACCGGAAGGCCACCGAGGCGGAGGTCGCGGCCTGCCTCAAGGATTTCCAGGGGATTGAGGAAGACCATCGCAAGATGGCCGCCGAGCTCGGTAAACGCGAAATGGAGTTCGCCCTGAAGCGTCCCCAGCTCGAACGGGAACGTGAAGCGGCGATCCACGCCGCCGAGGCCGCTCTGGCCGCCTACGAAAAAGAACTGGCCCCCCGTCGCGCCAAGATGGAAAAGGAGAGGGCCGAGAAGACAGCCCAGCTCGAGGCCGACCTGAAAGCGTTTGAAACCAAGGAGCTTCCCACGAAGATCGCCGCCTGGGAAGCGAAGCAGACCCCCGTCTCGTCCTGGCTGCCGCTGGTTCCCAGGACAGTCAGCGACCCCAATGGCGCCAACTTCAAGACCTTGCCAGACGCCTCCATCCTCGTCTCGGGCAAGGACGACCAGGGGGTCATTCGCTTCGTCGCCGAGACCGAGCTGACCGGGATCACGGGCCTGCGCCTGGAGCTCTTGCCCGACGAGAGCCTGCCCGCCAAGGGGCCGGGACGGGCTCCGGACGGAAACTTCGTGATCAACGAGTTCAAGGTCACCACCGCCCCGAAGGGGAAAGGTCAGGCCGGCAAGCCGGTGGTGCTCACCTCTCCCCTGGCCGACTTCAGCCAGACCAGCTTCGATATCAAGAACGTGGTGGATAACTCACCCAACGGCGGCAAGGGGTGGGCCATCTCCCCCGCGTATGGGGTTAACCACTGGGCGACCTTCGAGACCGCCGAGCCGCTCGGGTTCGCGGAGGGGACCGTCTTGACCGTGACCATCAGCCACCGGTTCAACCGCAAGCAGTTCATGCCCGGCC
>Ga0182745_1000490_pt1 | contig 44468 bp, 44 predicted proteins | sample eDN3rd30CKraftBY_FD_128523 | JGI IMG/M metagenome (GOLD analysis project Ga0182745, IMG submission 128523) | Enriched backyard soil microbial communities from Emeryville, California, USA - eDNA 3rd pass 30_C Kraft BY (version 2) (version 2) | ecosystem: Environmental > Terrestrial > Soil >...
CCGACAGCATCAACAGCGGCTCAGCCGCTCACACCCGACAGCCCACTACCCGCAACGACTGAGAACCCGATGCAACGACCGACCATCACCGCCCAATCAACCGATTCGGACCCACGGTCCTAGGGGAGGGGGATCCAGGGGGTCATGTCGCCGGGGATCTGGGGCCACTCTTGGGCCATCCAGGCGGCCTTGGCGTACTCGATGACCTCGCGGTCGCTGTGCACGAAGTTCCACCAGATGTAGCGCTGGCCGAGCGGCGCCCCGCCAAGCACGATCGCCCGCCCCCGCCCGGCGAGCTCGGGTCGTGCCCCCGGGGTGAGCACGGCGAGGTGCTCGTGGGGGAGCGGTTCGCCGCCGAGCGTCAGGTCGCCGTCGATCGCCAGTACCGCCCGCTCATGTTGGGCGTCGTCGACCGCCAGCGTCGCCTCACCGGTGGTGCCGAGGTCGATTTCGGCGAGCAGTGTCTCGGAGGCGACCGCGACCGGTGCGCGCAGCCCCCACGACTCGCCGACCACCACGCGCACGCGGGCCCCGCCGTACGTGTCGGCGGGAAGGTCGCCGGCCGGGTGATGGGCGAACGCTGCCGCCCCGCTCTCGGCCTCGGCCGGCAGCGCGACCCAGGTCTGCACGCCGTGGTGCGGCCGCGCGGTCGGCCGGTCGCCGGGCAGGCTGCGCTCGGTGTGGGCGACCGCCGCCCCGGCCGTCATCCAGTTGACCGCCCCCGGCTCGATCGTCTGCACCGCGCCCGTCGAGTCGCGGTGCACCATGCGCCCCTCGAACAGGTACGACACGGTCGCCAGCCCGATGTGCGGGTGAGCGTCGATGTCGATGCCGCTCCCGGGGGCCAACTGCTCGGGCCCGAACAGGTCGCAGAAGATGAACGGCCCCACCATCCGGCGCCCGCGCCACGGCAGGAGGCGCAGCACCTCGCCGTTGCCGACCGGGCGCGTGCGCGGGGCGATCGTCAGTTCGATCGCACTCACGAGCCTTCGTACCCTGGCGGCGAGAGGCGGTCGATCAGGCTCTTGCGTTTGCTGGACGTGCCGGGCTTGCCGGGTTGGCCCGACGATGCGCTGTCGGCTGCTTCGCGGTCGGCGTGCAGCGCGTAGGCCGCGACCACCCCGCCGATCGCGCCGAACAGGTGGCCCTGCCACGAGATGCCGGGCGAGGGCAGAATGCCCCACAGCACGCCGCCGTACACCATGAACACGACGATGCCGCCAAGGATGTAGACCAGGTTGCGGGCGAACAGGCCGCGCGTGAGCAGGTAGGTCAGAAAGCCGAACACCAGCCCGCTGGCGCCGATGTGCACCGAGTTGGCGGCACCGGTGAGCCACGTGCCGACGCCACCGATCACGGCCACGATCACCGTCACCAGCACGAACCGTTTGAGCGCGCCGAGCGCGATCGCGCCACCGAGCACCGCGAACGGGAGCGTGTTGGCGATCAGGTGCCCGAACCCGCCGTGCAGGAACGGTGCCCAGGCGATGCCGTCGACCCCGTCGAGCCGGCGTGGCCGGATGCCGTGCTGGTCGAGCCGGTGGCCGACGACGGTGTCGATGATTTCGAGCACCCACATCGCGGCGAGCATCAGTCCGACGGGAACGAGCGAGGCGGTGAGCTGCGAGCCGGTCGGCTCGCCGGATGCCGCGGGTTCGGTTGCACGGGCCACGGCACGATCATGGCACCCGCGAGCCCGTGATCGTCGCCGATTCACCGGGGCGTTGTGACCGATGTCACAACCATTTGTCGTTGCCTTCAAGCGTGCTTGAGGTCGTACCGTCGCCGATCGTGAGCAGCACTCTGCCCGACCCCGCCCCGGTCCAGGTTGCCGTCATCGTCGGCAGCACCCGCGAGGGCCGCCGTGCCCCGCTCGTCACCGACTGGTTCACCAAGGCCGTCGCCGACCGCGTCGACGTGGTGCTCGATGTGATCGACCTGGCCGGCTTCGACCTTCCCGCCCACTACACCCCGAACGCCACGCCCAGCCTCACCGACTTGCGCGTCCGTCTGGCCGCCGCCGACGCGTTCGTGGTCGTCACGCCCGAGTACAACCACAGCTACCCGGCGTCGCTGAAGCACGCGATCGACTTCGCCAAGCAAGAGTGGCGTCGCAAGGTGGTGGGCTTCGTGTCGTACGGCGGGGTGTCGGGCGGGCTGCGTGCCGTCGAGCACCTGCGTCAGGTGTTCGCCGAACTGCACGTGCACGGGGTGCGCGAGACGATCAGCTTCCACGGCCCGTGGAACGGCTTCGGCGACGACGGCCAGCCGCGCGACCCAGCCGGTGCGGCAGCCGCGGCGACGGTGCTCGTCGACGACCTGGTGTGGTGGGCACGCGCACTGCGCGCCGCGCGCCAGGCCGACCTGTCGGTCGAGGCCGGTGAATGGTGAACCCCCGCCGGGGTGGTAGTGCTAGCGGGGTGACCGTCGATACCCCCGAGTCAGCGCCCGCGGAAGCGCCGCCAGCGGGCCATCCGCGCCGCTGGCTGATCCTCGCCGTGCTGTGTTCGAGTCTCACGCTCGTGATGGTCTCGAACATGAGCCTCAACGTCGCCCTGCCGTCAATCGCCGACGACCTCGACGCATCGAGTTCGCAACTCCAGTGGATCGTCGACGCCTACGCCCTGGTGTTCGCCGGGCTGCTGTTCGCGGCGGCCACGCTGGGCGACCGGTTCGGACGCAAGGGCGCGCTCCAACTCGGTCTGGTGCTGTTCGTCGTCGCCGCCGTGATCGGGGCGTTCGTCGACTCGGCCGGCGCGCTGATCGCCGTGCGCGCGGTGATGGGCCTCGGCGCGGCGTTCGTCATGCCGTCGACACTGTCGATCCTGATCGACGTGTTCCCACCCCACGAACGACCCAAGGCGATCGCCATGTGGGCTGGCATCTCGGCCGGCGGGGCGGCGCTCGGCCCGCCCATCTCCGGGTTCCTGCTCGAACACTTCTGGTGGGGATCGGTGCTCTTGATCACCCTGCCGATCTCGGCGTTCGCACTGGTCGCCGGGCACGTGCTGGTGCCGACGTCGCGCGACCCCAATGGCACGAAGGTCGACCTGGCCGGTGTGGCCCTGTCGATCCTCGCGATCGGCATGCTCGTCTACACGATCATCGAAGCACCGCACCAGGGGTGGGGCTCGGCCCGCACGCTCGGAGGGTTCGCGGTGGCGATTGTGGCCGTCGTGGTGTTCGTCGCCGTCGAGCGCCGCAAGCGCGCGCCGATGCTCGACATCGGCCTGTTCTCGAACCCACGCTTCAGCGTCGCCTCAATCGGCATCGGCATGGCGTTCTTCGCCATGTTCGGCACGTTCTTCCTGCTCACCCAGGTGTTCCAGTTCGTGCATGGCCAGAAGCCGCTGTCGGCCGGCCTGATGGTGCTGCCGGTGTCGTTCACGATGATGCTCGTGGCTCCGCGGGCTGCCACGCTCGCTGCCCGCTTCGGTACACGCACGATGGTGCCGGCTGGCTTGACCGTGGTGGCGGTCGCGCTCGTGCTGTTCGGGTGGATGGCCCAGCTCGGCTCGCCGTTCTACATGTGGATCAGTGGCATTCCGCTGTCGGTGGGCATGGCGCTGACGATGACGCCGTTGACGGCCCTGATCATGTCGGCCGTGCCTCCCGCCCGGGCCGGCATGGGGTCGGCGATGAACGACGCCACGCGCGAGCTGGGCGGAGCGCTCGGTGTGGCCGTGCTCGGGTCGGCAGCTGCCACCGTGTACGCGCACGGCCTCGACGACACGTTCGGGCTCACCCCCGAGCAGACGGCGATGACCCGCAGCGGCCTGGCCGGGGCGCTGCGTACCGCCAGCCAGTTGAGCGGGCCGCAGGCCGCCGCGCTCGCCAACGACGCCACCGAGGCGTTCCGCGACGGCGTGTTCGTCGCGGCCTTGGTGGCGGCCGCGATCGCTGCCACCGCGGCGCTGATCGCCCGGCTGTGGTTGCCGCGCCAGGAACTTCAGCACGGCGCGGGAGGGCACGGGCACTGATGCCGTCGGCGGCGCTTCCGCTGGCACCGTGGCGAGTGGTCGCCTGCAACCTGCCCGAACACGCCCGCAACGCGATCCACACCGACGCGGGCGCCCAGGCGGCCGGCTTTCCGCGGGCGCTGGTCGCCGGAGTCACCACCTATGCGTACCTGTGTCACCCGCTGGCTGCTGCGTGGGGCCTCGACTGGGTTGCCGGTGGCGGGGCCGAACTGAGTTTCGTTTCGCCCGTGTTCGACAACGACCTCGTCGAGTGCGTGATCGCCGGTGACGATGCCGACATCGTCGAGGCCCGGGTCGGTGGCGAGCGACGCGCCGCCGTACGTGGCCTGTTGGTGGCGCCGACGTTCGAGTTCAGCGCGGGCGGCGAACCGTTGCCGACGCTTGAGGTCGACCTGGTGGGCGAGTTCGGCGCCGACTACGCGACGCGAGCGGGCGACGACCTCGACCTGTTCGCCAGCCACGGCGTGGTGCACCCGGCGGTGTGGGTGGCGTTGGCCAACTCGGTGGTGCACCGCAACCTGGTCGACGGCCCGTGGGTGCACACGCGCAGCACGATTGCCCACCACGCCGCTGCTCGCGCCGGTGGCCGAGCCCACGTGGCATCACGCGTGATCGACCGCTTCGAGCGACGCAGCGGCGAACGTGCCGTGCTCGCTGTCGAGATCACCGTCGACAACGCCCCCGTCGCCACCGTGGAACACGAAGCCATCATCCGCCTCACCTGAGGCCCCCACCCGCGGTGGTCGAGTGCCGGGCTCTGCCCGGTGTATCGAGACCTGGTGCGCGAACAGTGTCTCGATACGGACGCTGCGCGCCCTACTCGACGACCGATAGCGATCTATCCGTTCAGGGTCGAGCGCTTGGCGACTTCTTCGAGCATGACCTCGGTGGCGCCGCCGCCGATCGGGAGGATGCGTGCGTCGCGGTACATGCGCTCGATCGCCGACTCGCGCATGTAGCCCATCCCGCCGTGGAACTGCACGCAGTCGTACATGATCTGGTTGACGACCTCGGCGCCGAATGCCTTGACGCCGGACATCTCCTTGACGTTGTCGCGGCCGGGGCCCATCACCTCGTCACCCAGCCAGGCGGCGTGGTACAGCGCCGCCCGGACCGCGTCGAGCTTGGCCTGCTGCATCGCCAACCGCTGGCGGATCGCCCCGAGGTCGAACAGGCGCCCGCCGAACGCGGCCCGCGACTGGGTGTAGGCGAACGTCTGGTCGAGCGCCTCCTGGGCGGCGCCGACGCCCATGCCCACCAGCACCATGCGCTCGTTCTGGAAGTTCCGCATGGTCTCGTAGAAGCCGCGGTGGACCGTGCCGAGCACCTGCTCGTCGGGTACCCACACGTCGTCGAGCAGCAACTCGGCCGTGTCGGAGCACAGCCAGCCGTGCTTACGCAGCTTCTTCGACACCGAGAAGCCCTCGGTGTCGGCGGGCACCAGGAACATCGTGATGCCGTACCGGTTGCCCGGGTCGGTCTTGGCGGCGAGGATGGTCATGTCGCCGTACACGGCGTTGGTGATGAACGTCTTGGTGCCGTTGATGCGCCACCCGGCGCCGTCCTTCACCGCGGTGGTGCGGATACCCGCCACGTCGGAGCCGGCGTCGGGCTCGGTGACGCCGATCGACAGGATCGTGTCGCCACTGATCACCCCGGGCATCCACTCGGCGAGTTGCTCGGCGTTGCCGGAGTTGACCAGGTGCGGACCCGACATGTCGGTGTGCACCAGCACGGTGACGTCGAAGCCGCCGAACGTCGAGGCCCCGAGCGCCTCGGCGAACGTGGCGCTGGCGAGCATGCCCAGCCCGAGCCCACCATGCTTCTCCGGTACGCGCAGCCCGAGCATGCCGAGCGAACCCATTTTGCGCAGCACGTCGCGGGGCACCTGCCCGGCCTCTTCCCACGCCTCGCCGTGCGGGGTGACCTCGTTGCGGACGAACTCGACGGTCTGGTGGTAGATCGCCTCGAGTTCGTCGGTCATGTAGACGTTGCGGTGCATGGTGCGTGTTCCCCGATCAATCCGGCGCGGCCAGCGCCGGCACGGATGGTACCAAACCGAGCCAAACGGTACCGCAGTGCTGCGGGCCCGAGCCCACGTGGGCCGCACCGTCTGAGGCTGCGTACGATCCGCCCCATGAGCACCGCTACGCCGCGCCCGCTGTTCGAGGCCGAGCACGAAGCGTTCCGTGAGTCGTTCGCCGCGTTCGTCGCCAAGGAACTCGTCCCGGACTACCTCCAGTGGGAACAGGACGGCATCGTGCCCCGCGAGGTGTTCCGCCGGGCCGGCCAGTTCGGGTTCCTCGGCATGGCGATCCCCGAGCAGTACGGCGGCGGTGGCGTCGACGACTTCCGCTTCAACCAGGTGATCGGCGAGGAGGGTGCAGCCGCCGGGGTGACCGGAGCGATCGCCGGCATCACGCTGCACAACGACGTGTGCACGCCGTACTTCACCGAATACTGCACCGACGAGCAAGCCGCCCGCTGGCTGCCTGGCATCGCCGCGGGCGAGCTGATCACCGCGATTGCGATGACCGAGCCGGGCACCGGGTCCGACCTGGCCGGCATCGCCGCCACCGCTGTGCGCGACGGCGACGAATACGTGCTCAACGGCTCGAAGACGTTCATCACCAACGGCATCAACGCCGACCTGGTGATCGTCGTGGCGAAAACCGATCCCACGCAGCGCCACACCGGCATGTCGCTGCTGGTCGTCGAGCGCGACACGCCCGGGTTCGAGCGCGGACGCAACCTCGACAAGGTCGGCCTGCACAGCCAGGACACGGCCGAGCTGTTCTTCACCGACGTGCGCGTGCCCGCGGCCAACCTGCTCGGTGAGGAGGGCAAGGCGTTTGCCCACCTCACCCACAACCTCGCCCAGGAACGCATGTCGATCGCGGTGTACGGCGTGGCGATGGCCCGGGCCGCGGTGGGCTGGACGCTCGAGTACGTGCGCGACCGGACGGCGTTCGGTACGTCGATCGGTTCGTTCCAGAACACGAAGTTCGTGCTGGCCGAGTGCCAGACCGAAGTCGATGTCACCCAGGCGTTCGTCGACCAGTGCGTCGCCGCCCTCGCTGCCAAGCAGCTCACTGCGGCCGAGGCCGCCAAGGCCAAGCTGTGGGCCACCCAGGTGCAACAGCGCGTGATCGACCGCTGCCTCCAGCTGTTTGGCGGCTACGGCTACATGACCGAGTACCCGATCGCCCGGGCCTACGCCGACGCCCGCGTCACCAGCATCTACGGCGGTACCAGCGAGGTCATGAAGACCATCATCGCCAAGTCGATGGGCCTGTAGCCCCACTGCCGTTCAGTTGGTGGTTTCGACAAGCTCAACCACCGGACGCAGGTGCTGACCAGGTGGTTGAGCTTGTCGAAACCACCGGGGGAGGCAGCAAACTGAACGGCATTGGGTTGAGCCGGCGCCCGCGTCGGCCGGTTACCGGCGGTCTTGCAGGAACCGGAACCGGTCGCGGACGGCGGCGAGGTGGTCGGTCGACAAGTCGGCCAGGAGGACCGACTCGGTGCGGCTGGCGGTGGCGAGTTCGGCGCCGAGCGGGTCGATGACGCGCGAGTCGCCCGAGTAGGCCAGCCCGCCGCCTTCGCCGACACGGTTGACGCCGATCACGTACGCCTGGTTCTCGATCGCCCGTGCCTTGAGGAGCGCGATCCAGTGCTCGCGGCGTGCCTCGGGCCAGTTCGCCGGGACCAGGTACAGGTCGGTGGCCGGCGCGAGCTGCCAGAACTCGTCGGCGAAGCGCAGGTCGTAACAGATGAACATCGACATGCGGAACCCCGCCACCTCGACGGTGACCAGCTCGGTGCCGGCGCGCACGACGGCGTCTTCCCCGGCATAGCTGAAGGGGTGGATCTTGCGGTAGCGGTGCTGGGTGCCGTCCGGGCCGGCGAGCACGAACGTGTTCGACGGGCGCTGATCGTCGGCCGGGGCACCGGGCACGACCTCGGGGCACGACCCACCGACCCAGATCCCGTGGGCTCGGGCCTGGTCGGCGAGGAACTGCGACGACGGCCCGCCCTCGGGCTCGGCGCTGAAGCCCGTTTCCGAGAACCCGAACCCCGTGGAGAACGTCTCGGTCAGCACGACCAGCCCGGCGCCCTGGGCGGCGGCGCCGGCGATGGTGGGGGCGAGCCGCGCGAAGTTGGCAGCCGGGTCGTTCCAGACGATGTCGTGCTGGATCGCAGCGACGCGGAGTGTGGTCATGATGGAGCCTCCGAGGGGAAGGTTGGTCCGAGCCGGCCGCCGGTGTCAGGCATCGTCGGCCAGGGTTCGCAAGAGCGTGGCGGCGTGGTCGCGGTCGCCGTGCTCGACGAGCAGGCGCATGGCCGCGTCGACCAGCGTCTCGGGCGGCCCGGCGTGGTCGGGTGGGGGAGGGGCGGTCGCGCCGAGCCGTTCGAGTTGTTCGAGTTCGGCGGCCAACTCGGCCGCGGCGACCTGATCGTGCAGGGGCCCGGCGGGAATCGCCCGGCGGGCCTGGCGGAGCGGGGCGACCACGTCGTGCCCGTGCTGCCGGGCGCCGGCCACCCAGTCATCGAGCGCGGCTCCGGTGGCGCGCCCGTGCGACAGCGCCCACCACAGCGCCAGCAGGGCGACGACATCGACCCCGTGCTCGTCCTGCAACGCGAGGCACGTCGCGCGGACGCCGTCGGCGCCATAGCGCGACACCGCCCACGCGGCGAGGCCGGTCGCCGGCGCCGCGGCGAGCGGCACCTCGGGTTCGGGGGAGGTCAGGCCGGCCCAGCGCCGGACCAAGCCGGCTTCGATGCCGAGCAGGTCGAGCACGCGCCCGACGGAGTGGTCGACGAGCTCGCCGATCGTGGCGGGGCGCTGGTAGAAGGCGGGCATCGGCGGCGCGATCACCGCGCCGAGTTGAGCCGCTTCGGCCAACACCCGTAGGTGCCCGGCGTGGAGCGGGGTTTCGCGGGCCATCAGCACCACCGGCCGGCGTTCCTTCAGCATCACGTCGGCGGCGCGCACGATCAGGTTGTCGGCATACGAGTGAGCGATCGCCGAGGCGGTCTTCATCGAGCACGGGGCCACGATCATCGCATCGGCGCGGAACGAGCCGCTGGCGATCGGCGCGCCGATGTCGTTGTAGTGATGCAGGTGGTCGGCGAGCGACTCGACATCGGCGATGCTGCGGTCGGTTTCGGCCGGGATCGTCAGCCGCGCGCTGCGCGACACGACCAGGTGGGTCTCGACGTCGGAGTGCGCGGCGAGCACCTCGAGCAGGCGTACCCCGTAGATCGCCCCGCTCGCCCCCGAGATTCCGATGACGATCCTCATCGTCACAGTCTGCCGCGCCGCGGTACCGAGCCGATCCCGGTCAGCCGGCGTCGGTGGGCTCGTAGTAGTGGATCTCGAGCAGCAGGCAGCCGCCGATGCTCTTGAACGGCCCGTGGTGGGCCCCCGCGGGTCGGCAGGCGTAGGTGTGCGGGGCGAACGCCTCGCCTCCGTTGCCGTCGGCGTCGTTGCCGACGATCAGGTCGCCCTCGACGAGGTAGACCTCCTCCCAGTACTCGTGCACGAACGGCGCGGTGGTGTACACCCCGGGCTGGAACCGCAGCAGGCGCGTGCGGTTGCCCGAGCGGCCGGCCTCGTCGAGGCTGCCGGAGAGGATCTTCTGTTCGATGCCGTCGGGATAGCCGTCGGGCACCTCCCAGCCGGAGGTCAGGTCGAGCGTGGTGAACTCGAGGTGCTGTTTGGGGTTGCTCATGGTGGGTGCGAACTCCTGAGGTGTGTCGGGTACCGGGTCAGAGGTCGAGCAGCGCTGCCGAAACGGTGTCGTAGGCGAGGCTGATCGCGGTGCCGTCGGCGGGGTCGCGCAATTCGGCTCGGAAGCGGCGGGCCGGGCGGATGCCGCCGATCGCCGGCAGCGTGCCGCAGAACAGCGTGAACGACGGTGGGCGGGCGGCAAAGGGAATGCCGGCGATGATCTCGTCGAAGCGCATGAACGCCGACACGAGGCCCTCTTGGTAGAGCACTTCGGTGCCGTCGTCCTCGACGACCCAGCTGCGCAGCTCGAACGTCTCGGCCCGCTCGGCGACACGGTCGAGGCGCCATGCCGCGCGCGCCAACGGCTTGGGGCACAGCAGCTTCGAGAGCTGGATGTCGATCGCCTCCGCCGCCCGGTCGGTGTGGTCCGAGCCGAGCGTGAGGTAGGCGTCGTCGCCGTCGACGACGATCACGCACTCGGCCTCGCCGGAGGTTTCCGAGCGGACGACGGTGACCGTGTCGGCCTGGGTGAGCACGCTCGGCGGTGCCTGGTAGTAGCACGGCGTGGCGGCGGGGGTGGGAACACCCAGTTCGGCCAGTTCGGCCAGGTGAGCCGCGACGGCGGCCTGGTCGCGGCCGGTGAACCCAGCGATCGCAACCACGGTCGGGGCGACCGTGACCTGCTCCGGCGTGGCCGTTTGGGGGCCGGCGGGGACGATGTCGAACGAGACGGTCATGGTGCTACTTCCGGGCGTGGTCGACTTGACGAGTGAATATGAATAGGTTAACTATATAAGTGAGCTATGAATAACGCAAGAGAGACGAGCCAGCGCCAGACGCCCCCAGGTGGCCACGAGGCGGCCCGGGTACCACTCACGGCAAGCCGCCCCGAGTTGCTGGTGGACGGCAACGACGACCAGCTACGCGGCCTGATCCACGACCTGCTCGCCTTCGGGGGCCGTCTGCGTGATATCCGCGACGCACTCGGTGGCCTGATCGGATTGAGTGGCCCGGCGTACACCGTGATGATCGCGATCGCCCACCTCGCCAACCAGGGCACCGACGCGCCGGCCGACGTGGGGGTCACCTCGGTTGCCCGTCACCTCAACGTCAGCCAGCCGTTCGTAACCGCCGAGGTCGGCAAGCTGGCAGCGGCTGGGCTGGTCGACAAGGCACCCTCACGGGCCGACCGCCGGTCGGTCACCCTGACCGTGACCGACCGGGCCCAAGCGCTCTTGGCCTCACTGGCCCCCGACCAGCGTGAGATCAACGACGCGTTGTTCGACTCGCTCGGCGTCGACGACTTCCACCGCCTGTCGGCGATGATCGGCGAGCTGGTGCGCGGGGCCGACCATGCGCTCGTGCTCGCCGCCGAGCGGGCACAGGCCCGCCAGATCGCCGGAGGTGCAGCATGAGCGGCAGCGCCCCGGCCGGGCTCGCCGACGACCCGGCGCGTGCCCTGCGCCGCTCGTTGGGTTGCTTCGCCACCGGCGTGACGATCGTGACCGCGGCCGGCCGCGCCGGCGAGCCGCCGATCGGGATGACCGTGTCGAGCTTCAACTCGGTTTCGCTCGACCCGCCGCTGGTCTTGTTCAGCATCGCCGACAACGCGCGGAGCCTGGAGGCGCTGAGCGAGGCCCCCGCGTACGCGGTCAACGTGCTCGCGGCCGACCACGTCGACCTGTCGAACCGGTTCGCGCGTCCGTCCGAAGCCAAATGGGATGGCGTCGACTACGAACCCGGGCATCTCGGCGTGCCGTGCCTGCCGGGCGCCTTGGCGGCGTTCGAGTGCCGGCCGTACGCGACCTACGACGGCGGGGACCACGTGATCTTCGTTGGCGAGGTCGTCGCCCACCGCTCGCTGCCCGACGCGCAACCGCTGGTGTTCTATCGCGGGGCCTACCACCTCGTCACGGCTCACCCCGCGTGAACCCGTCGTCGAACCAACCCCCACCCTCTCGTCCCGTTCGTTCCGAGCCCACGCCCCTGAAGGAGCCGCCATGGCGCTGATGACCGCCGCCGACTACACCCGCTCGCTGCAGGACGGCCGGACCGTGCTGCTCGATGGCCGCCGCGTCGACGACGTGACGGCCGACCCGGCGTACCGCAACGCGGTCGCCTCGATCGGCCGCCTGTACGACCTCGCCGCCGACCCGGCCAACGCCGAGGCGATGACGTTCGAGGCCACCCCCGGGGCGCGCGCCAACCGGATCTGGCAACTGCCGCGCTCGTACGCCGAACTGGTCGAGCGGCGCCGGGCGCTCGAGTTGTGGAACACCGAACATGTCGGCTTCATGGGGCGTGCTCCCGATCACGTGGCCTCGTGCATCTCGGGCATGTACATGGGCATCGAGCGCTTCGAGGCCTACGACCCGGCCCGCGCCAAGGCGCTCGCCGACTACTACCACTACGCCCGCGACCACGACCTGTACCTGTCGTACGTGATCATCAACCCGCAGGCCGACCGCTCGAAGGGCGCGGCCGGGCAGGCCGATCCGTTTCTCACCGCCGGTGTCGTCGGCGAGACCGACGAGGGGCTCGTGATCCGCGGCGCGAAGATGCTCGGCACCGGAGCCGTCCTGTCGCACGAGGTGCTGGTCACCTGCATCCAGCCGTTGACGCCCGACGACGCCGCCTACGCGGTGTCGTTCGTCGTGCCGATCGACACGCCCGGGCTCAAGCTGCTGTCGCGGCGGTCGTACGAGGCAGCCGCCCCGTCGACGTTCGACTACCCACTCGCGTCACGTTTCGACGAGAACGACGCAGTGCTGTTCTTCGACGACGTGATCGTGCCGTGGGAGCGGGTGTTCGTCGACCGCGACGTCAAGATGACCCTGGCTCAGTTCCACGAAACCCCAGCCCACGTGTATCAGAACTATCAGGCACAGATCCGGCTGGCGGTGAAGATGAAGTTCTTGACGGGCCTGGCGCACCGCATCGCCGCCACGAACGGGTTGTTCCCGATCCCGCAGGTGCGCGAAGCGCTGGGCCAGCTCGCGGCCGAGGCGAACATGGTCGAGAGCCTGGTGGCGGCGATGGAGGCCCGCGGTGCCCAACACGGCGAGTACTTCGTGCCCGACCGCCACACGCTGTACTCCGCTCAGGTGCTGACGCAGCAGTTGTACGGCACGTTTGTCGGGCGCATCCGCGACCTGGCCGGCGGCGGGGTGATCATGCTGCCGTCGTCGATCCACGACTACACCTCCGACGAGATGCGGGCCTTGATCGGCAAGACCCAGCAGTCGCCGGTGGCGTCGTCGGACGAGCGGGTCAAGCTGTTCAAGCTGGTCTGGGATGCGATCGGTTCCGAGTTCGGGTCGCGCCACCAGCAGTACGAGATGTTCTATGCCGGGGCGACGTTCGTCACCAAGAGCCACTCGTTCCGCACCTACGACTGGGACGCCGCCGGGGCGATGGTCGACACCGTCCTGGCCAGCTACGACGCCCCCACGGTGACGGCCAGCAGCACTGAGGGGGCCGGCCGGTAGGTGGTCGCGGTCGTCGAGTGGCGCACCCGCGGCGCAGCCGCCCCTCCGTTATATCGAGACGTGGTGCGCGCGCCAATGGACTCGATACACCGGCTGCGCCGGCACTCGACCACCGGGGTGAGCCGTTTACCCGATCAACCACCTTGGGGCGTCAGGTGGAGCGGGGTGCGTAGGTGAGCGCGAGCGCGGCGATCGTGGCGGTGACCGCGGTGGCCCCGGAGACGCCCACGATCGCTGCCCGCACTCCGATCTGGTCGACGAGTGCGCCGATCACCGGCGCGCCGATCGCGCGCGTGCCCGTGAACACGATCGTGTAGGCCGCGACGGCACGCCCTTGACGGTCCGGCGTGCGGTCGGCGACCAGTTGCAGCGAGGCGTTCGATGCGGCGAGGAACACGCCGCCGCAGGTGCCGGCCAGCAGCAAGGCGACCGCGATCGCGGCGACGTGTGTGCTGACGGCGACCAGTGGGAGCGTGATGCAGAAGGCGAGCAACGGCATGATCAGCGAGCGGAACGACCGGCCGGACGAGGTCCGTCCGGCGACGCCGACCGACCCGATCAGCGAGCCGGCGCTGAGGCAGATCACCAGCCCGGAGAACGCCAGCGGGCCCTGGCCGAGCACGCCGTCGGTGAGCAGCGGCAACACGACGTCGATGTTCCAACCGAGTGTGCTGAACGCGCCGAGCAGCACGACCACGTCGACCAAGCGGATCTCGCGCGGGGGGCGCCCGGCGCCACCGTCGCCCGCCGGCGTCGCATCGGCTGGTGTCGACGCCGGGCCCCGTTCGACCGGCACGATCGCCCGCACGGCGGTGACCGCGACCGCGGCGCTGGCGACGCTCAAGAGGAACGCCCAACCGACGCCACCGAGCGTGATCGCGATGCCGGCCGCGAACGGTCCGATGATCCGCCCGACCGAGATGGTTGCGGTGTGGAGGCCCGCCGCGGCCCGCAGGTGCTGCTCGTCGACCACGTCGCGCACGTAGCTGCGCCGCATCGGGGCGTCGAGCGCGTTGATGATGCCGAGCACGAGGATGATCGCGTAGATCAGGCCGACGGGAGGTGTCCCAGCGAACACGATCACCGCCAGCGCGATGCCGGTCAGGCCGCGGGCGGCCTGGGTGCCGGTCAGCAGCAGGCGCCGGTCGTACCGGTCGGCCAGCCATCCGGCGGCGGTGGCCAGGAACAACGTCGGGGCGGTGCGTAACGCCGTCCCGAGCCCGAGCGACAAACCGTTGCCGGTCAACTCGAGCAACAGCCAGAGCTCGGCGACACGTTGGTTCCACATCCCGGCCCCGCTCGCCATCTGGGCGACGAAGTAGCGCCGGAAATTCTCGAGTCGCAGCACACCGAGCGGGTTGGCGTGCCTGGGTGCCGCGGACGAAGCCTTCATGTCGCCCGTACCATAGTCTGGTTGACCGTAGTACAGTATGTCTGACAACCTGACGAGCATGGTCGTGTTCGTGTCATGCAACTCGGTGGTCCCGGCGGCACGGGTCCACCCGTGTGGCTGGATGTCTGACAATCAGCGGAGTTTGCGACGCTGGGGATCTATGCTGGCGCAACGTGCCCGACCCCGTCGCGGGTGCACTTCACGATGACGACCTCCGACCGACCCCATTCCGACCGGCTCCACGTCGACCGGCCGGACGCGGCCGCCGAACCCCCGGTGCTCGACGACACCGATTTCCGCAGCGCGCTGGCTCGGCTCGACGCCGCGGGCCGGCTGACCAAGGTCGGCGGCCCGCTCGATCCGATCGACGAGGTCGCCGGATTGCTGGCCGCGCTCGATGGTGACCGGGCTGTGCTCGTCGAGCACGTCACCGGGCATTCGATTCCGGTCGTCGGCAACGTGCTCGCGTCACCAGCCAACTGCATGGCCGCATTCGGGCTCGATCGGCTCGGCATCCGGGCCGTGTTGACGCGGGCCTTGGGCACCCCGATCGACCCGGTGACCACCGGTGGCCCTGCCCCCGCCCAGCAGGTGGTGCTGACCGGTGACGAGATCGACGTGGGCGCCGCTCTACCGGTGCTGCGGCACACCCCGGGTGACAGCGGACGGTTCATCACTGCCGGGGTGGTGCTCGTGACCGACCCCGAGACCGGGGTGCCGAACGCCTCGTACCATCGCCTCCAGCTGATCGGGCGCGACCGCACCGGCATCAAGCTCGACTTCGGTCGTCACCTGCGGGCCGCGTTCGAACGCGCCCAGGCGTCGGGAGCGCGGCTGCCGATCGCGGTCTGCCTGGGTACCGATATCTCGCTCATGCACGCGGCTGCCTACATGGGGTCGCAGATGCCCGAACAGGCCAGCGAGTTGGCGGCCGCCGGGGCCCTGCGCGGTGCCCCGCTGGAATTGGTGCCGTGCGTCAGCCAGCCGTTGGCGGTGCCGCGGGGTACCGAGATCGTGCTCGAGGGCTACATCGACCCGGCCGACACGGTGGTCGAGGGGCCGTTCGGCGAGTTCGTCGGCTACCCGTCCGACGTCGGGCCGGCGCCGATCTTCCAGGTCACCGCGCTGACCCGCCGGGCCGACGCCGTCTATCACGCGATCAGCGGCGCCGGGCGCGAGACCGTGATGCTGCGCAAGTATGTGCTCGAGGCCAGCGCCCTGCGGGCGATTCGCCAGTCGGTGCCGATCGTGACCGACGTCGACCTCACCGCGGGCGGGTTGCACCGGTTCCACCTGGTCGCTCAGATTGCCAAGCGTTCGTCCCGCGACGACGGTTTCGAGCGCAACGCGATGCTGGCCGCGTTCGCGGCCCTCAAGGACCTCGACCGGGTGATCGTGGTCGACGACGACATCGACCCGTCCGATCCGTTCGAGGTCGAGTACGCGACGGCCACGCGCTTCGAAGCCTCCCGCGACCTCGTGTTGATCCCGGGGGCGCGCGGCCACGAGTACGTGCGCGTGTCGGACGGCGGGCGGCGCACCAAGCTGGGCGTCGACGCGACGGTGCCGTTCGCCGACCGCGAACGGTTCCGCCGTGTGTCGTTCGCCCCCGTCGATCTCGGCTCGCTCAACGCGCGCGACACACCGGGTTCGCCGGCTGCGCCGTGGCTGACGGCCGATGTGGCGGCCTCCTGATGAGGCCGGTGGTGATCGGTCGATCGCCGGGCGGCCTGCGTGCGCTCGTTACGATTCGATCGTCGGCGGGAGCGGAGGGAACCGGGGAAGATGGCTGACAACGACTGGCTGAGCGACTTCAAGTTGCCGCGCGAGACGCTGGCCGATCGCGTCACCGACCAACTCCGTCAACAGATCTTGTCGGGCCGCTTGCCGGCCGGCGAGCTGGTGCCCACCGAGAAGGACCTCCGCGAGGCCTTCGGTGTGGGGCGCACCACCGTGCGCGAGGCGCTCCACGGGCTCGTCGTCAGCGGGTTCCTCGAACGTCGCAGCAATCAACTCTACGTCCGCGACCGCTCCGTGATCTCCGACCAGGAACTCGACTACGCGGCGATCTCCGCACGGGTGTCGGTCAGCGACGTGTTTGAGGCCCGCAAGGCGATCGAGTCGTGTGCGATCGAGATGGCCGCGCGCAACTGGACCGGCGACGACATCGGCGTGCTGCGAGTGCGGCTCGAAGCGCTGCGCGACCGGCGCGGCGCCGAGTACCACGCGGCCGACATCGCGTTCCACACCGAGATCTTCCGGATCGCGAAGAATCCCGTCCTGCTCGAGGTCTACGAGAACTCGCACGGCCTGTTCTTCAAGCTGCCGAGCTTCTGGCGCCTGTTCGGGGCGTCGTCGGCGAGCGGCGCCGCGGACGCGCCGATCGCGGGGTGGGAGGGGCACCGCCACATCGTCGACGCGATCGAAGCGCGCGACGCGGTCGGGGCGGCTGCCAAGAACGCCGAGATGCTCGATCGGGTCGCGGTCACCCTGATCGAGCGGGTCGATCGGGTGCGACACGCCGACGACGTCAACCCGCTCGTTACCGGCTCGGACTGACGCCGGCCCGCCCGGTTCCCCCCGGGTTGCGGCGGCGCGCCGGTCGCTTCACGACGTCACCAGTCCATGTCTTCGCCGTCGTTGCGACGCGCCTGCACGCCCAAAAAGATGGGCTGAGCTGGGCGAACGGCCGCGTCACAGAGCGTTCACGAGGTTTCTGGGCTGACTGCTTGACATCTGAGCAGGATGTCTGACAATCTGCTGGATGTCGGGCCGCCCGTGGGGACATCGCACTTCTGCCACTGGGGGCTTCCATCTCGACGAGGTCTCGTCGAGCACGCGCACACCCATCAGAGGAGAGCTGTCCGCCATGCGCCACGGATACCGAGTCATCGATGTCGACACCCACGTCACCCCGTCGTGGGAGGTGCTGCTCCGCTACGCCGATCAGGAGCTGCTCGATCGGCAGGCCGAAGTGCAGCCGTTCGTACGGCCCACCAAGCCGACCGCTGGCCGCGGTCACCCCACCCACGAGTACGGAGTGGTGCGGGTCAACCCGTACCCGTACAACCGGGTCGCCGGGCACAAGGAGGTCGACGACCCGGCGACGAAGGGCGCCGGTGCCAAGGGTGCGCTCGAAGGCCGGGTCGAGAACCTGGCGATCAAGCCCATCGCCGACAACATCCAGCACGACAACCCGCAGGGGCGCCTCGAGAACATGGACGTCGAGGGTGTCGACATCAACTTCATCATCCCCGGTACGTGGGCACCGGGCAGCTCGGCGCTCGAGGTCGGCCTGGCCAAGTCGATGCACCGCTCATACCACCGCTACATGGCCGACTACTGCTCGGCCGACCCCCGGCGCCTCAAGGGCATGCTCCTGGCGGCGGCCGCCGACCCGGTGGGCTCGGCGAAGATGATCGAACAGCACGCCGGCGAGGAGTGGGTGGCGGGCGTGTGGATCGTGCTTCCCGAGGGGTTGCCGATCGACGATCCCGACCTGCACCCGATCTGGGCGGCGATGAACGAGGCCGACCTGCCGATCGTCCACCACAGCTTCTTCTACGAGGCCCCGTACTTCCCCGGCTATCGCGACATCTGGGGCAACGCCGCGGTCGCCCGCACCGCCGCCCACGTGTGGGGTGCCCAGCGGATGATCTCGTACGTGATGGTGTCGGGCATGCTCGACAAGTTCCCGAACCTCCGGGTCGGCACCGTCGAGACCGGTCACGGGTGGCTCGCCAACTGGATCATCCGCCTCACCAGCCAGGTCAACTTCGTCAAGGGCGGCGTGCTGCCCGCCGACCTGAAGCACTCGCCGATGGAGTACGTGCAGATGGGCAAGGTGTTCTGCGGCATCGAGCAACACGAGGGCGCCCAGATGACCAAGGCGGTCAACGACATCCTCGGTGACGGCGTCTTGATGTACGAGTCCGACTTCCCGCACCCCGAGTGCACGTACCCCGACAGCACCGACAACGTGATCGCCTGGGAGCCGGTGCTCGGCAAGCCGGCGATGGCCAAGCTGATGGGCGAGAACGCAGCCCGCTTCCTGCGCCTGCTGTCGACGCCCTGGGACGCGGCCCCGGTCGCCCCCCCCGCCGCGGAGGCCGTCGTCGGTGGAGACTGACGATGCGCTGCATCTGGTGGCGATCGTCCGCCGGCTGGCCGCCGAGCGGGGCCTCCAGATGACGGTCGCCGTGCACGACGCGGCCGGGCATCCGGTCGCCGTCGTGCGCGGCAAGGGTAAGTGGCACGGTCCGTACACGGCGATGGGCAAGGCCCGCCTCGCCTCGGCGTTCCAGAAGCCCACCAAGGATCTCGTCGAACAGTGGGCCGACCGTCCGCTGTTCCCCCAGAGCCTGATCGAGGTCCTCCCCGGCGGCATCACCGTCAACGCCGGAGGGTACCCGATCCTCATCGACGGGGACTGTCTCGGCGCGATCGGCGTCGGCGGCAGCAACCCCGACAATGACCATGCGATCGCCCGTGACGCGGTCGCCGAGTTCCTCGCCGGCCGGCCCACAGCCTGACCGTCCGGCGACCCGTTCCCCCCTACCTACCACCAGCCCACCCACTACCAGTGCTACCACTCAGCTCCGCGTCAGCGGGCGTGCACCCAGGGAGAGAACCAATGTCCATCAGTACGCGGAGCCGGCTCCGCCGAATCCCAGCGATCGTCCTCGCCGCGAGCCTCGCGCTCGCGGCCTGCGGCGGTGACGACGACGATGCCGCGACCGCCCCGACCGCGGCCGAACCGGCTCCGGACACCACCACCGGCGGCGGTGACGACGGTGACGCCAGCCCGGCTACCACGGGTGACGGTGCCGCTCCCGAGACCAACGCGCCGGCGACACCGACCGACGACGTGCTCACGATCGCGGTGTCGACCGAGCCGTCGTCGCTCGACGGCCAGGTCGTCAACGACCGCAACGCGCGTGTCGTCACCGGCAACCTGTTCGAGTCGTTGATCCGGCGCGACCGTGACGCTCAGCTCGTGCCCGGTCTGGCCACCGAGTGGTCCAACGTCGACGAGACGACCTGGCAGTTCACGCTGCGCGAAGGCGTCACCTATCACGACGGCTCACCGTTCAACGCCGAGTCGGCGGCGTACAGCGTCAACCGGATGGTGGCCGACGACTTCGAAACCCAACGCGGTTCGTACATCGACGGGATCGTCAGTGCCGAGGCCACCGGCGACCTGACGGTCGTCGTGACGACCGACGGCCCGAACGCGATCCTGCCGCTGCAGATGGCCCAGGTACCGATGGTGCCGCTCGGCGCCGGGGTCGAGATGAACGACGCCCCGGTGGGCACCGGGCCGTACATGTTCTCCGAGTGGCGTCGCGGCCAGTCGATCTCGGCCGTGCGCTACGACGGCTACTGGGGCGACCTCCCCTCGATCGCCGAATTCAGGGTGCGGGTCATCCCCGACGCTCAGACCGCGCTCGCCGCGCTCCAGGTGGGCGAGATCGACCTGGTGCTCGACATCCTCCCCGATCAGGTCGACCTGGTACCGCAGGCGGTCAGCGTCGAGGCTACCGAGTTCAGCTACGCCGCCTTCAACACCTACAAGGAAGAGCTCTCCGACCCGCGGGTCCGGGTCGCGATGAACCTGGCGATCGACAAGGAGACCTTGGCCGAGACGTTGTACAGCGGCTACGCCCGTCCGAACGAAGCCCAGCAGACGTCGACCAACGGCCTCGGGTTCAACCACGACCTCGAACCGTTCCCGTACGACCCAGAGCGGGCCCGCGAACTGCTCGCCGAAGCCGGCTACCCGGACGGGTTCTCGATCCAGATCAATGCCCCGATCGGCCGCTACCTGTACGGCGAGGAAACCGCGCAGTACCTCGCCGCCCAGCTCCGTGACGTCGGCATCGACGCCGAGGTGGTGCTCGTGGAATGGAACGAGTTCCGCGACGCCGGCCGGATCCCCGGCACCGAGCCCGGTGCGTTCGACATCAAGTACGCGTGGAACTCGAACGAGTGGTTCGACGCCGCGCGGGTGATGAGCCACATCACGTGCGATGGCGGTTCGAGCAAGATCTGCGACCCGATCGTCGACGAGAACTACGAGATCGGCGCGACGTCGCTCGACCAGGAGGTGCGTGACCAGGCCTACCAGGCGGCGTGGGCCCAGCTCCACGAGAACCCGCACGCGATCTACCTGCTCCAGCAGGACCTGCTGTACGGGCTGTCCGAGGACCTGACGTGGGAGCCGCGGCTCGACGACGAGTACTTCGTCGCCGAGATGCAGTTCGGCTGAGCCCGGCCGACGACCGACTTCACGACTCATGACGACGGCGAGGGACCGCACACGATGACGTTGCGCAACGACGTGTCCTCGGACACCGCACCAGCTGCACCGCTGGACACATCCGACGACTCCTCGCCGTCCGTCACCGGCGGCGTCCCCGACCCCAGCGCGGGGGTCGGGGACGCCCCGGAACCACCCGACACGACGAGCGACCCCGTCCGGGGTCGAATGGCCTGGGCCGCTCAGACCTCGATCCCCGGGATCGTGCTCCGGCGTGTGCGCGATGGCGTGATCACGCTGTTCCTCGTGATCGCGGTGATCTTCACGCTCACCGACCTGGTCGGTGACCCGGCACTGGTGTACGCACCCGTCGACGCCTCGGCGGAGGAGATCGCCCGGATCGAGCGTGCGTTCGGGCTCGACCGGCCGTTCCCGGAACGGTTCGTCGACTACTTCACGAACATCGTCCAGGGCGACTTCGGTCGGTCGTACTGGCAGAACCGGCCCGCCCTCGATGCCGTGCTCGAGGCGCTCCCCTCGACCATCATGCTGACGCTTGCAGGCATCGTCGGCGCGGCTCTGTTCGGTGTGGGCGCGGGCGTACTCGCCGGTGCCCGCCCGAACTCTCGATTCGACAAGATCAGCAACTTCTTCTCGGTCAGCGCACTGTCGGTACCGAACTTCTGGCTCGGCCTCCTGCTGATCTTCGTGTTCGCCGTACGTCTCGGTTGGTTCCCGACGTCGGGCAAGTTCGGCTGGAGCAGCATCGTGCTCCCGGCGGTGACGATCGCGATCGTCCACGGCGGCCGGATCTACCTCCTCGTGCGTTCGGCGACCGTCGAGGAGATGTCGAAACCGTACGTACGGGTTGCTCGCAGCAAAGGCCTCAGCTCCAATCGGGTGCTCCGTCGGCACGTGCTGCGCAACACGGGCTTGACCACCGCCACCATCACCGGCTGGGAGTACGTGCGCATGTGGGGTGGCGCCGTGTTCGCGATCGAGTACGTGTTCGCGTGGCCCGGGATCGGCACGCTGATGATCAACGCCGCCGACCGCCAGGACTTCTTCGTGCTGCAGACGGCGGTCATCATCGCCGGGGCCTTCGTCATCGTCAGCAACCTCGTGATCGACCTGATGTACCGGGCGATCGACCGACGGATCGGAGCCGCCTGATGTCGTTGGTGATCCACCGCTCCGGAACCGTCGACCGGCAACGTCAACCGGTTGCGCGGGCACTCTCCGTCGTCACCAGCCGGCTGTGGTGGCTGTGCCCGGCGTTCCTCGGGCTGATGGCGCTGTGGGCGATCTTCCCCGACTTCTTCGCCCCCATGGAACCCGGCGCGATGAACCCGCGCCACCGGCTGCTCGGCCCGTTCGACACGTCACCCGAGGGCCGCCACCTGGCCGGCACCGGCACGCTGGGTGCCGACCTGTTCTCCGAGATGGTCGCCGGTGCCCGGCTGACGCTCTTCATCGCCGTGGTCGCGACCGCGATCGGCACCGTCGTCGGCGTGTTGATCGGAATGCTCGCCGGCTACTTCCAGGGCTGGGTCGACCGGTTCCTGATGCGCCTGACCGAGGCCCAGACGGCGATGCCGATGTTCCTCGTGGCGATCCTCCTGTTGAGCATGCTCGGCCCGAGCGTGACGATCCTGATCATCGTGCTCCCCGCCCTGGTCTGGCCGATCTTCGCCCGGGTCGTGCGCGCCGAGACCATGCGCGTGCGCGAGTCGACCTACATCGAAGCCGCGGTGGCGACCGGTTGTGCGACGCCGACGGTCCTGGTGCGCCACGTGCTGCCGAACGTGACCCCGCGAATCCTCGTGCTGGTGGTCATCGAGGTCGGCCACGTGATGCTCGCCGAAGCGGGGTTGAGCTTCCTCGGCGTCGGGGTGCAACCGCCCGACACCACGTGGGGTCTGCTGATCTCCACCGGGCGCCCGCTGCTCACCGTCGCCTGGTGGCTGACGATCCTGCCCGGCGTCTTGCTGGGCGTCACCGTGCTGTGCCTGAACCTGCTGGCACGGCGCTTCGAGACCCGTGCAGGAGCCGCCGGATGAACGAGACGCTGCTCGAAGTACGCGACCTGCGAGTCGGGTTCCGCACCCGGCGCGGCCTGGTCCAGGCGGTCGACGGTGTGTCGTACTCGCTCGGCCGCGGCGAGGCGCTCGGGATCGTCGGCGAGAGCGGCAGCGGCAAGACGGTTTCGTCGCTGGCGATGTTGCGCTTGTTCGGGCTGTTCGACCACGTCGAGATCTCGGGCGAGATCATCTTCGAGGGGCGCGACCTGCTGGCGTTGTCGGAACGCAAGATGCAGTCGATCCGGGGCAAGGAGATCGGGATGGTTTTCCAGGACCCGTTGACCTCGCTCAACCCGGTCATGTCGGTCGGCGACCAGGTCGCCGAGTCGATCGTGATGCACACCGGCCGGACCCCGGCGCAGGCCCGCGAACGGGTGGTGGAGTTGCTCGAGCGAGTCGGCATTCCCGACCCCGAACAGCGGTACCACGACCGCCCGCACAGCTTCTCGGGGGGCATGCGCCAGCGGATCATGGTCGCCATCGCCGTCGCCTGCGAACCGAAGCTGCTGATCGCCGACGAGCCGACGACGGCGCTCGACGTGACCGTCCAGGCGCAGATCCTCAAGCTGCTCGACGACCTGCGGCGAGAGATGGGGATGGCGATGGTGATGATCACCCACGACTTCGGCGTGGTCGCCGCAACCTGCGACAAGGTGCTCGTGATGTACGCCGCCCAGCCGATGGAGGAGTGCTCGGTCGAGCACCTGTTCCAGCGCGCCAACCACCCCTACACCGACGGCCTGCTGCGGCTGGTGCCACGCTTCGAACGGCGCCAGCACCACCGCCTGCACCCGATCGAAGGCCAACCACCGGAGCTGACCATCGAGCAGCCGGGCTGCGTGTTCGCGCCACGTTGCGAGGTCGCCACCGACATCTGTCACATCGAGCGCCCAGCGATGTTCCGGCTCGGCCCGGGGCACGCCTCGGCCTGTCACCTGGCAGACGAGCGGGCCGCTCGCGTCACCGTTCCCGACCGACCCTGGGAGGAGATCCGATGACCGTCGTCGAGGCGCCCGCCGGAGCGACTGGCGATGCGCCAGTACAGCAGCCCGTCGTCGAGGTCGACCACGTTTCGGTCGCGTTCGCGTCCGGTTCGCGGCGCTTCCGCGCCGTCAACGACGTGAGCCTCACGATCGCGCCGCGCGAGACGCTCGGCCTGGTCGGCGAGAGCGGCTGCGGTAAGTCGACGTTGGCGCGAGCGGTGCTCAAACTGGTACCTGTCGAGAGCGGCACGGTGCACCTGCTCGGGCAGGACCTGGCGACGCTCCACGGGAGCGCGCTGCGCGGGGTGCGCCGCCACGCCCAGATGATCTTCCAGGACCCGCGCGGTTCGCTCGACCCGCGGATGACGATCGGCGAGATCATCGGCGAGCCGCTGCGCGTCCACCGCATCGGCGACCGCCGCAGTCGGGCCGCCGACGTCGCCGAGATGATGGACCTGGTCGGCCTGCCGGCGTCGTTCATCGACCGGCGCCCGTCGCAGCTTTCGGGTGGGCAGCAGCAGCGGGTGGGGATCGCCCGAGCGCTGGTGACCCGGCCGGCGCTGGTGGTGTGCGACGAGCCCGTGTCTGCCCTCGACGTGTCGATCCGTGCCCAGGTGATGAACCTGCTCGCCGACCTGCGTGACTCGCTCGACGTGGCCTTCATGTTCATCGCCCACGACCTGGCTGTCGTACGCCACCTGAGCGACCGGGTGGCGGTCATGTACCTCGGGCGAATCGTCGAGGAAGGCCCTGCCGACGAGTTGTTCGCCAATCCGCGGCACCCGTACACGCAGGGCCTGGTGGCCGCGATCCTGCGTGCCGACAACGGCGCGCGCGACCGCCTCGAGACTGTCCAGCGCCTGGCGTCGGGCGACCTGCCGAGCCCCGTCAACCCGCCCAAGGGCTGTGCGTATCACACCCGCTGCCCGTACGCCCTCGACGACCCGTGCGTCGCCCGGCGCCCGCTGCTCAGCGCCCTCGAACCCGATGCCGCGACGCACCGCGTCGCGTGTCATCGCGTGGCCGAGATCCCGCGGATCGACTCGGGTGTCCAGTGATGGCTCGCTCGGTTGCTCGCGGTGCCTGGCGGCCGCCTGTCCCGATGTGCTGCGTCGCGCGCGGCCACGACCAGAACGGAGCCCACGATGGCGTCCAGTGATCGGCGTCCGATCGCCACCGACGCGGCGCCCACGCCGACTGGGCCGTTCAGCCAGGCGATCGTCGTCGACCGGTTGGTGTTCACCGCCGGCCAAGCGGGCCGCAACCGTGACTCCGGCCAGATGGGCGACCTCGGCGAGCAGGTCACGTGGGCGCTCGCCAACCTGGCGGCGATTCTCGCCGAGGCCGGCACCGACCTCGACCACGCGGTCAAGGCGACGGTGTTCGTTCGTGACGGGGTCGACACAGCACCCCTCAACGCGGTCTGGGAACGCGCCTTCTCCGAGCCCCGCCCGGCGCGCTCGACCGTGTTCGTCAGCCGCCTCAAGAACCCCGAGATGCTGGTCGAGATCGAACTCGTGGCGGTGCTCCCGTGACGCGACGTCGTCTTCACGCGCAACATGCGCGGCTCGGCTACGGCGGTGCCGTCGCCGCCGGCGGTGCGCTGTCGGCGGCAGCCGGGCTCGACGTCCTTCGCCGCGGCGGTACAGCCGTGGACGCGGTCGTCGCCGGCGCCTACGTGCAAGGCGTGATCGAGCTCCCCTGGGGCGGCATCGGCGGGGATGCGTTCGTGCTCGTCCGCACGCCCAGCGGCGAGGTGCGCACGCTCAACGGTTCGGGCGCGGCCCCCGTCAAGCTCGGTACCCGCCTGGGTGAGGGCGAGACGATTCCCCGGTTCGGTGCGGTCTCGGTCGGTGTCCCCGGGTTCGTCGCCGCCGTCGACGCGCTTCACCAGCTCGGCGGTGCGCTCCCGATGCGCGATCTGATCGAACCCGCCGCGGCGTACGCCGCCGACGGCTTCCCGCTGACCCGCGAGTTCGCCGCGGCGATCGGCCGGGTGCTCCCGAGCCTCGACGCCGACGCGGGGCTACGGACCCTGCTCGAGGGCAATCCGGCGGTAGCCGGCGCCCGCTTCCGCCAGCTTGCACTCGCCGACACGCTGCGGTCGATCGGCGACGGCGGCGCCGCGCACTTCTACACCGACACCGGTGAGCGGCTGGCGACGTGGATGGCCGGCCGGGGCGGGCCGATGACCCCCGACGACTTCGCCAGCCACAGCGCACGCTGGGCGCGGCCGATGTCGACCACCTACCGGGGCAGGACGATCCACACCCATCCACCGGTGTCGTTGGGGTGCGTGTTGCTCTACGAACTCGGCCTGTACGAACAACTCGACATGCCGTTCGGCACGGTCGACGACGCCGACCGGCTGGACGCGATGGTGCGCTGCAAGCACGTCGCCTTCGAGCGGGTGATGGCCGAGTTGCGCGACGCCGACCGGCGCGATCCGTCCGACGCCGTGATCGCCGAGGTCGAGCGCAACCTGCTCGACCCGGAGCGGATCGTCGCCGACGCGCAGCGGTTGCGCAGCGCTCCGGTCGACACCTTGGTGTCGACCCGCCGGACACCTGCCGGCACCGACACGACCTGCATCGTCGCCGCCGACGCGAGCGGGTGCGTTGCCGCCGTGATCCACAGCTTGTTCAACGAGTGGGGCTCGCGCGAGCTCGACGCGGCGACCGGCGTTCTGCTCAACGACCGGCTCGCCAACCAGGTCTATGCGGCCGACGGGAACGGCGGGATCGCCGGTGGGCAGCGTCCTATCCACACGCTCAATGCGGTCCTCGTCAGCGAGCACGATCGGCCGGCGATGCTGCTGGCCACGCCTGGCGGGCGTGGCCAGGTGCAGACCTCGTTCCAGGTGCTCGTCAACACGATCGACGGCGGCATGGATCCGCAGCACGCGATCGACGCCCCGCGCTGGTTGTCGGGCGCGCCACGCCGCCCCGAACCCAACGACCAGCTGTTCATCGAGCCCGGCGTCGTCGGTGCCACCGTTGCCGAACTGGCGCGCCGTGGTCACCGGATCGAGCACGCCGACGGCGCCGACGCCGACCTGTTCGGCAGCTGCGTCGCGGTCGGCGAGTTGGCCGGCCAGGCGCGCTACGCGGCGGCCGACCACCGGCGCGACGCGCACGCCGCGAGCTACTGACCCCGAGAGCACACGAGGGCCGTGCCGAGCCCGGAAAGGACACCTGATGACGACCCCGATCACCCACTACGAGGCCGCGGCCCTGCAGACCCGGGCGACCGCCGTGTCGCTGCACGACGCCGAGCAACGCGATCGTGACGTGCGCGCCAACCTCACCCGGGCCTTCGATCTGATCGACTACGTCACGGCGTTCGGCAACTCGGAGGTCAAGCTGGTGGTGATGCCCGAGTACGGCATCAACGCCCGTTGGCAGAAGCTGTCGGTCGACGAGTGGATCAGCATCTGCTCCACGGTCCCCGGTCCCTACACCGACTTGATCTCGGCCAAGGCCCAGCAGCTCAAGATCTTCATCGCCGCCAACATGATGGAGGTCCACCCCGACTTCCCGGGCCGCTTCTTCAACACTTCGTTCCTCGTCGGGCCGACCGGGGACATCTTGATCAAGCACTGGAAGAACAACAACAACGCGTGGGTCTTCCCGTACACGACACCCTCCGACATCTACACCGAGTTCGTCGAGCGGTATGGGCGCGAGAACTTGTTCCCGGTGGCCAAGACCGAGATCGGCAACATCGGCTTGCTGACCTGCGGCGAGCTGGGGTTCCCCGAGAACGCCCGTTGCACGATGATGAACGGCGCCGAGATCCTGTGCCACCTGACGTCGGAGCCGACGAACTTGAGTCACGGCGACGTGCGCAACTGGGAATCGCTGCGCACCGCTCGGGCCTACGAGAACAAGTGCTACCTCGTGATGGCCAACATCGGCCTGTACGAGAACACCACCCGCGGGTTGCACGGTTCGCACGGCGACTCGGCGATCCACAACTTCGACGGCACCGTCCTCAACAAGGTGGTCGGCCCGGGTGAGACCACCATCAAGGGCCCGATCGACCTCGAAGCGTTGCGGCGCGTGCGCGCCAAGCCGTTCCACCCGGTGACGCTGCGGGCCGAGATGTACGCCAAGGAGTACGAGACGTACGTCGGTTGGCCCAACGACGGGTTCGCCGACGAGCCGATCGAGAGCATCGAACAGACCCGGGCGATGTTCCGCGACCTGGTCGAGCGGCGGCGCGAGCTGGGCATCGACATCGCCGCCCGGTCGTGAGCGGGACCTCGTCGATGGACGTGCTCGAACATCTCGCGACCCGGCGCTCGGTCAACGCCCGAACGATGGTGGCCCCCGGCCCCACGGCCGAGCAGATCGAGCGGCTCGTCGCCCTCGCCACCCGTGTACCCGACCACGGCAAGCTCGCGCCGTGGCACGTCCAGGTCGTGACCGGCGCCGCCCAGGTCGAGCTGGGCGACGTGATCGCCGCAGCCTTCCGAGCGGACCATCCCGACGCCGAGCCCGCGCAGGTCGACCTGGAAGCGGGGCGGCCAGCGCGCAGCCCGGTCCTGTTGATCGTGTCGACTCGCACGGTCGAGGGTGGACGGATTCCTGTGATCGAGCAGTTGATGTCGGCGGGTGCCTTGTGCATGAACTTGGTGCACGCCGCATGTGGCCTGGGCTACGTCGCCCAGTGGGTCACCGAGTGGCCGGCCTACGACTCGCGGGTCACCGCCGCGCTCGGCGTCCCGCTCGGCGATCAGGTCGTCGGCTGGATCCACGTCGGATCGGCACCGGCCTCGCACGTGGTCACCGAGCGACCCCGCCCGGCGCTCGCCGATGTGATGTCCTACTGGGCCGCACCCGTCTGAGGCCGGCCCAGTGCAGCTTCACCGCAGGACCGTACCCGTCCGCGCCCGCAAGGCCCTCCGATGCCCGACCTGAGCGTCATCGACCACGTGTTCGCGGCCGCAGCCGCGGTCGGCGCCGGGGCGGTCAACGCGCTGGCCGGCGGGGGCAGCCTGCTGAGCTTTCCGGTGCTGACCGCGATCGGGATTCCGTCCGTGTCGGCCAACGCGACCAACACGGTGGCCCTGTGCCCCGGCTACATCGGCGGCGCGTACTCGCTGCGCCGCGAGATCACGGCGAGTGCCGAAGACCTCCGCCGCCGGGCCGTGGTGTGCGGCACCGGTGGGCTGGTCGGGGCGATCCTGCTGCTGGTCACCAGCGACTCGGCGTTCCGGGCGATCGTGCCGTACCTGATCCTGTTGTCGTGCGTGCTGCTGGCCACCCAGGACCGGGTGCGGGCGTGGGTGAGCGGCCACCGAACCGGCAACATGGCCCGCGTCGAGTCGATCGCCCTGTTCGCGTGCGCGGCGTACGGCGGTTACTTCGGGGCCGGCTTGGGGATCATGCTGATCGCCGTGCTCGGTCTGTTCAGTGACCTCGACCTGACCCGCCTGAATGCCCTCAAGCAGCCGCTGGCGGCCGTGATCAACGTCAGCGCGGCGGCGTTCCTGGTGTTCTCCGGCAAGGTCGAGTGGTCGATCGCGGCGGTGATGGCACCCACCAGCCTGCTCGGTGGCGCGGCGGGTGGCCGGTTCTCGGCCCGTGTCGACGCCCGCCGCCTGCGTGCCGTCGTGGTCACCATCGGCATCGCCGTCGCGGTGGTGTACCTGGTGCGCTAGCGGGCTCAGCGGAGAGGTGGTGACGGTCGTCGAGTGGCGCACCCGCGGCGCAGACACCGGCTGCGCCGGCACTCGACTACCGGGGCGAGCCGCCTACTCGACCCTCTCATCCTAGATCCACCGACCGCTGCAGCTGCTCGCGAGCGTTGCCCCGGCTCAAGGCGGTTACGGCAAGGTTGGCCCTGGTGCACCAGCGGTGGAGTCCAGCCTGCGTGGCGCTTGAACGTAGCGTCAGACTCGTGCCGTGACCGGCGAGCGGTGACCACCACGCCGATCGATGTCACTGGCTGGCGGGTGGTGGTGGAACGCCGGTGAGCCAGCGGCGGTGCGAGGGCGCTCGATACCCTCGCGGGTCGTGAACACGGTGGCTGCGCTCGGCATCGACGCCGGGGTCGAGCGGGCGCTCGAACTGGTCGGCATCGTGGCGTTCGCCGTGTCGGGTGGGCTGATGGCGGTGCGCAAGGGGTTCGACCTGGTCGGCGTGCTCGTGCTCTCGGTGGTGACTGCGCTCGGCGGCGGTGCCATCCGCGACCTATTGCTCGGTGCCACGCCGCCGGCCGCGGTCACCGACGGCTGGTACCTCACGCTGTCGTGTGCGACCGGGCTGGTGATGATGGTCGCCCACCACTGGGTGCACCAGGGCGTCCGCCGTACCGTGCTCGTATTCGACGCCGCTGGGCTCGGCCTGTTCTGCGTCACCGGAACGCTCAAGGCGATCGACTTTCAGGTCGGCGTGCCGGGCGCGATCGCACTCGGCGTGGTGACCGCCAGCGGTGGGGGAGTGCTCCGCGACGTGCTGGCCGGTGAGCAACCGCAGATGTTCCGCGCCGACAGCGTGCTGTACTCGATCCCCGCCGCGCTCGGTGCCGGGGCGATCGTCGCCGTCACCGAAGCCGACCGCTACGCAGCCTGGCTCGGCGTGGCGATCGCCGCCGCCGTGTTCCTGCTGCGCGTCGCCGCCCTGAAGTTCCGCTGGCGCGCCCCGCGCCCCCGCCACCTCGTCCCCTGACGACTCGCCGGTCCGCAGGCTGGAAGTTGGCAAGGATTGTTGACTGACGGTCAACAATCGTGGCCAACCTCGCTGTGCGTCATCGGTGCCGGCGTGGCAAAGGTTGGGTGAGCGGGTCGTAGTGTCGGGCGGGTGGACGCCGAGACGGTGGCTCTGGCCGAGGCGATCGATGCCGAGCTACAGGCTGGTGGCAGTGCTGCGCGGTCGGAACGGGAGCGGGCGTATCTGAAGAGCGCGCTACGCCACTACGGCACGCCGGTGCCGTCGATTCGTACGGCCGCCAAGGCGGTAGCACGGCGATATCCCGGCATGACGCACGATCGATTGGTCACGTTGGTCGAGCTGCTGTGGGTCGAGCCCGTGCACGAACGGCGGATGGTCTGTGTGGAGCTGCTCGCTCTCTACGGCGACCGGCTCGACCCAGCCGACCTGATGTTGCTGGAACGGCTGCTGCGCGAGTCACGCACGTGGGCGTTGGTCGACGGCTTTGCCGCGTCGGTCGTGGGCTCGCTGGTCGAGCGTCACCCGGAGGCGACCACCGCCCTCGATCGGTGGGCGGTCGACGACGACTTCTGGCTGCGGAGGTCGGCGTTGCTTGCGCTGCTGGTACCACTGCGTCGGGGTCGCGGCGACTTCAGCCGCTTCGGCCGCTACGCGGACGCGATGCTCGACGAGCGCGAGTTCTTCGTCCGCAAGGCGATCGGGTGGGTGCTGCGCGACACCGGCCGCAAGCGCCCCGATCTCGTGTTCGAGTGGCTGCTCCCGCGCGCTGCGCGGGCGTCGGGTGTCACCATCCGCGAGGCGGTCAAGCCACTATCGCCGGCCCAACGAGCGGCCATCGAAGCGGCCCGCTGACCTGGGTCACGGATTGAACACCATCTTGACTGCCCCGTCGTTCTTCTGTTGGAACGTCGCGTAGGCGTCGGGCGCCTCGGAGAGCGGGAGGTGGTGGGTGGCGAACGTGTCGACCCCCAGCGGGTCGTCGTCGACGAGCAGCGGGAGGAGGTCGTCGACCCACCTGCGCACGTTGGCCTGGCCCATGCGGATCTGGACCTGCTTGTCGAACAGCGTCATCATCGGCATCGGGTCGGTCATCCCGCCGTACACGCCGAGCACCGAGACCGTGCCGCCGCGCCGGACCAGGTCGATTGTCAGGTGCAGGGCGGCCAAGCGGTCGACACCGGCATGCTTCATCAGCTTGGCCGCCCACGCGTTCGGCAACAGGCTCGTGGCCATGTGCGCGGCCTTGGCAGCGGGCGAGCCGTGAGCTTCCATGCCCACCGCGTCAATCACCGCATCTGGCCCGCGGCCGCCGGTCAGCGAGCGGACGGCGTCGACGATCTCGTGGTCGTGTTCGAACGCGGTGAGGTCGAGCACCTCCACACCACGCCGGCGCACCCGCTCGAGCCGCTCGCCGACGAGGTCGATGCCGATCACTGTGGCGACACCGAGGTGTTGGGCGATGCGGCACGACATGTCGCCGATCGGCCCGAGGCCGAGCACGACGAGGCTGCCTCCGTCGGGGACGTCGGCGTACTGCACGCCCTGCCACGCGGTCGGCAACACGTCGGACAGGAACAGGTAGCGGTCGTCGGTCGGGCCGTCGGGCACCTTGACCGGCCCATAGTCGGCGTGCGGTACCCGCAACAGTTCCGCCTGGCCGCCTGGTACCTGGCCGTACAGCTGGGTGTAGCCGAACAGCGCGGCACCGCAGTCGTGTTCGCGCACCTGCGTGGTCTCGCACTGCGACTGGAGGCCCTGGGCGCACATGAAGCAATGACCGCAGGCGATGTTGAACGGCACCACTACCCGGTCACCCGCGGCGATGTTGGTGATGTCCGACCCGACGGCCTCGACGACACCCATCGGTTCGTGCCCGAGGATGTCACCAGGCGTCATGAAGGGCGCCATCACCTCGTACAGGTGCAGGTCCGAGCCGCACAGCCCGCTCGAGGTGACCCGAACGATCGCGTCGGTCGGCTCGGTAATGGTGGGGTCGGCGACGGTGTCGATTCGGACGTCGCGACGTCCGTGCCAAACTGCTGCGCGCATGGCGTGGGCTCCGATCGGTGAGGGCTACGCCACCAGGGTCCCGAGCGGCGAGTGGTCGACGAGGGCGTTACCCGCTCGGCGGCGTGACCAATCGCATCGGCCGAACGAGATTCGAGCCAAGCTCGGACTTCGCGCAAACTCGTGCGAACGGGCTGGCCCGGCAACCTAGGGTCTCGGAGATGTGGGAGCTCTTGACGCCTCGGCTGCAGTTGCGCGGCGTGACACCCGACGATGTCGACACCTTGGTCGCCTGCCGGTCGCACCCTGACGTGAGCGTGTGGCTCGGCTCGCCACCCGAGCGCGCTGAGGCAGTTCGGCAGTTCCAGCAGATGGCGGCGGCGAGCGGGCCGGCCCCGGGCGCGTGGTATCGAGCCTCGATCGTGCACGCGGGCACGGTGGTCGGCGACGTCGGTGTCGGCATCCGCGACGGCGGCGGCATCGCCGAGATCGATGGCGTCCTGCACCCCGATCACCGCGGCCACGGCTTCGCGCGAGAGGCCGCGGCCGCACTGGTCGACGACCTGGTCGAGCACCACACGATTCATCGGATCGAGGCCAACCTCGCGCCTCGCAACATCGCTGCCATGCGACTGCTCGAAGCGATCGGCATGACGTTCGAAGTCGTCGCCCGCGACGCGCGCTGCGTCGACGGTGTGTGGGGGAACGAACTGCGCTACGCGATGACGTCGGCCGATCGGTTGGCTTGGCGCGAGCGGCCGCGGGGCGAACCCGGCGAAGTCGAGTTGGTCGAGATCACCGCCGATGACGTGGGCGACTGGGCCGAACTGGCCACGCACTACTCCGAACGGTGGTTCGTCGACCCGATGCCGATCACCTTCATGGACGCGTTGTTCCCCGAAGAGTTCGAGGGGGTGGATGCGGTGCCGTGGATGCGCGGTGTCGTCGCCGACGGCGAACCCGTGGCGTTCGTGATGACCAGCGAGAACCACGGCCAGCAGGAGGGCCACTTCTTGTGGCGGATGCTGGTCGATCGCATGCACCAACGGCGCGGCATCGGCCGGCGGGCACTGGTCCTGATGCTCGACCACCTGCGCGAGCAGGGCGTGGGGCGCGTGTTCACATCGTGCGGGGAGGGTGTGGGGACGCCGCAGCCGTTCTACGAGTCGCTCGGTTTCCGGCCCACCGGTCGGATGCTCGACGACGAGGTCGAACTCGTCATCGAACTCTGAGCAACCCGAGCTTGCGCAGCGAGGTCAGGGCCGTGCTCATGAGAAGGCTCGTCCGCCGGTGACGGCGATCGTTTCACCGGTGATGTAGGAGGCTTCCGGCGAGGCGAGGAACACGAACGCCGGTGCCAGTTCGGCGGGTTGGCCGGCGCGGCCCAACGGGGTGTCCTGCCCGAAGTCGGCGATGCTCTCGGCGGGCATCGTGGCTGGGATCAACGGCGTCCAGACGCTGGAGGCCGGTGGTGGCTCAGACGCAGAGGCCGTCGTCGGTCACGCCGCGGCTACACAGTGACAGACGTTGGACGGACTGGACCGTGAACGCGTCGTCGCCGGCACCCGGCTCGGCGAGGATGTGCAGGCGTTCACCGCCGACGGCGTCATCGCCCAAGCCGATCACGTCGACCGTGATGGAGCCGAGATCGCCCAACTCGGGATCCTCGATGATGGCAATCCGCGACAGCGGCTCCGTCGAGGCCCGCAGCTCGGCCACGGCGTGGGCGACCTCCTCCATCGTCGCCCCGCTCGGGAGTTCGCCCGACGGGTCGGTCAGCTGGTCGGTGATGTCGTCGGCCGCGCCCAGGTGGAGAAGGTACGCAACGTTGACCCAGCCGTGGTGACCGTCCTTGTCGACCTCGGCCCAGATCGCGTCGTCGACCTGGCGGTTGTGGCCGGCGGCGATCACCTCGGTGTCGAGCGGAGACAGCTCGTGGACCACGTCGAAGTCGGTGCCCGGGCCCGAACGCAGCGCGAGGGTGTCGTGGCGCTCCACACCGACCACGGCGAGCGACGCCCCTTCGTAGGGGTACAGGTCGATCACCTCGCCGGGCAAGCTCCCGTCGCTGGGTGGACTCGTGGTGGACGCTGGCGCCGTCGTGCTCGGAGCGGCGGTCGTGCTGAGGCTGGCGGGCGCCGTCGTGCTCGGGCTATCGGTCGTGCTGGGGCCGGCGACCGTCGCGCCGGTTGTCTCCGGAATGGGGGTGCTGGCGCCCTGGTCGTCGCTGCCGCAGGCCGCCACAAAGAACACAAGCGCGATCGCTGCACCGCGTCGTCGCATGCATTCCAGGGTAGGGGCAGGGTTCGCCGCCGTCAGGGCACGGCCCAGCCACGCGGCACCGCGTGGGCACCGATCGACGACGAGTTGAACTCGTTGTCAGTCCACCGGGTACGAGCGGAACTCGACCAGCAAGCCGTCGGGGTCACGCACGTAGACCGACTGTCCTACACCTCGAGCGCCCGACCGCTCGCCCTGGTCGACGATCTCGAGGCGGTCATCGGCGGCGATCGAGACCAGGTCGTCGGGGCTCACGACGAAGCAGATGTGGTCGAGGTGGCCTCGTTCGCTGCCCGGCTCACCCTCGACGAAGTCGATGATCGTGGCCTCGTTCACGCGCAGCGACGGGAACAAGGCCTGGCCGTCGCGCCACGCGTCGACGTTGACCGACTCGAGCCCGGCGTGACGCATGTACCAGTCCAGCGCAGCTTCGACATCCGCGACAACGAGCACGATGTGATCGAGAGCTGAGGCGGAGGCCATGAGGCCAACGTAGACCGGAAGGGCGCACCCCAGCCGTCAGCGCGATCGGGCCCCGCCGGCGAGAAGTGTCGAGCCGTGCAAGTCAGCCGAGTGCGAGTTCATGCTTCACCGACGATCACCAGTTCGTTGCCTTCGGGGTCGGCGACCCGCCAGCGACGCTCCGACTCGTCGAGTAGCAGGCCACCGGCTGCGACGGTCGCCGCGAGGCGCGTCGGAGCGAGGTCAGCCGGCACCGCGAGTTCGAGGCGGTCAGGGGGTCCAGGGAGTGACGAGCTCGGTGATCGACTCGTTCAGGGTCATCTGGAGGAACGGGCCGAACGACACCCGGTGCACGCCCATCGAGCGCAGGTCGTCGAGGGACCCGGCAGCCGAGCCGTTCACGGGGTGGGCGATTACGTTGATCGGTCCCGTGAGTTCGTCGAGCAGTGTCCGCACCGCGGCGGCGTCGGGGGCCTTGACCGGGTAGACGCATCGGGCGCCGGCCTCCTCGCACGCCCGCAAGCGGCGGATCGCTTCGGCGAGCGGGTCGTCGAACACCTCGGTTCGCCCGAGCAGGACGTCGGTGCGGGCGTTGATCACGAGCGGGACACCGGCGGCGTCGGCGGCGGACCGGAGCGCGCCGATGTAGTCGGCATGTTCCGCGGCCGAGCGCAAGCGCTGGTCGCTGTGGACCGTGTCTTCGATGTTGATGCCGACGGCGCCCGCGTCGAGCACCCGCTCGACGAGTTCGGTCGCGGGGGTGTCGTAGCCGGACTCCATGTCGGCGCTGACGGGCACGTCGACGGCGGCGGTGATGCGACGGATCCCGTCGAGCGCGTCGTCGAGCGACATCGCCTCGTTGTCGCCCTGCCCGAGTGAGTCGGCGAGGGGGTGGCTGCCGATCGTCAACGCCGGGAACCCGGCAGCGACGACCGCGTTGGCCGACCACGCGTCCCACACCGTCGGGAGCACCAGCGTGGTGCCCGAGTGATGAAAGTCGAGCAGTTGCTGAGCACGGGTCGCAAGGTCTGCCATGACACCATCGTGTCACCCATGACCACCGAACGGTCACCGGCCACGCCACATCAGGCCGGCGCCCTCCGGATTCCCAGCCAAGCCGGCGTCCTGGAACACCCCCTCGGTGCCACGCGAGCTTCTGGAGTTCGGTACCGTGCTGCATGCGGTGGGGACTCGGGTTGGTGGGGGAACTATGGGCATCGACAGGGCGTCGAACCAGTGTGGTGCGCGCGTTCAGGCTGTCGGCGGTGTTGACGATCGTGCTCGGGGCGGTGCTCGTTACGGTTGGGCAGGGGCAACGCGCGTCCGCGTGCTCGTGTGATCTGGTCGACCCGATCGATGCGATCGCGATGGCCGACGCCGTGTTCTTCGGTGTGCCAGTCGAGGAGGTCCCGGTCGGAGGCATCGAGGACCACCTCGACGGGTGGCGGTTCGATGTCGATGGTGTGATCAAGGGAGATGTTGCTGCGGAGGAGGTCGTGCTTGGTGACAACGAGGGCAGCAGCTGCGGCCCGATGTTCCAGCGCGGCATGGGCAGCCTGGTCGTCTTCGCGACGGACCGCCCGGACGGGTACTTCCAGAAGTGGGCATGTGTCGGCGCTGACCCGGCCACGCTCGTGGCTCGGCTGGACGAGCCGGTGGCCCACCGCGGAACCGGACCCCCGGCGGCGGTGAGGGTGGGGTCGGTCGGGCGGACCGACATCGCCGTGATCGACGCCGCGGGTCGTTCGCTCGGTGCGGCGCTGCTCGGCGTGGCCGACAACGCCGCATCAGGGGCGACCGCGTGTCCGGGTACGACGAATGTATCGCTCGTGAGCGCCGGCGGGCAGACGCACGTCACGGTGGTCGACCTCGCCGGCTGGACTGTCGTTGCCGAGTTCGCGTTCCGTGTGGCTACGCAACCCGACACCGCGGTTGCCTGCTACGACCACGGGGAGCGGATCGCGGTGACGAACCGCGATGACGGCTTCCTCCGGGTGTTCACGGCCATCACGATGGGGGAGTCGTTCAGCTACGAAGCCCCGTCGTTCATGTACGAAGCCGGGACGGACTATGCGTCGGCGGTGTTCCACCCGGCAGGGACCGCGCTGCTGCTTCCGGCCGCCGGCGGCGGGCTGCGCGCCATCGACGTACGCGACTTCGAACTGCCACCGCTCGCCGACATCGCGCTCCCTGCCGGCGCGTCGGTGGGGCGCGGCGCGATCTCCCCTGATGGGTCGCGGCTGGCGATGTTGGCGACGCTCGACGGCACCCCCTCGGTCGGTCGGACGCCGAACACCCACGTGATCGTGGTCGATCTCGTCGACGGCGTTCCGGTCGACGGCTCGGTGGCGACGGTCGCCCTCGATCCGGAGTCGGCCGCATGGCCAGACGGGCCGGCGCTTCGGATCACCTGGGTCGACGACGCGACGTGGGCGATCGAGCACGTCGGCAACGTCGAGGATTGGGTCGAGTTCATCGGCACGGACGGTGCGCAGCTACTGCCGCCGACCGACATCGGAATCGGTGGCGAGCTGGTGCCCGTGTCGGGCGGCATCGTGCGGCAGCAGCTCAGCGGGGTCCAAGCGGTGGCACTCGACGGCGCGGTCACGCTGGGTGACCCGGAGCCGGACGAGTCGTTCGATCGACGCCTCGTTGTCGGCAACTTGCGGGGTCTGGTCGAATTCACGCCGACCGACGCATCGCCACCCGCCTACGAAGTATCGCCACCGAAGACAGATGTGGGGCCGCCGGCTGTGTCGACGGTGGCTCCGCCCGAGATCTCTGACTTCCCAGCCGTCACCGCGGCTCCCGGGCTGGACGCTACCGACGACGGCCCGCCGGTGGGGCTGGTGCTCGCCGTCGCGCTCGTCGCGGGCATCGTCTTGCTCATCGCCGCTGCGTGGCTTTTGAAGCGAGCCTGTCGAGACGCGACTCCGTCGAACGGGTGAGTCCGCGACAGGTACCTGGAGGAGCGCTCGTGATCGGGGTTCCGATGAGAAGTGGCGCCGGCGATGGTCGGAGTACGGTCCGGTGAGCGCTCGGTGCGATGCAAGAGAGAGCAACGAGATGAGACCACTTCGATACTCGATCAACGTCACGCTCGACGGTTGCTGCCATCACGAGGCAGGGCTTCCGCCGGACGAGGAGTCGATGCGCCACTGGACCGCCGAGCTGGAACGCGCCGATGCGCTGCTGTTCGGTCGGGTGACGTACGAGATGATGGAGTCGGCATGGCGGCAACCGGCCACCGGTGCGTGGCCTGACTGGATGGGTGAGTGGGAGATCCCGTTCGCCGAGGCCATCGACAGGGCGAAGAAGTACGTCGTGTCGAGCACCCTGCGCGGGGTCGATTGGAATGCCGAGCTGGTGCACGGCGACTTGGGGCACGCGGTGCAGCGACTCAAGCAGGCGCCCGGCGAGGGCCTGTGGGTGGGTGGCGTGACGCTTCCGCTGGCGTTGGCGGATCTGGGGCTGATCGACGAGTACGAGTTCCTGGTGCAGCCGGTGCTTGCCGGGCATGGTCCGACGTTGCTCGCCGGTCTGCGCGAACGCATCCAGCTCGAGCTGGTCGATCGCCGTGAGTTCCGGTCCGGGGCGCTCGCCCTGCGATACCGGCACACACGAGCTACGCCTTGACGTGATCTGTCCTGGCCCGTTGGCTGCTGCCCTCGCGAGGGAACGACAGTTCGGGTCGCGTTGCCCGCACCGGCCTGGCCCCCCACGCGCGCGATGATCGACGGGTTCATCGCCCGGGGTGCTCGTAGCGGACATGGCAAACATTGGTCGTGAACCCTGAGCCGGCGTTCGGGGGCGCGCTCGTGCAGCGAGCTAGTCGCCCGACACGCCAGGCGCGGCGACGCGCTTCAGGAATCGCTCAGCGCGATCGACGTATGTGCTAACCGTCGACCGAGACTTACCCGCAGCGACGAGCTCATCCTCGTAAGGGCGGATCAAGGCGAGGAGCAGGTTCGCTGCTTCGCGGTCCTGGCGGGTCACGGGCATCCGGAAGGGTCGGCTCGAGTCTGACGCGTCGTAGTGAGCCGGATAGTCCGGTTTGCCGGAGTCCGTTCGTCGGAGACGAACGATGTCTTTCCCAATCCGCGGATCGTGAAGCTCTAGCTGTTCGACGCCGAGGCGTCCGCACAGGTTCGCCGCGCCGATGACTCGGTCGAGGTCGTTCTCAATTCGGTTGCGTTGCTTTCGGGCACATTCGAAGAGGTTGTGATACGTCCAACTGTCCGCGACCCCAGGTTGCTCAAGCATCCAGCACACTGTGTCGTGATCGAACGGGTCGTTGCTTCGGTCGTTGCTGTCGGCGTAGGTCGTCGGGGCACTCATGTGACTTGTCTTCTCCCAAAGGAAGCATGGTTGCATTGTTCATGGAGAAGTGTGCATCACGCGGAACGTGGGCGTCAAGTCGTAGGTCGATCGCCCTCCCGTTGCGCCTGACAGCGGGAGCCAGTCAGGTCTCGCCGCTCCAAGGTGGTCGAAGATTGCGACGGAGCCGGCGATAGAGGATACAAGGGTGCTGATCATGTGCACAGAGCTTTGGGACGCGCGAACCTCATGGTGCTATGAGAGATTCCGACGAGACCGTCGACGAATACGGGCGCTGCGTACTATCCGAACTGTTGCCCGCCGAATGTGGCTGCCGTCTTCACGCCACCGCCAAGCCGGCGTCGGGCCGTGGCCGCACCGGACCGCGCGCACACCAGTGGCGTCGCGATGACGACATGGTCGTGGCCGCTGCCTACTTCCGCTATGGCACGAACAACTTGCCCGGTGCGGCGAAGGCGGAGCTGATCGGCTGCTCGGTAGCGTCTGTCGCGTACAAGCTGGGCAATCTTCACTCCTACGTCACCGGCCAAGGATCGCTCGACCAAGGCAGCGCCCAGATGCGCTCGGTGGTCGCTCAGCTGCGCCGGGCTGGTGATCGCGATCGAGAGCGGCTGGCCGACGAGGCGTATCGACGTCGCAGTCGTTGACCCCGCGGGGTGCTCCGCATCCGGCGGTAGGTGACGGTCTGGGGTACTCGATCACGTGCCTTGTCACACCCTGCGCGTACGGTGGGCGGCGTGGCTGACAAGTCGGCGATCGAGTGGACCGAGGCGACGTGGAATCCGACCACGGGTTGCGACCGCGTGTCTCCTGGTTGCGATCACTGCTACGCGTTGACGTTGTCGAAGCGGTTGAAAGCGATGGGATCGCCGAAGTATCAGCTAGACGGTGATCCGAGGACGAGCGGACCTGGCTTTAAGTTGACGATCCATCCTTCGTCGCTAGATGTTCCGCACCGGTGGAACGCTCCGCGGCTGATCTTCGTGAACTCGATGAGCGACCTGTTTCACGATGACGTTCCGATCGAGTTCATCGGACAGGTTTTCGAGGTGATCCGCAACACACCGCAGCACACATACCAGGTCTTGACGAAGCGGGCGCAGAGGCTGAGCCGAGTGGCCGGCGAGCTCGACTGGCCGTCCAACCTGTGGATGGGGGTGAGTGTCGAGTCTCGGCGCTACACGTTCCGCATCGACCATCTCCGCAAGGTGCCAGCTGCGGTGAGGTTCGTGAGTGCTGAACCGCTTCTCGGCCCGCTCGGCGATTTCGATCTTGATGGCATCCACTGGGTGATCGCGGGTGGAGAGTCGGGTGCCAACGCTCGACCGCTGGAATATGAGTGGGTGGCCGACATTCGCGACACCTGCACGTCAGCGAAGGTGGCGTTCTTCTTCAAGCAATGGGGCGGCAGAACACCCAAGGCGGGCGGACGGGAGCTTGACGGTGAGTTGTGGGATCAGCTCCCCATGAAGACCGCGAGCTAGAAACATGGCCGTACCGACAGGCGTGTTGTGGGAGCGTGATCCGCACACGGCTGCGAAACACACGTTGCTCCGCCGCTACTTGTCGGCGTGGTTTCCCATCATGGCGAAGCAGTTCCGTGGTGACGGGATCACGTTCCTCGATGGTTTCGCCGGGCCTGGTGAGTACACGAATTCCACGGAGAGCTCGCCGGTGATCGCGATGACGCAAGCCGTGCGCAACGAGGTAGTCAGTTTGGGGACGCCGATTCGGCTTGTGTTCATCGAGGACGATCGCCGACGAGTAGAGCACCTCGAGACTCTGCTCGAACGACGGTTTCCCCAATCGAGCTGGCCGGCCGGCATGGTGTCACGAGTCCGTCACGGCCAATGCGGCGACTTGTACGAGCAAGCGATCGCCGAGGTCGGCGGGTGGTTCGGCCCGGTGTTCGCGAACCTCGACGGCTGGGGGGCGGACACCAACTACGAGATCGTGCAACGGATCGCGCAACAGCAGTCGTCCGAGGTCTTGGTGACCTTCAAGGACCAGTTCTTTATCCGCTTCGCCAACGGGGAGCAGGAAGCAGGCGAACGCGTCTTTGGGCACAGTGACTGGCGGAACGTCGACCAGCTCCCGGCCTGGGACAAGAAGCCGTTCCTGCTCAACCTTTACCGCCAGTGCCTCCATGATGCCGGCTTCCCGTACGTGCTGACGTTCGAGATGATCGACGAAGGTGGACACTCCCTGTACCTCTTCTTTGGCACGACCAACACGGTTGCCGTGCAGAAGTTCAAAGACGGACTGTGGGAAGTCGACGGAGTCGCCGGTCAGCGGTTCCGGGACCCACGCGATCCCAACCAAATGTCATTCGACATTCTCCGGCCCGACTTCACCGCGCTCGCGACAAGCATCCTCGAGCTGCTCGAGATGCGCGACCACAACATGGCCGAACTCTGCCAGTACGCGCTCCTGGAAACGATCTACAAGGACACGCACGTGAAGCCTGTCGTGGATTCGCTCCTCCAAGAGCGCAAGGTGGAGTGGGCGCGAACCGGCAAGTCGTACCAGGACCGTGTACTCCGACTCGCGCCGACGACGCTGTTCTGACCGATCGATGCGCCGCGGTCGCCTTCCTCATGACCGGCCGCGCCGCTCGGCACCGCGCCCTTGGCGACCTCGCGCGCTACCAGACACACGACGCTCCAGTTGGAGGCCCACTGACTCACGTGCCGTGTGGTGCCACGGCGGTGCCCCATCCCTCTGGTTCTCTGTCTGGCTACGAGTTGTCCGAGGCCGGACTCTCATCACTCTGCACGCGGGCGTCGTCAGCTGCGAACCCGGACTGCCTGCGCTCGGCCGCTCGTTCGGGGTCGACGTTGGCGGCATACCACGCGGCTGCCTCCGGTGGTGAGAAACCTTGCTCCGCCCATGCCGCTGCGTCATCGGGCGTGAAGCCCTCGCTCATCCACTCAGCAGCGACCGCGGGCTCGAACTCGTTCGACCAATCCCAGGCTTCATCTGGCTCGAAGCCGAGCTCCGCCCACGCTTGAGACGATCGAGCGTCGTCGCCTAACGCATCCCGCCACGCCGCCGCGTCGAAGGCATCAAAATCGGCTGCCGCCCAGTCAGAAGCTTCTTCGACGCTGAGCCCGGCAGATCGCCAGGCGCTGGCGTTGCCAGGCTCGAATCCCCCGGTGTCCCACTCCTCTGACTCGTCAGGCGAGAAGCCATTGTCCCGCCAGATAGTTCCGACGTGTTCATCGTCAGACCAAGGGGCACGATAGTTGCCGTCGTTGTCCTGTAGAGCCGCCCACGGGTCATCGTCGAAGTCCCAGTCGAAGTCTCCCTCAACCGAATCCTCGGCGCTCTCGGACGCTCGGCTGGAGCCCGCATCAGAGCTCTCAACGCCGATCTCATTCTCCACGATGCAAACCGCCTCATCGAGAGCGACGCACGCAGCGGCGACACTTTGGATCGAAATGGACTCGGGGCGGGAGCCGGTCGACAGCATCTCGACTGCGAGACCTCCCGAAACCTCGATCGCGATTCCAGCCAGAAGAGTTGCCAGCGCCTTGCGGGAAAACCTGACGAGGCCCGCCGACTTCGGCGAGCGCCCTGCAATCCGATGAGCGTCCTGAGCCGCGCGCACCTGGTGGGAGACCGCGCGCTTGGCACCGGGCAACAGGGCAAGCTCCTGGCGGAACACCGAGTCGCGAGTTTCTAAGGCGCGATCGATCGTGCCCAGCAACTCTTCGAATACGGAGCACGCCGCATCGATCATCACTTGGCGAGGAAGAACACCAGGTCGGCCGGCCGAGATCCGCTCGTACTCACTGTTCAAGCGGTCGCGGTAGTGCGAAACCCAGATGGCTGGCGCGGCCGGCAACGAGAAGCCCGAGTTCATCTCACCGTCTAGCGACACTTTGCCCCCTAGTTCGCACCGTCAGGCTTCAACGTATCGCGTTCGACCCACTCAGGCCCCCCGAGGGGGTCTCCATTCTCGACCACGGATCGGGAAGCTCGGATTGATACACCGCCGCACCAGCGCCACCGAGGTGCCCGAGCGGACGACGCGAGCCGGCGTCTTCATTCGATTGGTCTCGGCGACCCACCCGATGACCGGCTCGAAAGCGGTGGTACCCGTCAACGCTGTCGGTGACGGTCGAAAGCTGCGCGTTCGCGCCGCGTCACCGACAAACGCCTCCTCGGGTCGCTGCACGACCGCCGACAGCTCGACGAGACCCGGAACAGCACTCCACTGCCCAGGCACAGAACGACCGACGATCCCCCCATAGGTGCCGGTTGAGGTCGGTGCGCGACTGGGTGTCGTTAGTTGGGGTGGTGGGATCGGTGTTGGGTGAGGGTGGTGGGGTGGGTCCAGCCGCTGAACCAGCGTAGGTTCATGTGTTCGCCGCTTGGGGGTTCGTAGGGTTTGTTGGGGGGTGGGGGTGGCTGGTCGGGTTTGGTGAAGTCGGGGCCACGGATTTGGCGGCCGGTGGCGTCGAAGAACTCGAGTCCGTCACGGTCGTCGGGGTTGCCGCGGATGGTGAGTTGGCCGAGGTGTAGGAGGCGGTGGTGTTGCGGGCAGAGGCTGACCAGGTTCCAGGTTTCGGTGACGCCACCGTGTTCCCAGTGGATGATGTGGTGGGCTTCGAAGTGCTTGGCGCCGCAGCCGGGGACTCGGCACCCGCGGTCGCGGCGCTCGATGATCCGGCGCAGTTTGGCGGGGACGATGCGGACTTCGCGGCCGTAGCCGATGGCGACGAAGTCGCGTTCCCAGACCGGTGTGACGCACCCGTCGCAGGTGAGGTAGTGGCGGAGCGCG
>Ga0182745_1000491_pt1 | contig 44430 bp, 31 predicted proteins | sample eDN3rd30CKraftBY_FD_128523 | JGI IMG/M metagenome (GOLD analysis project Ga0182745, IMG submission 128523) | Enriched backyard soil microbial communities from Emeryville, California, USA - eDNA 3rd pass 30_C Kraft BY (version 2) (version 2) | ecosystem: Environmental > Terrestrial > Soil >...
CTCATAGAACAGGGGTTCTCCCATGCGCCTATCGCGTTTCTTCATCGACCGGCCGATCTTCGCGGCGGTCCTCGCGGTGATCATCACCATCGTCGGGGCGGTGGCCTATGTCGGCCTGCCTGTCTCGCAATATCCCGATATCGTCCCGCCGACGGTCACCGTCACGGCGAGCTATCCCGGCGCCTCGGCCGAAACCGTCGCCGACACGGTGGCGGCGCCGATCGAGCAGGAGATCAACGGGGTCGAGAATATGCTCTATATGAGCAGCCAGTCGACCGGCGACGGCGTCGTCACGATCACCGTGACCTTCGCGATTGGCACCGACCTCGATGCCGCGCAGGTGCTGGTGCAGAACCGCGTCGCGATCGCGACCCCGCGGCTACCCGAGACGGTGCAGCGGCTCGGCGTCGTGACGCGCAAGACCTCGCCCGATTTCCTGTTGATCGTGAACCTCGTATCGCTCGACAAGTCGCTCGATCGCGCCTATATTTCCAACTATGCGCTGACCCAGCTGCGCGATCGCCTCAGCCGCATCGACGGCGTCGGCGACGTGCGGCTGTTCGGCAACCGCGACTATGCGATGCGCGTGTGGATCGACCCTGGCCGCGCCGCCGCGCTCGACCTGACCGCGGGCGAGATCGTCGCCGCGCTGCGGCGCGAGAATGTGCAGGTTGCCGCCGGTTCGCTCGGCCAGCCGCCCTATGCCAATGGCAGCGATTTCCAGCTCAACGTCGAAACGCAGGGCCGGCTGACCGATCCCAAGGATTTCGCCAATATCGTCATCCGCAGCGATGCCGACGGGCGGCAGGTCCGTGTCGCCGACGTCGCGCGCGTCGAGCTCGGCGCGTCGGATTATAATTCGAATACCTATCTGTCGGGCGATCCGACGGTGATCCTTGCGACCTTTCAGCGCCCCGGATCGAACGCGCTCGCCGCCGCGCAGGCGGTCGAGGCCGAGATGCAGGCGGCGTCGAAGAGCTTTCCCAAGGGGCTCGAATATCGCGTCATCTACAACCCCACCGAATTCATCGCCCAGTCGATCGACGCGGTGATGGACACCTTGTTCGAAGCGGTGGTGCTCGTCGTGATCGTCATTCTGGTCTTCCTCCAGAAGTGGCGCGCGGCGATCATCCCGGTGCTCGCGATCCCCGTGTCGCTGGTCGGCACCTTCGCGGTGCTCGCCGCGCTCGGCTACAGCCTCAACAACCTCTCGCTGTTCGGCATGGTGCTCGCGATCGGGATCGTCGTCGACGACGCGATCGTCGTCGTCGAGAATGTCGAGCGCAATCTCGAAAAGGGGATGAGCGCGTTGGAGGCCGCGCGGACGTCGATGGACGAGGTGTCGGCGGCGCTGGTGGCAATCGTGCTCGTGCTCTGCGCGGTGTTCGTGCCGACGCTGTTCCTCACCGGGCTGTCGGGCGCCTTCTACCAGCAGTTCGCGGTGACGATCTCGACCGCGACGATCATCTCGCTGGTCCTTTCGCTCACCTTGTCGCCCGCGCTCGCGGCGATCCTGCTGCGGCCCCACGCGGCGCCCACGAACGAAGGGCGCGGCATGCAGCTGGTCCGCCGCGCCGGCGACGCGTTCAACCGCGGTTTCGAGCGGATGGGCGACGCCTATGCGGCGCTCACCGCGCGGCTGGTGCGCGCACCGAAGAAGGTGATGGTGACCTATGCCGGGTTGATCGCGGCGACCGTCGCGCTGTTCTGGGCGACGCCGACGGGGTTCATCCCGGCGCAGGATCAGGGTTATTTCCTCGTCGTCGCCAAGCTGCCCTCGGGCGCCTCGGTCGAGCGTACCGACGCGGTGCTGCAGAAGGTCGCGGCGCGGGTGCTGCCCGTCGACGGCGTGCTCGGGTCGGTGATGCTCGCGGGCTTCGACGGTCCGTCGCAGACACTCGCGCCCAATTCGGCCGCCGCCTATTTCCCGCTTAAATCGTTCGAGGAGCGCAAGAAGCTGGGCGTCACGCTGCAGGACATCATGGGCGAGGCGCAGAAGCGCACCGCCGACATCACCGAGGCGCAGATCGTGATCATCCCGCCGCCGCTGATCCAGGGAATCGGCTCGGCGGGCGGCTACCGGATGATCGTGCAGGATCGCGGCGGGCACGGCTATGCCGAGCTGGCGAAGGAAGTGAACGGCCTGATCGGCAAGGCGAACCAGACGCAGGGCCTTGCCAACGTCTTCACCTTCTTCGACCCCACCAACCCGCGCGTCTTCGCCGACATCGACCGCGCCAAGGCGAACGCGCTCGGCGTCCCGCCCGACCGCGTGTTCGAGGCGCTGCAGGTCTATCTCGGCTCGGCCTTCGTCAACGACTTCAACCTGCTGGGGCGCACCTACCGCGTCACCGCGCAGGCCGACGCGCCCTATCGCCAGACGGTCGCCGACATTGCGAATCTTCGTACCCGGTCCAACTCGGGGGCGATGGTGCCGATCGGGTCGGTCGCCAATTTCGAGGACCGCACGGGGCCGTACCGCGTCACGCGCTACAACCTTTTCCCCGCGGTCGAGGTCGATGGCGACACCGCGCCGGGGTCGTCGTCGGGCGCTTCGCTGACGACGATGGAGAAGCTGGCGAGCACGGCGCTGCCCGCGGGCTATGGCACCGAATGGACAGGCATCGCCTTCCAGCAGAAGGCGGCGGCGAACACCGCGGGCATCGTCTTCGCGCTCGCGGTGGTCTTCGTCTTCCTGGTGCTCGCGGCGCAATATGAGAGCCTGACCTTGCCACTCGCGATCATCCTGATCGTGCCGATGTGCCTGCTGGCGGCGATGATCGGGGTCAATCTGCGCGGCATGGACAATAATGTCCTGACGCAGATCGGGCTCGTCGTCCTGATCGCGCTCGCGGCGAAGAACGCGATCCTGATCGTCGAATTCGCCCGCCAGGCCGAGGAGCAGGACGGGCTGCCCCCCATCGAGGCGGCGGTGCGCGCCGCGCGCGACCGCCTGCGCCCGATCCTGATGACGAGCTTCGCCTTCATCCTCGGCGCGGTGCCGCTGCTGGTCGCGAGCGGGGCGGGGGCGGAATTGCGTCAGGCGCTCGGCACGGCGGTGTTCTTCGGGATGCTCGGCGTGACCGCGTTCGGCCTCGTCTTCACCCCGACCTTCTACGTCGTCTGCCGCGCGCTCGGCGAGCGGTTGGCGCAGCGCCGCCAGCGCGGGGCGGGCGATCATGGCGCGCTCGCGCCCGTGCCGGCGGAATAAGGAGAAAGATCATGATGCTCCGCACTATCCTCACCGCCGCATCGGCGCTCGCGCTCGCCGCCTGCGCGGTCGGTCCCGACTACAAAGCGCCGCAATCGGCGTCCGCCCCCGCCGCGACCGGCGCGTTCGTGGCGGCGGACAGCAGCGCCGTCAGCCTCGGTCCGGTCGCGGCCGACTGGTGGCGCCTCTATGACGACCCGGTGCTCGATGGGCTGGTCGGCGATGCGCTGAAGGCCAATAGCGACGTTCGCGTCGCGGTGGCCAACATCGCCAAGGCGCGCGCCGCGCTGCGCGGCGCGGGCAGCGACCGGCTGCCGCAGACCGGGATCGCCGCCGGCGCCGACTATGGCCGCAGTCCGGAAGGGCAGCGCCCGGCGGGCGGGTCTCGCGAAGACTGGTCGGTCGATGCCGGGCTGAACATCGCCTATGAGGTCGATTTGTTCGGCCGCGTCGCGCGATCGGTCGAGGCGGCGCGCGGCGACGTCGCGGCGGCCGAAGCCGATGCCGAGGCGGTGCGCGTGATCGTCGTGTCCGACACGACGCTCGCCTATGCCGATGCCGCCTCGGGTGCCGCGCGGCTCGACGTCGCGCGGCATATCGTCGAGCTGCTCGACCGGCAGGTGATGCTGACCGGGCGGCGCAAGGAGGCGGGGCTGGCGACCGGGCTCGACCTTGCGCGGATCACGACGCTGCGCGATCAGCGCGCCGCCGACATTCCGGCGCTCGAGGCCGAGCGGCAGGCGGCGCTGTTCCGCCTCGCGACGCTGACCGGCCGCGCGCCCGCGGCGCTGCCCGCCATCGCAGCCGACCGCAATATCAGCCTCGAGATCACCGATCCCATCCCGGTCGGTGACGGGGCGGCGCTTTTGAAGCGTCGCCCCGACGTCCGCGCCGCCGAGCGCCGCCTCGCCGCCGACACCGCGCGGATCGGGGTCGCGACCGCCGACCTCTATCCGCGCATCAAGCTCGGCGGATCGGTCGGGTCGACGGGCACCGGCTTCGGCGACATTTTCGGCGGCGGGCCGCTGCGCTGGCTGCTGGGGCCACTGATTAACTGGGCTTTCCCCAATCAGGAGCCGGCGCGCGCGCGCATCGCGGCGGCCGAGGCCGAGACGCAGGCATCGCTCGCGCGCTTCGACGGCACGATGCTGCGCGCGCTAGAGGAAACCGAAACCGCGCTCTCCGGCTATGCGCGCGCGCTCGAACAGCGGCAGGCGCTCCGCGCGGCGCGCGAGCAGTCGGCGAAGGCGGCGCGGATCGTGCGCGCCCAGCGCGAGGAGGGCGCCGCGGACTCGCTCGCCTGGCTCGACGCCGAACGCACCGCCGCCGAGGCCGAAGCGGCGCTCGCGGCGCAGGACGCGGCGATCTCGCGCCGCCAGATCGCGCTGTTCCGCGCGCTGGCGGGCGGCTGGTCCTAGGAAGCCGGCTTGCTGGCCGGAACCAGCGGCACGACGCGCGCCATCGCGGCGGCGGCGAGGATTAGCGTCGCCGCCGCGAAGGCCATCGTCCAGATCGGCTCGCCGGGGAAAAAGGCCTGCATCACCTGTCCCATCACCGTCGCGACGAGCAATTGCGGCACGACGATGAAGATGTTGAACAGCCCCATATAGATGCCGAGCTTCGCCTGCGGCAGGCTGGAAGCGAGAATCGCATAGGGCATGGCGAGCACCGAGGCCCAGAAGATGCCGATGAAGACCTCGCCGAGGATGAGCTGGGTCGGATCGCGCAGCACGAAGACGCTCGCATAGCCGATCGCGCCGCACAGCAGCCCGACGATATGGGTGCGCGCCGCGCCGATCCGCGCCGCGAGCCACGGCAGCAGCGTCAGCGCCGCGACCGCCGCGACGCCGTTGTAGATCGCGAACAGCTCGCCGACCCAGTTGGCGCCGTCCTGATAGGCCGCCGAAGCGGGGTCGGTGGAATGGAAATGATATTGGGTGACGATCGGCGTCGTGTTGATCCACATGATGAACAGCGCCGACCAGCTGAAAAACTGGACGAGCGCGAGCCGCTTCATCAGCGTCGGCATGCCCGCGAAATCGCCGACGATGCTCGACAGCATATTCGCCGTGTTGCCGCGGCGCGCGAGCGCGATCGCAAACATCGAGGCGAGGCCATAGCCCGCGAGCAGCGCGCCGAGCAGCAAGATCTCGCGCAGCAGCGCGAAGCGCATCTGGACGAACGCGACGATGAGGCCGCCCGCGATCCAGGCGAGACTCTCGCCATAGCCGCGCGAGGCGAGCGCGCGCTGCGCGGGCGCCGCTTCCTCGGCGCGCGCGGCCTCGAAGGCCGCCATCTGTTCGGGGCTGTATTCGCCCGTGGTGACGACGGTCCACAACACCGCGAGGAAGAGCGCGACCCCGCCGAACCAGAAGGCATAGCGCACCGTGTCGGGAATCTGGCCCGGCGGCGCGACATTGGCGACCCCCATCGCCTCCATCAGCGCGGGAAAGAGCGAGCCGACGACCGCGCCCGCGCCGATGAAGGCGGTCTGCACCGCATAGCCGGCGCTGTGCTGGTCTTTGCGCAGCATGTCGCCGACGAAGGCGCGGAACGGCTCCATCGAGATGTTGAGCGAGGCGTCGAGGATCCACAGCATTACCGCCGCGAACCAGACCGCGGGGCTTTCGGGCATGACGAACAGCGCGATCGCGGCAAGGATCGCGCCGGCGAGAAAATAGGGACGCCGGCGGCCGAGGCGGCCGAGCCAGGTGCGGTCGCTCATATGGCCGATCACCGGCTGGACGAGCAGCCCGGTCAGCGGCGCCGCGACCCACAGGCCGGGCAGTTTCTCGATATCCTCGCCGAGCGACTGGAAGATGCGGCTCATATTGGCGTTCTGCAGCGCGAAGCCGATCTGGAGGCCGAAAAAGCCGAAGCTGATGTTCCACAGGCCGGCGAGGCCCTGCCGCGGCTTCTCCATCGCGTCTCTCCCCTTGTGGCCGCTTGCCGGCTCTCGTCGGGTGAGGGTGTCGCAGTGTGGAGGGGAGAGAGCAAGCGCGGCGGGTTACGTATACGAATACGTGGGAGGTCGGCTTCCGGCCGAAATCGACGCTTGGCATATCACTAACGCGTCATTCCCGCGAAAGCGGGAACCCAGTGTGGAATCAGCCGACGCACGCTCTGGGTTCCCGCTTTCGCGGGAATGACGAAGGTGGGTATGGCGGCAACTCACCCCAAAGCGGGTGCGGGACTTTCCTAGACCGCCGTGCTCTGCCTCTTGATCAGCCGGGCGGGCAGCATGGTGCGGTCGGCCGCCTCGCCGTCGATGCGGCGGAGCAGCGCGTCGACGAGCAGTTCGCCCGCGCCCTTCATGTCCTGCATCACCGTGGTCAGCGTCGGCGAGGTCTGGCTGGCGGCAGGGATATCGTCGAAGCCGATCAGCGCGACGTCCTGCGGGCAGCGGAGCTTCGCTTCGGCGAGGGCGCGCATCGCGCCGATCGCGATCAGGTCGCTGCCCGCGAAGATCGCGTCGAACGCCTGTCCGCGCGCGAGGAGCGCCTTCGCGGCGGCATAGCCCGATTCCTCGGAGGAGACGGCGTCCTGCTGAAGCACCGGATCGGCGGTCAGTCCCGCCGCCGCCATCGCGCGGCAGAGCCCGGTGTAGCGGTCCTGGAATTCGGGCGCATGATCCGACGCGTCGCCGAGGAAGGCGATGCGCCGCCGCCCGATCTCGATCAGATGCGCGCCCGCCGCTTCGCCCGCGCCGACATTGTCCGATCCGACGGTCAGCCCGATGCTGTCGTCCGACACCGATCCCCAGCGCACGAATTTGGTCCCCATCTCGACCAGATGCTCGAGCTTCGCGCGGTAGAGCTGATAGTCGCCATAGCCCAGGAGGATGATGCCGTCCGAGCGGTGGCTGTCCTGATAGGCGACGTGCCAGTCGTTGTGCATCTGCTGGAAACTGATGAGCAGGTCATAGCCCCTCAGCGCGCATTGCCGCGTGATCGACCCCAGCATCGACAGGAAGAAGGGGTTGATCATCGATTCGTCCGGGGTCGGATCCTCGAAGAAGAGCAGGGCGAGCGTGTGGGTGCGCTGCGAGCGCAGGCTCGAGGCGTTCTTGTCGACCGTATAGTTGAGCTCGCGCGCGATGCGCTCGATGTTGGCGCGGGTTGCGGCGCTGACCGATTTGCTGCCGCGCAGCGCGCGCGACACCGTCGGCTGCGACACGCCCGCCAGATAGGCGATGTCGAACGACGTCGGCTTGGACGAGGGCTGCCGCCCCATGTTCCTCTCCTGCCCCCCGCGGCCGCCTGCTCTGGTGCGGCTGATCGCGAAGATTAACGGCTGGGCGAAGCCGTGCAAGGATTTGCATCGCCGCCGGCCCATCCGCTTCTTCGCTGTGGCCTTTTAGCGACAGCCGCCGCTGCTGCATAATATGCGTATACGTATACCCTATGGTCGCCGCCGCCGATTGGCTTCAATTGCGGGGCGAAGACGGGAACACCCGCGTGTCGGAGAGGAGCCTGGCGGACGCAACGCCGTCCCCGGACCGATGCGCGGCAAGACCGCCCGTCCGAGCCAGGGGAGCCTTTTCATGACCATGCCGACCACATTCCGCCGCGGTGCCAGCGCCATCGCGCTCGGCCTTGCCTTGACCGTCATCCTGCCGGGCGCCGCGATGGCGCAGGACGCGGGCACCGCGCCCGTCGACGACGCCGCGGCCGTCGAGGGCGAGATCGTCGTCACCGGCATCCGCGGCGCGATCAACAATTCGGTCCAGGCGAAGAAGGAAAACACCTCGATCGTCGAGGTCGTCTCGGCCGAGGATATCGGCAAGCTGCCCGACCTGTCGATCGCCGAATCGCTGTCGCGCCTTCCCGGTCTCGCGACGCAGCGCCTCGACGGGCGCGCCAATGTCGTGTCGATCCGCGGCCTCGCACCCGATTTCACCACGACCTTGCTCAACGGCCGCGAACAGGTGTCGGCGAGCAACAACCGCGGCGTCGAGCTCGACCAATATCCGTCCGAGCTCTTGAATGGCGCGATCGTCTACAAGACCCCCGACGCCTCGCTGATCGGGCAGGCGCTCGGCGGCACGATCGACATGCGGACGGTGCGCCCGCTCGCCTATGGCAAGCGCGCCATCGCCGTCGGCGCCCGCTTCGAAATGAACGACCTCGGCAAGCTCAACCCCGATATTTCGGACAAGGGCTATCGCGCCAACATCTCCTATATCGACCAGAATGCCGACGGCACGCTCGGCTGGGCGATCGGCTATGCGCGCATGCAGTCGCCGACCGCCGAGGAGCGGTTCAACGCCTGGGGCTATCCCGAGCTGACCGACGGCACGAACACCGCCTTCCTGATCGGCGGTGCCAAGCCCTATGTGAAATCGAACGAATTGAAGCGCGACGGCGTGATGGCCGTCGTCGAATGGGAGCCCAGCGACAGGTTCCACACGACGATCGACGGCTATTGGTCGAAGTTCAAGGACGTCCAGCGCCTGCGCGGTATCGAGCTTCCCCTGGCGTGGGGCAATTCGACGCTGCTGCCCGGCTTCACCATCGAAAACGGGCTGGTGACGAAGGGCACCTGGTCGGGAACCGAGGCGGTGATGCGCAACGACGTCGTCCATCGCGATTCGACGATCATCGCCGGCGGCTGGAACAGCCAGTTCAAGCCCAACGAAAAGCTGACGCTCGAACTCGACCTTGGCTATTCGCGGCTCAAGAAGACCGAGGAAAATCTGGAGATCTACCTCGGCACCGGACGCGGCGCGGGCGTCGGCGCGCGCGAAACCGCGCTGGGGTTCGAACTGCGCCCGAACGGCGGCATCATCCTCGACCCCTCGCTCGACTATGCCGATCCCAATCTGTTCGTGATCACCGATCCGCAGGGCTGGAACAGCTGCGGCGGCGCGGTGCCCAACTGCCAGGACGGTTTCGTCAATACCCCGAAGATCAAGGATGAACTGAAATCGCTGCGCCTGCAGGCGACGCAGGAACTCGACGGCGCGTTCAGCAGCCTGCGCGTCGGCGCCAATTATTCGGATCGCAAGAAGAGCCTCGACGACCGCGGCTTCGTGCTGACCAGCAACGATTATCCGGCCAATACCGCGGTGCCCTCCGACTATCTCTTCGACCCGGTCTCGCTCGATTTCATCGGCATTCCCGGCATGGTCGCGTTCGACAGCTGGCGCTATTACAACGACGGCAACTATACGCTGACCGACGAAGCCGGCTGGACCCCGGGGCGCATCTTCAACGACTATACGGTTCGTGAAAAGGTGCTGACCGGCTTCGTCCAGGCCAATTTCGACGCCGATGCCGGCGGCACGCCGGTTCGCGGCAATGTCGGCGTCCAGATCGTTCACACCGACCAGTCGGCGTCGAGCTTCTATGCGCAGGTCGTCGGCGGGCAGACCCAGTCGACGCCGGTGACCGACGGCGTCAAATATACCGAAATCCTGCCCAGCCTGAACCTGACGGTCGAATTCGCCGACAACAGCTTCCTGCGCTTCGGCGCGGCGCGCATGCTGGCGCGGGCGCGGATGGATCAGCTGAAGCCGGGTGGCGGCGTCAATTTCGATTCATCGAAGCGCAACAACACCGACATCGACGCCTCGCCCTGGTCGCTCGACCTCGGCAATGCCAAGCTGCGGCCGCTGATGGCGGACTCGGTCGATGTCGCGGTCGAGAAATATTTCGGCCAGGGCGCCTATGTGTCGCTGGGCGGCTTCTACAAATATCTCGAAAACTACATCTATCGCCAAAACGACGCGTTCGACTTCACGGGTTTCGAGATTCCCGACGGCGGAACGGTCGCGACCTATGAAGGCATCGCCAAGCAATGGCGGAACGGGAACGGCGGTCATCTCTATGGTGCCGAAGCCTCGCTTTCGCTGCCCTTCGCGACCTTCTCCAACTCGCTCGACGGGTTCGGCGTGCTGGCCAGCGGTTCCTATACCAAGAGCCGCGTCCGCGAAGGCGCCGCCGACCCGATCGCCATGCCCGGCCTGTCGCGATGGGTCGTGAACGGGACCGCCTATTTCGAAAAGGCGGGTTTCCAGGCGCGTGTGTCGGGCCGCTATCGCTCCAAGTTCCTCGCCGAGGTTTCGGGGCTCAGCCTCGTCCGCGACAAGGTGATGGCGAAGAGCGAATTCGTGGTCGACGCGCAGATCGGCTATACTTTCCAGAGCGGCACGCTCGAAGGGCTGGGCATCCTGCTCCAGGCGTCGAACCTGACGAACGAGCCGTTCGTGACCTATTACAACAACGATCCGCGCCAGATTCGCGACTATCAGAATTATGGCCGCAACTTCATGGCGGGCATCACCTACAAGTTCTGACATGACAGGCGAGCCGGGCGACAAGTCCGGCCCGCTTGTTCCGGAACAGACCGTCCTCTGGCGGCGCTGCACGAGAGGAAATGGATAGAGTGGGCGACAGTCGCATCACGAAGGTGGTGATCGTCGGGGGCGGAACCGCGGGCTGGATGGCCGCCGCGGCGCTGTCCCGCACGATGGACGGCCTGTCGATCCGGCTCGTCGAAAGCGAGGAAATCGGCACGGTCGGGGTCGGCGAGGCGACCATCCCGTCGATCCGGCTGTTCAATGCGCTGATCGGTATCGACGAGGATGATTTCGTCCGCGAGACGCGGGGGTCGTTCAAGCTGGGGGTCCAGTTCCACGACTGGGGCCGGATCGGCGACGTCTATATGCACGCCTTCGGGCAGATCGGACGCAGCCTCGGCATGCTGCCGTTCCAGCAATATTGGCTTCGCGGGGGAAAGGAAGGCGTGGCGGGCCGCCTCGGCGATTATTCGCTGAACGAGACCGTGGCGCTTCAGAACCGCTTTGCGCGGCTGCCCCATATCCCGAACACGAGCCTTGATGGCATCGCCTATGCCTTTCATTTCGACGCGGCGCTTTACGCGGCCTATCTCCGCCGGATCGCCGAGGCCGCCGGCGTCGAACGCAGCGAGGGCAAGATCGCCGAGGTCAGGCGGAACGGCGAGACCGGCCATGTCGAGGCGGTCGTGCTGGAAAATGGCACCGCGATCGACGGCGAACTCTTCATCGACTGCTCGGGCTTTCGCGCGCTGCTGATCGAGGAGGCGCTCGGAACGGGCTTCGAGGATTGGACGCACTGGCTCCCCTGCGACCGCGCGATCGCAGTGCCGAGCGAGAATGTCGGCCCGGCGCGGCCCTATACGCAGGCGATCGCGCATCAGAGCGGCTGGCAATGGCGTATCCCGCTCCAGCACCGCACGGGCAACGGGCATGTCTTTTGCAGCGACTTCATCAGCGAGGACGAAGCGGCTGCGGTGCTGCTCGCCCATATCGAGGGCCGGCCGCTCGCCGAGCCGCGGACGCTGCGCTTCAGGACCGGGATGCGGCAGCGGGCGTGGAGCGGCAATGTCGTCGCGCTGGGTCTCGCCTCGGGTTTCCTCGAACCGATCGAATCGACCAGCATCCACCTGATCCAGAACGGCATCGCCCGGCTGCTGGCGCATTTTCCGGGCCGCGATTTCGATGCCGCCAATATCGACGCCTATAACCGCCGAATCCGCTTCGATCACGAACGTATCCGCGACTTCATCATCCTCCACTATCACGCCAACCAGCGCACCGACTCGCCCTTCTGGACGCGGTGCCGCGAGATGGCGATCCCGGAGACGCTGGCGCGCAAGATCGCGCTGTTCCGAAGCCAGGGCCAGCTTGTCCGCGAGGGCGACGAGCTGTTCGTCGAAATCGGCTGGTTCCAGGTGCTGACGGGGCAGAATATCGTGCCGCGCGGCTATCACCCGATGGCCGGCCAGCTGAGCCGCGAGGAGCTGTCGGGCTTTTTCGGCGACATCGAAACGATCGTCGCGGGCGCCGCGTCGCGCCTCCCCACCCATGACGATTTCATCGCGCAGCATTGCGCGGCAGGAGTGCCCGCATGAGCCTTTTCGCATCGATCGCCGCGCTGAGCATGGCGGGCGCCGCGCCCGCCGCCGTTCCCGCCGACGACTATCGCCAGCGGCGGCCCGAGGACGAGGTCGTCTTTTTCCTGCTGCCCGACCGGTTCGAGAATGGCGATCCCGGAAACGACAAGGGCGGGCTCGAAGGCGACCGGCTCGCGACCGGCTATGACCCGGCCGCCAAGGGCTTCTTCCACGGCGGCGACCTCAAGGGCGTGATCCGGCGGCTCGACTATATCCAGTCGCTCGGCGCGACGGCGATCTGGCTGTCGCCGGTGTTCAAGAACAAGGTGGTGCAGGGGCCAAAGGGGCAGGAGAGCGCGGGCTATCACGGCTATTGGGTGACCGATTTCACCCAGGTCGACCCGCATCTTGGCACCAATGCGGATTTCAAGGCGCTGGTCGATGCCGCGCATGCGCGCGGGATGAAGGTCTATATGGACATCCTCATCAACCATACCGCCGACGTTATCGAGATGGCCGAATGCGACGGCTATGACTGCCCCTATCGCAGCCGTGCCGACTATCCCTATTCGCGCCGCGCCGCCGACGGGGCGCCGATCAACGACGGTTTTGCCGGCGACGCTTCCTCCTCGGCGGAGAATTTCGCCCGGCTGACCGATCCGAACTATGCCTATACGGTCAAGGTCGCGCCGCAGGAAAAGGACATCAAGGTCCCGGCGTGGCTCAACGACCCGATCTATTACCACAATCGCGGCAATTCGACCTTTACCGGCGAGAGTTCGACGATGGGCGATTTCGTCGGGCTCGACGATCTGATGACCGAAAATCCGCGCGTCGTTCAGGGGTTCATCGACATTTATGGCGACTGGATCGACACATATAAGGTCGACGGATTCCGCATCGACACCGCCAAGCATGTGAACCCCGAATTCTGGCGGGTCTTCGCGCCCGCGATGCTCGATCGCGCGGCGAAGAACGGCATCCCCCATTTTCACATCTTCGGCGAATATGCGACGGGCGACATGGACCCGGTGATCACCGCGCAGGGCACGCGGGTCGCGGGGCTGCCCGCGAGCCTCGATTTCCCCTTCTTCGCGGCGATCCGCGACGTCGTTGGCGGGCCCAAGGCGCCCGACTGGCTGGAAAAGCTGTTCTCGGCCGACCCGCTCTACGGCGACGACGGGGTCGCGCTCCAGCTTCCGACTTTCACCGGCAACCATGATTTCGGCCGCTTCGCGCATTATGCGCGCAAGGCATTCCCGGGCGCCAGCGACGAAGAGATGCTGCGCCGCGTCGAACTCGCGCATGCGATGCTGTTGGGGCTGCGCGGCGTGCCGGTCCTCTATTCGGGCGATGAACAGGGGTTCACCGGCGACGGCGGCGACCAGGATGCGCGCGAGGACATGTTCGCGTCGAAGGTCGCGGTGTACAACGACAACGACCTGATCGGCACCGACGCGACGACCGCCGAGAGCAATTTCGACCCGAACCATCCGCTCTACCGCGCCTTCGCGCGGCTCGCGAAGCTGCGGCAAGACCATGTCGCGCTCCGCCGCGGGCGGCAGCTCATCCGCAGCTATGCCGAAAAGCCGGGGCTGTTCGCGGTGTCGCGCATCGACGCGGCGTCGGGGGAGGAAATTGTCCTGGCGTTCAACACCTCGAACGCGCCGCTGAGCGTCAACGTCGCCGTCGATCCCGCCAAGAACCGCTACACGTCGCTCCATGGCGACTGCCCGGCCGCGACCGCCGCGCCGGGGCAGCTCGCCATCAACCTGCCACCGCTCGGATATATGATCTGCGAAGCCCGATGAACGAACTCTCTCCCCTGCCATCGTCCGCCCGCCAGTCGCCGCATCCCTGGTGGAAGGGCGCGGCGATCTATCAGATCTATCCGCGCAGCTTCGCCGATTCGAACGGCGACGGCATCGGCGACCTCGCGGGCATCACCGCGCGGCTCGACCATGTCGCGTCGCTGGGCGTCGACGCAATCTGGCTGTCGCCTTTCTATCCGTCGCCGATGGACGATTTCGGCTACGACATCGCCGATTATGAGGGCGTGGACCCGATTTTCGGCACGCTGGCCGATTTCGACGCGCTCGTGGCGCGCGCGCATGCGCTGGGGCTGAAGGTCACGACCGATCTCGTCTTCGCGCACACCTCCGACCGGCACGCCTGGTTCGCGGAAAGCCGCGCGAGCAAGGACAATCCCAGGGCCGACTGGTATGTCTGGGCGGATGCCAAGCCCGACGGATCGCCGCCGACCAACTGGCAATCGGTGTTCGGCGGTCCCGCCTGGACGTGGGACGCGCGGCGCGGCCAATATTATCTCCATAATTTTCTCGGCTCGCAGCCGCAGCTCAACGTCCACAACCGCGACGTGCAGGACGCGCTGCTGGGTGTCGTGCGCTTCTGGCTCGACCGCGGGGTCGACGGGTTCCGCATCGACGCGATCAACTTCTCGATGCACGACCCCGAGCTTCGCGACAATCCGCCGGCGCCGCCGTCGAACAAGCCGCGCACCCGGCCGTTCGATTTCCAGCAGAAGATCTACAACCAGTCGCACCCCGACATTCCGCTGTTCCTCGAACGCATCCGCGCGCTGACCGATCAATATAAGGGCCGCTTCACCGTCGCCGAGGTCGGCGGCGACGACGCGGCGCGCGAGATGAAGTTGTTCACCGCGGGCGAACGGCGGCTGGACAGCGCCTATGGCTTCGATTTCCTCTACGCCGATCGCCTGACCCCGCAGCTCGTGCGCGAGGCGGCCGAGGGCTGGCCCGACGCACCGGGGGTCGGCTGGCCGAGCTGGGCGTTCGAGAATCACGACGCGCCGCGCGCGCTGTCGCGCTGGACCCCCGAGGGCGTCGACCCCGCGGCCTATGCGCGGATGAAGATGGCGCTGCTCTGCGCGCTGCGCGGCAACATCATCCTCTATAATGGCGAGGAGCTTGGGCTCGACCAGGTGGAGATCCCCTTCGAACTGGTCAAAGATCCCGAGGCGCGCAAGAACTGGCCGCTGACCCTGTCGCGCGACGGCGCACGCACGCCCTTGCCGTGGGCGGCGGAGGCGATGCACGCCGGTTTCTCCGAAGCCGATCCCTGGCTGCCGCTGGGCGCGGGTCATGCCGCGCTCGCGGTCGACCGGCAGGAAGCCGATCCCGCGTCGATGCTCGCGCTGACCCGCCGCCTCGTCGCGCTGCGCGCCGCGCATCCGGCGCTGCGCCGCGGCCGCAACGCGCATTGGATCGCCGAGGGCGACCTGCTCGCGTTCGACCGGATCGCGGATGGGGAGACGATCCGCTGTCTCTTCAACCTCGGCGGCGCTACGATCGATCTGGCCGCGCGCGGCGCGGACGGCATCCCGCTTGTGGCGCTGAACGGCGCCGATCCCACCCTGTTGCCGCCCTGCGGCGCGCTCTGGCTCCCGATGGAAGGATGATTTCGATGTTCCGCCCCGCTCTCCCCGTGCTTCTGGCCCCCTTCGCGCTTCTCGCCGCGACGCCCGCGCTCGCGCAGGAGGCGCGCCCGCAGCAGACGCTCGCCTCGCCCGACGGCAGCATCGTGCTGACCGTGTCGACCGACAATGACGCGCGCCCGACCTGGTCGCTGTCGCGCAAGGGCAAGCTGCTGATCGCGCCGTCGAAGCTCGGCTTCCTGCTGACCGACGGCGTCGGGCTCCAGCGCGGCTTTGCGATCGAAGGCGCCGAGCGCGCGAGCGGCGACGACACGTGGGAACAGCCGTGGGGCGAGCGGCGATACGTCCGCGACCATTATGAAGAGCTGCTCGTGCGCTTCCGCCAGGACGAAAGCTGGGGCGGCCATGCGATGAACCTGCGCTTCCGTTTGTTCGATAACGGCATCGGCTTCCGCTACGAGCTGCCCGAGCAGGCGGGATTCAAGACCGCGAAGATCGCCGACGAGATCACCGAATTCGACATCGCGCCCGAGGGCATCGCCTGGTGGATCGCCGGCGGCGAGTGGAACCGTTACGAGCAGATCTATCAAAAGACGCCGATCGATGCGGTCGCGACCGCGCACACGCCGATCACGATGCGCCTCGACGACGGCACGCATCTGGCGTTCCACGAGGCCGCGCTCGTCGACTATTCGGGCATGTGGCTGAAGCGCGTCGAGGGGCGCAAGTTCCGCGCGACGCTGGCGCCCTCGTCGCGTGGGCCGCGCGTGGTGCGCGATCTGCCCTTCCATACGCCATGGCGGACGATCCGCATCGCCGACGATGCCGCGGGGCTGGTCGAGAACGACCTCGAACTCAACCTCAACGAACCCAACAAGCTCGGCGATGTCAGCTGGTTCAAGCCGATGAAATATATCGGCATCTGGTGGGGGATGATCCGCGGGCCGTGGAGCTGGGCCGAGGGGCCTAACCACGGCGCGACGACCGAGCGGACGAAGCAATATATCGACTTCGCGGCGAAGAACGGCTTCGGCGGCGTGCTCGTCGAGGGGTGGAACAAGGGCTGGAACGGCAATTGGTTCGGCCATGGCGACGAGTTCAGCTTCACCGAGGCAACCCCCGATTTCGACCTGAAGGCGGTCACCGACTATGCGCGGAAGAAAGGCGTGACGCTGATCGGTCATCACGAGACCGGCGGCAATATCGCGCACTACGAAGCGCAACTCGAGGACGCGATGGCGCTCTACGGCAAGCTCGGCGTCAAGGCGGTGAAGACCGGCTATGTCGCCGACGCGGGCGGCATCATCGCGCCGGGCGCGACGCCGGGGACGACCGCGATGGAATGGCACGACGGCCAGCGGCAGGTCGAGCACCATCTGAAGGTCGTCGAGACCGCCGCCAGATATCATATAGCGGTCAACGCGCACGAGCCGGTCAAGGACACGGGGCTGCGCCGCACCTATCCCAACTGGGTCGCGCGCGAGGGCGCGCGGGGGATGGAATATAACGCCTGGGGTGCCTTCGCGAACGGGCCCGACCATGTGCCGACGCTGGTCTATACGCGGATGCTGTCGGGGCCGATGGACTATACGCCCGGCGTGCTGAGCCTGAAGGGCGCGCAGGACGTGCCGCTCGCCTCGACGCTGGCCAAGCAGCTCGGTCTCTATCTCGCCATCTATTCGCCGATCCAGATGGCGGCCGACTTCATCGAGAATCTGGAAGCGCACCCGCGCGAGCTCGAATTCATCAAGGCGGTGCCCGCCGACTGGGCGGAGAGCCATCTGATCGCGGGCGAGGTCGGCGACTATGCGATCTTCGCGCGCAAAGACCGGAACAGTGCCGACTGGTATGTCGGCGGGGTCAACGACGCGACCGAACGGACGCTGACGCTGCGCTTCGATTTCCTCGATCCGGGCAAGAGCTACACCGCGACGATCTGGAAGGACGGCGAGGGCGCGACCTATCTGACCGAGGCGCGGCACAAGATCGCCTATGAGACGATCAAGGTGAAGAAGGGCGACACCTACAAGCTGTGGCTCGCCCCCGGCGGCGGGGCGGCCATCCGCCTCACCCCGGGGAAATAGGCGGCGGCGTCAGGACGTCAGCCGCGCTTCGAGCGTCTTGATCCGGTCCTGGACGAAGCGATCCTGCGTGTCCTTGAGGTCGGGGCCGGCCTTGGCGAACAGGCGCCGCGCCTCGGCGGGGTTCCTTTCGCCCAGCGCGATCTCGGCGAACGCCAGGTCGACCAGCGCGTCATAATGGGGGTCGCCGACGAGCTGCGCGACCTTCGCGGGGTCGACCGTCCGAAGCAGCGCCTTGGCCTCGGCATATTGATGCGCCTGGATCAGGCAGTCGGCCAGCGCGGCGTCGATCGCCTGGGCGAGCGCTTCGCCGCGAGTCATCGCGGCGCGCGCGGCGCGGATATTCGCGATGCCCTGATCGAGCTTCCCCGCGCGGCATTGCGAAATGCCTATGTCGGTGCGTCCCGCGACCGCCGCGAAGGAGGAGGGGCCGTCCTTGGCCGCCGCGGCGCGCCAGACGCGCTCGCCATCGGCCGCCGCATCGGCATAGCGGCCGACGCCGCCCAATGACTGCTGGCGCGCCGCGAGCAGCAGCAGCGTATAGCGATGGTTCGGGCCCAGCCGCTTTTCCATGACCGGGAGCAGCGCGTCGAAGACCGCGATCGCCTCGGGAAAACGCTGCTGCACCATCAGCGCCTGCCCGACGTTGAGCCGCAGGAACAGCGTGTCGGGATGGTCGCGGCCGACGAGCTTCGTCATCTCGGCGACGAGCGGCCGGAACGCCTTTTCGGCCGCCGCGCCTTCGCCGAGGCGGATCAGCGCGAAGGCGTGACGCTGGCCGAAATTGACGATCTGGCGCGGCGAGAAGAGGTCGGGCTGCGTCCGCGCGGCCTGCCACGCGCGGCCGAAATGATCGCGCGAGCCAGGGACGTCCTCGCCCGCGAGCGCGGCCATGCCGCGCGCCGATTCGAGCCAGACGGTCGTTTCGGGACTGTCGATGCCTTTCGCGGCGATCGTCCTGGCGGCGGCGGCGATCATGCCGCGCGCGGCGTCGAGGCTGCCCGGCTGGGTCGACAGCGCGAGCGCCGACGCATGCTGCAGCCGCACGTTCACGCCTTCGGCCGCCCCGGCCGACCCCGCGCGGTCGTAACTGCGCTCGGCCGCCTCATAATAGCGGAAGGCGTCGGCATAGTCGGAACGGAGATCGAAAGCGCGCGCGAGCGTCGCGTAGAGATAGCCCGCGATGCGCGGCTGATCCTCGAAGCGCTGCCCGATCGTGCCGCCCGCCCGGTTGACCGCGGCGACCAGCGTTTCCCCGGCGGCGTCGGCGTGGGCGGGGTCGACGCTCGCGAGCACATCCTCGGCGAGGAAGCGATAGCTCGCTTCGGAAATCTGCTGCGCGGCGCGCGCTTCGTTGCGCTGCTTCACCGCATAGGCGGCGAAAGCCGAGGTGCCGACGAGCCCGACGATCAGGCTGGCGGCGGCGGCGCGCACCCACGGGCGGCGGGCGACGCGGCGCTCCTCCTGCCGCTTCTGCTCGGCAAGGAAGGCGGTCTGCTCGGCCGCGCGCGCGGAGATGGTGCGGCGCTCGTCCAGACGGCCCAGCCGGTCGGCGAGTTCGCTCGCGCTGCCGAGCCGCGCGTCGGGCGCGCCCGCGGCGGCGCGGCCGATATCGTCCTCGAGCAGCGGATCGGCGACCTTGCCTTCCCACCCGGGCGCGAGCGCGGCCGAGAAATCGCCGGCGACGAGCTGATAGAGGATCAGGCCGAGCGCATAGATGTCGCTCTTCACCGTTGGCACCGCGTCGCCGACCAGCTCGGGCGCGCGATAGGCGAGGGTGCCCGACCGCGGCTCGTCCTTGCCGAGATCGGCGTCGAGCGAGCCGGGGTCGGTGATGTCGAAGCTCGCGAGCAGCGCCTCGTCGAGCAGCCGGCCGCTGCCGAAATCGACGAGACGGACGACGCGGCTGCCGTCGACTTCGTCGATCAGGATATTGGCGGGCTTCAGATCCTTGTGGAGGATGCCGACGCCGTGGATGCCCGCGACCGCGCGCGCGATCATCGCGGCGACCGCGAGCCGGTCCTCGAGCGGGATCGCGGCGAGGCCGCCGGCTTCCTCCGCCCATGCAAGGAGGTCGCGCCCGCCCCACGCATATTCGAGGAAGAAGGGCGGCGCGTCGAAATTCCATTCGTGGAGCGTCGGCAGCGGCGCCGCCTTGCCGAGCGCGGCGAAGACGAGCCGCGACAGCGCCGCCTCGCGCTTCAGCGCGCGCAGCCGGTCGGGCGCGTCGGCGAATTTGAAGATGCGCGCCTCTCCGGTCTTGGTCTGGCGCGCGAGCCAGACGTCCTCGCTGCCGCTGTCGCCGAGCGGGCGTTCGAGCTGCCACGCCTTGCGCGCCGGGACGGCGTCACCCGAGGCAAAGGCGAAGCGCGGCGCGAGCGGGGTGTCGATGCTCGTCACCTCGACCGGCGCGACGAAGCGATAGCCGACGCGCGAGACGGTGGCGATGACACTCTGGCTGTCGGTGGCGCCGAGCGCCTTGCGCAGTTTCGAGATGGCGGTGGCGAGCGAGCCTTCGACGACGGTGACCCCCGGCCAGACCGCGTCGAGAATCTCGTCCTTGGTCACGACCTCGCCCGCGCGCAGCAGCAGTTCGTGCAGCACTTCGAGCGGCTTGCCCTCGACCGCGGCCGGCGCGCCGCCGACGCGCAGCACCCAGCTCGCCTCGTCGAACTCCGCGCTCGCAAAGCGCCAAAGGCGCCGTCGCCGCCGCGACGAATGGGTACTCGACATGCCCTGCAACCCCCCCGGTGAAATGCGACTTTAGAAATTCTTGAGAATCCTATCAAGACTTTGAGGATGGGCTCGAATTAGCTTTCCCCTGTTCAGCCGGCGTGGCCGGATTTGGGGAGGTTCGACGATGAAACGGCACCACATTCTCTTTTCGCTGCTGCTCGCGGGGGGCGCCGGCGTGGCGCTGGCGGGGTGCGGCCAATCCGATTTCGCGAAGATGGTCGAGGCCGAATGCGCGCAGGACGGCGATCCAGGCAAGGATTGCTCATGCATCGCCTCGCAGCTCGATGACGGACTGCCCGACCGGGTCAAGGTCGCCTTCCCGGCGCTGCGCTGGCCGCTCAAACCCGCGCCGCAGGACCGCGAGGCGGTGAACAACCAGCTCTTGCGCGCGGCCGGGGTCGACCCTGCCGACCGGCAGGCGGTCGAGTCGATCCGGCAGGAATATGAGGACAGCTATTACCCGCTGCGAAACGCGGTGCGCGCGGCATGCGGCGGTTCGGTCTGAGGGAGGGCGGAACGATGAAAGGCAAGATCCTGGGATATAATGACGCCGACGGCAGCGGAGCGATCTCCGCCGAGGACGGCTCGCGCCATCGCTTTACCCGCGCCGACTGGCGCGGCGACAAGCCGCCCGCGACGGGAGTCGCGGTCGATTTCGAGAGCGAGGGCGGCGCGGCGAAGGAGATTTACCCGCTCGGCGGCGCGGCCCTCGCGGCGCTCGGCAACCTCAACGTCGATCTGTCGGGCCTGTCGAGCTCGGCCGGCGGCGCGCGGGCGACCGAGCTGTTCACCAAATCGCTCGCGGTGCCGTTCGCGATCGTGGTGCTGCTCGCCTGCTTCCTGACCGCCTTGGGATCGCCGATGAAGAGCGTCAGCCTGATCGGCCTCGGCGATGCGGTGGCCGAACTCGAAGGCGCCGCGCGGATGGCGAGCATGATGGGCGGCGGCAGCGATTCGGGGCTCGGCGGATTGAGCGCGCTGCTCGTCCTGCGCTTCGCCGCGCCGCTCACCGCGCTGTGGCTCTGTTGGGCGGCGTGGGCGGGCAAGCCCGAGCGGCTGCCGATGCTGGTCACGGGGGCCGCGGCCGTCGTCGCGGCGCTGCTCGTCTTCCTCGTCAAGTCGGCGATCCTGTCGGCGGTCCCCGAGATGGCGCGCGACATGATGGCGAGCCAGATCCACTTGGGGCTGGGCGTCTGGCTGCTGCTGCTCGCCGGGGCGGGGCTGATCGCCGCCGGGCTCGGCTTCATCCGCAATCCGCTCGCCAAGGGCTGAGCGCCCCTCGGACAATGGGAGGCACGAGATGAGCGACGACACCCCGCCTATCCGCAGCATCGAAGAGGTGCATGGCTGCTATCGCACGGGCACCGTCTGCGGCGTCGGCAACTGGTCCGAGACGCGCGTCCACGCGTCGAGCAGCGGCGGCGGAGGCTATCTCCACAATGGCAGCGGCCATGTCTCCGCGCCGACGGTCAGCGTCTCCTCGACGAGCACCGAGGTGCTGCGCTTCTTCATGGAATATGACGACGACGACGAGGAAGAGGTGACGATCAAGGGGGGCGGCTTCGCGGTGCGCGAGGGGCAGCGCGTCTCGGTGATCCGCGTCAGTTCGCGGCCGAACTGGGGCTATAATATCGCCTATCACAACCACAAGACGGGCACGACCTATGCGCCCGACTATCGGCTCGCATGGCCGCTCGACAAGAAACCGTCGCGCAAGCCGGCGCTGTTCGCCGCGATCCTGATCGCGACGCTCGGCAGCTTCGTGCTGAGCTTCCTTGCGCCGGTCATCGCCTTGGGCGTCTTCATCTGGGGGCTCTATTCCTATGGCCAGAAAATGCGCGGGCACCGCGAGCTGATGGCCGCGGTGCGCCGCAAGGCCGACGAAATGATCGCCGAAGCCAAAGCCGGGCATGCGCGCTCGCGCGACGGCGCGGCGATCGAAGGAGCTTCCGTGGGGGGCGAGGGGCCTGCGATCGCAGCGCCCGTCGTCGACGCCGCGGCCGGATCCGGGGCCGCGACCCCCTCGGGTCCGGCCGCGGCCAATCACTCGGGGAGATCATAGCCATGCGCAGCCTCTTCGCGTTCCTGTCGCTCGCCGCCTGGTCGGTCCAGGCCGCCGCCGCGCCCGCCGCGGCCCCGGCGAAAGCCTGGCCGCGCGAGGTGCAGGCGGCCTATGACAACCTGAAGGCCGAATGCCGCGCGAGCGGCGGCAAGTTCATCGCCGACCGCGCCGCCTTCGCCACCGAGACCGAGCTGACCAACGACGGCAAGCCCGACTGGGTGCTCGAATATGCCGCGACGCGCTGCTCGAACGCCGGCTATTCGGCGTGGTGTGGCACGGCGGGCTGCATGATCTCGATCCTCGGGTCGAGCCCCAAGGGGCTACGCGAGATCTTCGGCGACAATGTGCGCGGGTGGAGCGCGACCGACCTCGGGCGCGGACGCAAGGGGCTGGAAATACCCGTCCATGGAACCGCCTGCGGCGGTGCGGGCGCCGAAGGCTGCGTCGAGACGCTCGCCTGGAACGGACGCAAATGGGACCTGGTCAAGCGCCACCGCTGGACCGACGCCGACTATGCAGCCGAACAGCGCAGGCAGGCTGCGGCCCCCGTCGATCAGCCGCCGCCGCAGCACGAGGCGCGCTGGCAGTTCGGCGGCAGCGGTGCCGGCGCGGTCGCGGCGACGACGGGCCACCCCGAATTCGCGGCGCTCGGGCTGCGCTGCCAGCCGGGCGGGGGCGTCTATATGACGCTCGTGCCCAAACCGGGGCTGTCGCTGCCGTCCGCCGGCCGGCCGCTGCTCGTCAATTTCGCGGGCAGCGAGAATGGCGGCTATGACGCGACGCAAACGCTGGTGCAGGAATCGGGAAAGAACGATTTCAGCGGCACGATCGACCCCGGCGTCGAGGGGCTGCTGATCGGGGCCGATACCGGGCTCGACCTGATCGCGAGCGCTAGCGGCGGCGATGAATGGCAGCAGCTCAGCTATATGTCGCTCGCCGGATCGACCGCGGCGATCCGTTCGCTCCGCCAGCAATGCGACAGCGCCGCGGGGGCGGAGTCGAGCGCGCAGGCGGCAGGCCGGAAACCGCTCGCCCCGCTCGGCATCCTTCCCGGCTATTATGTGTCCGAAAGCGAGCCCTGCGCGCAGCCGAGCTTCGAGGCGCTCTTCTATGACGGCAAGCGGCTGGGGCTGGTCCGCGGCGGCGGCGCGCCGGGCAGCGACGAGGAGAATTTCGTCGGCCCGCTCGGCAAGGTCGAACGGTCGGGCAAGGCCCTTCTTCTTCCGGAATGGGGAATGGAGATGAACATCCTGTCGCCGACGCGCATCCAGCTCACGATTCAGGACACCGAGGCGCCGCGGCGCTGGTGCCCGGCGGAGCAGATGCCGGCGAAATGGCGGGTGCGCTGAGGCTCGGCCCGCCCGCTACGGGAGGCGGGATTCCGGGCCGTGCGCGCGGGGGAAACCGCATCGTTTACGCCGCCTTTACCACTCCTGGGGCATGACATCGTCCGATGTTTGCCACTGGGGATGATTGATGGACAGCATGCGCGGACTGCTTTCGGGCAGCCACGGCCAGGATGACGGCGGCATCGACGCACCCGTGGCGGTGGGCGTCGACGAACGGCGGATGCAGGTCCGGGCCTATAATTATTGGGCCTCGCTGCTCGCCGACCGCGCCTATCCCTCGGTCGAGGATCTCGACCTTGACCGCGCCGGCGACTTCGGCCCGCATTCGGTACTGCTCGATTTCACCGCGGGGATCGAAAACCCCGCGATCGCCTTTCTCGGCGATCGGCTGCGCGCCGAATCGCAGATCGACGAGGATGTCCAATATATCAGCCAGATTCCCGGCCGCTCGCTGCTGTCGCGGCTGACCGACCATTATCTTCAGATCATCGCCAACCGCGCGCCGATCGGTTTCGAGGCCGAGTTCGTCAACGACCGCGGCGTGACGATCATGTATCGCGGCATATTGCTGCCCTTTTCGTCGGATGACGACACGATCGACTTCATCCTGGGTGTCATCAACTGGAAGGAAGCGGCTCCCGCCGACGAGGAAGCGGAACTGCAACTGTCGGTCGACCAGGCGCTGCGCAGCGCCGCGCCGCTGACAGCGCCGATGCCGCTGTGGGCCGATGGCCCCGATTCGGGGCATATCGATGCCGACGCGGCACCGGGCTTCGCGTCGCTCGAAGCGCCGCTCGACGATCTCGAAACCGAAAGCGTCGCCGCGCTGTCGTCCGAGGAACCGGACGAAGAGGCCGAACTCGCCGACTGGCTCGCCGCCGCACGCGAAACCGCCGAACGCGCGATCGCCGCCGACAGCCGCAGCCGCAGCGCGCTCTATCAGGCGGTCGGCAAGGCCTGGGATTTCGCGCTGGTCGCCGAGGCACAGCCCGAGGCGTTCGCGGCGCTGCTCGAAGACGCGGGGCTGAGCGCGCAGGAGCGCGCGCCGATGACGCCGGTGGTCAAGCTGGTCTTCGGCGCCAATTACGACAAGACGCGGCTCGCCGAATATGCGTGCGTGCTCGGCCATGCGCGCGCGGAAGGGGTCGGCCGCGGCCAGCTCGCCGCCTATCTCGACGGCTATCCCGGCGGCCTCAAGGGGCTGGTCAAGGACGCGCGGGCGCGCCGCAAGCCCGCTGCGGAGGACGGTGCCGCGGGCACGACGCTCGACGCGCTGCGCAGCGCGCATCCGGCGGTGATCCTGGAGCATGACGCGGGCGACGCAGAGTTCGTCGTGCTGATCGCGCGCGCGATGCCCGGCGGGCATATCGGTATCGTCGCCAAGGCGGCCGACGACGCGGCGCTCGTCGCGCGGCTGGCGAGGAAGGCGATTTCGATCAGCCCCGGCGGCTGAAGCACTTTCGCTGCAACGCAACAGAAAATCCGAAATTTGAAATATTTTTACGCGGAACGGCGTGCGAGGTCTTGAGCCGCGCGCGCCGCGGGCGCATAGGGGCGGGAGCGAACGGCCCGCCGATCGTCGGTGACAGGCCCGCTTTTTTGGACCGGGATGCTGCACCCTATGCCTAATCGATCGGACTCGGACGCTCCTGCCGCCTCCGTCCCCGCCGTTCCCAAGAAAATCCAGACCGCTTATCTCGCCGCGCTGCGTGGCAGCGCCCTGCCCGGCGAAGGCGACGACATGGACGAAGCCGCGCTCGCCGACGCGAGCCGGTTCATCGCCGCCGCGGCGCTCGACCGCCCGCCGGGCACGCCGGTGCTCGCGCTCGAACCGATGGCCGCCGACGGCACCGACCGGCGGATGCGCCTCGCGATCGTCAACGACGACATGCCCTTCCTCGTCGACTCGACCTCGCAGGTCGCGGCGGCGCAGGGGCTGGTCGTCCACCGCATTCTCCATCCCGTCGTCGCGGCGACCCGCGACGCCAAGGGGCATCTGACCGAGGCGGGCGCGCCGCAAAAGGGCGGCAAGGACCGCGAATCGGTCATCTATATGGAGCTCGAACGCGGCGACGCGCGCGCGCGCCGCCGCCTGCTCGACGCGATCGAAGCGGCGCTCGCCGACGTGCGCGCCGCGGTGACCGACTGGAAGGCGATGCGCGCCGCGATGCTCGCCGACGCCGCGATGCGCACCGACGACGAGGGCGCCGAACTGCTGCGCTGGTTCGAGGGTGGTGCGATGACCCAGCTCGGCCACGAATGGCGTGGCCGGAACGGCAAGGCGAGCGACGCGCTCGGCATCTGCGCCGCGAGTTCGAACCCGCTGCTGTCGCCCGCGGCGCTCGACGCGGCCTTCGCCTGGTTCGACAGGAATGAAGGGCGCGGGCCGTTGCTGATCAAATCGAACCGGCTGTCGGCGGTCCATCGCCGCGTGCTGCTCGACCTCGTCATCGTTCCCGAGCTGAAGGGCAAGACCGTCGAACGGCTGTCGATCCATGCCGGCCTGTGGACGAGCGCCGCGCTGTCGGCGCGTCCCGGCCAGGTGCCGGTGCTGCGCGCGCAGCTCGCGGCGCTGATGGACAAATTCGGCTTCGATCCGGCGGGTCATGCCGGCAAGGCGCTCGCGCACGCGCTGACCGCGTTGCCGCACGACCTGTTGATTTCGTTCGACGCCGACTCGCTCGAACGGCTGGCGCTGACCTCGATGTCGATCACCGACCGGCCGCGGCCGAAGCTGGTGATGATCGAAGGCGCGCTGGGGCGGCATTTGTTCGCCTTCGTCTGGCTGCCGCGCGACGAGGTGTCGACCGGCCGCCGGCTGGCAATCGAGGGCATGCTGGCGCGCGAGGCGCGCGCTGGCGTTATCGGCTGGACGATGGTGCTCGAGGACGGCGGCGCGGCGCTGCTGCGCTACACGCTCGACCTTAGGAGCGGCGGGGTGATTCCCGATGCCGAGGCGCTGGGTACCATGCTCGAACAGATGGTGCGCGGCTGGCAGCCCGAGGTCGAGGCGGCACTGGCGAAGCGCGGCGACGCGGGCCGCGCGGCGGCGCTCGCCTCGCGCTTCGCGCCGCTCTTCCCGCCCAATTACCGCAACCTTTATGACCCCGAAGAGGCGGCGCGCGACATCTTGCGGCTGCGCGACCTCGACGCCGACCATCCGCGCGGCGTACGGCTTGCGCTCAAGAGCCTCGACGGCGACGACCGGCTGCGGCTCAAGGTCTACAGTGCGGCGGGAGCGCTCGCGCTGTCCGACGTCGTCCCCGCGCTCGAACATTTCGGCTTCGAGGTGCTCGAAGAGATTCCGACCGCCTTGAGTTATGGCCGGCCGGCCACGGGAGACGACGAACAGCCCGCCTTCATCCACGATTTCACGCTGCGCGTGCCGCCCGCGGTCGACGAGACCGCGCTGCTGCCGCACGCGCCGGTGATCGAGGCCGCGATCACCGCGGTGCTCGAAGGCTCGGCGGAGAATGACGCGTTCAACGAGTTGGTGCTGGTGACCCAGACCGATCCGCAGGCGATCGTCTGGCTGCGCGCCTGGTTCCGCTATCTGCGCCAGGGCGGGTCGAGCTATGGCATGGACACCGTCGTCGCGGCGCTGCGCCACGCGCCCGCGCTGACCGCGGCGATGGTCGAGCGTTTCCGCGCGCTCCACGACCCGGCCGCGCGCGACGCGAAGCGCGCTGCGGCGCTCGAAGCCGAAATCCTGGCGAGCTTCGCCGGTATCAAGTCGATCGACGACGACCGTATCCTGCGCCTGTTCAACGCGGTGATCGGCGCGACGCTGCGCACCAACGCCTTCGCGCCCGCCGCCGAGGAGGCGCTGGCGTTCAAGATCGACAGCAGCAAGGTGCCGGGGCTGCCCAAGCCGCTGCCGTGGCGCGAGGTGTGGGTCTATTCGCCGCGCGTCGAGGGCATCCACCTGCGCGCCGGCCCGGTCGCGCGCGGCGGGCTGCGCTGGTCCGACCGGCGCGACGACTTCCGCACCGAAATCCTCGGGCTGATGAAGGCGCAGCGCGTCAAGAACGCCGTGATCGTGCCGACCGGCGCGAAGGGCGGCTTCTATCCCAAAGCGCTCCCCGACGCGGCACTCGACCGCGACGCCTGGTTCGCGGAAGGGACCGAATGCTATCGCATCTTCATCCGCTCGCTGCTGTCGATCACCGACAATATCGTCGCTGGCAAGGTCGTGCATCCGAAGGGCGTGGTGATCCACGACGGTGAGGACCCCTATTTCGTCGTTGCGGCGGACAAGGGCACCGCGACCTTCTCCGACGTCGCCAACGGCCTCGCGATGGAGCGCGACTTCTGGCTCGGCGACGCGTTCGCGAGCGGCGGGTCGCACGGCTATGACCACAAGGCGATGGGCATCACCGCCAAGGGCGCGTGGGTTTCGGTCCAGCGCCACTTCGCCGAAATGGGGGTCGACGTGCAGACCGACACCGTCCGCGTCGCGGGCTGCGGTGACATGTCGGGCGACGTGTTCGGCAACGGCATGCTGCTTTCTAAGGCGATTCAGCTCGTCGCGGCGTTCGACCATCGCCACATCTTCCTCGATCCGCACCCCGACCCGGCGAAAAGCTGGAAGGAACGCGAACGGCTGTTCCATCTGCCGCGGTCGAGCTGGGACGATTATGACAAGAAACTGATCTCGAAGGGCGGCGGGGTGTTCCCGCGCAGCCAGAAGAGCATCCCGCTCACCGCCGAGATCAAGGCGATGCTCGACCTCAATGTCGACGAGATCGACCCCGCGGGGCTGATTTCGGCGATCCTCAAGGCGCCGGTCGACCTCCTCTGGTTCGGCGGCATCGGCACCTATCTGAAGGCAGCGAGCCAGAACAACGCCGAGGTCGGCGACCCCGCCAACGATGCGCTGCGGGTCGATGCCGAGGATCTGCGCGTCAAGGTGGTGGGCGAGGGCGCGAACCTCGGCGTCACGCAGGCGGCGCGCATCGCCTTCTCGCAGGGTGGTGGGCGCATCAACGCCGACTTCATCGACAATAGCGCCGGCGTCGATTGTTCGGATAATGAGGTCAACATCAAGATCGCGCTCAATCGGGAGATGATCGAGGGCCGGCTGGCGCAGGACGATCGCGATGCGCTGCTTGTCCGCATGACCGACGATGTCGCGGCGCTGGTGCTCGAGGACAACCGCCTCCAGGCGCTCGCGCTGTCGATCGCCGAAAAGGGCGGCGCGGGCGCGGTGCCGTCGCTGGTGCGGCTGATGGAGACGTTCGAGGGCAGCGGCCGGCTCGACCGCAAGGTCGAGGGGCTCGCGGTCAACGACGAGTTGCTGCGCCGCGCGCAGGAAGGGCGCGGGCTCGCGCGGCCCGAGCTCGCGGTGCTGCTGTCGACCGCGAAGCTCGCGCTGCAGGACGCGATCGAGGCGAGCGATCTGCCCGACGATCCGATGCTCGGCGGCGACCTTGCCGCAGCTTTCCCGGCCGAGATGCAGAAGGATTATGCGAAGGCGATCGCCGAGCATCAGCTGCGCCGCGAGATCATCGCGACGAAGCTCGCCAACCGCATCATCAACCGCATGGGCGTCGTCCATCCCTTCGAACTCGTCGAAGAGGAGGGCTGCGCGCTCGCGGACGTCGCCGCGGCGTTCGTCGCGGTCGAAAAACTGCTCGAGATGCGCGCGATATGGGACGCGCTCGACACCGCGAAGATCGACGAGGCGATCCGCCTGTCGCTGTTCAGCCAGGCGGCGTCGGCGATGGCCTCGCAAATGGCCGACCTGCTCCGCGTCGCGCCGACCCAGGCGCAACCGGGGCCGCTCGTCGCGCGGCTCGAACCCGGCGTCGACCGGCTGACCGCGCGCGTCGACGGCCTGCTCAGCGAATCGGTGCGGCGTCAGTGGGACATGCTGAGCCAGCAATTGCTCGACGCCGGCGCGCCCGAGGCGCTGGCCGCGGCGGTGGTGCGCCTGTTCAAGCTCGACGGCGCGATCGGCATCGTCGACCTCGCCGAACGGCGCGGCGACGACGAGGTCGCGGTGACCCACGCCTTCACCCATCTCGGCGAGGCGCTGGGGCTCGACTGGGCGCAGACGCTCGCCGCGCACATGAGCCCGACCGACCCGTGGGAGCGGCTGCTGGTCAACAGCCTCGCGCGCGATTTCCAGCAGATGCGGCTGGGCTTCCTTGCCGGACTGAAGGGCGACGATCTCGACAAGGCGGTGACCGCATGGCTCGGCGAACAGGCGCCGCGCGTCGCGCAGTTCCGCACCACCGTCGACCGCGCGCGGACGATCCCGACCCCCAACGGCGCGATGCTGTCGCACCTTGCGGGACAGGCTCGCGGGCTGCTGGGACGCTGACGGCCCGGCCCTCTCCCCTTCGGGGAGGGGGTGGGGGCGTCCGCCGCCGATTAACCTCTTGCCAGTCCTTTTCTGGCATTCTCCGCCCGTTTCGTGACGAAAGGGGGCGGACATGGGCGGATGGACGAGCGCGATTCCGCTGGCGCTGATCGCGGGCTGGCTGGCGCTGCAGATTGCCGCGCTGATCCGTTTCCGGGGTGGCTGGCAGGTCGCGGCGCTGGTGCCCGCCTTCGCGATGGGTGCGGCGATCGCCGTCGCGCTGCTGGGCGTCGCCGCCGGATCCAACCTCGCGCCGATCTGGGTGTTCCTGGCCTTTCCGCTCTGTCTCGGCTGGCTGTTGCTGCTCTGGGCCGCGCGCGGTCTCGCCCTTGTCGCGATGCGTTGAGCGGAGTATCGGCGCTCCGATTTCTCCCCTTCGCCGAAAGCTTCCGTCATGCCCTATCAGCCGCGCGTCGCGATCCTCGTTCCGGCGCCGGGCTATCACGAGACATGGCAGCCCGCCTTTGCGCGCAAGGCGGCGGCGCTGGCGGGCGCCGGGCTCGCGGTCGAGCAGCGGGCGTGGACCGATCCGGGCGACCTGACCGGCTTCGACCTGATCCTGCCGCTGTTCGCCTGGGGCTACCAGCGCGACCCGGCGCGCTGGTATGCGCTGCTCGACCGGCTGGAGGCCGAAGCGCTGCCCGTGGTCAATCCGGTACCGGTGCTGCGCTGGAACAGCGACAAGGCCTATCTCGCCGAACTGGGCGCCGGCGGCGTCGCGGTCGTGCCGACGATCGAGGTGGCGGCGCTCGACGACGCGAGCCTCGCCGAGGCACGCGGGAAACTCGGCGTCGAAGAGGTGGTGATCAAGCCCGCCATCTCGGGCGGCGCCGACGGCACGCACCGCATCGCGCCGGATGCGCCGGTTCCCGCCGATGCGGTCGGCCGGCGCCGGCTAGTCCAGCCGCTGATGCCGGGCATATTGACCGAAGGCGAAGTCTCGCTCTTCTTCTTCGCCGGCCGCTTCAGCCACGCCATCGTCAAGCGCCCCGCCGCGGGCGATTTCCGCGTCCAGACGCAATTCGGCGGGCGCGAAGCAGCATGGGAGGCGAGCGGCGAGGCCCAGGCGCTCGCCGCCGCGGCGCTGGCAGCAGCCCCTGCGCCGCCCGTCTATGCGCGCGTCGACATGGTCGGCGACGCGGCGGGCCGCCTCCGTATCATGGAACTCGAACTGATCGAGCCCTCGCTCTTCCTGAACTTCGCGCCCGACGGCGGTGCGGCGTTCGGGTGGGCGATCATGAGCGCATTGCCTCGTTAATCTGCGGATTCGATCTGCAGGATAGTCGCGTGCCAGATGAAGGCGATGAACGCGAGGAAGGCCAGCCATCCCGCGACATTTGTCAGCAGATTATCGGTGGCTCCCGATGCTATTTGCGATCCGATGTCTACAATCATTCCGATCGTCGCGCCGCCTGCGACGATGGGTGCAAGGATTCGTGTGCTTCTTAAGACAAGCTTTTGCATCGGTTCTGCCACAACCATTGCCGGATCGCCGAGGTCAGGTTCGGCGGATCGTCGGCGTCCATCCGCTCGACGTCGATGCGCGCGACGAGGGCGTTGACCGGAAGATCCAGCCGCACCGCCTCGGCCTCGAGCGCATCCCAGAAGACGGGTTCGAGACTGATCGAGGTCGGGTGGCCGGCGATGGTCACCGAGCGTTTTACCGGGGGATCATAAGGGGCGGTCATCGCGGCAGCATAGCTCCTCAGCCGCCAATCGAGGTACGAATTATTTGGGGGTGACCGCGATTCGGGCGGCGCCTAGATTATTTGCGTGGAGCGAGGTGCAGACGGCGTGACGACAATGGGAATCCAGGCGCTCACCGAAAAGGAGAAGGAGACGCTACGCCTGCTGGTCAGCGGCTATGACGCCAAGTCGATGGCGCGGCACCTGGGACTGTCGGTCCACACGATCAACGAGCGGCTGCGCGATGCGCGGCGCAAGATGGCTGTGTCGAGCAGCCGCGAGGCGGCGCGGCAGCTACGCGAGAGCGAACGCCGGACCCCCGAAACCCTTGGGAACAAGCTTTTGGGGGGAGCCGGGGTGGCCCCGGGCGTGGAAGAGATGACGGCACCCGCCGGGACGCGCCGCATAGGGCGGCCGTCCGGCTGGATTGCAGGAGCTATCTTCATGTCGTTCGGTCTTGCCTTGCTCGCTTTCGCTTCGATGACTGGAAGCGCTGATACGCCCGCCGCGGCGCCCTCGACCGCCCCCGCCGAAAGCGCCGCGGTTGCGGCGGCGCGCGACTGGCTGGCTTTGGTCGACCGCGGTGACTGGAACGCGAGCTGGGGGGCGACGGGGCAGGCGTTCAAGGCGCTCAACACGCCGGAGACCTGGGCCAGGGTGGCGCAGCAGGTGCAGGGACCGCTGGGCGCTGTGAAGTCGCGGGTGCTGGTCAGTGAGGAGACGGTGCCCGCGCCGCCCTATGGCTATCAGATGGTCAAGTTCCGCACCGATTATGCGAACAAGACGGGAGCGATCGAAACGCTGTCGCTGGTGCGCGAGGGTGGAAGCTGGCGCGTGGTGGGCGTGACGGTCGAATAGCCCGTCGTCATTCTCGCCTTCGCGGGGATGACGATGCAAGGGCAATGGCGAGGGAGGCGTGGCGCCTCCCTTGCTTAGTACATATGCTGCCCGCCGTTGATCGACATCGTCGATCCGGTCACGAATCCCGCATTCTCGCTGCACAGGAACGCGACCCCGCGCGCGATTTCATCGGCCTGGCCCAGCCGTCCGACCGGGATTTTGGCGACGATCTTTTCGAGCACCGGTGCGGGGACCGCCGCGACCATGTCGGTATCGATATAGCCCGGCGCGATCGCGTTCACGGTGACGCCCTTCTTGGCGCCTTCCTGCGCCAGGGCCTTGGTGAAGCCGTGGATGCCCGATTTGGCGGCGGCGTAATTGACCTGGCCGTACTGCCCTGCCTGGCCGTTGATCGACCCGATGTTGACGATACGGCCCCAGCCGCGCTCGACCATGCCGGGGAAGCAGGCTTTCGCCATGTTGAAGCAGCCGCCGAGGTTGATGCGCATCACGTCGTGCCAGTCGTCGTAGGTCATCCGCGCGAGCGTGCCGTCGCGGGTGATGCCGGCGTTGTTGACGACGATGTCGACCGGGCCGACCTCCGCGGCGACGCGCGTGCAGCCGTCGAGGCACGCCTGATGGTCGCCGACGTCCCATTTATAGGCCGGGATGCCGGTGCGATCGGTGAAGGCCTTCGCCTTTTCGTCGTTGCCGGCATAGTTGGCGACGACGGTGACGCCGTCCGCCTGAAGTCTCAGCGAGATCGCTTCCCCGATGCCGCGGCTGCCGCCGGTGACGATTGCGATGCGTGCCATGTCTGCTGCTCTCCCACACGAGTCTATTGGCTCATGATTAGGATGCGCCGCATGGCCCCGCAAGTTGACCGTTACGTCAATCGCAAAGCTATTCAGGACCCTATCGCGCGTCAGCTCATCCGCTGCGCGCGGAGGCGCGAAAAGTCGCCGGCGGCGAGGTCGGCCTTGCGGATGATCAGCGCGACGCTGCCCGCGTCGCCCGCCCGGCGGCTCATCAGTCCGCTGGTCGGCAGCTCGATCAGCACCACGTCGCGCTCGTCGTCGAAATCGGCGAGATAGCGCGAGGGGACATGCCCCATCATCGCGGCCTCGCGCGCGGCGAGCGCCAGCCACAGCGGCTCGAACCAGGCGCGCGCGGGGGCCGACAGCCGGTCGGGGTCGGCGCACCAGGCGTGCTTCGCATGGTCGAACAGCAGTGCGCGATAATCCTCGACCCACAATGGCGCGCCGGGATGGTGGCGGGTCAGCGGCAGTTCGAGCGTCTCGACACGATCCTCGCCGGTTTCGGGATCGGGGTCGCATCCGACATGGACCCAGCGGATCGCGTGGAGCGCCGCCATCACCGCGGTCGCATCGCTGGCGGTGAAGGGGTGCGCGTTCGCGCTTTCGCGGATGATGCCGATGATCTCGGCGGCGCCCGCCGCCGCCTCGCGATTGGCTTCGACGGCGTCGGCGAGCGCGAGCGCCAGTTCGTCGCTGGCGTCGGCGGGCGCGCCTGCATCGGTCGCGAGCTGCGCCACGCGGCGTTCGAGGACCGCCGCCATCGCGATCATCGTGTCCCAGTCGAACGGGTGGAAAGCCGGGTCGGCGATGTCGTAATCGCGATCCGCAAGCGGGTCGGCGGCCGCATCCAGCCCTGCTTCGCCCGCGGGGACGAGGTCGACCGGCCATTCGGGAAAGGCGCGCACTGCGAGCGCTCCGAGATCGCCGAAGCGCAGCATTCCATAGGGAGCGAACCAGGCGTCGCCCGGCGCGTGCGGCTCGCGCGGCGGACCCGCCTCGGGCAGGTGCAGCGCGGTCGCGGCGCCGGTGTCGGGATGGCCGAAGACGGCGAGCCAGCCGTCGCGCGGACCGAGCCCGTCCCACAGGCCGGCGGGCAGGTCGGCGCAGGCGATCTGGGCTAGGAAGTCGGCACGCGCGCCGTCGATACGCGGCCAGTCGGCCGCCTCGGGAAGCCGCGGCCGGCCGCCGAGCCAGCTTCGGGTATGGATCGCGTCGCGCGGCGGGATGTGCGGGACGAGCCGGACGCCGCGAGCGACGTCGGACGCGGAGGCTTGTCGCTCGACCGCCGTCGCTGCGGCTTCGAGGCTGGCTTCGAGCGAGGGCGCGGGCGAAGCCTCGATCGGCGGCGGCGCGATGGAGGCGACGGGTGCTGGTGCGTCCGGCTCGGCGGGCTGCGGCGCAGGCTCGCCGGGCGGGTCGAGCACCGGCCGGGCGCTGATCCGCGCGAGGCGCGACGGGGCGATTTCGACCGGCGGTTCGGGGTCGCGGGCCTTGCGCGCCAGCTTGGGGAGCCTGCTTTCGCGGGGTAGTCTGGGGGCCTTGGGCATGCGCGGCACGGGCTCGGCGCGCGGGCGGCGCAGCCACCAGATCGCGAAAACCGCGAACAGGAACAGGGCCGTGACGCCGGCCAGCGTCAGCGCTGCCGATTGGACCTGGCTCATGGGGCGACCTCCCGAACTGGCGCCCGGCGGCTGCCGGGACTCGCGCGGGTCCGAGTCTAGGCGAAGGAGTTAAACAGGAGGTAAGCGTTGTCCCTATATCCAGCCGCCGAGTTCGCGCCGCACCAGCGCTTCGATGAGCGCCATCCCCGGCGCGCCGGCGTTGAGGCAGGGCAGATAGGCGAAGTCGCGCCCGCCCGCCGCCGCGAACTGCGCCTTGCCGCGGATCGCCAGTTCCTCGAGCGTTTCGAGGCAGTCGGCGGCGAAGCCGGGGGCGAAGACGGCGACGCTCTGTCCCGCCGTGCCCAGCGCCGCGAGCGTCGCGTCGGTCGCGGGCTCGAGCCATTTCGCGCGGCCGAAGCGCGACTGGAAGGCGACCTCGACCGGGCGGGCGAGCGCATCGGACAGGCGGCGCGCGGTGTCGCGGCACTGATCGTGATAGGGATCGCCGAGCCGTCGCGTCCGCTCGGGCATGCCGTGGAAGCTCGCGAGCAGCACATCGGGCGCGAAATCGAGCGCGGCCAGGCCGCTTTCGACCGACGCCTTCAGCGCGGCGATATAGGCGGGGTCGCCCGCATAGGGTGGCAGGAAGCGCAGCGCCGGCTGGCGGCGCAATGTCCTGAGATGGGCGCCGACCGCATCGACCGCGGTCGCGGTCGTCGCGGCGCAATATTGCGGATAGAGCGGCGCGACGAGGATGCGCCCGCATCCTTCGGCGATCAGCGCGTCGATCGCAGGGCCGATCGCGGGGGCGCCGTAGCGCATCGCATGGGCGACGCGGACGCCGTCGCCGAGCGCCATCTGCAGCGCCTCCGCCTGCGCCCGCGTGATCGCGGCGAGCGGTGACCCCGCATCGGTCCACACCTCGGCATAAGCGCGCGCCGATTTCCTCGGCCGAGTGGTGAGGATCGCTCCGCGCAGGATCGGCTGCCAGAGAAGCGGCGGGATTTCGACGACGCGGCGGTCGGACAGGAATTCGGCGAGATAGCGGCGCACCGCCCCGGGCTCGGGCGCGTCGGGGGTGCCGAGGTTGACGAGCAGCACGCCGACATCGGGCGCGGCGGTCATGCCGGATGCCCCGACAGGGGAAGGCGGCGGATGCGGCGGCCGGTCGCGGCGAACATCGCGTTGGCGATCGCCGGGGCGACGACGGGCACGCCGATCTCGCCCAGCCCGCCGGGTTCGCGGTCGCTGTCGAGAAATTCGATCAGTATCGGCGGCGTCTGGGACAATTTGGGGAGCCCGAGCTGGTGCAGCTTGCGCGCGGTCGCGACCCCGCCTTCATAGTCCGTCGTCGCGCCGACGGCGGCGGCGAGGCCGAAGATCAGACCGCCCTCGACCTGTTGGCGCGCGATCGCCGGATTGACGAGACGCCCGGCGTCGACGACGGCGACGAGCTGCTCGACCTGCAGCCCCTTGTCGCTCTGACGCGCGGTCGCCATCAGCGCGATGTAGCTGCCGCGCATCGCGTGGCAGGCGAGTCCCTGCGCGCTGCCCGCGATGCCGCCTTCCCAGCCGCCGAGCGTCGTCGCGGTGAGCAGACAGCGCGCGAGCAGCGGCGCGTCGCCGAGCATCGCCATGCGATAGGACAGCGCGTCCGATCCCGCGCGCGCCGCCATCTCGTCGACGAAACATTCGGTGAAGAAGGCGGTGTAGCTGTCGGCGTTGCCGCGCCAGCGCGCGGTCGGCAGGCCGATGTCGGCGGGGCAATGGTCGACCGCGACATGCGGGATCGCATAAAGCGGGGCGGCGCCCTCGACCGCGGCGGCGTCGGGCGATCCCGCGGCCTCGCGCTGCGCGACGTCGGCGGGGAGGTTGTCGAACAGCCGGACGCGGAACTCGTGATTGGTCGGCGGCACCGCGATGCGGCTGACAAGCGCGTCGATGCCGCCCGCCGCGTTCAGCGTCGCGACCATCTTCGCCCGCGCCGGCGCGCGCGGCGGCACGCGCATGATCTCCTCGGCGCGCGACCAGGTGAGCTGCACCGGGCGCTTCACCTGCCGCGCGATGATCGCCGCCTGCACCGCGACATTATGGTCGAGGCAGGCGTCGAACGAGCCCCCCGCCATCATCGGGAACAGCGTCACCGCGCCCGGCGCGAGCCCGGTCGCGCGGGCGATCGCGTCGCGGCACTGGGCGGGCGCCTGCGTCGCGACCCAGACGCGCAGCCGCTCGCCGTCGACCGCGGCGGTCGCGGTGCGCGTCTCGATCCCCGCGTGGAGCGCGGGCGCGACCAGATATTCGGCGGAAATCTTCGTGCGGCCTTCCATCGCCTCGGCGACGTCGCCCCTTTTCGCGATCCGATAGCCGTCGGCGGCCAGCGCGGATTCGAGCGCGCGGTCGATGCCCTCGCTCGACACCGGGATTCCCCGCGTCTCGAACACCGGCGCGAAGCGGTCGAGCGCGCGGTTCGCCGCCCACCAGTTGCGCGCCACCGCGGCGACCCAGCGGTCATGCTCGACGACGGACAGCACGCCGGGCGAGGCGAGCCCCGCCTTCCTGTCGATGCTCTTGAGCCGCGTCGCGCCGACCGGTCCCTGGCGGATCGCGGCATAAACCATGTCGGGCAGGCGGATGTCGCCCGCGAAATTCGCGGATCCGTCGACCTTGGCGGGCAGGTCGAGCCGCGTCAGCTCCTTGCCGTAGAGCGGGTCGGCGCTCGACGCGCGATAGACGGGGGTCGCGGGAGGGTCGAGCTTCGCCGCGCCCGCCGCCAGCTCGCCGAAGCGCAGCCGCTTCTGCCCGAGAAGGACGAAGCCGTCCTGCGTGTCGCAATCCTCCCAGTTCGCGTCCCAGCGCCGCGCCGCCTCCATCATCAGCAGCGCGCGCGCCTGCGCCGCGGCGTCGCGGCACGGCTCCTCGAACATCCGCACCGACGACGAATTGGCGGTCAGCATCACCGCGTGGCGCACCGCCCATTCGCGCCGCGCCCAGCTTCGCACGTCCTGTACGAAATCGGGGACGCCGGCGCGCGGCATGAAGGCGGCGCTATCCTCGTCCACCAGCAGCGTGTTGGCATAGAGCGGGCTGATCGGCGCGGTCTCGACCGCGATCGTCCGCCAGTCGGCGCCGAGCTCGTCGGCCATGATCTGCGGCAGCAGCGTGGTGACGCCCTGGCCCATCTCGCACTGCGGGACGACCGCGCTGATATGGCCGTCGTCGCCGATTTTCAGAAAGGCGTTGAAGATATGCTCGTCGGGGGCGGCGGTCAGGTTCGGCCGGTAATCGCGCGGCCACACCGACCAGGCAAGCGCGAGCCCGCCGGCGGCGGTCGCACCGATCAGCAGCGAGCGGCGCGTGACCAGCGGCGCCCGCCCCGATTTCCTCCCCACCGTGTCGCGAATGCCGCCCATGCCCGCTGCTGATAGTCGGCGCGCGAAGGGGAGGCAAAGGCTTTTGGGGGAGCCGGTCCCTCCCTGTCGCGTAGCGATGGGGAGGTGGCAGCCCGCAGGGCTGACGGAGGGGCCGAGCGCGTAGCGCTCGCTTACGCTCGCGGTCCCTCCACCACCGCTTCGCGGCGGCCCCCCTCCCCACGGCTTCGCGGCAGGGAGGAACCGGTTAGCGCAGCAGCCCCAGCCGCGGAATCTCGACCATGGGGCAGCGGTCCATCACGACGATCAGTCCGGCGTCGGCTGCGCGTTTCGCCGCGGCTTCGTCGATCACGCCGATCTGCATCCACACCGCCTTCGCGCCGTGGACGATCGCGTCGTCCACCGCCCGGCCGGCCTCGGCGCTGTTGCGGAAGATGTCGACGATCTCGGCGGGCGGCTCGACGTCGGCGAGGGTCGCGACGACGGGGGCGCCACGGATCGTCTTGCCCGCGTGCCCCGGGTTGACCGCGATCACGTCATGCCCCTGGCGGACGAGGAAGCCGAGCACCTCGTTCGAGGCGCGCGCGGGGTTCGGCGAGGCGCCGATCACCGCGATGCGGCGCGGCCGGCCCAGCAGCTCGCGGATTTCGCCTTCGTCGTTGATCGCCATTCAGCGTCCCTTTCGTGCGTCGAGCCAGTCGGCGACCTTCGCCGCCACGGCGTGGAACGGCTCGCCCGCGGGGTCGGTTCCCGCCGCGGGCGGTACGCCGCCGTCGCTCGCGAGGCGGATGCCCATCGCCAGCGGGACGCGGCCGAGGAAATCGAGGTCCATCGCCTTCGCCGCCGCCTCGGCACCGCCGCTGCCGAACGGGTCGCTGACCTCGCCGCAGTGCGGACAGGCATAGCCCGCCATATTCTCGACGAGGCCGACGATCGGCACATCGGCCTGCTCGAACAGGCTGATCGCGCGCGCGGCGTCGATCAGCGCCAGGTCCTGCGGGGTCGACACGATCACCGCGCCCGCGGGCTTGTGGCGCTGGATCATGGTGAGCTGGACGTCGCCGGTGCCGGGGGGCAGGTCGACGACCAGCGTGTCGATGTCGCCCCAGCTCGCGTCGACGAGCTGCTCCAATGCCTTGCCCGCCATGGGGCCGCGCCACGCGATCGCCTGGCCGGGCGCCGCGATCTGCCCGGTCGACAGCATCGGTACGCCATAGGCGTTGGGGACGGGGACCAGCTTGGACCCGCGCGCTTCGGGCTTGACGCCTTCGCTGTCGAGCAGCCTGGGGAGCGAGGGGCCATAGATGTCGGCATCGACCAGCCCGACCTTCACCCCGCGCCGCTGGAGCGCGACCGCGAGGTTGGCGGCGAGGGTCGATTTGCCGACCCCGCCCTTGCCGCTGCCGACAGCGATGATCGTCAGCGCTTTCTTCTCCGCCGTCATCGCGATGCGGACCTCGGCGGCACCCGCGTCGAGCAGGCCGGCGCGCAGCCGATCCTCGAGCGGCTGGCGCGCCTCGGCGGCGAGCCCGGTGACGTCGAGCACGACCGCGAGCGTTCCCGCCTCGTCGAGCAGGCGCAGGCCCGAGGCGCGCCCTTCGCTGATCTCGGCGGCGGCGGCGGTCAGGCGGGCGAGGTCGGGAACTGTGTCGGTCATGTCCCGGCGAAATAGGCATGGCGCGCGCGATTGCCAGCCATTTTCGCGCGACCCCCCTGTTAATCGCGCCCGCCGACCCTATAACTGCAGCATGAGCAACGACAATGACGGTACGATAGGGCGCCGCACTCCGGGGGGATTGCGGCGAATTTTCGATTCGATCAGCCAGATGGCGAACAGCCCCTGGGGCAATGGTCCCAAGGACGGCGACGACGGAAAGGGCGGCGGCAAAAAGCCCGGCCCGCGCAATCCGTGGGTCACCCCCGATCCCGCCGACACCGCGCGCGGGCGCAAGCCGCGCGGCCCCTCCGCGCTCGACGAACTGCTGCGCAAGGGGCGCGGCAGCTTCGGCGGCGGGGGTGGATCGGGCGGCGGCGGGGACGGGTTCGACCTGTCGGCGTCGGCGCGGTGGTGGAAATGGGCGATCATCGCGATCGTCGCCATCGTCCTCCTCTTTTCGACCGTCCATGTCGTGCCGCCCGAGAAGGAAGGCGTCGTCACGCGCCTCGGCAGCTATTCGCGCACCGTCGGCCCGGGCGTCAAATTCACCCTGCCGCCGCCGTTCGAGCGCATCCGGCTGGAGGACGTCCGCGCGATTCGCACGATGGCGATCGGCTCGCCCAACGCGACCGACGAGAATTTCGTGCTGACTCGCGACCAGAGCATCGTCGATCTCGCCTATGAAGTGCGCTGGTCGATCCGCGATCCGGAGCTTTTCATCTTCCAGCTCGCGGAGCCCGAGGACACGATCCGCGAAGTCGCCGAAAGCTCGATGCGCGCGACGGTCGCCAATTTCGACCTCGTCCAGGCGATCGGCCCCGGCCGCGTCGAGATCGAATCGCAGGTTCAGCAGCGCATGCAGGATCTGCTCGACCAATATCGCGCCGGCGTGCTGATCCAGGGCATCGCGATCCGCCAGGCCGACCCGCCGAAGCAGGTCGACGAGGCGTTCAAGGAGGTGACCGCCGCGCGGCAGGAGCGCGAATCGGCGATCAACCTGGCGCGGGCTTATGAGCAGCAGGTGCTCGAGGGCGCGCGCGGCCAGACCGCGGCGTTCGACAAGATATACGAGCAGTACAAGCTGTCTCCCGGCGTCACGCGCCGCCGCCTCTATTACGAGACCATGGAGGCGGTGCTGTCGAAGGCCGACAAGACGATCGTCGAACCGCGGGGCGTGACCCCTTATCTGCCGCTTCCCGAAGTGCAGCGGCGCGCCGCCGCCGCCGACCCGGCTGCGAAGGGAGGCCAATGATGTTCGAGACTCTGCTCCGCCGGCCGATGCGGCTGCTGATCGCCGTCCTCGCCCTGCTCGTCCTCGTCTCGATGACCGTTTCGGTCGTGCCCGAGGACAAGCAGGCCCTCATCCTGCGCTTCGGCGAGATCGAGGCGACGGTGAACAAATATAAGAAGGGCGAGGATTTCGGCCGCTCGGGCGCGGGACTCGTGCTCCGTATCCCCTTCTTCGACAATATCCAGTTCATCGACAAGCGCATCCTGGGCATCAACATGGAGCGCCAGCAGGTGCTCTCGACCGACCAGCAGCGGCTGCAGGTCGATGCCTTCGCCCGCTTCCGCATCACCGATCCGGTGCGGATGTACACCGCGATCCGCACCGAGGACCGGCTGCAGCAGCAGCTCGCGACGATCCTCGGCTCTTCGCTGCGCAACGAGCTGGGCAAGCGCACCTTCGCGACCCTGCTGTCGCCCGAACGCGGTGCGGTGATGGACAATATCCAGGTCGCGCTGAACCGCGAGGCGCGCAAATATGGCGCCGAGATCATCGACGTCCGGATCAAGCGCGCCGACCTTCCCGAAGGCGCGACGCTCGATGCCGCCTACAACCGGATGCGCACCGCGCGCGAGCAGGAGGCGACCGCGATCCGCGCCGAGGGCCAGAAGGAAGCCCAGATCATCCGCGGCAACGCGGATGGCGAGGCGGCGCGCATCTATGCCGCAAGCTATGGCAAGGATCCCGAATTCTATGATTTCTATCGTGCCATGCAGAGCTATCGCCAGACTTTCCTGGGTGAGAACAGCAGCGGCGCGACCTCGATCATCCTGTCGCCCGACAATGAATATCTGAAGCAGTTCCACGGCGACTGACGGCCGCGCGACCGCTGAATGAACGGCTTGTGCAACCGCCGTTCATGTTCAAACGTCGTTCAGCCGCCCGGGAGCAGACAGCCGCCGCCGGGAAACGCTGGGACCCTAGACGAAGAGGAATTGCAATCGTGCGTTATGTATATGGCATCACTTCGGCGCTGCTCGTGGGCGGGACGGCGCTGGCGCTCGTCACCCAATCGCCTGTCGGGGCGCAGGTGGCGCAGAACGAGAAGAGCGAGATCGCCAAGGTCGTGCCGCGCTCGGGCGCGCCCGAAAGCTTCGCCGACCTCGTCGAACAGCTCCAGCCCGCGGTGGTCAATATCTCGACCAAGCAGGAGGTCACGCTGGGCGTGCGGCTCAATCCCTTCGCCGGGACGCGCGAGCCGATCACCCAGGAACAGCAGGGCGGCGGGTCGGGCTTCCTGATCTCGGCCGACGGCTATATCGTCACCAATAATCACGTCATCACCGGCGGCCCGCGCGGCGAGCAGGTGAACGAGGTCACGGTGACGCTGACCAACCAGAAGGAATATCGCGCGAAGATCGTCGGCCGCGACGCGACGTCGGACCTCGCGCTTTTGAAGATCGACGCGACGGGCCTGCCCTTCGTGCGCTTCGGCGACAGCAACAAGGCGCGTGTCGGCGACTGGGTGGTCGCGATCGGCAACCCGCTCGGCCTCGGCTCGACCGTCACCGCGGGCATCATCTCGGCGGTGCAGCGCAATATCGGCAGCGGCGGCGCCTATGACCGCTACATCCAGACCGATACCGCGATCAACCGCGGCAACTCGGGTGGGCCGCTGTTCGACCTGCAGGGCAATGTCGTCGGCATCAACAATATGCTGATCTCGCCCGTCGGCGCGAATATCGGCGTCAACTTCGCGATTCCCGCCGACGCCGCGGCGCCGGTGATCGCCGCGCTCAAGGCGGGCGAAACGCCGCAGCGCGGCTATCTGGGCATCGGCATCGCGCCGGTGGGCGAGGATTTCGCCGCCGCGCTCGGCCTGCCCAAGGATCGCGGCGAGATCATCCAGCGCGTCGAGGACGGCGGACCCGCCGCGAAGGCGGGGTTGAAGCGCGGCGACGTGGTGACCAAGGTCGACGGCAAGGATGTCACGCCGCAGCAGACGCTGTCCTATCTGATCGCCAATGTGAAGCCCGGGACGCGGATCCCGCTCGAGGTCATCCGCGATGGCAAGACGATGACGATCAACGCCGCGGTCGGCACGCGGCCGCCCGAGGAGGAACTGGCGGGCGGCAGCTTCGACCCCGAGGAAGAACAGACGATGCCCGAGGATCCGAAGGGCACCGCCGACCAGGCGATCCAGGATCAGCTCGGCATGGCGGTGCAGCCGCTGACCCCGGCGATCGCGGGCGATATCGGCGTCGAGCGGACGACCAAGGGCCTCGTCATCGCCGCGGTCGGCAGCAGCGCCGACGCCGGCCGCAAGGGTCTGCGCCGCGGCGACGTGATCCTCAGCGTCAACCGCGCCCAGGTGACGACCAGCGAGGGCCTGTCGAAGGCGCTCGCCGACGCGAAGAAGGCGGGCCGCAACGCGGTGCTGCTCGAAATCCTGCGCCGCGGCCAGCCGCCGGCGTTCATCCCGATCCGCATCGACGGGAAATAGGCCGCCCGCTCAGGGGCTTGGACAAGGGCGCCCGCGATCTTCGGATCGGGCGCCCTTTTTCTTTGCGCGCGGCAGGTAATGTTCCTATTATGTTCCATCAATCACGAGTCGGGAGAAGAGCGATGATCGGTTATGTGACGTTAGGCACCAACGACCTCGCCAGGGCGGCGGTCTTTTACGATGCGATCGCGGCGGAACTGGGCGTGCCGCGGATGATGGAATTCGACGGCTTCATAGCGTGGGGCAAGGAAGGCGGCGGCGCCGGGATCGGCCTGACCAAGCCCTATGACGGCAACGCCGCAAGCGTCGGCAACGGCGTGATGGTCGCGCTTGAGGCGAAGGACGAGGCGCAGGTCCAGCGCCTCTACGACATCGCGCTCGCCAATGGCGGCACCGACGAAGGCGCGCCGGGACCGCGCGGCGAAGGCTTCTACGCGGGTTATTTCCGCGACCCCGACGGGAACAAGCTCAACGCCTTCATCATGGGGTGAGCGAGCCGGGGCTGGTGTCGGCTTTGGGGTGGGGAGTTGACGGTCTATGCTGAACGCCCCTCCCGCAAGCGGGAGGGGCAGCGAGACTTGGAAACTTGTTTCCTAGTCGCAGCGGGGTGGGCCCTTGCACCGTTGCTGCCCAC